>OLZO01000032.1_pt1 | contig 122666 bp, 128 predicted proteins | sample 1644431 | NCBI WGS metagenome assembly OLZO01 (sample SAMEA103958145, study PRJEB25191) | human gut metagenome | biome: human-associated habitat [ENVO:00009003]; feature: intestine environment [ENVO:2100002]; material: feces | place: Germany | collected 2013/2015
GGTGCCGGTGCCGCCGCCCATGCCGGCGGTGATGAACACCATGTCCGCGTCCTCGAGGGACTTGGCGATGTCGTTGCGGCTCTCCTCCGCGCTGCGCTTGCCGACGTCGGGGTCCGAGCCCGCGCCCTGGCCATGCGTCAGCTTCTCGCCGATCTGGATCTTCTGGTCAGCGCTCGAAACGGCAAGGGCCTGCTTGTCCGTATTCACGGAGATGAACTCCACGCCCTGCGTGCCGGACTTCACCATGCGGTTTACAACGTTGTTGCCGGCGCCGCCGACACCAACAACTTTCAGCGTTACGACATTCTCGGGTCCCGTTTCGGATTTATAAGACATATTCGGTGCCTCCCTGTTATCTTTTGAAGCGCCTTGCGGCACTGGCCGCTGGGCTGGTCTTTTCTTTTTTCTTCTATTCATATTATAACTTTTCCCCTGTCCGGTCAACAATTTTTTGTTTCCATAACACAATTTACGGCCGATTACGCATCAGAACGGACTGAACACCGTCTGCGCGCCCTCGGGCGAAACGTCTATCGTGCCCCGGTCGCCCTCCACAAGCTGCGATACGGCGGAGAGAAGCTTGCCGAAGCGATATTCGGTCTCCTCGAAATTGCCTAGCTTCACAATGAAGCGGTCCTTGTAGCTGAAGGACGGGGAATTGATGTTGGTCATGTCTATGTAGCCGACGTCGGCGGCCATACCGCGCTCCTGGATCTGGTCCAGTATCGCGCAGAGGTACTCGAGCTTGCCGGTGTCGTCCGGGCCGGTCTCGAACACCTCGCCGACCTCCGCTGTTGTCGGCGTGATGCCGCGGACCTCTATGAGCGAGGCGGCCTCGGCTTCGCTCGCCTGCGTCAGCATACGGCAGCCGCGGTCTATGACCCAGGGCTCGCCCTCATAGCTGACGCAGGCCAGTGCCTGGCTCTCGCTTATCGTGATGACGACCTTATTCGGCAGGTAGCGGGTTATCGAGACCTCCTCAACATAGGGCAGCCGCGAGACTATGCGGCTCACCACCGCGAAACGGTTGATGAAAAAGAGGTTGTCGCCGTCGATTATGCCCGAGGCCTCCTCGACCTCCTCCGCGGTGTAGTAGGAGTTTCCGCGCACCTCCACAGAGGACACGCGGAAGAAAATGCTCATGAGGAATATGAGCGCCGCGCAGGCTATGAGGAAGGCGCCCGGCCCATACGGGGCCTTGCGGACCGTTCTTTTTTTCTTGCCATTCCGCACAAGGTCAGCCATCTGAAGTCTCCTTTACGCACTAGGCCGTGCGCTCTATCTCCGCTCCCAGCTCCCGCAGCCGGGTGTCAAAATCCTCGTATCCGCGCTCTATGTGGCCGGAGTCGAGTATCTCCGTCTCGCCCTCGGCCGAGAGCGCCGCAATGATGAGCGCCGCGCCTCCGCGCAGGTCCGTGGCCACCGTCGGTGCGCCGTGCAGCTCGCTTACCCCGGTGACGACCGCGACGCGGCCCTCGGTATGTATCCTAGCGCCAAGGCGCGTCAGCTCCTCGGTATACCGGAAGCGGTTCTGGAACACGTTTTCCACAAAGACCGAGGTTCCCTTAGCCTTGAGGCAGGCGGCCAGCATCAACGGCTGGGCATCCGTCGGGAAGGCGGGATACGGTCCTGTTATGACGGGCATCGGCGCGTGCAGGTTCCCGTCTGAGATGAGGCGCACGCCCGCGCCTGTGCGTATTATATCACAGCCGCAGTCCGAAAGCGAGTGCAAAACCGTGGAAAAGCGCTCCGGCTCCGTGCCGCGCAGCTCTATATCCCCTCCCGTGGCGGCGACTGCGCACAGCAGCGTTGAGGATACGATGCGGTCGGGCATTATCCGGTGTCCCACCCTCTGCACAGGCTCAAAGCCGCGCACACAGACCGTGGCAGTGCCCGCGCCGGAGACATCCGCGCCCAGCAATCGCAGAAAGCTCTGCAGCTCCTCTATCTCAGGCTCGCGCGCGGCGTTCATGATGACTGTCTCGCCCTCCGCGGCGCAGGCGGCCAGCATGGCGTTCTCGGTGGCGCCGACGCTGGGCATGGGCAGGGCGATGCTCGCGCCGCGCAGGTGCTCCGCGCGGCAGATGAGGTCTCCCCCGCTCTCCTCGATCTCGGCGCCCAGGGCGCGCAGGGCCATGAGGTGCAGGTCTATGGGCCGGGGCCCGAGCTCGCAGCCGCCCGGCATGGACAGCCTCGCCTCCCCGCAGCGCGCAAGCAGCGCTCCGAGGAAGATGACGGAGCTCCTCAGCTCGCGCATGAGGCTGTGCGGTATCTCCGCACGGCAGAGACCGCTCGAGTCTATGTTCACCGCATCCCCCTCGCGCTCGACCCGGCAGCCCAGGCCGCGGAGGATACGTATGGTGACGTCCACGTCCCGCAGCTTCGGGACGTTCAGCAGCTCCGTCTCGCAGGGCGCGAGCACCGAGGCCGCCATGATGGGCAGCACCGCGTTCTTAGCCCCCTGTACCGTGACGCTGCCGGAGAGCCTTCGGCCCCCGCCGACTTTCCAAACGCTCATTTTCTCTCCCCCAAACAGCAAATTCACGCCATTCTATGCGGGGGAATGTGGAAAGGTTAAAAAGCGCTGCCTCTGCGCCGGAAAGCCTCCCGCTCCGGCCTTATTTCGCCGCGAGCTCGAGTATCTCGGCGGCTATGCGGTCGGTGGCGTCGGGGACGCCCAGGGCGAGCATGTTCCGGCTCATCTCCTCGAGCTGCTCCGGGTGCTGGAGAAGCTCCGACACGAGGCCGAGCAGCGAGTCCGCCGTGAACTCCTGCTCGAGCATCACCTTCGCGCCGCCGGCGGCCTCGAGCACGCGGGCGTTGCGCTCCTGGTGGTTGTTCGTCACGTTGGGTGAGGGCACGAGTATGGCAGGCTTGCCCATGGCCGTCAGCTCTGCGAGCGTGGAGGCGCCCGCGCGGCACAGCACCAGGTCCGCCGCCGCCATCACGCGCGGCATGTCGTATATGTACGCGCGCACGTCCATGCCCAGCTTGGCGTAATCCGGCTTCTCGCGCTCGAGAGCCTCGTTCATCCTCGAATACCCCGCCTTGCCGGCGGAGTGGATGAGGCTGAAGAAGGGCTTTGCGCAGGCGCGGACGATGAAGTCCGTCATTACCTCGTTCATGTGCGCCGCGCCGAGGCTTCCCCAGACCGACACGACCAGTGGCCGATCCTCGGGTATGCCCAGCTCACGCCGGGCCGCGGCCTTGTCGGGGTTCAGGAAGTCCACGCGCACGGGCGTGCCCGTGACCTCCACGCGCTCCGGGTGGCGGTAGTTCGCGCGGCTCTCCTCAAAGCCGACCATTATGGTGTTCACCGAGCCCTCCAGCATCTTGGTAGTCAGGCCCGGCACGGCGTTGGACTCGTGCACGGCCGTGGGTATGCCGAGCTCCGAGGCCGCCTTGAGCACCGGGTAGCACACATAGCCGCCCGTGCCCACCGCAACGTCCGGCTGGAACTCGCGAATGATGTGCTTAGCCTCCGCCGTGGAGGTGAGGACGTTCTTGAGTGTGTTGAGGTTGTGCTTTATGTCCGCTGGCTTAAAGCTGCGGTGCAGGTTGGTTATGCGGACGGTTTTTATCTCGTAGCCGGCGCGCGGCACGAGGTCGGTCTCCATGCGGCCCTCCGCGCCGATGAACAGGAACTCCGAATCCGGCGCGGCCATGGCGATGCGCCCGGCCACAGCGATAGCGGGGTTTATGTGTCCGGCGGTACCGCCGCAGGTGAAGAGGAATTTCATATCATGCCTCCAGTTTTTATATCTTTACTGCCGCACCGGGATGTCCCGCGAGGCGCTGAGGACTATTCCCATCTCGGCAAGCTGAATAAGCAGAGCCGTGCCGCCGTAGGAGAAGAACGGCAGCGATATGCCCGTGCAGGGCACCAGATTCGTGACCACGGCGACGTTCAGGAAGACCTGTATCGCAAGCAGAGTAGTTATCCCCGCCGTGACGAGGAAGCTGTACCTGTCCCGCATGTGCATGGCCAGCCAGTAACCGCGTATTATGAGCAGCGCAAACAGGATCAGTATCGCCACGGCCCCGACGAAGCCAAGCTCCTCGCAGACCACGGGGAAGATGAAGTCATTGTGCTCCTCGGGGAGATAGAGGTACTTTTGCCTCCCCTGCCCCATCCCCAGGCCGAAGAGCCCTCCGGAGCCGATGGCGTAGAGCGACTGGACTATCTGATAGCCGCTGCCGCTGGTGTTGGCGAAGGGGTCGAGCCAGGTGGTGATGCGACTCGAGGCGTAGGGGAAGAAGGTCATGACCACGCCCAGCGCTGCCAGCGCCGCTATGAGCGCGCCGACGAACCAGTAGAGCCTCACGCCGCCGAGGAAGAGCATCACCGCGCCGATGGCGATGATGATTATTGCCGCAGAAAAGTGCGGCTCGAGCACCAGCAGCGCCACCACCACGAGCAGAACGCCCGCGAAGGGCAGGATGCCGTACCTTATGGTGCGCATCCGGCCCTTGAATTTGCATATGAGCGCGGCGAAATAGAGTATCACGCCTATCTTGGCTATCTCCGATGGCTGGAAAGTGGTGAAGCCGAGGCTTATCCAGCGCTTCGCGTCGCCCTGAGAGACGCCTATGACGGGCACCAGCGCCAGAAGCCCCACGGCCGCCGCGAGTACGAGGAAGCTCATCCGCCGGTAAAACTGCATTGGGAACAATGAGAGCGCGTACATTGCGCCCACGCCGGCCAGGGCGAAACCCAGCTGACGCATGAAGTAATAGGCCGCGTTGTGATTCGTGGCCGCGCTGTAATAGGCCCTCGCGTAGCTCGCGGAGAGCACCATTACGACGCCAATCGTAAGCAGCAGCAGCGTAAGCGCCGCAAAGGGCAGATCGAAGCTGCCCCTGCGCTGACGCACGGCCGTGGCCGGTCCGCCGCTGACGTATCCTATCCTCTCGCCGGCATATTCCATGTCGTCCTCCCGCTGCCGGCTAAAATGCGCCGGGTATTAGAAGGCGTAACGGCTGTACACCCCTACAAATGATATGACGGCGCAGATGAGAGATATGCTGAAATATAGGACAAACAGCTCGCGCTCGGTCCATTTTTTGCCCGTCCAGCCGCCCATTTCCAGATGGTGGTGGAAGGGAGCCATTTTGAAGATGCGCTTACCGTGGCTGAGCTTGAAGTAGCCGACCTGAATTATGTCGGAGAGCGTCTCAATGATGTACATGAGGCCTAGTACGATGAGTATGAGCGGCATATCGTAGGCAAAGGCCATAGCCGCTATCGCGCCGCCGAGGAAGAGCGAGCCGGTGTCGCCCATGAACACCTTGGCGGGGTTGAAGTTGTAGACGAGGAAGCCCAGCAGTCCGCCCGCTATGGCCGAGGCGAAGATGCCGAGGGCCAGGAACTCCGTGCCCCAGACGTAGGTCAGCACGGCGAAGAAGAGGCATACGGGTATGCTTGTCCCTGCGGCCAGGCCGTCGACGCCGTCGGTCAGGTTCACGGAGTTGACCGTGCCGACGATGACGAAGGCGGCGAAGATGAAGTACACGGCCTCGGGCAGGGGCTTCACCACGTTCCAGAAGGGTATGTACAGGTTGGTGGTGACATAGCCGGTGCGCCGCATGAGGAACACGAAGGCCAGCGCCGCAACGAGCTGGAGCAGGAACTTCGACTTTGCGGAAAGGCCGAGGTTCTGCTTTTTGCGCAGCTTCTCATAGTCGTCGAGGAAGCCGATGGCGCCGAAGATGAGCGCGAACACAAAGCAGAAGATGTGCCCGTACTCGCCCTCCAGCATGGACTCAAAGCCGACGGTGAGGCACACGACGGCTATGGCGGCTATGAACATGAGTCCGCCCATGGTGGGGGTTCCGGACTTGGACATATGCCAGCGCGGGCCATCCTCACGGATGGCCTGCCCGGCCTTTATTTTGCGCAGGAAGGGCACGAGAAAGGCGCCTATGCCGCTGGAGACCAGAAAGGCTATGATGAAGGCCAGAATGAGGCGTATTGTCATTTGTTATTCTTCCTTTTGTCCATTATCTTCGCGACTATCTCGCGTTCGTCCATGTGGTGCTTTTCGTGGCCGACTATCTGGTAGTCCTCGTGGCCCTTGCCGGCGAGGACGATGACGTCGCCCGGGCGGTGGTGCTCTATGGCCCACTCTATAGCCTCGATGCGGTCGCAGATGACCTCGCGGGGCGTGGAGCTGTCCTTCATGCCCTCGAGGATGTCGGCTATGATGGCCTCAGGCTTTTCGGTGCGTGGGTTATCCGAGGTCACGATTACGAGGTCGGCTATTTCAGAGGCGATGCGGCCCATGATGGGGCGCTTTTTCCTGTCGCGGTCGCCGCCGCAGCCGAAGAGGGCTACAAGCCTGCCGCTCGCCACCTCGCGCACGGACTCGAGCACGTTCTCGAGCGCATCAGGCGTGTGGGCGTAGTCGATGAGGATGGTGTAGTCCCCGTCCGTGGGCACAGTCTCCATGCGGCCCTTAACGCCATGCGCCGAGGCGATGGCGGCGGCGCAGTCCGGGAGCTCTATGCCCAGCGCCAGGCCGCAGGTGAGTACGGTCAGGGCATTGTACACCGAGAAGGTGCCGGGGATGTGCAGCGTCACGCGCTCTACGTCGTTGTTGTACGCCGCAAGGAAGCTGACCGAGCCGCTGGTGTAGCGTATATCCCGGCCGAACACATCTGCGCGGCCATCCCTGAGCGAGAAGGTCATGCAGGGGTAGCGCACATGGCCGAGCATGAACTGTGACCACTCGTCGTCGAGGTTTATGACGGCAAAGCGGCTCATGGAAAAGAGCTTCGCCTTGGCCTCGGCGTAGTCGCGCATATCCTTGTGGAAGTCGAGGTGGTCCTGCGTCAGGTTGGTGAAGATGCCGCAGTCATAGGTGATACCGGCCACGCGGTCGAGCGCCAGAGAGTGGGACGAGACCTCCATCACGACGTGGGTGCAGCCCGCGTCGGCCATCTCGCGCAGGAGCTTCTGCAGCTCGTAGGACTCAGGCGTCGTGCGCTCAGTGGGCAGGAACTCGTCGCCTATCATGTTGCCGTTGGTGCCGATGAGGCCGACCTTGGCGTCCATGCAGACCTCGAGGATGTGCTTTAGCAGATAGGTCGTGGTGGTCTTGCCGTTCGTGCCGGTTACGCCCATCATGACCATCTCGGAGGCCGGGCTACGGAAGTAATTGACCGAGATCAGCGCCAGCGCAAGGCGACTGTCCTGGACTATGACGTAGGGTATATCGCACTCGGGAGGCTCCTCGCACACGGCGCAGACGGCGCCCTTCGCCGCCGCGGCGTATATATAGCGGTGTCCGTCGGACTCAAAGCCGCGCACGGCGACAAAGAGCGTATCCGCCGCCGCGCGGCGTGAGTCGTAGCACACGTCCGCTATCTCAAGCTCGGGCGAGGCTTTGAGCTCCCTCACCTCCACGCCTTTGAGCAGGTCCGCAAGCTTCATGCAAACTCCTCCAGTTTCTTCTTTCAATGTATCAGTATATTCCCAACATGGAACTCTCGTTTTTATAGAGGGTGACCTCTATGACCGTGCCGTGCTCCACGCTCTCTCCCGGCGCTATGCTCTGGCCGGAGATGAGCTCGCTCTGCGCGTCGGTCACGCCGTTTCCGGCCGTGACATAGAGGCCCAAACCGCGCAGCTTCTCGATAGCGGCCTCGTAGCTCAGTCCGCGCAGATCCGGCATGGTCTCCTCCACCGGTGCGGGGCTCTGGCCCGCATAGAGCAGCACCTCGCTGCCCGATGCGATAACCGCGCCCGCGCGCGGGAGCTGGTCGGTGACCGTGTCGCCTTCGCCTATCACGCGGCAGTTCAGCCCCGCCTCCGTCAGCGCGCTGCGCGCTTCAGTGAGGCTCATGCCCGAGACATCCGGCACCGCCCGGTCCGCTGCGGCGAGCTCGGAGTCCGAATACTCCGGCTCCACGCCGAGATAGGGCAGGATATCGGCCATCATCTTCCCCACCACCGGCGCCGCCATCTGGCCGCCGGAGATGTATATGCCGCTCTCGGAACTCGGGTCATCGAGCAGCACGAGTATGGCTATCTCCGGGTCGTCCGCAGGAGCGAAGCCGATGAAGGAGACGATGTACTCCTTCTCGCCGGAGATCTCCTTGGTGGTCTTGGTCGAGGTGCCGGTCTTGCCGCCGATGCGGTAGCCCGCGACATAGGCGTTGTGTCCGGTGCCCTCGACCTGGTCGCCTACGACCTGCTCGAGGATACGGCAGACCGCGGCGCTGGTGTCCTCGCTTATGACCTTCCGCACGAGCTCGGGCTCAGTCTGGGAGATGAGGTTGCCCTCCGAATCTGAGATGCTCTGCACCAGGTAGGGCTTCATGAGGTTCCCGCCGTTGACGCAGGCGGAGACCGCGGTTATGAGCTGAATGGGCGTTATATTGAAGGTCTGGCCGAAGGAGGCCGCCGCGAGCTGTGAGAGGTTCTCCGGGTTGCAGAACACGTCCTCGCTCCACCAGATGCTGCCGCTCTCGCCGCCGAGGTCTATGCCCGTCTTGGCCGTGAGCTGCTGCGAGGTGTCGGCCGTGCGCTCTATGAAGCCGAAGCCCTCGGCGTATTCGTAGAACTTCTCCTCACCCACCAGCTGGCCGATGTTCACGAAGGCGACGTTGCAGGAATGCTGTACCGCCTGGGTCAGCGTCTGGGAGCCGTGGCCGCCGTGCTTCCAGCACTTGAGCGGGGTGCCGCGGCCGAGCACGTTCATGCTGCCGCCGCAGTAGAAGCTCGAGTTCTCGCTCACCACGCCCTCCTCGAGCGCCATGGCGAGAGTGATTATCTTGAAGGTCGAGCCGGGCTCGTAGGTATCCGAGATTGCCTTGTTTCGCCACTGCTGCTGTTGGGCGAGGGCATAGAGCTCATTGTACTCGTCCTCGCTCTGAGCTATGCTGCTTATCTCAGCCTCGGCCTCGGCGCTGATGGTCTGGTAGTCGTTGAGGTCAAAATTGCCAAGCGACACCATAGACAGTATAGCACCCGTGTCAACCTCCATACAGATTGCCGCCGCGCCGTTCTGGATGTCGTAGTCCTCCACGGCCTGGGCGAGGTGCTTTTCAACGTAATTCTGGATGACGGCGTCAATGGTGAGGCTTATACTGTCGCCGTCGCGGGCGTCTACATAGTCCTCGTAGCTCGAGTAGAGCATATCCGTGCCCGCCGCGGTGGTAGAGCGCATGACATAGCCGCTCTCGCCCGAGAGCACGCTGTCATAGCGGGATTCTATACCGCCGAGGCCTGTGTTGTCCAGTCCCACGAAGCCGATGACGTGCGCGGCCATGCTGCCGTTGGGGTAATAGCGCTTTGTGTCGGACTCGATCTTGATGCCGACGTATCCGCCGTCGGATTTGAACTGCCGCACCTGCTCGGCCACGTCCTCCTCCACCTTGCGGGCCACGACCTCGTACCAAGAGTTCGTGTTCCCCGCCTTTTTGAGGATGGTCTCGTAGTCCACGCCGAGGATCTCGGAGAGGCCGCGCGCGATGGCCTCCTTGTCCTCGTCGTAGCGCTCTATCTCGGCGGGGCTTATGTACACGGTGTCCACCCCCGCGCTCATGGCGAGCACTACGCCGTTGCGGTCATATATCGTGCCTCGCGCGGCGCTTACCGTGGTCTCGCGCACCTGCTGGGCGATCGCCGCAGCCTCGTACTCGTCGTGCTGCACTATCTGGATCTGGTACAGCCTCGCGCCGAGCACCAGAAAAGCAGCTATGCCGCACACCGATAGCAGGAACAGTGTGCGGCGGAGCATCATTCGGTTCGGCCCGCCGCCGGGCGCGCGGCCGTTTTCGCCTCGAGGCATACGCCCCACCTCCAGGAATGGCAATATCGCGGCGGCGATGTACACGCCATGGCCGCGATATTATACTACTCCGAAGGCAGCGCAAAATATTCCGAAACGGAAGAGATGGCGTCAGATATTTTATCCATCCCCCAGCTCTCATCCTCTGCGGGGACGATCTCCGCGTGGTCGGTCACGGTCTTATCCGGCGTCTGCTCCTCCACGCGTTCCAGGCCCGGGGTCATTTCGGCCCAGGCCGCGAGGGAAGCGATGTTATATTTTGTCTCGTGTTCAATGACCAGATGGTCATGCTCGTTTGCAAGAGCCTCTATACGCTCCTCGAGCTCTGCGCACTCATCGCGCAGCACCGTGAGGTCGGCGCGGGCCAGCAGCGCGCAGACCGAGAGCGCCGCCGCGGCCGCAAAGCCGAATACACAGAGGAACGGCGCGACCCAGCGCCGGGTACGGCGCCGCGGAGCGGACCGGCGCTTCCCTGCGCCGGTACTGCTGTATTCATACTCCTTCTCCGGCTCAGCCGGGAAGGCGGAAGTCCTTTTGGGCATATTCTCCTCCTCAGACGCGCTCGGCAACGCGCAGCTTTGCACTTCGGGAGCGCGGGTTGAGCTCCAGCTCCTCCCCGCCCGCGGTTATGGGCTTGCGCGTCACGCTCCTGAGCGTCTGCACAAAGCCGCAGGTACACACGGGAGCCTCACGCGGGCAGGTGCAGCCGTTTTCGCGTGACTGTATCGCGCTTTTGACTATCCTGTCCTCAAGCGAGTGGAAGCTGATGACTGCGATGCGGCCCCCGACCTTCAGCCGGTCCGGCGCCGTCTCCATCAGCGAGGCCACGGCCCCCAGCTCGTCGTTCACGGCGATGCGGATGGCCTGAAAGCTCCGCTTTGCCGGGTGCTGTTTCTCGCGCAGCGCCGCGGCAGGCATGGCGGATTTAATGATGTCCACCAGCTCCAGCGTGGTCTTTATCTCCTGCTCCTGTCGGCGCTTGGCTATGGCCCGGGCGATGCGCGCGGCATGTCGCTCCTCACCGTAGTCGCACAGGATGCGGCATATCTTGTCCTCCGGCCAACGGTTCACGATGAACCAGGCGTCTATGTTGTCGGACTTGTCCATGCGCATGTCCAGCGGCGCGTCCACCATATACGAAAAGCCCCGGCCGCCCTCGTCCAGCTGCGGAGAGGACACGCCAAGGTCAAAGAGCATACCGTCGACAAGCTCCACGCCCTGCTCATCTAGTATTGCGGGCAGGTCGCGGAAATTGCCGTGTACAATTGTGAGCCGGTCGGCATAGGGAGCGAGCCGCTCCGTCGCGCGGCCGATAGCATATGTATCCCTGTCAATGGAGATGAGCCGGCCGGTCGTCAGCCGCTGCAAGATGGCCTCGGAGTGTCCGCCCATGCCCAGCGTGCCGTCCACATATACCCCATCCGGCTTTATGTTCAGATATTTTATGCACTCGTCAAGGAGCACCGGTATGTGTCCGCTCATCAGAAATTAAGCTCCTTCATCATTGCGGCGATGTACTCCGGCGTGGTCTCGCCCTCGTGCACCGGCGCCCAGGCCTCGCTATCCCAGAGCTCCGCGTGGTCGTCGCAGCCGACAACGGCTACGTTCTTCGTGAGCCCGGCGAAATCTCGCAGCATCTGCGGCAGCAGCGCCCTGCCCTGTGCGTCCAGCTCACACTTCGCAGCGCAGGCAAAAAACGGACGCATCTTTTTGCGGTCCACGTACGGCATGGCGCGCACACGGTCCACAAAGCTCTGCCAGCTCTCCGCGCTGTACGCCCTCAGGCAGCGCTCGTCCGAGACGGTGAGGTAAAACGTGTCCCCCAGCTCGTCGCGCAGCTTGGCGGGTATGAAAAGACGGCCCTTGGAATCGAGCGTGTGCTGATATTCGCCTGTCAACCCGGCCGCCTCCTTTAAAAATAGCAAAGAGGCCGGCACGTTTAGCTAAAATATGCCATTTTTCGTGGGCTCATCCCACACTATCCACCACTTTGCCCCACACAGGTGCTTATATTATATTTAGCTCCCCACGAAATTGCAAGCGGTTTTTAAATATTTTTTTGCACAGAAAATCGCCGCTGTAAGGCGGCAAAACGCGAATCAGGCACAAACAGCACAAAATTTGGCGCCCATCCTTACAGATGGGCGCCAAAACGTCAATATGTTGTGTGGCAGAGAAAAAACTGCCAATTATTTCTGCTGAGCGCTCTGCGCGTCCGGCACTCCGGCCACGGCGCGGAACTGGCTGCGCGAGCCGCGGACCTCGTTGAGCGCGGCGGTGAGGCTCTCCTCGCTGCGTCTCAGGATGTCGTCAACGTAGTCGCTGGCGACGTGACGGAGCTCCCGGCTCTTGCTCTCGGCGTTGGCCATGAGCTCGCTGCTGCGGGCGCGGGCGATGCGGACTATCTCCTGTTCGTCCACCAGCGCGCGGGCCTTTTCCTCCGCTGTGCGGCGGATGGACTCGGCCTCCTTCTTTGCGTTGCCGATAAACTCGTCCCGCGCGGAGACGAGGCGCTTGGCCTCCGAGAGCTCCACGGGCAGCTGGGCCTTGATATCCTCGATCATGTTGAGGACCTTGTCCCGCTCCACGATGCACTTATCGTTGCCCAGGGGAACGCCCCAGGCCTCGGACACCATGGAGTAAAGCTCGTCTATGAGCGCCATGACCTCGTTGTCCATTTTTTATACCCCTCCGACCTTGGCTTTCGCCAAAACTTCATCTATTATCTCGCGTGGTAAAAACTCCGAAAGATCCGCCCCGTAACTGGCAAGCTCACGCACGACCGATGAGCTGAGGAAGGTGTATTTCTCGCTCGAGGTCAGGAACATGGTCTCCAGATTGGGGTTTATGGTCTTGTTTATCTGTGCCATCTGGAATTCGTTTTCGAAGTCCGTGTTGGCGCGCAGGCCCTTTACGATGACGGCCTTGTCAAAGCGCTTTGCATACTCTGCCAGCAGTCCGTCATAGGTCTCGACGCTGACGTTAGGCAGGTGCTCCACCACGCGCCGCGCCATGTCGACGCGCTCTTCTATTGTGAACATGGGCGAGCGCTTGTTAGCGTTCACCATGATGAGGACGATAACCCGGTCGAAGATGTGCGACGTGCGGCGGACGATGTTCAGGTGGCCGAGCGTCATGGGGTTGAAGCTGCCGGGGCAGATGGCTATGCTCATAGCTCAAATTTCCTTTTTGTATACTGTTATCTTTATCTTGCCGTAACTGCGGTCGATAACTCGGGAAAATGGAGCTTTCAGCTCCGGAAGCACCTTTTCCCGACGGCTTTCGCAGACGATTATACCACCATCGGTCAATATGTCAACATTTTGGACTATTTCGAGGCATTTGTCAAGCAAAGTCGTATCATATGGCGGGTCGAGGAAGATGATGTCAAACTTTCCGGCGCGCTCGAGGTACGCAGGGCCGTCGGACTGCATGACGCGCCCCTCCAGCTTGCAGCGGGAAAGATTTTCGCGGACGATCTTGAGCGCTTCGCGGCTCTCGTCAACGAACACGCACTCCGCCGCACCGCGCGAGAGCGCCTCGATGCCGAGCTGGCCCGTGCCGGCGAAGAGGTCCAGCACGCGCCGGCCCTCGATGTCGAACTGTATGATGTTGAAGACAGCCTCCTTGACGACGTCCGCCGTCGGCCTTATCTGCATGCCCGCGGGCTCAAGCAGTTTCCTGCCCCGGGCCGTACCGGTGATGACTCGCATGGGTCACTCCCCCTTGTCATTTGCGTGATAGTACTCGTAAACTGCCTGCGCCGTGTTCTTCGGCACAGCCTTCTGAAGTTCCTCCAGGCTCGCGGCCTTTATGGCCTTCACGGTGCCAAAGTGCTTCAAAAGCTCGCTCCGTCGCTTTTCGCCCACGCCCTTTATGTCGTCGAGCGCTGAGTGCAGCTTCGCCGTGCGCAGACTGCGCTGGTACTCGATGGCGAAGCGGTGCGTCTCTTCCTGTATCGTGCCGATGAGCGCGAACACCGCCGGGTTGGAGCTGATGCCTATCTCCTCCCCTTCCGGTGTGGTCAGCGCACGGGTGCGGTGCTTGTCGTCCTTGACCATGCCGAACACGGGCAGCTCCAGCCCCAGGGAATGCAGGGTGTCCCGAGCCGCAGCGGCGTGGACGCTGCCGCCGTCTATGAGCAGCAGATCCGGCACCTCGCAGAACTTGAGGTCGCCGTCCATGAGCCGCTGGAAGCGGCGTCCCACGGCCTCGCGCATGGAGGCGTAGTCGTCCGGGCCGGTGACGTCCTTCATTTTGAACTTGCGGTAGTCGCGCTTGAGCGGCCTGCCGCGCACAAACACGGTCATAGCCGCAACTATGCCCTCCGAGCCGAGGTTGGAGACGTCGAAGGCCTCGATTCGCTCCGGCATCGAGGGCAGCTCGAGCGTTTTTTGCAGCCACTCGAGCGTCTTGAGCGTCTTTTGCGCCCCCGTCGCCGCGCGCTCGGATTCCTCCCGCGCATTGGTGACGGCGCTCTCCACCAGGCGCAGCCTGTCGCCGCGCTTGGGCGTCTCGACCGAGACCTTGTGCCCCGAGAGCTCCGTGAAGAGCTGCGAGAGCGCCTCGGCGTCCTCGGTCTCCGTGGGCAGGAGGATGTACTTCGGCCAGGCTCCGCGCCCTGAATAGTACTGCCTCACGAGGCCGGATACCGCCTCGCCGTCCTCCTCCAGCGGCTCCTCCATGAGCTCGAAGTCCTTGGCCGCGAGGTCGCCGCCGACGAAGTGGAGCACGGAAAAGCAACTCTTAGCTCCGCGGTAAAAGCCCACGGCGTCCGTGTCCGCATAGACGGCGGAGATGACGCGCTGGCGGTTCCCCAGGCCCTCGACGGCCCGGATGCGGTCCCGATAGGAGGCCGCAAGCTCGAAGCGGAGCTCCTCCGAGGCGGCAAGCATCTTCTCCGTCAGCTCATCGGTGAGCTGCTTGGTCTTGCCGCTGAGTATCATGGCGGCCTGCTCGATTGCGGCGCGGTATTCCTCGGCCGTGTGCCCGGCCATGCACCAGCCGGCGCAGGCGCCCATGTGGTAGTTGAGGCAGGGCCGCTGTTTTCCGATGTCGCGCGGGAATTTCCGCGAGCAGGTCGGCAGCAGCAGCGCCTTGGACACGGTGTCTATGATGTCCTTGGTGACGGAACGTCCCCCGAAGGGGCCAAAATAGCGCGCTCCGTCCTTTGCATAGCGGTTCGCGAGCGAGAAGGTCGGGTACTCGCTGCGCGTGTCGAGCCGGATGTAGGGATAGCCCTTGTCATCCTTTAAAAGTATATTATAGTACGGCTTGTGCCGCTTTATGAGCGAGTTCTCCAGCACAAGCGCCTCAAACTCGCTGGAAACGACGATGACGTCGAAGTCGTCCACCTTGTCGGCCATGGCGGCGACCTTTGGCAGGTGCTCGCCGCGGAAATAGCTCGAAACGCGGTTTTTCAGCGCCTTGGCCTTGCCGACGTAGATGACCTCGCCCCGCGCATCCTTCATTATATATACGCCGGGCAGCAGCGGGAGGCGGTTGGCCTTCTCGCGCAGTTCAGGGAGCTTAACGTTCATACTGCGCCTGCCTTTTCACGCTTTTCGCCATGGATGCACCAGGCCGTTATGGTGACTACGACCACCACACCGCCGACAAGCGCCCAGGTACCCGGAGCCTCGCCGTCGAAGATGAACACCCACACGGGGTTCAAAAGCGGCTCGAGCGCGCCGAGCAGTGAGCAGGCCAGCGGCGGGCAGGCACCCGAGGCCCGCCCCAGCAGCACATAGGGTATGCCGAGCTGAACTATACCGAGCACGAGTATGCAGCCCACCGACGCGACCGTGAGCTCGGGCGGATATATCACGATGAACGGTACGCTCACGAGGAAGGTGAGGCCGTGCGCCGTGAGTATGGCGCTCATGCGCTGGCTTTCGCTGGCGCCGTCGAGGCTCATGTAGTAGCAGGCGAAGGCCATGCCCGCGGCGATGGCAACGCAGTTGCCTGCGAGGTGCCCCGGCGTGAGCTGGTCGAAGAAAAAGAGCGAGATGCCCACCATAGTCAGTCCAACGGCGAGCACGTCTGCGCGTGAAAAGCGCTTTTTGAGGAACAGCGCCGAGAATACGACGATGAACATCGGCGCGGTGAACTGCAGGACTATGGAGTTTGCCGCCGTGGTGAGCTTGTTTGCCGCCACGAAAAAGGTCAGGGTGAGGCAGAGCGCGACGCCGCTGAAAAGACTGCGCCTGTCGGCGGTGTAGCGTATGCCGCGCGTGTGCATGTACACGAACATGACGAGGCCCGCGATGAGGCTGCGCAGTCCGGCGATGACCACAGAGTTCCACAGTATGAGTTTAATAAAAATGCCCGCTATGCTCCACAGCGCGGCGCACAGCAGCATCTCAAAGATCGCCCTGTTTTTCGACATCATATCACCAAACCTGAAACCTGCAAAAGCGGGGGCGTGCAGCAAACACGCCCCCGCCGTTACTTTGTCGCGCGGATCACTCAGAAAAATCGGAGTCGATAAGCTCGGAGAGCGTGGCAATGGCCTCGTTCTCATCCACACCATCGGCTACGATGTTGACGGCAGTGCCCTTCACAATGCCGAGAGAAAGCACGCCGAGAAGGCTTTTGGCGTTCACGCGGCGCTCATCTCTTTCGATCCAGATGCTGCTCTTGAACTCGTTAGCCTTCTGGATGAAGAAGGTCGCAGGCCGTGCGTGAAGACCTACCTGATTGTTTATTGTTACCTCTTTGGATATCACTGAGAGCCACTCCTTCCACAACCCCTGCCTGTGATAATCAGGCATCATGCAATATAAAGATACCAAATTTCACTGAAAACGTCAACTGATTTTACCCGATTTGTCTATTTACTACAACTAGTTCTGTCATGCAAAGGGGGATTTATTTCAGTTCTACAACTGTCACTCCCGTCTCGCCCTCGCCGTATCTGCCGAGCCGGAAACTCTTAACGGCCTTGTTTTTCCTGAGCGATTGCTGCACTGCCTGCCTCAGCGCGCCGGTGCCCTTGCCGTGAATTATGGTGACGGTATGAAGTTTGCCCATTACGGCGGAGTCTATATACCTCTCCATGACCGGTATGGCCTCCAGAGTCTCCATGCCTCTGAGGTCCAGCTCCGGGGCCACCGCCGCCTGCCGGAATGTGGCGGTGCCGGTGGAGGACACCACCTTTTTCTTCGGCTGCTTTTCGGTCACGCGCACCTCGTCCTGGCGGGCCGTCACGTTCATTATACCCGCTCTGAGGCTCAGCGAACCATCTTTGTTTATGCCGACGACCTCGGCCTTGACGCCCATGGAGAGCAGCTCCACGGTATCCCCCACCACGGCGGGACGCGTGGGGCCGCGTTTTTCCTCGGGCATGGCGGGCTTCTCCGCAAAATGCTCCTCCGCCTCATTGAGACGCCGCCTGAGCTCGGCGCGGGCCTCGTTAGCCGCGCGGTGGTCCTCGTCGGCATTCGCCCTAGAGCGCATCTCGTCTATCTCGGCAAAGGCGGCCTCCGCGGTCTCGCGCGCCTCGGCGATTATCCGCTCCGCGTCGCGCCGCGCCTTGAGCTCGGCCTTTTCGAGACGCATGGCGAGCTCTATCTTTATCTTGGCTGACTCCTTGCGGTTCTCCTCTGCCTCACGGAGCTTGCGCTCGGCCTCATCCCGGTCGCGCTCCAGCGCCTGGCGCACGGACTCGAGCTTCTCTATCGTGGCCTCAAAGCTGGCGCTCTCGGTGCCGACGCGGCTCCTTGCGTCGGCAATTATCTCCGCAGGCACCCCCAGGCGCTCCGAGATGGCAAATGCATTCGACTTGCCGGGGATGCCCACCAGCAGACGGTAGGTTGGCCGCAGCGTCGCCACGTCAAACTCGCAGGAGGCATTTATGACGCCCTTGGCCGTCGTGGCATAGACCTTGAGCTCGGCGTAGTGCGTCGTCGCGGCGATCACGGAGCCGTGTTCTCTCGCGTATTCGATTATGGATATGGCCAGAGCCGCGCCCTCGGTCGGGTCCGTGCCCGCGCCCAGCTCGTCAAAGAGGATGAGCGTATTCGGGCCGCATTCATTAAGTATGCGCACAATGTTTGTCATGTGCGAGGAAAAGGTGGAGAGACTCTGCTCTATGCTCTGCTCGTCGCCTATGTCCGCGAGCACGGCGCTGAAAACCGGCACGCTGCTGCCGTCCGCGACAGGCAGGTGCAGTCCGCAGGCGGCCATGACGCACATGAGGCCTATGGTCTTGAGCGTGACCGTCTTGCCGCCGGTGTTCGGGCCGGTGATGACCAGCGTGTCGAACTCGCCGCCGAGCTCGAGGTCTATCGGCACGGCCGTGTCCTTGGGCAGCAGCGGGTGGCGGGCCTTTCGGAGCACCACGGCGCGCTCGGAGATCTCCGGCTCCATGCCGTCGTAGGCGTAGCTCAGCTTCGCCTTGGCAAAGATGAGGTCCAGCGAGACGAGGATGCCGAAGTCTCGGGAGATGTCGTCCGCGTGCTCGGCGCAGTCGGCGGAGAGCTCGGCGAGTATGCGCTCGATCTCAGCCTTTTCGCGGGCGCGGAGCTCGCGCAGCTCATTGTTGGCCTTTACCGCGGCCATCGGCTCTATGAACAGCGTCGCGCCCGAGGCGGAGACGTCGTGTACAAGGCCGGGCACGGTGTTCTTGAACTCAGCCTTGACCGGCACGACGTATCGCTCCGAGCGGGTGGTGATAATGGGGTCCTGCAGCGCCTTCGAGTAGCTCGGCGAGGAGATTATCTTCTGCAGCGCCTCGCGCACGCGCGCGGAGGCGGCGCGGATGAGGCGGCGTATGGAGGCGAGCTCCGGGCTCGCGGAGTCGGCGAGCTCGTCCTCGGCGGCGATGGAGCCGCTTATCTTGTCCTCGAGGAAGCGGTTGGTGGTGATGGAGTTGAAAAGGCCGTCGATGCAGGTCTTTTCATTGCCCCGGCCGTCGCCCGCGGCGCAGGACCTCGCCATGCGCGCCGCGGTGAGCACGCCCGCGATGTCCATGAGCTCACGGATGTTCAGCGTTCCGCCCATGTCCGCCCTCGAGAGGCTGGCGCGCACGTCCTTGACGCCTGAAAAAGAGGGGCTGCCCCGCTTCACCATCATGCCGCGCGCGGCGCTGGTCTCGGCCAGCAGACGCTTGACCGTCGCCGCATCCGTGGCCGGCGAGAGCGCGAGGGCACGCTCCTTGGCCGCATCGCTGACGGCGTGGCGCGCGAGCATCTCAAGTATCGCGGGCAGCTCCAGCGTTGCGGCGGATTTCTCGTATTGTGTCATTTTATATTCCTGACCTTTTTGTAGTAATCGAGGCTCGCAAAGCCGCGGTCCAGCTCATAGAGCGCATAGGCCTCGCAGACCCGGCCGAGCCGATGCAGCGCCTCGTCGTCGAGACGGAAGGCAAAGATGCGCTTCGGCGCGGCGTCAATTATATAGCGCATGGCCTCGAGCACGGGCTTGTCTACCGGCAGGCCGTCCGGCCGCGGGCAATCCTCACAGTAGAGCTCGCCGTGGGCGGGTACGATGTAGCCGCTCTCCATCTCATACTTGCCGCACTTGGCGCAGCCCTCCAGCTCCGGCCGGTAGCCGGAGAGGCACATGAGCCGCAGCTCAAAGGCCGCCTTCACCTGTTCGGGCGGGAAAAGCCCCGAGGCGAGGGCATAGAGGCTGTTGAGGCCGAGCTGCAATATCTCCGGCTCGGGGCAGTCCTCGTCCGAGACAGCTTCAAGCAGCTCCGCAAGATAGCTACCCAGAGCGAGCAGCTCTATGTCGCCGCGAAGGCCCCGGAACTGCTCCACCGTCACGGCCTCGTTTATGGTCCAGTAGCCCTTGTTGCCGAACAGCGTGAGCTCCGAGAAGCACAAAAGCTGCGTTGCCGCCGCGAGCTTGCTGCGCGTTCGCGCCACGCCGCGGGCCTTGGCCGTTATCTTGCCCTCGGTCTCCGTGAGGATGGTGAGTATCTTGTCGGATTCCTTGTACTTGGCCTCGCGCAGTATGAGGCCCCTCGTCGTGTGGAACATATGTATCGCCTCGCTTTTAAACGGGGCGGCTCAGGAGCGGGCCGCCCTCTCTTTGCTTTTCTCCGTGACCGGCTCCGGCTTTTTATCCTGCGCCGGCCTCTCGCGGCTGAGCAGCCAGTACAGCGGCTCGCCCGTCTCGCAAAACAGCGTCCAGAAGTTGTCGTCCTTCACGGCCATCACCTCTGGTGCTAGTTTTTGCACCGCCGCACCGGTTCAGACATGGGAATATTTAATCGTTAAAGCCGAAGTTGCGCAGCAGCGGCTGGGAGTCGCGCCAGTTCTCCTTGACCTTGACCCAGGTCTTGAGATACACCTTCGTATCCAGGAAGCTCTCCATGTCCTTGCGCGCCATCTCGCCGATCTTGCCGAGCATGGCACCGTTTTTGCCGATTATTATGCCCTTGTGGCTGGCTTTTTCGCAATATATCGTCGCGTCGATCTCGATGACGCCGTCCTCGCGCTCGTGGAAGCGCGTTATCTCCACCGCCGTGCCGTGCGGCACCTCCTTATCCAGGCACCAGAGCAGCTTTTCGCGCAGAAGCTCGGCACACAGCTGCTTTTCCGGCTGGTCGGTGTACATGTCCTCCGGGAAGAGGTGCGGGCCGGGCTCGGCGAACTTCTCCATCTCCTCTAGCAGCGCCTCAAGGCCCTCGCCCTTTTTCGCCGATATTGGAACTATGGCGGCAAAATCATGCGTCTGAGCGTAGGCCGAGATGACGGAGAGCAGCTCCGGCTTCTCAACGGTGTCGATCTTGTTGATGGCGAGTATGGCAGGGGCTCGCGATGCGCGTATCTGACGTATCAGCTCCGTCTCCTGCGGTCCCAGGGAGGCTATGGGCTCCACGACCAGCACCACGGCGTCCACGTCCGCGACGCTCTCTCGCACGACCTTGTCCATGTACTCGCCGAGCCGCGTCCGTGCCCGGTGGAAGCCCGGCGTGTCCATCAGCACCAACTGGGTGTCTCCGCGGTTTATTATCGCGGTGATGCGGTTTCGCGTGGTCTGGGGCTTGTTGGAGACTATGGCCACCTTCTCCCCTACCAGCGCGTTGGTGAGCGTGCTCTTGCCCACGTTGGGGCGGCCCGCTATTGTTATCATTGCGTTCTTATCCATTGTTGCTGCACCTCATTTTTGCCCTTCTTCTCGCGATCTCCCCGCCCGCGACAAAGACTATCGTCGCCAGCCAGACGCAGACAAAGGCCACGGTCATGGCCGGACTCATCGTCTCGTCGTAGAGGAGTATGCCGCAGAGGAGCTGGAGCGTTGGATTTATGTACATGAGTATGCCCGAGAGCGACATCGACGTCGTGCGTATGCCCGCCGAGTAGAGGAAGAGCGGCAGGTAGGTCACGAGGCCCGCCAGCGGCAGCAGTATGAGCCGCCAGCCGCCTATGACGCCGCTGCTTATCGGCCCGCCGCGCAGCTCCATGACCACTATAACGGCCAGGGCTATGGGCGAGACGAGCAGCGTCTCGATAAACGTGGACACGTCGCCCGGGACGTCGGCCTTTTTCTTTATCGCGCCGTAGATGGCAAAGGAGAGGCCGATGAGCACCGCCAGCAGCGGGAACTCGCCCTCCATGACCATCGGCGCCGCCACGCCCGCCGCCGCGAGCGCCACGGCTGCCCACTGCGCCACCGTGAGCTTTTCGCGGAACACGATGAAGCCCACGAGTATGGCGAGGATGGGGTTTATGTAATACGCCAGACTAGCGTCCAGCACGCGGTTTGAGGCGACGCAGTAGATGAACGCGCCCCAGTTGAAGCTGATGAACAGCCCCGCGGCCAGCATATAACGCCGGAGCCGCCTGTCGCGCAGAACGCGCATGGCCTCTCCCCACTTGCCGCTCAGCGGCACCACAATAAGGCTCACGACAAGTGAGAACACGATGCGGCAGCACAGCACATACACCGAGTCCACATCCGCGAGCAGCTTCCAGTAAATCGGAAATATGCCCCAGAGCACATAGCTCAGGAACACGGCGGCAGAACCCTTTTTCATTCCTCTCTCTTTCTCCCCTGCATAAGACGGGCTCAAACGCCGAGCCCGGACATTATTACCTCTTCTCTCCCGCGCATCTGCCGCTTCATCTCGGCCTCGTCCACATGGTCGTAGCCGAGCAGATGCAGCGTGCTGTGGACGGTGAGGTACATCAGCTCTCTCTCAAAACTGTGTCCGTACTCCACAGCCTGCGCCGCGCATTTTTCAAGCGATATCGCCATATCCCCGAGGAACGCTCTCCCCGTCTCGGGGTCTATGTCGCACGCTTCCGCGTCGAACTCGCCCGGCGTCAGCTCGTTTGCCGGGAAGCTCAGCACGTCCGTGGGCCTGTCCACGTTCCGATACTCTCGGTTCAGCTCATGGATGCCCTCGTTATCCGTGAGCAGGACGCTTATCTCGCAGTCCACGCCCACGCTCTCGGCTCGGAGCGCCGCATTTATCGCGCGGAGTATCATCCGCCGCGCGTCCGGATATCCAAGGCCGCGCTTATCGCGGCTCACCATTATCTTCGCGCCCATTACAGCTTGTACACCTCGCGCATCTTGGCCTCAAGGTAGTTAGTATACCAGCTCGCGTCGAACTCGCCGCCAAGGGCGGAGCGCATGAGCTCCGCGGGCTTGATGAGGCTGCCGTGGCGCCAGATGCGCTCACCGAGCCAATCACGCACCGGCGCGAGGTCGCCGGCGGCGACAGCGGCGTCCACGTCGAAGCTCCCCCTCATGCGCTCGATGAGCTGCGCGCCGTAGGCGCTGCCGAGGGCGTAGCTCGGGAAGTAACCGAGCTGGCCGCCTGACCAGTGCGAATCCTGCAATGCGCCGTGCGCGTCGTCAGGCACGTCCACGCCGAGGTACTGCTTGTAGAGCGCATTCCAGCGCTCGGGTACCTCCCTGGCGTTCAGCTCGCCGTGGAGCATCGCGCGCTCGAGCTCGTAGCGCACCATTATGTGCAGGCTGTAGGTGAGCTCGTCCGCCTCGATGCGGATGAGCCCCGGCTGGGCGGCGTTGACCGCACGGTAGAACATGTCTGCATCGTACCTGCCGAGCTCCGGGCAGAGCCGCACGAGCTCCGGCCAGACCAGGCTGCAGAAGGCTCGGGAGCGTCCGATTATGTTCTCGAAGAAGCGGGACTGGCTCTCATGCACGCCCATGGAAACTCCGCGGCCGAGCTGCGTGAAGGCGTATTCCTCCGCTGTGCCCAGCTCGTAGAGCGCGTGTCCGCCCTCGTGGATGACGCTGAACATCGAGGAGGCGAAGGCGTCCTCGTAATACTTCGTCGTGATGCGCACATCGTAGCGCGAAAAGTCGATGGTGAAGGGGTGCTCCGTAGTCGTGAGAGCGCTCCTGTCCGGGTCTAGGCCGAGGAAGCACATGAGCCAGCGCGAGAGCTCGTCCTGCTTGTCGAGCGGGAAGCGGACATTCAGCAGCGAGGTGTCGGGCGGCTCCGCCGCGCCGACCTTTGCTATGAGCGGCACGAGCTTTGAGCGCAGCTCAGCGAAGAACTTGTCGCAGAACTCCTGCGTCATGCCCTCCTCGTAGTTGTCGAGCCAGAAGTCGTATGGGTCGGTCTCCGGCTCCACCAGCTCGGCAAAGCGGCGGCAGGCGTCGATTATCTTTTGCAGCAGCGGCTCGAACATGGCGTAATCCGACTTGGCCTTGGCCTCGCGCCACACGGTCGCCGCCTCGTTGAGCAGCTCCTGATACGCCACGTATTCGTCCACAGGCACGCGGCTGCGGAAGCGCAATGCCTTCTCGCGCAGCTCCACCAGGCGCACCTCGGCCGGCGTGAGCTCGTCCAGGTGCTCCGAGAGCACGCGCAGCGTCTCACGGGCATCTTCGCTGTTTGAGAGCGAATACGCCGCCTCATTGAGCACGGAGAGAGTTTTGCCGCGGGAGACGTAGGTCCCCTTCGGCGCGGCCGTCACGCCGTCGAAATACAGCATACCCGCCGCGTGGTTGTAGGCGAATTCACGCAGCTCAAGGTCTTTCAGGCTCTTTCTCGCTTCTTCCAATGTCATGTATGTCATCCTCCCGGCTTTATATCTTTTGTGTGCGCGAAGCGCGTTTGAAAGTTTCGTCCACCTTTTCAAAGGTGGCTTACGTGCAGGGGAAGAGCCCCTGCACGCACTCCACAGAGTGCGGAACCTCCTTTTTGCGCAAATGAGATCAGGAAAGGGGTCTGAGGGGGAAACCCTATCAAGGGGTTTCCCCCTCTTTCTTTACGTCCCTACGTGTGCGCCTTTCCGTTTGCCGCTAAACGTTACGCCCTACTGCCATTCGACCCCATTTCTTTTGTCTTGCCAAAAGAAACGGCGTCGAGCCGTCAAAGAAAAGCGCTCTAGTGCAGTCTTTACGATAGCGGGCCGCACGCGGCGTGGGCAGTGTCTGCCCGTGGTCAGCGCAGAATTGGGTGAGCACGTCCGCCCCCGGCGGAGGCTGGGCGGGCGATCATCTGCTCGCTTCGCGCACGAATGAAAGTTTCGTCCGCGTCAGAGCTTATCCTTCATTTCTTCCTCTTGAATTTCGCCGGGTCGAGCTTTTGCTGCGGGGCGCGGCGTTTTTCGTCCTTTTCGTAAGCCTCGATTATCTTCTGCACCAGCTCGTGGCGGACGACATCAGCGCCGGTGAGCTTGCATATGGCGATGTCATCTATGTCCCGGAGCACGCGCATGGCCTCCTTGAGGCCCGAGACCTTGTCGCCGGGCAGGTCTATCTGCGTCACGTCGCCGGTGATGACCACGCGGGAGCCGAAGCCTATGCGCGTCAGGAACATCTTCATCTGCTCGCGCGAGGTGTTCTGTGCCTCGTCGAGGATGATGAAGCTGTCGTCCAGCGTGCGGCCGCGCATGTACGCGAGCGGCGCAACCTCGATGTTGCCGCGCTCGAGGTACTTGTTGTAGGTCTCAGGCCCGAGCATCTCAAAGAGCGCGTCGTAGAGCGGGCGCAGGTAGGGGTCGACCTTGCTCTGCAAATCGCCGGGCAGGAAGCCCAGGCGCTCGCCCGCCTCGACCGCGGGGCGCGTAAGGATGATGCGGTTCACCTTTTCACTGCGGAAGGCCGCGACGGCCTCGGCAACGGCGAGGTAGGTCTTGCCTGTGCCCGCAGGGCCGATGCCGAGCGTTATCGTGTTGGCGTTCATCGCGTCCACATAGGCCTTCTGGCCCAGGGTCTTGGCCTTTATGGGCTTGCCCTTGGCCGTGATGCACACCACGTCGCCCGAGAGCTCCGATATCTTGGCCTCGCGGCCCTCGGAGACGAGCTTCAGAATATAGCGCACGTTCTGCGCGTCGATGGCCTCGCCGCGGGAAGCAAGCTGCAGAAGGCCGTTTATCGCCTTCTCCGCCGTCATCACGTCCTCCGGCTCGCCCGAGATGCGCAGCTGGTCGTCCCGGTCGGTCACGCGGACGCCGAGCTCGGTCTCAATTATCCTCAGATTCTGGTCAAAGGAGCCGAAAACGTTTATCACGTTCTCCATCCTGTCTATGGGCAGGGTACGTTCTATCATTGGTACACCTCGATATCTATTCGGCCGGAGTTTCGGCCGCTATGTCCTCCAGGCACTCGGCGCGGAGCGTGACGTACAGCACACCGCCGCTCTCGCTGGCGGAAAAGCTCTGGCTGAGGGCCTCTCCCCGGCCGTCAAGCAGCCGTTCCAGCTCCGACGTAAGCTGTTCTTCAAGCCTCTGCCTCAGTGCGTCGGTATCCGCAGTCCGGGTTACTATATCATACTCCAAAATGTCCTCACGCACAAGAGAAACCGGCAAACTAAAGACCCCCGGCCACTCAAAGGCATACTCTCTCGTGACCTTGGAGCAGTTTTCGTCCAGCTCGGAGCCCCCGGCGTAGAGATTCAGCCTTCCGCCGCCCACTGCGAGCGCCCAGCGCGTGTGGCTCTTGCTCTCCGAGGCCTCGTTGTATTCGAGCGGAGCGGCAGCGGTGAGCTCGTAGTAGGTGCGCGCCTCTATTTTTGCCGAGGCGTGGACATAGCGCACGGTGCCGAGGCCGCTCTCTACGGCGCCCGACACCAGCGTCTCGCCCTCAAGCACCGCGTCTCCCGGCTCCACCAGCGCCGCGCCCTGGTAGACCTCCGTCCGCTCTATTATGCCCGTTCTGCGCGCCGTTACCGAATACGGTGCGTCCCTGTCGCTGACCTCGGGAGCCTTGTCGCGCTCGCGCACCCTCACAACGGCGCGTGAGCTGTCCACGCTCACTCCGACCCAGGCGAGCTCCGGCACGCGGAGTATGACCTCGTTTTTTATCGTATCCGCCGACCATGTCGGCCAGAAGGAGCCGCTCTCCACCCCGCACTCGGCCAGGGCGCGGAGTATCTCGCCCTTTGAGACGGTCTCGTTGCCCTCGACCTCTATATCCCAGACGAAGAGCCGTGAGGCCGCGAGCAGCGTAAAGCAGACGGCAAGCCCCGCCATGAGCGCCACGCGGTGGCGCAGCCTCCGCCTCACGGCGGGCGCACCGCGGAGCTTGAGTGTTTTTATCGAACACTGGCAGCGCGCCGCAAGTCCGCGCGCGGTCTCGAGGTCCCTCGGGCGCAGCGCGAGCCGGAGCGTGAAATCATCCGCCGGCTCCGCGCCCCAGAAGCGTATCCCCGCCTCGGCCAGCGCGTTCAGAAACCGCGGCGGCTCCGCGCCCTCGACCTGAACCCACACGCTGCCGCGCAGATATATCCGCCGCGCGCTCATATAAACTCCACCGAGAGTATCCGCCCCGTGACCAGAAGGGCCTCTCTGTCCATCGCCGTCAGTTCCAGAGCCTCGCCGTTTATGATGAGGCGCGTTTTGCCGCCGTTCACCTCTATCCGCTCGCGCGTGTAGCCCGCGAGGCCGCGGTGGTCCTCGATGAGCGCGCGGCTGCGGCCCATGACGGTGACCTTCATCAGCCCCGCCGCCTCGGCCGGGAGACTTAGACGGTCTGCAATATCCTCGCGAAAGCCGTAGCCTGACATTTTCATCACCCCCGTAAGGTGATTTTATGTCCCGGGAACAAATATAATTCTGAGACAAGGCTTACGGGAGGTGTTCGCATGAAAAAAGGCGCCCTTGCGCTCTACGCCGCGGCGGCCGCTGCCTCGGCCCTCGCGCTTATCGCCTGCTCGGCGGAGGCGATGGAGGCCGCGCGCTATTCGCTCAGGCTCTGCGGCGAGGTGCTCATACCCTCGCTTTTCCCCTTCTTCGTGCTCTCGGCGCTCATTCAGGAGCTGGGGCTGCCCTCGCGGCTGGGACGGCTGACGGCTCCGGGGATGCGCCGGCTCTTCGGCGTCCCCGGCTCAGGCTGTGCGGCACTCATTCTAGGGCTCATGGCCGGCTATCCGCTGGGCGCGGCCTCGGTGGCGGGGCTGGTGGAGCGCGGGGAGCTCGAGCGCGGCGAGGGCGAGCGCCTTTTGGGCTTCTGCAACAACTCAGGCCCGGCTTTCATCCTCGGTGCGGCGGGCGCGGGGGTGTTCGGGAGCGCGCGGGCCGGGCTCGTGCTCTACGCCGCGCACATCCTCGCGGCGCTCACGGCCGGTGTGCTGCTCTCACTGGGGCGTCCCCGTCCGGCGCTGCGACTGCCTGAGATACGCCCCCCGCGCGCCGGGGCCCTGCCCTCCGCCGTCACGACCTCGGTGCGGAACATGCTCAATGTCTGCGGCTTTGTCGTAGCCTTCGGAGTCATCACCGGCACGCTCGACGCCGTGGGGCTGCTGCCCGCGCTCGCGCTCGACCTCTCCCGGCTCACCGGGCTGGAGGTCTCCGCCTGCCGTGCGGCGGTAGTGGGCTTCTTCGAGCTCGGCGGCGGCGTGGGTGCGATGCGCGGCCTCTCGGCTACGCCGCTGAACCTCGCCGTCTGCGCACTTGTCATAGGCTGGGGCGGGCTTTCGGTCCATTTCCAGACCTCCGCCGTGGTCTCCGGGGCGGAAATAAGCACCGCCCGGCATTTCACCGGGCGGTGCCTGAGCGCTGTATTTTCCTTTGTATACGTCCTGCTCCTCGCTCCGGTGGTGATTTAGCGTGGGCAGGATGATCCAAACCCGCTCTGCGGGGGCCTGCCAGCGCCCGGCTGCGTTTTCCTCCTTGAAGGGCGTCAGCCCATCTGCGTCGTCAAGCCTTGCCGGACACAGGCAGGCCACCCGCAGGGTCGAAGATTTTTGAGCTCGCCCGCCGTCTCAGGGCGATGACGGCGGCGGGCAGACGGGCTGTCGCCCTTCAAGCGACGGCGGCGATGCCATGGGGCGGCGGGCGAGCTCAAAAACGAGTCCGGATCATGCCGCCCACGCTAGGCCCCGCCGAAGGAGAAGACTATGCCCACCACCGCAGATGCCGCTATGAACACCACGGGATGCAGCTTCTTCGTGGGCTTCACCACATTGGTGAGGAGCCATATCACAATGGCCAGGATGATGGCTGGGATGGAGATGAGGTCCGTAAATACGCCGGTCTCTTTAAAGAGGCTGACATTGAGCAGGGATATCTCCACCACTGAGACTCCGGCGGCCGCGATGAGCGCCGTGGAGGCCGGGCGCAGGCCGTAGAAGGCGGCTTCCACATAGCGGTTGCCGCGGAATTTGGCCAGAACGCTGGCAATTATCATGACGAGTATGACGCCGGGCAGCACTATTCCCAGCGTGGCTATCACCGCTCCGCCAAAGCCGCCGACGGTGTAGCCGACATAGGTTGCCATGTTGATACCCACCGGGCCCGGGGTGGACTCGCTGACAGCGAGCATATCCGCTAGCTGGGCGTAAGTATACCAACCCGTGCTGTCGGCCAGGTCGTAGAGGAAGGGCAGCGTGGCCATGCCCCCGCCTACGGAGAACATGCCTATCTTCAAAAACTCCCAGAAGAGCCGGAGCAATATCATTTGCCGCCCTCCTTCCCCGCCTTGCGCCAGCCGAGCGCCTGCAGGCCGATGCCCACGACGGCGGCGGCGACGACAAAGAGGATGGGGGATATGTCGGTCACGAGCGAGAGCACGCAGACCGGCGCAAAGATGATAACGAGGCACTTCCAGTCCACGATGGCGCTATTCCAGAGCTTCACCACCGCGTTGATGATGAGCACGACGACACAGACGCGGATGCCCGCGAAGGCGTTCTTGACCACGGCGTAATCCGAGAACGCCGTAAGGAACATTGCGATGACGGTGATGATAATGAGCGAGGGCAGCATGGAGCCCAGCGCGGCCACAACGCCGCCGAGCTTGCCGCGGCACCTGCGGCCGACGAAGGCCGCGGTGTTGACCATGATGATACCGGGCAGGCACTGGGCCATGGCGTAGTAGTCCATGATCTCCTCCTCGCTGGCCCAGTGGTTGTGCTCCACGACCTCACGCTGGAGTATGGGCAGCATGGCATAGCCGCCCCCAAAGGTAAGGGCCCCCACTTTAATGAAGGCCCAAAAGATCTTGAGGTATTCTTTCATTTACTCAGTTCTTCCGCGAATGCTGTATATTTTGCGACGCGGGCCTCGCACTCGGCCCTGTCAGCGCCCTGGGTGAGAATGTACACTTTTATCTTCGGCTCGGTGCCGGAGGGTCTGACGATAAAGGACGTGCCGTCCTCCAGCTCGAAGTAGAGCACGTTGGAGCCGGAAATGTGCGTCTTGCCGACGACGCCGAGCTCCGCGACGGAGACCGTGCCGTTCTGGTAGTCGCGCATGCCGAGGACGGCCGAACCGCCGATCTCGCGGGGCGGCTTGGCGCGCAGGGAGGCCATCAGCGCCTTCATCTTCTCCAGACCGTCGAGGCCCGGCATGACGAGGTTGAGCGTCTTTTCCATGAACCAGCCGTATTTCTCGTAGAGGCCCTCGAGCGCGTCGGCCAGGGTCATGCCCTTGGAGAAGTAATAGGCGGCCATCTCGGCTATCATCATGGAGGCGGTGACGGCGTCCTTGTCGCGGACATAGTCGCCCATCATGTAGCCGTAGCTCTCCTCGTAGGCGAGTATGTACTCGTAGGAGCCCTCGCGCTTATACTCGGCGAGCTTCTCAGCCATGAACTTGAAGCCGGTGAAGGTCTCGTCGACGTGGACGCCGTTTTTCTCGGCTATCTCACGGCCCATGTTGGTGGTGACAATGGTCTTGATGAAGGCGGGGTTTGCAGGCATGGTGCCCGCCTCGCGCCTGGCGGTGATGATGTAGTCGAGCAGCAGCACACCCATCTGGTTGCCGGTGATGGTGCGATACTCCCCGTCCTTGCCGCGGACCATGGTGCCCACGCGGTCGGAGTCCGGGTCGGTGCCGATGATGAGGTCGCTGCCGACCTGCTTGGCGAGGTCCACGGCGAGGTAGAAGCCCTCCGGGTTCTCCGGGTTGGGGCTCACGACCGTGGGGAAGTTGCCGTCTATGACCATCTGCTTCGGCTCCGGGAACAGGTGCTTCACACCGAGGCGGCGCAGCGCCTCCGGCACCAGCTTGTAGCCCGCGCCGTGGAAGGGCGTGTAGACTATCTTGAACTCGTCGGCGACCTTCTCCACGACGGACTTGTTGATGGACATGCTCATGACGTTGGCTAGGAAGGCCTCGTCCGTCTCCGCACCGATGACCTCGACAAGCCCACTTGCCATGGCCTCGTCAAAGCTCAGGCGCTTCACGTCGTGGAAGATGTCGAGCTTGCCCATCTCGGCGGCGACGGCGGCGGCATGCTGCGGCGGGAGCTGGGCGCCGTCGGACCAGTAGACCTTGTAGCCGTTGTACTCGCGCGGGTTGTGGCTGGCGGTTATGTTGATGCCCGCCGTGGCGCCGTAGTGCAGCACGGCAAAGGAGAGCTCAGGCGTGGGGCGCAGCGCGTCGAAGATGCGCACGCGGATGCCGTTGGCGGCCATGACGCCTGCGGCCTCACGAGCAAAGCGCTCGCTGTTCAGGCGGCAGTCGTAGCAGACCACGACGCCCTTCTTGCAGGCCTCCTCGCCCTCGGCCTTGATGACCGCGGCAAAGGCCTGGGTGGCCCAGCGGATGACGTGGATGTTCATGCGGTTGAGACCGGTGGCCATTATGCCGCGCAGTCCGGCGGTACCGAACTCCAGCGGCGCGAAAAAGCGGCTCTCTATCTCTTTATCGTCCTCGGCGATGGCGGAAAGCTCCTTCCACTCCTCCTCGCCGAGCGCGGGACTGTCCAGCCAGTACTGATATTCTTCCTTATAGCTCCTCTTCATCTTCTGCCTCTCCTTCAAGTATGTTCTTGGCATCCTCGAGCATCGTCTCAGGCACGAATATGTCCACACCCTCCGCACTCATACCGAGCATAAGGTTGCCGAAACCGCCGTAATGCGGGTATTTCTTAACATACGGGATGTCAAAGGAGTCCAGTATCCCCGTAACGATGGCATCGCCCAGGTCGAGCTGCGAGCAGGTGGTCAGATACGCCGCCTCAACGAAATTGCCCTGCTCGTCCCGGGGCCACTTCTCAGCTGTTTTGCCGGGCAGATCCCGTGCCCAGTCCAGATTGTGCCCACCCATAGGCTGTTTTCCCCCTTATTTGTGATAGCGCCCGCCGTTCATTATGGTGAACGCCCTGTATACCTGCTCCGCGAGCATCACCCTTGCGAGATGGTGCGGGAAGGTCATCCGGGACATGGACAGCCTCAGATCCGCGGAGCGCTTCACGCTCTCGTGCAGCCCGAAGGAGCCGCCGATTATGAAGCAGAGCTTCGACGCTCCCGCGCCCATGGCGGCGTCCAGCGTCCCGGCGAGTTCCGTGCTGGACATCTCGCGCCCTTCCACGCAGAGCGCAACAACGTAGGCGCCCTTCGGTACGGCCTTTTCGATCTCCGCGGCCTCGCGCTCGAGCGCCCTCGCTATTTCCTTTTCCGAGGGCTGCTCCGGCAGCCGCTCCTCGGCTATCTCGCGCAGCTCGGGCTTTCCGAAGGCACCGAGGCGCTTATAATACTCCTCAAACGCTGCGGCATAGTGCCGCTCGCGCATTTTTCCCACGAAGATGAAGCTCAAACCCGGCATTTTGCGCTCGCCTCCATGCGCACGGCGCCCAGCGGCGGCGCCGCCGCGAGCTCCGGGCTCTCCCCCGCCTCCATCAGCGCGGCAGACACGGCGGCCAGCGCCTTTTCAGGGCGGTTGTTCTCCCGGCTCAGGTGGCCGAGTATCAGGCTGCGCGCCCCGCTCTCGGAAAGCCTGACGGCCAGACGTCCGGCCTCCACATTCGAGAGGTGGCCGTGGTCCGAGAGTATCCGGCGCTTGAGATAGACGGGATAGGGCCCGTCGCAGAGCATCTGCTCGTCGTAATTGGCTTCGATGACCGCCATGTCTACGCCGCACATGGCCCCGAGCACCTCGTCCGTCAGGCAGCCCAGGTCGGTGCAGAGTCCGAATGAAGCGCCGTCGGCCTCTATGCGGTAGCCCACGCTCTCGTCGGTATCATGCAGCGTATGGAAGGCGCATATCTCCGCGCCGCCCAGCGAAAAGGGCTCGCCCGCGCGTATGACGTCTATGTAATCCGCGACGGCGGGCAGCATGCCGCGCAGCCGCGCCGCCACGGTGCGCGGCGCAAAGACGCGCGTGCCGTGCTTTTTCGTGAGCATCGGGAGCCCCGAGACGTGGTCCGCGTGCTCGTGGGTTATGAGCACGCCCGAGAGCTCCGTCGGGCTCAGGCCCTCGGCGGCAAGAAAGCCGCTTATGCGCCGGAGCGAGATGCCCGCGTCTATCAGCAGCTTCTCCCCTCCCGCGCGCACGAGCGCACAGTTGCCGGTGGAGCCGCTGGCGAATACACTTATCTGCATCAGCCGGCGTTCACCGATTTCATGCGCTCCGGCTCGTCGGGCTCATGCACCAGCGCGATATCAGCGCCCAGCTTTCTGAGCTTGCCGACGAAGTCCTCATAGCCGCGCTCGATATAGTGGACGTCCTCCACCTCGGTAGTGCCCTCGGCGCAGAGTCCGGCTATGACCATGGCTGCGCCCGCGCGGAGGTCGCAGGCCGCTACCGGCGCGCCGCAGAGCTTGTCGACGCCCTCTATGAGCGCGACACGGCCGTCCACCTGCACCTGCGCACCCATTTTGCGCAGCTCGGTGAGGTATTTGAAGCGGTTGTCGTATATGCCCTCGGTAATGACGCTTGAGCCGTTGGCGAGGCAGAGCGCCGCGGCAAACTGCGGCTGCATATCCGTCGGGAAGCCGGGATAAGGCATCGTCTTGATGTTGACCTTCCTCAGCCGGCCGGAGCTCTTGACCGTCACGCAGTCCTCGCCTGCGATGACCGTCACGCCCATCTCACGCAGCTTGGCGGAGATGGACTCCAGGTGGCGCGGGATGACGTTGTTTATCTTCACCTCACCGCCCGCTGCCGCGGCCGCTACCATGTAGGTGCCGGCCTCGATCTGGTCGGGGATGATGGTGTAGGTGCCGCCGTGCAGGCTGTCGGTGCCGTTTATCTTGACCGAGTCCGTGCCCGCGCCGCGCACGTCGGCGCCCATGGAGTTGAGGAAGTTCGCAAGGTCGACTATGTGCGGCTCCTTCGCCGCGTTCTCGATGACCGTCCTGCCGCGGGCCATGGAGGCCGCGAGGATGATGTTCATCGTCGCGCCGACGGAGACCTTGTCGAGATATATCCTCGTGCCGTGGAGCTTGCCGTCTATGGCCTTGGCATAGACGAAGCCCCCCGTGACCTCCACGTCCGCGCCGAGGGCGGTCATGCCCTTTATGTGCTGGTCGATGGGCCGGACGCCGAAATTGCAGCCTCCCGGCATCGTGGTCTTGGCCGCGCCGAAACGGCCCAGCATAGCGCCGATAAGGTAGTAGGATGCGCGTATCTTGCGCATCAGGTCATAGGGGGCATCGGTATACCGCACGTCGGTGCAGTCTATCTCCACCGTGTTGCGGTTTATCATGCGTATCTTAGCGCCGAGGTGCTCGAGTATCGTCATGAGCATGTCCGCGTCGCTTATCTGAGGAATATTTTCAAGCCGGCATACGCCGTTAACCATAAGGGCGGCCGGGATTATGGCCACGGCGGCGTTCTTAGCGCCGCTGACCTCCACCTCTCCGTACAGGGGCTTGCCACCTTTAATGACATACTTTTCCAAACAATTCACCTTCCAAAGCCGTGGGGAAAGAGGCCCGCACTGTTCTGCCCGGTCCTGAGACCGGCCCGCAGATATATTTTGTCCGCATGGACGCCATACTAACAAAGTATTTTAACACATTGTTCCCATTTATTCAAGACAATCAGGCAAGTACTTCCTCCCGTCCGGTCACGGCGTTGATGTAGAACTCGCCGGTGTCGGTCACGACGCGCCAAATCGGGGTAAGGCTGCCCTCGCCCGAGGCGGAGGCGGAAAAGGCATAGCAGAGCTCAAGGCCGCGCAGCTCGCTGCAAATGTGTCCCTTGTCGCGCGTGAGCTCAAGGAAGCGCATGAGCGCCGTGGGCACGTCTATGACGCTGGTCTCGGTCTCCGAGGTGACGGTGTCGAGCGGCCTTGTGCCCGAGACGGAGTAAAGCCGCCCGAGCATGAAGCGAAACTCCACGGTGCAGTTGACGATGCGCGCGCCGTCGTAGGCGCAGGCGAATTCCAGTATGGTGCTGCTGTTCGAGGTGGTCGTGACGCACGAGTCCTCAAGCAGGCTTATTCCAAGCTTTTTGGCTATTCCGAGGGCCGTGCGTACGGCATCCTCGGCCTCCGGCGCGCCTGAAGCGGTGAACTGGATATCGAAGCCGCCGGTACCGCGGAAAACGGCCTCGCCGTTCGCCCCGCCGTAGTGGATTATGCCGCCGCCGCGGTCCTCGCTGGTCATGCCGCCCAGCACATCATCAACGGCCTCGCGCTCAAGCTCTGCGCTGCGCGAAACGCTGCGCTGGTTCAGACTTCGGGTGCTGAGGTCAGCGTCCGGAGAGACGGATATGCCGTTCGACTCCAGCAGCGCCACAGCGCCCTCCACCGACTGGTCCCAGAGCTCGTCGCCGCGCAGTGCATCGCTCACGACCACGGCCAGCAGCACGGCGTTGACGATCAGCAGCACGATTATTATGAAGTTTTTGACTTTGAGAGAATCCATCAGGCTTTTTTCCAGTCCGTTTTGACAGTTTCGAGGTCGTCCGTATAGCTAAGGAGCAGCTCCCCGCCGCCCTCGGCCTGCAGCAGCGCCGCGGCCAGATGTGCAGGCAGGGGCGTCTCCGTGCCGCCCGTCGCCTCATAGGAGCGGAAGAGGATGGAGGCGTAGGTCACCCGGTCGCCCGTGACCACTATCTCTGCCGCGTGCTCGCGTCCGGAGATGCGGATGGGCACGCCGTCGTAGATATAGTCATAGCAGATGGTGTACTCGCCCGTATCGCCGTCACAGTAGATATACGACAGACTGAGTTCGGCTTCACCACAGCAGCGCCCGGCGGTGTCCTCAACGAGGCGGCGCGTGAGCTCTATCGCGTCCGATGGCGAGAGGTTGACGCCGCTGTCCTCGAGCAGCTTGAGCGAATATTTGAGTTCCCCGTCACTGCCCAGCCTGAGCGTGGCCTCGCCCTCGACGCTCACCTGCGTGCCGTCCGATTCCGGGTAGGTCGAGGCGAGGTAGCTGTTGAGCCCGAAGGCGGTAAAGAGCTCCTCGTCCCCGGCGTCCTTGAGGGAGTTTTCGCCGGATATCGCGTCGAGGCTTATGGTGTCCTGCACGAGCACGGTGTAGGGGTCGAGCGCGTCGTAGCTCGGCGAGAGCTCAAAGACGTACTCAGCGCCGTTGGGCAGGCACTCGGCCACCCTTGCGGCGAATTCGGAGGCAGAGACGGAGGTCGAGCAGCGGTAGAAGCCGCCGCGGTCCCGGCTGCGGATGTAGCTGAGCCAGACCTGTCCCTCGTCGAGGTAGATGCAGATGCGCCGCGCAGTGTGTCCGGCGGCGGAGCCGCTTATGTCCGTACCCAGCCATATTGCAAGGCTCGAGAGCTGAAAATCGCAGTAAAAGTCAAAAAAGACGCCGGTCTCGTTGAGCGCGCTGCGCCACGCCTCCTCGCTTATCTCCTCAGGCTCGCCGGAGGAGCCGAGAGCCTCAGCCAGCGTGGCGGAATAGCGCTCGTATGCGGACTGGAGCTCCTGCCCGGAGTACATTATGCCGCAGTGAGCCCCGGACTCGGGCGTGAGCATCATGCTCAGCGGCTCTGCCGCGGCGGTGTAGCCCTTCTGCTCGCCGTAGCCCTGCTCCGTCTGGGAGCCGAGCACGCCCGCGGGGAGTCCCTCGGAGAGCCCGAGCATGCCTCCGCTGCCCGCCATGAGCAGCGCCGAGACGGTGAGCGCGATTATGACGAGGTCCTGAGCCAGCCCGATGACGCGCCGTCTCGCCTTGGGCGAGAGCGACGAAAGAAAACCCTTACGCATCTGCCGGGCCCTCCACGGGCAGCCAGACAGTTATCCTCGTGCCCTTGCCGAGGCGGCTTTGCAGGTCTATGCGTCCGCCGTGGCGCACGACTATCTCCTGTGCTATCGAGAGGCCCAGGCCCGTGCCGCCGGACTCGCGGCTGCGCGCCTTGTCCACGCGGTAGAAGCGGTCGAAGACCTTGGCCGTGTCCTCCTGCGGGATGCCGATGCCGTTGTCCTTGACCGTGCACCAGACCTCGCTGTCCTTCCAACCCGCAGTCATGCTTATGCGCCCGCCGTTTTTCGTGTACTTTATGGCGTTCGAGACCATGTTCATGAGCACCTGCTCCACGCGCGCCTTGTCGCCGTAGATCTTCGGCAGGGGGATCTCCAGCTCCAGCGAGAACTCGTGCCCGTGCGCCTGCGCCTCCATCAGCGTGGCGTTGTAGACGTCGCGGACGCTCTTTTCAAAGCTGAAGTAGTCGAAGCTGAACTCTATGCTGCCAGCGTCGAAGCGCGAGAGCGTGAGGAGGTCCTGAACTATCTTCGTCATGCGGTCGGACTCGTTGAGAATGACGCCGAGGAACTTCTGGCGCACCTCCTGAGGCATGTCCGGCTCGCCCTCGAGCGTCTCTGCATAGCTCTTGACGCTGGTTATGGGCGTGCGCAGCTCGTGCGAGACGTTGGCCACGAACTCGCGGCGCATCTGCTCCGACTTCTTGAGGTCGGAGAGCGTATCCTCAAGCTGCACGGCCATATCGTTGAATGTCCGCGTCAGGACGCCTATCTCGTCCTTGGACTCGTTGTCCACCTTGCCCGTGAAATCGCCGCCCGCGACCTTTTCCGCGGCGCGGGTGAGGTCCTGGATGGGCGCTATCATGGTCTTGGCCAGCAGCAGGCTGAGGAATACCGAGATGATGAGGCCGACGCCCATCGCCTCGACTATGATCTGCAGCAGCTGACTGTTGAGGCTCTGCATCGTGGCGCGGTTGTCGATGACGTAGACGATATAACCCGTGGAGCCGCCCTCTATGGGCAGGGCGACGTCCATATAGTCCGCCGTCGGGTCGCTGGCGTAGCCGTTTTCTCCCGAGAGCGCACTGATGATGTTGGGCGTGACGGCGATGCCGTTTTCGGGCGTGGTGCTGCCCGCGAGCCAGCGGCCCGTGTCGCCGGAGAGGATGTGGTAGTTCCTCGTGCCCGTGTCGATGCCGAGGCGGCCGGTGTAGGCGCCGAGCACCTCAGCCATGTTGTCAGGGTCGCCCGCCTCGGCGGCCGAGCGCAGGCCCGATGCCAGTTCCTCGTCCGCAAAGACCTCCTGCATGCGCGCGTAGAACTCGTTGAGGTAGTAGCTGCGCACGCCGCGCGTGAGGAACACCCCCGTCACCGCCGTCAGGGCGATGATGAGGAAGAGAATTATGAGCACCAGCTTTGTGTAAAGGCTCCGGTTCATGCCGCGGCCCTCAATCGGCGAAGTAATAGCCCGCGCCGCGCTTGGTCATGACGTAGACCGGCTCTGAGGGGTTGTCCTCCAGCTTTTCGCGCAGGCGGCGCACGGCCACGTCCACCGCGCGCAGGTCGCCGAAATAGTCGTACTGCCAGACGGAGCCCATGAGCTCCTCGCGCGACATGACGCGCCCGGGGTTTTCAGCGAGGAACTTGATGAGCTCATACTCGCGCTGAGTAAGCTCCAGCTCCTTGCCGTTCTTGTAAACGGCGCGGCGGGTGCGGTCTATGGTGATGTCCTTGACTCTTATCTGGTCGCCCGGCTCCTCGGGCGCGGCGGGGACCATGGAGGCCGCGCGGCGCATGTTGGTGCGCACGCGGGCCAGCAGCTCGCGCATCGAAAAGGGCTTGGTGATATAGTCGTCCGCGCCGAGCTCGAGGCCGAAGACCTTGTCCGTCTCCTCCTCGCGCGCGGTTATCATTATTATCGGCACGTTGTTGCCCTCGGCGCGCAGCGTGCGGCAGACCTCGAAGCCGTCCATCTCGGGCAGCATGACGTCCAGCAGTATGACGTCCGGGTCGCACTCGCGCGCAAGACGCAGGCCCTCCGCCCCGTCGTAGGCGCAGACGGCCGTCATGTCGTTCTTCTCGAGATTGTAGCGCAGGATATCGACAATGGACCTCTCATCGTCAACGATGAGTACCTTTCTGTTCATTTTCCGGCCTCCAGATACTTCCGAGCCTTGAGCACGGCGATGATGGTCTTGGCGTCGTCGATCTCGCCCTTCATCACCATGTCCTCCAGCTCGGAGAGCTTATACTTTTCAACGTTCAGGAATTCGTCCGGGTCAAGGTGCATTTTCCCCGTGTGCAAGCCGCGGGCGAGGTAGATGTGCAGCACCTCGGTGGAAAAGCCGGGAGAGGTGCAGCAGGGGCCGAGGTATATCACCTCGTCAGCAGAGAGACCGGTCTCCTCCGAGAGCTCGCGCACGGCGCACTCGTAGGGGTCCTCTCCCTTCTCCAGCTTGCCCGCAGGGACCTCCAGCATCTCACGACCGAAGGGGTAGCGGAACTGCCTGACGCACCAGACGGTCTCGTCGGCCTCCACCGGTATCACTGTCACACCGCCCGGGTGCTCCACGACCTCGCGGCCGACTATATTGCCGTTAACCAGCTCCGCCCTGTCGCGCCGGACGTTGACAATGACGCCCTCATAGACAGTGCTCTTATCTATCGTTTTCTCGTATGACATTATAACGCCTCCGTTTGGTACATAGTTATACGAATACCATATTACCATATATTGCGCCCCAATGCCAGTATTTTTGACTTGACGCCGAAGGGAGGCCGGGACATGATAGTTTCGGAGGCGATTCGATGGAACTTCAGACGGTCGAACAGGGCTGCGTGGCCCTGCATATACATAGCCGTGTCACCGGCGCGAAGGAGGCCGCGGGCCTGGTCCGCGCAGCGCTGCTGCTCGACGGGCTGGAGCCCTGGCCAAGGATGGAGCTGGAGCTCTTCCCCTCCGGCGGCGGTACGCTCATCGTCGCTCGGCCCTCCGAGGGGCTGGCGGTCGAGGTGGCGGACTACGCCCTGCCCTTCCTCGGCGGAAAATGACTTCAAACTGTAACGCGCCGGGGGTTTAACGCCCTTGACAGCTGTGGTATACTCTTCTAAGATGAGCAGATTTTAGGGAGGCGAGGCCGTGGCGCGCGCACAGGGTATAAAACAAATAGCGCAAAACCGCAAGGCGTTCCACGACTATTTCGTCCTCGAGCGCTTTGAGGCGGGGATAGAGCTCTTCGGCACGGAGGTCAAGTCCATCAGGGCCGGCACCGTGAATTTGAAGGACTCCTTCTGCACGGTCAAGGACGGAGAGCTGTTCGCACGCGGGCTGCACATAAGCCCGTATGAAAAGGGCAACATCTTCAACCGCGACCCCATGCGCCCGAAGCGGCTGCTCATGCATAAGCGCGAGATAATGAAGCTCAACGCCCGCGTCATGCAGGACGGCGTTGCGCTCATCCCGCTCTCGCTCTACTTCAAGGACGGCCGCGTAAAGCTGGAGCTGGGCCTCTGCAAGGGCAAAAAGCTGCACGACAAGCGCGACTCCGAGGCTGAGCGCCAGGCAAAGCGGGACATGGACAGAATGATGAAGGAGAGGAACGCGTAATGGCAAATCCGATAGTCACCATCGAGATGGAAAACGGCGGCGTCATCAAGGTCGAGCTTTACCCCGAGATAGCGCCGAACACGGTAAACAACTTCCTGAGCCTTGTGAACAAGGGCTTCTACGACGGGCTCATCTTCCACAGGGTCATCCCCGGCTTCATGATCCAGGGCGGCGACCCCCAGGGCACCGGCATGGGCGGCCCGGGCTACAGGATAAAGGGCGAGTTCAAGCACAACGGCTTCAGCCAGAACAACCTCAAGCATGACCGCGGCGTCCTCTCCATGGCGCGCTCCATGATGCCGGACACGGCGGGCAGCCAGTTCTTCATCATGCATGACAAGGCCCCGCATCTCGACGGCGAGTACGCCGCCTTCGGCAAGGTCATCGAGGGCATGGAAGTGGTCGACGCCATCGCCAACACCGCCACCGACTACAACGACCGCCCCAAGGCCGAGCAGAAGATGAAGAAAGTCACCGCCGAGACCTTCGGCGTCGACTACCCCGAACCGAAAAAGTTCTAATCCGCGCAAACAGCAAAGCGTATTTGCGCCAAATGATCCCCCGAACCCGTCCCGAAGCGTCCCCGCTTCGGGACGGAGAGGAGGAGCAAGGGAGCGTGCGCAATTTTAGACGATGGCCGCAGGCCTTCGGCGGAAACGGAGCTAAGCGGACTTTGCGACGACGAGGGGCCGTACTGGTTTCGACGGGGGTGCAGAAACGGGGATAGCGGGCGGATGCGCCTGGCATCCTTAAAACGGGCAATTATAAATTAAAGAACAGCAATAAGACTGCTCTTCTCGCTGCCTAAGCAGTGAGCGTCTCCTCCGGGAGGGCCGCGGCCCGGAAGCGAGGCGTCGATTAGCGGCGAACGTGAGTGCGCAAAGCTTTGAGCGCACCATGCACAATGAAGCTACCGACTCCGTGAGTGTGAGCGTCCACGCTCGGACGAGGGAATAAAAAAGACTCTCTGCGCCCGGAGAAGTCCCCGCGGAAGCACTTTCGGACGGGGGTTCGATTCCCCCCGGCTCCACCATAAAATCAAAACGGTATAGATGCCACTGGGAAAAACCCAGTGGCATCAACCGTTTCTGGGCATTTTTCGTCTGAATTTTCTTTGATCATTTCATAGATGCCAAACGATATATCCCAGTAACCGAAGGGATTTGAACCACGGGATTACACTTTATTACCTCAAAATTGAAATCGGCGCCCTTTTTGAAACGCATCATCTCAAAAGGGGCGCTGCTTTATTCTCAAATATAATAGACAAAATTTTGGGCGTCAATTTGTTAGTCTTTACCGACCATCAGATTGGCGCCCTTTTTCATTTCCGGAGAAATTCAAAAAGGGCACAAGCCAAGAGGAGGAAGATTTACAGTGAAAATCAGTGCAGAAGAACAGAAAAGATATTTTGAAGAAACGGCCATTGCACTTCGTCGGGAGGGATTCCACGCAGAGAAAATTGCAGGCGGTCACCTTGGGGTGTGGCTGGATGACCACCCCCTCTGCGAAGTGGACGAGGTTGGCGGCATTACTTACCGCAGCGACAATCTCTCCACACCGGAATATATGGCGGCGAAGGACAAAGCATTTCACATCGTCAGCATTACTGCCGAATACATGCGGCAGATGGAGCAGGCTCCTCCTTTGAAAGCTGATTCGCTGGAGGACAGGTATAAGCTGCTTGCGGATTTTAATGGAACTGTGCTGGCAGGAATGCACAGCCGCTATGGTGTTCAATTCGTAACATGGGACTGGGATTACGAACACACAGGTGTGACATTCGGCCATTACTTTGCCGGAAACTATGAAGGAGCCAAACAGGACTTTGCAACCCGATCCGGCCTCATCAAAGAGAACCAGCTCTTTACAGAGGAACAGCTCATCGAGATTTACCGATGCTGTTCCGATACGCTGGATGCCGGTTTCGACCTTACCTGGGAACAGGATAAAACGATCAAGGGTGTCCGTGACCAAATCGAATCAAGTATGCCAGACATCATGGACCGTATCCGAGATCAGAACCAACATACTGTGGAACCCCACGATCAGGAACAGACAATGTGAATAATACCATCATCAAGCGCCGGAGTTTTAGAGATAAGACTCCGGCGCTTTTTTATTTTCAGACAAAGGAGACAGCAAAATGGCTCAAAAAGAAAAAGCAGACGCTCCATTGCAGATCAGGAATCTGGCGGAGCTGAAGCGATGCATACAGCCCGGAACTAAGAGGTACTCAGTCACAGCAAGCACCCTGACCTCATCGGGCTTGTGCGTGTGGTGACCGAGGTGCAGACAAACGCCTACTACTCTGTCGTAAAGGATCAGCCGGAGCATCCCTATTCCACCTGTAATTACGGCAAAGGCTTTCGCTCTGATATCGAAAAGGCAGCAGACTATCGCTTCGAAGGAACGACTGTGACGGTTTTAGACAGCAGAAAGAGGGACGGAAGCGTGCTGTATGAGATGGAAATCTATCCCGGCCAGATCCTTGAACAAACTCAGACAGAGGAAATGGATGAGGAGGAAATCACACAGGAAGGGATGGACATGGCCTTATGACACGCTATTTTATGCGGGACACACCGCTGTACCAGATGGAGCAGCTGATGATGACCCCGCCCCATTTCAGACCCCGAGGACATGGACTGTATATTTCAAGGCCAACACGCCGGTTTATGGATACAGACTGCCGATGGTGTACAGAGTTTGAGAGAAAAAGTCCCTGTTCTCTGACCCAGTGCATTTGCCTGGAAGAACGCATCACAGCAGGCAGCCTTGACTTGACTGCGTTTGTGCAGGACTGCTTCTGTCCCTATCTGAGCAGAAAGCTTCAGAAACGGCTGCAGGTGCATCTCGAGGAACACCGCCTTTGCTTTTTCACACGAGATAATCACAGAAAACGCTGGTATCACTGGCGTGAACGGTATTACCGTATGACAAATCGAAATAAAGCCGCACTGTTCCTGCTGACAGCCTATGATGACATATGGAGCAGAGTCATCTGGCATTTCGATGAATACGGATTTGACTTTTCGTCCATCTCCCTTTCCGGCATCCAGCCGGAGCTATACAGCGTTTACCAGGCGGCAAAAGCCATTGCGGTCGGCAGCCGCAATATTACCATTGACGATCTCGCTTCCCCGGAACTGGTCACAGATGAGGCGTTCCAACTGATTATCTGCGCTCTGCTTCTGGCCAAATACGGAGATGCGATATTGAATTTAGAATGAAAGAAAGGTGATACAGCATGATAATGCAAGCAGTATTGGGCAACGCCAGCCACCCGGAATATGGCGTTGCAACCATTCCGCTCCCCATTCCCAGAGAACAGTACGATCACTGTATCGAACTGCTGGAAGCTTTGGGGATCGGCAATGCCCGTGAGCGTGATTGCAAGGTTATGGAGTTTAATGGCCCATATCCTGTCCTCAAGCGGCTGGAGATGCTCACGGTCAATCTGGACGAGCTGGACTATCTGGCAAAGCGTCTGGACAGTTTCTCAACCAGCGAAAATGCTCAGTTTCAGGCTATGGCGCATAAGCTGGAGCTTTTTGAGATGAAGGATCTGATCAATCTGACCTTCTGCTGCCAGCAAGCGACGGTCATTACCGATTTTACAAACTTGGAGTCTGTTGGAACAGATCACTATATGAATCTGCATGGCGGCTGTGCAAGCATGGAAGAACTGGAGAATCTCGACCGGTTGGAAACGGCGCTTCTGCTCATCGATAACGGCGGCGGTGTTATCACGCCGTATGGAGTCGTGTACGACAACGGTATGCAGCTAAACCCACTCTATGATGGAAAGCACTTGCCTTGCTACCACTATGAAGCGGATCTGTTGTCTGTGGCGCTTACTTCACGCCAAGATTCAGGTAATCCTCCGAACATAACCTGGTTCTATCTGCCTGCATCCCATGAGCAGATCGACCACGCCATCCTGCGCTCCGGAATCACAGACCCGGCAGATATGTACTTCCAATTTGCCGACAGCAGTTTGCCCACCGAAATTGATATAGCGCTTGACTTTTCAAACGAGAGCATCTATGACCTCAATGATATGGCACTGGCCATTGAAAAGCTTTCAGATGTCGAATTTGATAAACTGGGCGCTGCAGTTACAATGGCAAAGCCGGAATCTGCTAATCAGATCCGCCATCTTGCTGAAAATCTGGATCAATTCGAATTTGCACCCAAGGTCTACAGTCCTGCAGAATATGGCAAATATATGATCCAGGAATCCGGGCGTTTTGAGTTTGACCCCAATCTGGACGAGTTTTATGATTACGAAGGCTATGCACTGCAGCGTATGGAGCAGCAGTATGGGATGTTCACAGACCGTGGATATGTCTCCTACCATGGAGTGCTGAGTCTGGATGAGTTGATGATGGAGGACCCCGCCCAGCAATACCAGGAGGAACAGGGCTTTCAGATGGGCGGTATGCAGTGATGAAGGGACAGAAAAAATGGCCGGTTAAGAGGGGATAAAAATATGATGGAATTGAGATTGACCCGTGGAGAAAATCAGACAGAGGTTCCTTTGAGTCTCCCCACATCACCTGCGGAAGTTGGAGAAGCCTATGCGTGGCTGGATGAGATCAGCCGCTATGCCGGGGAAACCCGCATTGTCGGTGTTCGCTGTCCTATTCCAAACCTGGGACAGTATATCCGCAGTACAAATCTGGATCACGGCGATGACCTTCAAAAGCTCAATGCCCTTGCAGAACGGATCGGTGGAATGGAAAAGAAAGAGCAGGTCATTTTCTCCGGCGCTCTGGACGCAGAGAGTATCAACAGCCTGGACGATGTGCTGCGTATTGCCTTGTCTTTGGAAAGCTATGCCTTTATCCCAAACGCCAGTTCTGATACAGAACTTGGCCGATATGTAGCAGTAGCCGGTCAGATCCATGATGATCCCAGATTTCCGGAGGCGGCATGGCCGTATCTGGACTTTGCAAAAATCGGTGCCGAATACTATGCTGACCATGGTGGGGCATACACAGCAGAGGGCTATGTGTTTCGAAAGCAATCTGCGGAGCCGGAGCATACAGAAACGGAGATTTTCTGTCTTCACCTGGCACATGGTGAAAAAGAGTGCCCTCTCTCTCTGCCTGCCTCGGATATAGAGCTGGACGCAGTAAGATGCAAGCTTGGTATTGAGGAATTTGCTGGAGCAAATATCAAAGCAATCGATTTTAGCATTCCCTATATGGAGGGAACGATTCCCGTAGACTGCATCAGTGTGGAGTCTGCCAACGAACTGGCTCTGGAGATCGAGGAGATGCGGCAGACAGACGGTGAACTGCTCAAATACCTTTCGGTGCTGTCGGTGGAACAACCGGATGACTTCCCCGCTGCTCTGCGGCTGGCGCTGGATCTGGATGACTATGAGCGAATCACCGAGGGAACTTATGAATACGGACAGTCTGTTTTGCGGCGTATTGGCGCCGATGATGAGATTATCAGCACCATCGACGGATATATGGATTTTGAAAAGTTCGGAGAGGATGCTATGGTGGAGGACGGTGTCCGTCAAACTGAATTTGGCATGGTACGTCGGTGCAGCACGCCTTTTTCGGAGGAAACTCAGACAATGAAGTTAGGAGGCATGTAAATGAAAAGAAAGATCATCATCACGCTGGCATCCCTGACTGCAGTGGGAGCTGCTTTTGCCGGCTACCTCTATTTTTCGGGGAATCGTTCTTTTGGGCGTAGCTATTTCCGATAAGCTGTGGTATGTTGTGTAGCTATACCACGAGAATCGAGGTGAACTATCTTTGAAGAAAAGTGTACCAACAGCCAATCAATCTAAGTTTGCAGTAAGGCCCGCTTCTTTCGATGAAGCGGGCTTTTTCTATGCTATGACACCGGAAGAAGATGAAAGGCTGGGATGCATCGGCCATGTCCGCATGGATTTCGGGCATCATGGCAAGGAATTCTGGCACACCTGGTGGCCCAGAGGCCCCGAGGAACTGAATTCCCCGGAATTCAAGGCAGAACTGCAGGAGGTCGTGGATGAGCTGCGTACTGGTGTCCTGAAGGATCTGTCCAGCATGAGCCAGTACTGCTGGGATCATGGCGGCGAGGTGGGCGGTTGGCCGACCAACTACGGCTACATCGTAGAAACGGAGAATTACCGCTACTGCCTGCGCTGCAATCCCGTTCCCGGTGATTATCAAGCGTACCTGACGGCCTATGATCTGCAAATCCAGCGGAAAAACCTTGCAGAGAAACCTGTTGTCGGGCGCGTATCCTTCGCCAGTGGTGAGCAGCAGGAATTTACAGATGCCGATGCTTATCTCGCATGTATTCGAGAGGAGCTGTCGGATCATTCTGTTACCGGATTTCGCTATGAAACGCTGACGGATGATCCTTCTGTTCGCAAGCAGGCAGATGACATCCTGTACGACCTCTACGACGAGGAGAATCCCAGACCGCTGGAGGATTATCAGGAACAGCCCAATCAGGGCATGACGATGGGAGGGATAGCATTTTGAAAACTGTACCAAGAGAATGGTTGGACTTCCTGCGAGAACAGTACCCTGCAGGGAGCCGCATCAAGCTCCGGGAGATGAAAGACCCGTATCACCCGGTTCCACCCGGAACTATGGGCACGCTGAAAAGTATCGATGACATCGGACAATTTCATGTAAAGTGGGACAACGGCAGCGGTCTGGCACTGATCATTGGAGAGGACAGTTTCTCTGTCCTGCCGCCTGAACCCACCACTATGAAGCTGTACATGCCCCTTACAGCCGATCTCTATGAGCGAAATGAATGGGGCGATATTGAGGACTACAGCACAGAATTGGATGGCATTTCTCTTCAAGCCTATGAGGGTAGCATTCTCAAAGCCCTTATTGGTAACCGGATGCCGGAGGAAAGCGAAAGCGGCATCATGCACTGGTATGATGAGGACGATGAAGTCAACAGGAAGGTGCGCTCCGCTGTGTTCACAGTAGAGGCACGTAATGGGCAGCTCTGGGGTGTGGCAGAATGCCGCGTGGTCGGAGAACTTTCTGCCCATGAACTGGATACCCTCAAGGAGTACATTACCGGTCAGGCTTCGGATGGATGGGGCGAAGGCTTTGAACAGCGTGAGATTCCCGTGGAGGAAGGCGAACTCTATGTTCATCTCTGGAACAGTGATCGCTGGAGCATCCAGACAGAGAAAGAACTGTTTGCGCCCAGAATTGCAAAGGGACTGCCGGAACTGTGTTTCTCCACTTTGCTCACCACCGGCCAGCTCATCTGCATCAAGCGCGGTGAAACCGGGTACTACCCCTCTGATTGGGATACCGGAGATAAAGAGAAAAATGTAGAACTGGCTGACCAGTTGAATGAGGAGATGGGTGTGACCATGTGGCAGCGTAAGGCCATGGAGGTGGGCAGTATGTGCGGCTGGGATGTTCCCGGCGCCGACCCTGCCCAATATCAGGAGGATTACCAGACCCAGCAAGGAGGAATGACCTTTGGATAAACTGTTCTGCGTGGAGCTGGCCGGCATACATCGCTATTGTGAATTGGAACTGCCTGCTACAGACTATGAACTGCTGGACGCACTGGAAAAACTCCAGATGAGGCCCGGCGACAAACCGGAATGGGAGATCATCGGGCACAATGGCTTTGAATTCCTCCATCCGTATCTGTCAGATGAGTGCGATCTGTATCAGCTCAATACCCTGTCTGCCAGGTTGGATCAGCTGGGAATGAGGGACAGGATTGCTTTCGAGGGCTTGTTCAAAACTGCCATTGCGCAAAGAAAAGACTGTATCTCCATAGCGGATCTCTTCACCTATATTAACAGCACCGAATGCTGCCATGTGCTTCCGGATGTCCTGGACGATGCGGCGCTGGGAAGATTTTATGCGGAAAACGGATTTATCCCTGCGGTGGAAAGTGTTCCGGATTCCATATTTGAATTGCTGGACTTCGAGATGCTGGGCAGAAAAGCCCGCATGGAGGAGGGCGGTATTTTTACACAGCATGGATATGTGATCCAGCACGAGGATCTAAGGATCGTTCAGGATGCGGAAGGTGAAGTTCCCAAGGTTCCGGAGTATATCTTCCATCTGGAAATCAGTGAAAGTGAAATGGTCAGAACAGACCGTCCCATCACGCTGGACCTTCCTGCCGCAGAGGATACGCTCACACAGGTGCTGGAGCAAAGCGGTGCCCGCTCCTGGGATGACCTGACCTTCCGAATTACAGACAGTGCCATTCCGCATCTTTTCGATGAAGGGGATTGCGGCAGCGTGGAAGATCTGAACCAACTGGCGAATGATCTTCAACACAGGCAGAGAAAGGGAGAACTCTCTAAACTGAAGGCGGTTCTCCGTGCTGCAGACTGCCGGGACATCGAAAACATCTTTACAACAATTGCACAAGACCTGGACAACTATGAATTCAGTGCAGAGTTCCGCAAAGCAGAAGAAGTCGCAGTGTCAGAACTGCGCCGCAATGTAAGAGAAGATGTCCTGCCCCTGCTCAAGAAGCACACAAACCTGTTTAACCTTGGCATGGACATGCTGCAGGAAAACAATGCTGCCCTGACGCCCTATGGGCTTGTCTGGCGGTCTGACGGAGGAATGATCATGAATCCTGAGCAGGAGCAGCAAAACGGAATGGAGGTGATGTCATGATGGACTTTGCAGAACTGAAAGCTTTGCCAGGATCTGAATCGGAATACCACTGGCTGGAACGCCGGTTGGAAACACTCAGTGCCATGGAATCGGTCGTTCTCAGTGCAGCAGTCATGCGTCAGCCACCTGAAACGCTGGGAGACGCAGTAAAACACCTTCATTCTTTGCAGGATTATGGCGTCTGCTACCCTGCAGGCAGCTACCATGAACTTGGGAAATATTATCTTGTCCATGAGTCGAATCTTCCGGAGGAAACGCTCCCTTATGTGGACTTGGAGCAGCTTGGACAGCACTATGAGGATAACCATCCAGGACTATTCATCGGCAGCTGCTTTGTGACCTATCCGCAACACCTGCCCCGCCAATGTTTCGCAGATTCAGACGAATTGTTGTGCGCAGATGATGGATGGAGCGTCAAGGTCAAGTTGGCCTCCTCCGCTGTCCCGGAAGGTGTATGGCTGCGGCTGCCGGATTACTCTGCAGCAACCGACCGCCCTGATGAGATCGATATCGCTCTGGATGCCCTAAAGGTGAAAAAGCTGGAAGACTGCACAGTTCTGGAAGCACGATGCAGGATTCCACAGCTTGGAGAATTGATGGAGCAATATGAAGATGCAGAGGAACTGGTCATTGACGGAAATGACCTGGGCTATATTCTGGACGAGCAGGGTCAGGGTATGCCCCATTTTACAAAGAGATACGCCGCCGCCCTGGAATATGAGAATTGCCACGATCTGCGTTTTGCACTGGATATTGCGCAAAACCTCCATTGTTACGAATGGTTCCCTGCTGATGACCTAAAGGACTTTGGCAGGCGGAAACTGCTGGAGGCTGGGGTATCTGAAGATCTGCTGGACTCCGGCTGCATCGATTTGGAGAACTATGCCTCTAATCTGCTGGGGAGTGCAGGCTATGTGCTGACCGGCGATGAGCGCGCCTACATCACCCGAAACAATCGGGAATTCATTTTCGACCGCAGTACACCGGAGGAGGCGGAAATGCAGATGCAGTAATATAAAGTGAATTAGGGGCCGTTACCCGAAAGGGACAGCGGCCCCTTCTTTTTTGCGCTCATTTTCGGGTAACCACCCCGGAAAGGAGTGTCGATGAAACCGGAAAAAGAAATTGCCGGTTATCTGGAGAAATATCACAGTGGAGAAGGGAATGTAGTATCCAGCCGTGAGTTGGAAACAGCATTCCAGATTCGTGGCCCTGATCTGCGGCGTATCATCAATAGCCTGCGGGGGCAAGGAATTCCCATTTGCAGTACACAGAGCGGATATTATTTTGCCGCTACAAAGGAGGAGTTGGAACACACCGTCCGGCAGCTCCGCAGCCGTATCTGCAGCATCGCTCATGCAGAGCGTGGACTTGCCCGGACATTGGCAGCGTGTGGTGACCCGAACCAGCTTACGCTCCCAATGGGAGGTGATACGGCTTGAAAAGCTTCATCCCCTGGGTAGGAGGCAAGGGCAAGCTCCTGTGGCTGATCGACCGGCTCTTTCCCACACGCTACGAGCGCTTTGTAGATGTGTTTGGCGGCAGTGGAACTGTCACACTGAACCGCCCCATCCGAAAGGGCTGTCTGGAGGTCTACAACGACTTCAACAGCAATCTGACCAACCTCTTCTGCTGTGTAAAAAACCGAACTATGGCGCTGCTGAAGGAACTGGGGTTCCTGCCTCTGAACAGTCGGGATGATTTCAATGTCCTTCACAAATTCTTTTCAAAGGAAGAATTTACAGACGATTATCTCAAGGAAGAGCTGGAACTGACAGAGGTCTTTCTGGAACCGCCGGATGCGGAATCCATCCGAACCTTGATGCTGGAACGAGCGCCCCGCGGAGATGTCCGCCGTGCTGCCGATTACTATAAGCTCATCCGGTACAGCTTCAGCGGCGGTGGAAATGCTTTTGCCGGGAAAGCCTGCGACATCCGCAGGTTCTTCCATCTCATATGGGAGTGTTCCCGCCGTCTTGCCAATGTGGTCATTGAGAATAAGGACTTCGGCGCCCTGTTCAGCCAGTATGACCGCCCTGGCACCATCTTCTACTGTGACCCGCCCTACTATGAGGCCGAGGATTGCTACGCCGTAGCATTTGGTGAAAAGGATCATATCCGACTCCGCAATACCGCGGCAAATGCCGAGGGATTCGTGATGATCTCCTACAACTACTGCCCCCACATCATGGAGCTGTACAAGGATTTTTATATCTTTTATACCACACGCCCCAACAGTATGTCGCTGAAAGCCGGGAGCGAATATGAGGAGATCGTCATCACCAACTACGACCCAAGAGCCTATGGCGCTACCCGCAACTGGCAGCTCTCCATGTTTGGGCTGCCCAATGTGGACGAAGACGATGGGAACTACGAGCTGATCCACGAACCGGACCATCCCCTGAAAGAAGTGCCCCATATACATATTTTTCAATAGGAGGAACAGCATATGAACTTTATCAACTACACCCATGACGGAAAGGCCATCATCCAGCCTGCCGCTCTGGCACTGAGTGGGCTGAGCGATGAAAAGAAGCTGGCGATGCACGCTTTGAACTGCGGCATCGTCCTGCATAAGCCGGATATGGAACCTGCCGAGCAGCTGGCACTCATGGATTCCCTGACCCGATTGGCGCATGCTCTGGGCGAAGAACTCTTCGCCCGCGCAACCGAGCAGGCAGATGACTGTGAGGAGGATGACCCCTTTGACAACACCATTCCCATCCCCGTCGAGGCATTTGAGGATGCCGGTCTATGGGGCAAGAGTCTGCATATCCGCAGCATTGACGGTGCGGTGGTCATTACAGAGGATACCTCCGATGAGAATCAGGTCGGGGATTTGATGGACAGCCTTGGTGAATGCTCCTACGATGCTGCGGTGCTGCTCAATCTGATGAACCGTATTCTGCGCAGCGGTGATGCCAATGCTTAAAGACCACGCCTATCTCTACCTTGGCTCCCCAGCCGAGGCCAAACGAAACAATGAGATTGCACTGTGGAGGGCGAGCCATCAGCAGAATATTGCCTGCAAAGACGCTATCGAGGAATCCATCCGCAAGAGCTTTGATGGAATGCATCTGGATGATAACTGCGCCCAGAATGTGATTGACTCTTTCGGGTTCAAACGTGTGGGCTGGGTGCTTTCCAATACCATCCAGCAGAAAAAATGGGACGGGAGATTCAGCCCTCAAAACAAGGAGTGGGCTGGCATGACCTTCATCCCGCCCAGTGACCGCAACTATGACTTTGTAGTGGAAAGCCACCCCGCTGTGCTGGATGGGTTCGTAAGCCTGTTTCGTAAGGCGCAGGATGAACTCCAGCTATTCGACCGCAGGCAATGCGAATCCCTGATTGGGCAGGAACTGGAGGGTAAGGTGCTGGTGATGAGTCCATTCACCCTGAAGGAATCCTACTGGCAGCAGGAAAATCAGCTTTGGCTTGCGACCGGCGGTTTTGGATGTGCTCCCTCCGCAGCTGGCAGAGCCGTATATGCCACCTGCCTTGGTGATGGAGAAAAGACCCGCTGGAACCGGGAGGATTTCATTGGCATTCTCAAAGGGGAGCACCTGCCCGACTGGGCAAGAGAATGTTTGGAGCAGTTCCAGCAGGAAAAGCACGATATGAATATGCAAACCATGTGAGAAAGAGAGGAAAAACGCCTATGGCAACGAACAAAAAGAAACAGGAGCTTCCTACCCCTTGCGTGGAAGCAAGGATCGACCGCATGGTAGGCGGCGACTACAAGACCAAAGCCTTCGCCAGCGCTACGATTGGCGGCGCCTTCGCTGTCCACGGCATCCGCATCATCGAATCGGATAAGGGCAGATTTATCTCCATGCCCCAGGAGTCCTACCAGAAAAATGGGGAAACCAGGTACAATGACACCTTCCATGCCATCACCACTGATGCCCGAACCGCTTTGGTAGAGGCAGTCAACGAGGCGTATGAGCAGAAACTGCAGGCACAGATGGAGCAGAAAGGAAATGCTCCCGATCAGGCGATGGAGCAGCAGATGTGACCATTGCTGCCGGAGGGGAGGTGATACACCTTGGTTCGATTTACTGTGGACAACCGCAACCGCCTGATTTTTTACGGCAACATGGTGGGCTATGTAAAAGAGAATTCTGCCATTGTGGATGAGATGTTCCAGTCAGAGGAGCTGATGCGCTATCTGGAACACATGAAGCTGAACCCGCAATGGGAAAATGGAGTCTTCGACCGGATGATTGCCGGAGAAGTCCCCAGCGAGGAGCTTGAACAACCGAAAAAGGGCTGTCGTATCTGGCAGCTGAAAAACAATGTAGATGTTGCAATGCGCTTTATTGGCTATGCAGAGCAGATCAGAAACTTTGGAGAGCCGGATATCGGCAACTATACCCAGGTCTTCGAGGGATATCTGGGAACAAACGATCTGGAGCAGATTTATTCCCTCTGCCGGGATTCTCCGCCTGTCGAGTATCAGGGCCATCCCATGGCTCTTTCTGATGTGGTGGAGCTGTATGACGATTCCGGCAGCGAGTTCTATTACTGCGACCGGGTCGGCTTTCAGCCCATACGATTTACACAAAACCAGGAGCAGGATGCATGTATCGAAATGACCATGTGAGCCGGATGGAACAAAACCGTCCGGCTCTATCTTTTTATTGCCGCAACCGCGGCCCTCCTGCTACGGCAAGCCACAATTCACACAAATTCTACAAAATAAAATCTGATTCAAATTTAGGAGGAAATGACCTTATGAAAAAGCTGTTCAAGAATATCACCAATTCCGTCAAGACCACCGCCATCCGTGTCCATTCCTCTGTCGCAGCGTTTCACCGCCGCGCCCTCTGCAACAATGCCGGTGAGGGCTACATCGATACTGCTGTCAAGGTGCTGATCGCCGTTGTTCTGGGCGCCCTGGTGCTGGCGGGCCTCTATGCCATCCTGAATGATACTGTTATGCCTACCGTCACCGAGCGTATTGAAGATATGTTCAACTACGCAGGCTAATGGGCTTGCTGCAGGCACTGGTCTTCTGCGGTGGTCTTATCTATGCCGCAGCAGATGATCTGAAAACCAGAACAGTCAGCAACCTGGTCTGCATCGTTATTGCAATGGCGGGGCTGGTCACCATCAGCCCCGCCTCCTTCTTTGGTGCAGTGCTTGGCGCCGCTCCGTTCTACCTCTGTGCCGGGCTGGGCGTTATGGGAGGCGGTGATTGGCGGCTGGCAGCAGCCGTTGGATTTGTCCTGGGATTTGACCGGGTGATCGCAGGATTTTGCTTTATGGCCATTGCGCTCCTTCTGGTTTCCATCGCCATGCGTGCGATCCCGGCACTGCGAAAGGGCGCAACGGCAAAACAGCCGCTGATACCGTATTTCGCAGCGGCATTTATACCCGCATATTTCATATAAGGAGGCAATCGTTTTGAATATTTTTCGCAATCGCACCGTGGTCGGTGTGCTGTGCATTCTTCTTGCGCTCATCATCTGTTTCGGCGTAACGCCAATGTTCAGCCGCAGTGCCAGTGAAAAGACGGAAATCGTCCGTGTAGTCGCTGACATCAAAGAAGGCGATGAAATCACTCCGGAGATGGTAAAGAATGTGGAAGTAGGCGCCTACAATCTGCCGGAGGGGATCATGACAAAAAAAGATGAGGTCATCGGGAAATACGCCACGGCTGATTTGAAGTCAGGTGATTTTATCCTTGCCAGCAAGCTTTCCTATGAGCCTGCCGCCGAAAATGCCTATCTCTATAATCTGGACGGCAGCAAACAGGCCATCTCCGTGACGATTAAGAGCTTTGCCACCGGTCTTTCCGGCAAGTTGGAGAGCGGCGATATCGTTTCGGTATTGGTAGCAGATTTTCAGGGATTGGGTGAAACTGTGATCCCGCCCGAGCTGCAGTATGTGGAGGTCATCTCTGTCACCGCCTCCTCCGGCTATGACGCCAACACCGGCGAAGTGATTGAAGATGAAAAGGAACTTCCCTCTACCGTCACCCTGCTGGTGACCACAGAGCAGGCCAAGGTGCTGGCTGAGCTGGAACAGGAGAGCGAACTGCATCTGGCTCTCGTCTATCGCGGCGCTCCGGAGAAAGCTGCCCAATTTATCGAGGCACAGGACGCTCTCATCAAGGAACTGTATGCAGAGCCGGAGGAAAATAGCGAAACAGCAGAACCCACTGAAAATGGAGAAAGCGAGGGTGCGGACTCTGCTGTAGAAAGCGAGGCGGTTTCGGAATGAATTTCATGAAAGGAAGCCTCTTTCGCCGCAGCACCGAGCCGGAGGAGATCGAAATCATCGAGGAATCCGGCGGCGGTGTCCTCGCTGTATGGGGAAGCCCCGGCTGCGGAAAAACTGTGACTGCAGTGAAAATCGCAAAGCATCTTGCCTCCCAGAAGAAAAATGTGGTGCTTTTGCTTTGCGACATGACTGCGCCTATGATGCCCTGCATTTGTCCACCCTCTGAGCTGGAATGCGACAGATCCCTTGGCAGCATCTTTGCCGCCCAGCGTATTTCCGTCAACCTTATCAAGCACAATCTGACCACGCATAAGAAAATGCCGTATCTGACCATGCTTGGCCTGCGCAAGGGAGAAAATGAGTACACCTATGCCGCCTGTACCAAGCAGCAGGCAGAGGAACTCATTGGCGGTCTGCGAGAGATCGCCCCCTATGTGGTCATCGACTGCTCCAGTTACATTGCAAACGATATTCTCTCTGCTGTGGCGCTGATGGAGGCTGACAGCGTCCTACGCCTTGCCAACTGTGATCTGAAGTCCATTGGCTATCTGTCCAGCCAACTTCCCCTGCTACGAGAACTGCATTGGGACGAGGACAAGCAGTACAAGGCTGCATCCAATATTAAGCCCCTTCAGGCGGCAGACCGGATTGGACAGGTGTTGGGCAGCGTGGCATTCAAGCTCCCATATTCGCAGGAGTTGGAGGAGCAGTATCTGGAAGGGACGTTGCTGTCAGACCTCTCGATGAAAGACAGCAGAGCGTTCCGCAAGGAAGTCGAAAAAATCTGCAAGGAGGTGTTCTGATGCTGGGAGATAAACGCAGCAATTCTCTTTTTTGCACACAGCCTTCTCCCGCCGTCCCGGCTGAGAAAGCAGATCAGAATGAAGTGCATGACATCTCCTTCAGCGAGAATACCGGGCGCACTCTTTTTTCTGAGAGCAAAGTAGCTCCCAGGGCAAGTGATGTCTTTTTCGCTCCCAAGGAGCAGGGGCTGCCGTTTTCTGAGGTACTTAGTCAGGTGCAGACCTACCTCTCCGGAACCTATGCCACCCTCATCACGGAAGGCAGCGATGACGCCAGAGAGCAGATCAAACGACGCATGGCTCGTTATCTGCAGGACAACCGCATGGCAGTGGACGGCATGACCCAGGAGGAATTGGTGGATGCCCTGTACACCGAGATGGCAGAGTACGGATTTCTCACAAAATATATTTTTGCAGATGGGATTGAGGAGATCGACATCAACTCCTGGAGAGATGTTGAAGTCCAGTATTCCGATGGGCGCACTGTCAAGCTGGAAGAACAGTTTGATTCCCCGGAGCATGCCGCCAATGTGGTGCGCCGCATGCTGCAGAATTCCGGCAAGGTGCTGGACAACGCCAGCCCCATCATCACTTCCCGTCTGGCTAAAAACATCCGTGTTTCGGTCGTCAAAACGCCGGTGCTGGACGAAGACGCCGGAGTGGCTGCATCCATCCGTATTGTGAACCCCAGAAACCTCACCAAAGCGGATTTTATCGCCAGCGGCACCGCCACTGGTGAGATGCTGGACTTTCTGTCAGCCTGCCTGCGCTATGGGGTTTCCATCTGTGTGGCAGGAGCCACCAGCTCCGGTAAGACCACAGTGGCAGGCTGGCTTCTGTCCACCATCCCGGACCGCAAGCGCATTTTTACTATTGAGGACGGCTCCCGTGAATTGCAGCTTATCCGGGAACAGAACGGAAAAGTAGTCAATTCTGTGGTACATACCCAGACCCGCGACAGCGAAAACGAGCGACAGCGCATCGACCAGATTGCCCTGTTGGATATCGCCCTTCGCTTTAATCCCGACATCATCTGTGTGGGTGAGATGCGCGGCCCCGAGGCCAACGCCGCACAGGAGGCGGCTCGAGTGGGTATTGCGGTGCTGACCACCATCCATTCCAATTCCAGCGAGGGTACCTACCGCCGCATGGTTTCCCTGTGCAAACGAGCTGTGGATACCCCGGACGATACCCTCATGGGCTATGTCACCGAGGCATACCCCATCGTGGTATACTGCCGCCAACTGGAGAATAAGGAACGCCGCATCACCAACATTTCGGAATGCGAGATCCTGCCGGACGGCACACGAAAACTCCACAAGCTCTATGAGTATGATATTACGGAAAACCGTCTGGAGGGTGAACAGTTCATTATTGAGGGGTACCACCGAAAGTGCGAGGAGATGTCCGACAGCCTCCAGCGCCGATTCATCGAAAATGGCATGCCGCGAAGTGAGCTGGAGCAATTTGTTCGAAGAAAGGAGGAAACTGCTTGACTATGATCCAACTGATTGCCTGCATCGGCATGATCGCCGGGTTCTTTATGGTGCTGAACCTTTCCCCCAGGGAATTGAGTGACAGTATCTTTTCACAATTGACTGCAGCACCCGGCAGCATCCGCGCAGACATCAACGAAAGCACCAGGCGTAAAAAGGTTGGTTTCTTCCGCAGGGAGATCGCTGAGGCACAGGCTGTGCTGGCAGCTTCCGGCCGAGAGGGGAAATTTCCTATGGTATGCATGACCTCTCTGGGATTGTTTGCCTTGGGCGCCTGTTTCGCTATCCTCGCGGGAAATGCCTTTTTGGTACCAGTCTTGGCAATTGGAATGATGCTGACGCCATTCTGGTACATCAAGCTGACTGCCGGGAACTTCAAAAAGGATGTAGCTGCCGAACTGGAAACCGGCCTCTCGGTAATTACCACCGCTTATCTGAGAACAGAAAACTTTCAACAGGCAGTGGAGGAAAATGTGAAGTACCTGCATCATCCGGTGCAGGGAGTATTCCAGCACTTCCTGACTCGCATCAAGCATATCGACCCGGATATGGATGCGGCACTGCACGATTTGAAATATGCTATTGACAACGAGGTGTGGCAGGAGTGGTGCGATGCGGTAATGGCATGTCAGGCTGACCGAAGCCTGAAAAGCACGCTGACGCCCATCGTCACCAAGCTGTCTGATATGCGCATGGTCAACGGCGAATTGGAAAATCTGGTGTTCGGCCCCCGCAAAGAGTTCATCACCATGGCCATTCTGGTGCTTATCAATATTCCACTGGTTCGTTTTATCAATACCGACTGGTATCATACCCTGACCAGTACCATTCCCGGTCAGCTGGTCATTGCCACCTGTATCGCCGCTGTGTTCGTGTCCTTCGCTTTTGTGGTGAAGCTGACCCAGCCTATTGAATACCGGAGGTGAGGAGATGAAACTGCTTTTATTTCTGTTCGGTGCGGCTCTTGCCGCCGGACTGTATTTTGTTCTTGCCGATCTGCTGAAGATTCCCCGTCTGGCAACAGAGCGTGCGCTCATCTCTGCCGGTCGGCGTGATCGCAGTCTGATCAAATCACTGGAAACACTGCTCCTCGGCTGGTCACTGAAACTTGCCCCCTTTATCAAAATGGATGACTACAAGCACCGCCGTCTGGAAAGCAAGCTGGCGGCTGCCGGGCTGGATATGACCCCGGAGGTCTACACGGCATATGGCATTTTGAAACCCGCATTGATATTGCTTGGTATTATCCCTTGTCTGCTGGTGCTGCCCATTCTCTCGCCGCTTGTCGTGGTGCTGGCGCTGCTGACCTGGTTTAAGGAGAGCCGCCGTGCCGACGAGCTGGTCAAAGCCAGAATGGAACTCATCGAGGGAGAACTGCCCCGCTTTGTGGCTACCATCCATCAGGAGCTGGCTGCCAGCCGAGATGTACTGCGTATTCTGGAAAATTACAAAAAGCATGCCGGTCCTGACTTTTGCCGGGAACTGGATGTGTTGACTGCGGATATGCGGTCTTCTTCCTACGAAGCGGCACTGATCCGCTTTGAGGCGAGAATGGGTTCTGCCATTGTTTCGGATATTGTCCGTGGTCTTATCGGCATCCTTCGCGGTGATGATGGCCGTATGTACTTCCAGATGCTGTCCCATGACCTGAAAGCGCTGGAGCTGCAGCGGCTCAAGGCAAAGGCGGCGAAGATCCCGCCAAAGATTCGAGTATTCAGCTTTGTCATGCTCATGTGCTTTATGATGACTTATATTGTCATCATCGTCTATGAGATCATCCATTCGCTGGGCGCGTTGTTCTAAAGGAGGTCACCATGAAAAAGATACTGAAACGACACTCCGGCGAAGGATATATCGATGTGTGCATACTGGTGGTCTGTGCTATGCTTGTGCTGGCTTTGGCTGTTCGGGTACTGCCGGTCTTTGTGGCCAAACAGCAGCTGGACACCTATGCGGTAGAACTGGTTCGAGAAGCCGAGATAGCAGGGCGTGTGGGCCCAGAAACCAACCGGCGTGCAGCTGCCCTCACCGACAGCACCGGGCTGACCCCGGACATCCGTTGGTCTCAAACCGGGCGCATCCAGCTCAATGATGAAATCACCGTGACCTTGATACTGGATACCGATATCGGTCTGTTTGGCGGATTTGGATCATTCCCCATTACACTTACAGCGGAGGCCACAGGCAAATCGGAGGTGTACTGGAAATGAGAAAACTCCTCTTTCGCCGTCACTCCGGCGAGGGCACCCCCATGATCCTTGCCATTGTATTGGTTCTGATGATGTTGTTTTGCACTGTTGCGGAATTCAGCCGCCTGTGGATCATCGCCCATGGTGTGGAGGAGGCAGCCCAGCAGGCGGTCATTTCCACCATCAACGATAATTACGATGATGTGTACCATACGGTCAGAGAGGGCTATGCAGCAGGCTGGTATCCGGACGGCGCCGGCAGCTGGGATGAGAGCGTGGATACCGGCGATGTATACGGCCAGCTCTCCAATATCCTCGGGCTGAAAAATACACCGCAGGGGTTTCAGAAAACAGCCGGCGGCACTGTAGAATACACGATCTCTGAGCTGTCGGTGGAACTGGATAATAATGCGCTCAGCTCCGGACAAAGTGAGGGGTACATCGCCAAAGTGGAGATTCGGTTGAAGGTTCCTGTGCGCTTTTTGGGAAACCTTCTGCCCGCTGCTGACATGACCTTGCACACAGAGGCGAAATATATGCCTCTCTTCTAAAATCTTTGCCCTTTTCAATAGACTTTCCCAAAAGAGTGTGGTATTGTCCTGTTGAAAAGAAAATCTCAACGGAGGTGTTATCATATGACAGAGAAGAAAAAAAGACTCGCCATCATTGGCGTATGCGGCATCCTGTGCGCAGCTCTGGCTGTGGGGATCGCCACTCGATTCGGTGGCAATGCAGAGCTCCCTTCCGGAAAAGTGGAGGATGGATCTGCCGTAAGCAGCGATCCCAATGTATCGCTCCAAGAAAGCGATGCTGCCATTCCTGATCCAAAACCGGATATTGAGACTCAGGCTCCTGCCCAGAACGATCCTGCCCAGGGAGCAGACTCCAACGGCACAGAACAAACTATCCAGGCTAACCCCGACAAACCAAACGCCCCCGATGGAAAACCTGTTCTTCCGGATGATCATAAAGCCGAAGATGTCCCAGAGGACGAGCGGAAAACGGAAGACGAGGCACCGCCTGCCTATGAGGAGAAGCCTGCTGCTCCGCCCGTCAGCAGTGAACCCGCTGCCGGCAGCACCAACTCTGCAGGTCAGGTCTATGTACCTGGATTCGGGTATGTAGACCACGGTGGTGAAAACACCGTGATCGAAGGCAATGATATCTATGAAAACGGCAATAAAATCGGGATCATGGGCGGTGAGTAAAGCCCGCCCGAAACTCAAAGGTGCAGTCGATAAAGACTGTGCCTTTTCCTTTGCGTTAAATCAGAAGGGAGGGAATCGATGAAACGAATCCTTGCACTGCTCCTGTCGATGGTACTCATGCTGGGGATCTCTGTACCTGCTTATGCGACCGGTGACGGAAACATTGACGGCGGTGGCGGCAATATGGGGCATGGCACTTCAACAAACTACTGGAATCCCGGCATGGATGGAGTCCGTATTTCAGTTGTAAATGCGTCTACCCACTCTGTTGTCGGAAATACGATTGATTGGAGCAATAAAAGCCCAAATTCCAACACAATACATTTCGGAAAGGTTTCAAAGCTATCCTATAACAGCGGTTCTGCGTTATCTCCACAGGTAGGAAATTATGCTTGTATACGCCCAGGTCAGAGCCTGCCGCGCATCATTTCTTCTGGCAGCTCCCCGGCAAGCATTGATGCCATCCGCAGCTACTTTACCGATGAGCAGGTTATCCGTGCCATTGCCGGGTATGTGGGGATGGATTTTGACACGCTCGTCGGCGGGGAATATAAGATCGTCATTGAGCCGATTGCATATCTGGTCTACCAGGGAGCACATTACGCAATGACTGCCACAGAAGCAGCTCTCTATGATCAGAAGGTCAATGGCAACCTTCGACGCTGGATGGCGTCACTGACGCACCAGAATCTGCCGCTGGCGATTTTTCTGGAGGAAGCGGATCTGGGATATCCTGCATGGTCCGGCAGCACAAGCAAAAGAGTCAGCAACGAGCAGATCATCTCCTCACTGGGTATCGGTATCGTGCGGTTCAATGAGGAGGTGGAGCCGCCTGATATAAACGAATTTGATTACGAATACCGGGTGAATACCGATGTCATCACCTCAGTGGAGGTATCTGGTGGACAGTCCGATCCAGACCATCCGGTATCTGTTCAATTTATCATAGAGGGGCGCACCTATACTGTAAGCAATGTCTATTACCCCGAAGGCGACAGCCAGCTGGTCTGGGTGAAATGGCATACCCCGGAAGAACCCTGCGTCTGTACCATCCAGGTTCTGGTACAAGGTGGCAGTGCGGCCCAAAGCACGATTATCGCCAACATCGTGAGTCTGGAGGGGCATGATCCTCCCAACCCTGTAGCAGATGACCGCAACGACAATTTCCGCCCTGCAGAAATTCCGGAGCAAGAAACAGTCACTTCTAACTCCTGGGGTATCTGGTCCCCCTGGTGGAGGGAAAACTGGGTGAAGTGCTGGCATACCGACCATTGGACCGACAGCGATGGAAAGAGCCACACTGACCGCTGGTATCATTGGGTGGACAATGGCTGGTGGGAGTTTGACTACAACAGCTGCACGGCCAGCCTGTCAGCGTCTATGGACATTGTGCCGGACAGCCTTTCTCCAACCGCTACAACCACCACGCTGAAAAGTGGATATGGCATCCAGCAGAGAGTGACCGCATCGGTCAGCACCAATCAAAGCTCTGCGGTAACCGCTGCACAGAATGCCGTGACCTATTTCCCCGAATTCGGCTACGAATCCTTCTGGCGGCTCCTGCGTCCAGGCATCAGCGGCAGACGCTCGTCCTTCACATTCCAAGATAACCCTTACAGCACCTATGACCGCCCGACCCATTTCACACCCATCTGGTACCCCGACGGCAGCTACACCCCTTATACCTGGCTGCTGGACTGTTGGACTCCGGCAGGTATGCTTTCTGTAAATCTGACCGATACTGTACGCATTTCCGGTGACCTGTGGGAAGAATGGCACATTGCCCCATCTAAGTAAAGCACAGAAATTGCAGCGTAAGGCCGTGAGCATGCTTCCGGCTTTCTGCCTGTGCGGTTCACGACCTTTCCTGCCCATAGGAGGTATTATATGAACCGCAAAACTAAAAGACTGCTCGTTTCCTTCGCTGCTGTCATGGCCATGGCCTGTATGATGGCAGTACCCGCCTTTGCAACCGGAACCGGAGATGTGGCCGGCGCTGTTGAAAGCACCTGGGCCACCGCATCCACGCAGATCAAGACGGTGGTCAACAATGTGGTATTCCCGGCTATCGACCTGATCCTCGCCGTGTTCTTCTTTGCGAAACTTGGCACCGCTTACTTTGATTACAGAAAAAGCGGTCAGTTTGAATGGATGGCGCCTGCCATCTTGTTTGCCTGTCTGGTCTTTACACTGACTGCCCCTATGTACATCTGGGGAATCATCGGCATCTAAGGAGAGATAACGATGAACTTTTACGAACAGGAGCTGAGGAGAATCGTAGAGGGTACATACCCCGACGCAACATTTGCAGGCAGAGCCTGTTATGTACGGCTGGATGCAATGAACCGTGCAAAAATCCAGTTTGTATCCACCCATATCTCCAATCAATACGACGCTCTGCGCATGACCATCCTGAACCGTAACGAGGGAGAAGTGGATCATCTTCTTCTCCGTTTTGGGGATCTGCTGGGAAAGAAAATGGTTCAAAACCGGAACTTCAAGGATGGTGTACTGCCGCATCTCTGGGATGATTATGGAAAGATATCCTGGTATGTCTACCAACCAGGCAGCAGGGACTACCAGCAGCTTACAGATGCTGTAACCGATTATCTGGAGGTGTTTCAGGAGCAGAGCCAGTCTGCCGACCAGCAGTGGCAGCAAACCATGTAAATCAAAATTGACCTAAGGGCCGTACCAGCTGTACGGCCCTTGCCTTTTATCCCAGACAGCTGGTGCGGCTCACCTTGAAAAGAGGTGAAGAAACCATTGTTTATTTGGGATTTTGTTGCGGATACCGTCCTTGGTCAGATCGTGGATTGGATCTACGGTCAGGTCATGGGATTTCTCGGCAACTTCTTTGCAGAGATGGGAAATATGGGCGTCGAGCTGTTCACCATGAGTTGGGTGCAGAGCGTCGTTCTGTTTTTCTCTTATCTGGCCTGGGCGCTGTATGGCACAGGACTGGTAGTGGCCTGCTTTGAATGCGGCATCGAATACTCCTCCGGCAGAGGCAATGTCAAAGAGGTCGCATTGGGTGCCATCAAGGGGTTTATGGCGGTCAGCCTTTTTACAGTCGTTCCGGTGCGGCTCTATGAATTGTCCGTGACCCTGCAAAGTCAGATGACTGCGGGGATCACTGGATATGGCACATCCATTGGGGAGGTAGCATCTGAAATTGTCGGCACACTTAATGGAGTAGAGTCGCTGACAGAAATGGCTCCCGGCTCGTATTTTGGATTTGCATCCATTACCAGCCCCATCATGCTGCTTTTCTGCATCATCCTGATGGCCTATGCCGTCATCAAAGTATTCTTTGCGAATCTGAAACGAGGCGGAATCCTGCTCATTCAGATTGCCGTGGGAAGCCTGTATATGTTCAGCGTACCCCGTGGTTTTACCGATGGATTTGTCCAGTGGTGCAAGCAGATCATCGGTTTGTGCCTAACTGCCTTTTTGCAATCCACTATCCTGATTGCAGGGCTAATGGTATTTAAAGATCATGCCTTGCTGGGACTTGGCCTGATGCTGTCTGCCGGTGAGATCCCCCGCATCGCCGGGACCTTCGGTCTGGACACTACCACCAGAGCCAATATCATGTCTGCCGTGTATACTGCCCAGGCGGCGGTGAATACCACAAGAACCGTTGTGCAGGCGGTGTCCAAATGACGGCACTGACGATGGGCAGTCTGTTTGATGGGATCGGCGGGTTTCCTCTTGCCGCAGTTCATAACGGAATTGTCCCTGTGTGGGCAAGTGAGATCGAAACCTTTCCCATGGAAGTGACACGCTTCCGCTTTCCGGATATGGTCCATGTGGGGGATATTACAAAGCTGAATGGCGCCAATCTGCTGCCCGTAGATATCATCTGCGGGGGCAGCCCATGCCAAGACCTCTCCGTGGCCGGGGCGAGAGCCGGACTTGCCGGTGAACGCTCCGGCCTTTTTATGGAGCAGGTGCGCATCGTAAAGGAGATGAGAAATGCAGATAGATTACGAGGTAGAGCAGCTGTCGATATTCGACCTCGATTCATGGTGTGGGAGAATGTACCCGGAGCCTTCTCCAGCGGCACACCCAAGGGCGAAGACTTCCGGATTGTCCTCGAGGAGATCGTCCGAATTAAAGTCAGTGGTGTTTCAGTCCCTCGACCTGACACCGGGCGCTGGGAATCTGCTGGGAGAATTCTACTGGGAACTGATTTCTCCCTGGCGTGGCGATGCCTTGACGCTCAATACTGGGGTGTCCCCCAGAGAAGAAAGCGTATCTTCCTTGTCGCAGATTTTACAGGAAGATCCGCCCCCAAAATACTATTTGACCCGGAAAGCTTGCCTGGGTATTCTGCGCAGGGCGTCTGAACGCGGAAAAGAACTTCCGGAAAAGCTGAAACGAGCGCTGAAGATCCAGTCAGGCATCATCCAGCCTGACGGCAAAACCACAGTGCTGGAAGCGTATCATATCAATCAGAGAGATGAAGGGATCGACCTGCACGGTGTGTCCGGCGCATTGATGGCAACAAATAATATGCAAATGCAAACCTTTGTGACCCAGCCGGATGAAGGTGAAACGAAAGGCTTTGACGGATATAACGGTGATTTGACCGGCGATGTTGCAGCAACGCTGGGCGTGAACTGCGGGATGTCCACCGACCGGAACGGACTGCTGCATCCCATGGCCTTTGCCGCCAATCAGCGTGACGAAGTGCGAGATCTTCATGATGTGGCAGGCGCACTTGGCGCACAGCCGGGTATGAAACAGCAGACCTTTATTGCAGAAGGTGTGGTATCCAAGGGGAACGGCGACTGTTTTTTGACTCCAGACAGCCATACTTCCCTCAGTACCGGAGGCGGGCAAGCCGGTCAGGGGTATCCTTGTGTCCTGACTGCCGGATTTTCTGCGGGAGCCGGCGCCACTGCCGGCAGCATAGGCTACAGCGAAGAACTTGCCCCAACCTTGAAAGGCAGCGCCAGCGGCAACTGTATGCCGTCCATTCTCTGTCTGAATGACCAAGGCGGACAGCGTATGGATGTAACCGAAGGCTTTTCCATGACCTTGCGTGCGCAAATGGGTGGTCATCAGCCGCTGATATGTCTGAACGACCAGGGTGGTGATGTTATGGAATGCAGCTATGATGTATCCGGTACGCTTCGTGCCCAGGAACATGGGCATCAGCCTGTAGTCATTGATGTGCATGGACAAGACAGCCGATATAAACTGGCGGGCGATACAGCTCAAACGGTGACCTCGGCCTTTGGTGAGGGCGGCGGCAATACACCTTTGGTCATTGCCCCGGAACAGAGAAAAGAACCGGAGCTTTATGAAAACCACGGGATTGACGCACGGTACAAAGGCCCCTACAAGGTAGCTCCCACCATGTCTGCCCGTATGGGTACCGGAGGCAACAATGTGCCTCTTGTAGAGCAGGAACCTGTTTTCTGCATTGCAGGAAATGCCATCGACCGCCAGCCCCAGAACGGAGGCAACGGTCTTGGCTATCAGCCGGATATCGCCTATACCCTGACCGCCACCGATCACCATGCTGTGTTCAGCCGCCAGCGGGTAGACATATTTAAAGACGGAACAGTTGTCAGCACCCAGAGTGCCAGACAGCACAAGGATGCCACGGATCTCGTGTTGGATACGGATAGCCACATTGGAGAAAACAGAAACGGATGCTTTGTTCCTCGGTGCGGACAGCTCATCCGCCGCTTGACACCATTGGAGTGTGAACGACTGCAAGGCTTCCCGGACGGATGGACAGATATTCCTTGTGCATCGGATTCCGCCCGATACAAAGCTTTGGGCAACAGCGTTGCGATTCCCTGTGTGGACTATGTCCTGCATGGGATTGCACTGGTGCTGCAGACCGGGTAAAAAAACGGCCCCCTCAAGCGAGGGGGCCGTCAAGTTTCCTATCAGGTCAGATATTACTGATCCAGATCCAGCAGCCAGTCAACCAAATTCTTGACCTGGATGCCATTATAGTTTCCAAGTGTCAGATGGTCGGCTGTGAGGATGATCTTTTCGTAGTTATCACGGATGAGTGTCAGCGGCCGCATTTCCCGCTCAAAGGTTTCTTCAGCAGTCATATCTGCTGTAACCTGAACATAGGTGTATGCGCCCTGCTTTTCCGCAACAAAGTCAACCTCGGTGTTTCCAACCTTGCCGATCATCACTTTATAGCCTCGGCGCAGGAGTTCAAAGTAAACAATGTTCTCCAAAGAAAACCCGAGATCATAGTTCCTCCGCGGCAGGATGTGGTTGCGAAGCCCCAGGTCAACGATATACATCTTCTTGTTGACCTTCAAAAGCTGTTTGCCGACAATATCAAATCGGTCTGCCGAGTAGAAGATAAAGGATTCCGTCAGCGCCTCCACATAGTCGTTGACTGTATTAGGCGATATCTTTCTGCCGCTGGAGATCAGATAGTCGGTAATGCTTCGAATCGAGATGGGGCTGCCCACCACGCTGGCAAGATATTTTGCGATGGACTTCAAAAGAGCGATGTCGGTGATCTTCCGCTTGGATGGGTCGCTTTCCTTCCGAGCCTGACGGTCTTCAATATCTCGGACGATTACAGTATTGTAGATACCTTCCAAATAAGTTTCTACCTTTTGCGGGGTGCGATCCATCACCGCCAGATAGGGCAAGCCGCCTGTTTTCAGGTATTCGGCAAATCCGCGCTCCCTTTCCAGTTCTGTAATAGAGAGAAATTCCCGGAACGAAAGCGGCAGCATTTTGATTTCCACATACCGCCCACTCAAAAGAGTCGCAAGGTCGCCGGAGAGCATATAAGCATTGGAACCAGTGATATAAATATCAACATCCGGTTTGACATACAGACTATCTACTACCTTTTCGAAAGCGGAAACCTTCTGAATTTCATCCAGAAAGATATAAGTCTTTGCGCCAGACACCAGCCGTGCTTTCAAATATTCATACAGCTTCTTATAGTCCAGCAACTCCTCATATTCCAGCTCTTCAAAGTTGACCGATATAATCTGATTCTCAGAAATACCGCTGTCTTTTAACCAGGACTGGTACTGCGTCAGAAGGGTGGATTTTCCGCACCGGCGAATCCCGGTCACCACCTTAATGACCTGTTCATCCTTCCACTGGATCAATTGGTCAAGATATTCTTTTCGTTCTACCAATGAATTCACCTCCATAATTTCGATGTTCTCATTATAGAATATAATACGCAGGAAGTCAAATAAATATTCCAGTTTCGGAATATTTTCAAAATATCTTATTGAGAAATTCTGAACAGGGAAAATGAGTGGAGGTAAATTGCATCAAAGCCGAGTAAGGATATCATCGGTGATCGGCAGTATGCTTGCTTTTGCAGAGAATCCTTTGTTGGTTTCTGTGAATAGCTATTTGCCCTTGCCTTCGGTATGCTTGTCTTGAAAAATCAAGGAAAGGAGCGCCCCATATGGAGCAAAAGAAAAATCTCTGTGCCATGATTCCGGCAGATCTGCACGCCAAAGTCATGGCAGAGAAAGAGCAGCTCGATCTCAAGACACTGGGCGAATATGTAGAGCTGATACTTAAGGAACATTTTGAAGGAGGAAAAACTACAATGGCAGCAACAAAAACACTGGCATTTCCCATCAGTGAGGAGCTGGATCAGAGGCTGAAAAACTTCATCGCAGCAGAAAAGAGCCGCGGCAGGAAAATCAACCAGAAAAGCTTCGTCGTCGGACTCATCGAGCAGGTGCTGGATGCATACGAAAGCCAGCAGCCTGCAGCAGAGCCAAATCAGGAATAACACAGCATCAAGCCGCCGGAAAATCCTCCGGCGGCTATATCTTTTCAGGAGGTGATCTATCGTGTACATCTATCCGGACAATCTGACCGCAAAGGCCATGCTGTGGCTCTGGGAGCTGCGGGATGTGGGTGTGATTGGTGTAGGGCTTTTGCTCTCTGTGCTGGCGCTCACCCAGACCGGAATTTTCATCCCTTTGGTGCTGACAGCAGTCTACGCCTTTCTCAGCATCCGTTTTGACGGCACCAGTATTCTGGACTTCATCCGGTATGCCGTTGCATTTCTCATTACCAAACAGCAATTTTATGAATGGAGGCTATCCGAATGAGCAAAAAACAGAGAAAGGACAACGCCCAGTCTACCCGGCAGCTCATGGGCATTGAGAGCATCACAGACTATTGCATCGCCACCCGTATGGGTGACCTGGTGTTCTTTATCATCAAACCCACTAACATCAGCGTTCTGCCGGATTCCAGTATCAGCGCAAGAATCTATGCCCTGTTGAATGTGGTAAAAGGTCAGGCGGAGATTGAAATGCTGGCGCTCAACTCCAAGGAGTCCTTTGAACGCAACAAGAACTTCTATCAGGAGCGACAGGAGCAGGAGGAGCTTCCCGCTATCCGCAGATTGCTGGAGCAGGACAGCAAGCACCTGGACCGCATTCAGGTTCTGATGGCATCCAGCCGGGAGTTTTATATCATCATCCGTTTGCGAGGGGAAAAGGATACGGATATCTTCCCGTATCTCAGCCGCATTGAGCAGAACATCAATGACAATGGTTTCACCACCCGCCGTGCTGCCGAGCAGGATCTCAAACGCATGCTGGGTGTCTACTTCGAACAGAATGTGACTACTGAAAAGTTTGAGGACTACGACGGCGACCGCTGGGTCATTGTAGGTGAGTAAGTCAGAAATCCAATTGAAATAACAGGCCGTGGGGGCATCCCACCCCATGGTCGGTCGGGATGCCCCTACGCCATAAGGAGGCATCCAATTTGGCAAAGAAAACAAAAAAATCCGCACCGCAGAGCCGTGAGGAGGCAAGCATCAAATCCTTTCTGGATATGATCGCCCCCTCTGTGGTCAGCTTTATGCCTGACCACTTCATCTGCGGCAACACCTACCGCTGCGTCTGGGCGCTTCGTGAGTACCCCACCAGTACAGACGAGCAGGCGATCCTTCGTCATCTGGGCGAAAAGGACGGCATCACCCTGCGTATCTATACCCGGCAGGTCACCCCTGCCGAGGAGAAACGCATCATTCAGAACGCCGCCAACAAGAACCGCTTGAACAGTTCCAACACCAACGACCTTCAGCAGACGGTAACCGCAGAAAGCAATTTGCAGGATGTGGCCACGCTGGTTGCTACCATGCACCGCAACCGTGAGCCACTGCTGCACTGTGCGGTATATATTGAACTGACTGCCGCAGACCACAACACCCTCAAGCTCCTTCAGACCGATGTGCTGACAGAACTGGTTCGAAGTAAGCTGAATGTGGACAAGCTCCTGCTCCGTCAGCAGCAGGGGTTCCGCTGCGTCAGCCCCAGTGGGTACAATGCGTTCGGAACGCAGTTTGAAAGAGTGCTGCCGGCAAGCTCTGTCGCCAATCTCTATCCCTTCAACTACTCCGGCAAGCTGGACAGCAAGGGGTTCTATATTGGCAAGGACAAATATGGAAGCAACATTCTGGTAGACTTCGACCAGAGAGATGAGGACAAGACCTCTGCCAACATCCTGATCCTGGGCAACTCCGGTCAGGGTAAGTCCTACCTCATGAAACTGCTCATCCTGAATCTGCTGGAATCCGGTAAATCGGTCATTACGCTGGATGCCGAGCATGAGCAGCAGGAAATGTGTGAGGCGGTGGGCGGCTGCTTTGCTGACCTCATGGCCGGACAGTATATCATCAATGTGCTGGAACCCAAGTGCTGGGATGATGGCGGAGATCCAGGCGCCACCGATGCGCCGGAGGCTTTCCGCAAAAGCACCTTGCTTGCACAGCATATCTCCTTCCTTAAGGATTTCTTTCGTGCTTACAAAGACTTCAGCGATGCTCACATCGATACCATTGAGATCATGCTCTCCAAGCTATACCAGAAGTTTGGGATTACGGAGCAGACCAATTTCAGCAGGATGCGTCCCTCCGACTATCCCATCCTCTCCGACCTGTATGACCTCATCGAGGAGGAGTTCCGAAACTACGATGTCAGCCGTCATCAGCTCTACACAGAAAAGCTGCTGCAGGAGGTGTTGCTGGGACTGCACTCCATGTGCAAGGGGGCCGATGCCCAGTTCTTCAATGGGCACACAAATATCACTTCAAGCCGCTTTCTGGTGTTCGGCGTCAAGGGGATGCTCAGCGCTGCCAAGAATGTCCGCAATGCCATGCTCTTCAATGTATTGTCCTTCATGTCGGATAAGCTCCTGACCGTGGGCAATACGGTGGCGGCACTGGACGAGCTGTATATCTGGCTGTCCAACCCCACCGCAATCGAGTACATCCGCAATTGCCTGAAGCGCGTTCGCAAGAAAGAGTCCGCCATGCTGCTGGCCAGTCAAAATCTGGAGGACTTTGACCAGGAGGGCATCCGTGAGATGACCAAACCTCTGTTCAGCATTCCTCCTCACCAGTTTCTGTTCAATGCAGGCTCCATCGACAAGCGCTCCTATATGGAAATGCTGCAGTTGGAGGAGTCGGAGTACAACCTCATCAAGTTCCCGCAGCGAGGTGTGTGTCTGTATAAGTGCGGCAACGAACGATACCTGCTGGAAGTCCACGCCCCGGCATATAAGGAAAAACTTTTCGGAACGGCAGGTGGTCGTTGATGGCGATATCTGCAGGCGTGATCGCAAAAACCGCTGCGGCAGTGCTGACCAACGAAAAGCTGCGCAAAGGTGTGGGATGGATACTGGTAGCAGTATTTTCACCCATCATCCTGCTCATCGCACTGCTGTGCTCCATCGGGTCGGGCGGCGCCGAGCATAACAATCATGCAGTGGCAGCATCCTTTTATGGAACCAGCTACTCCCAGGAGGTTCCGGCAGAGTTCCGCCATCACATCGAAGAGATGCGTACAGCTTTTTCTCTTCTGGACTCGGCGGTGTCCTCTGCAAATGGGCAGATGGACAGTGGCAGCGGTCTTGACCCCATTCGGATCAAGGCTGTTTTTTACGCTCTCTGCTTTGGGGAGGATGCCCCCTCTGCACGTGCGGCAGACCGTTTTGTGGAATGCTTCTACACCACAGAAACCTGCACCCGCACAGTAGAGGTCACTCAGGAGGATGGATCAGTCATCACGGAAGAAGAAACCTACACCGTACTGGTGCCGGTTTCAATGAATCAAGCATACGCCAATCTGGAAGCCCATCTGGGAAGGCCGATCACAGAAGATGACAGAAGCAACATCGATCACATCTATACCATGATTGCCGGACCTGCTGGCGGTGGGAATTATAATGGCGCCTTCCTCCGTGGTGATGGGAGCAGCGTGGAGCTGGATATCTCTACATTTACTGATCCTACCAGCAAGAATGCAGCAGATCTTGTTACCTATGCGATCCATGCGTGGGAATCCGGATGGGGGTATGTATGGGGAACCTATGGGTGCGTCCTGACCGATTCGCTTTTTGCATACAAGCTGGAGCAGTACCCGGATGGCGTAGGAAATTATGCCGACTTCATTCGTGCAAACTGGTTAGGCGGCAGAACGACTGACTGCGTCGGGCTCATCAAAGGCTACGGATGGCTGAACCCTGAAACACTCACCATTGACTATGGAACCAATGGTATGCCTGATCTTAGTGCAAACCAGATGTACTACAATGCGTCGGAATCCGGCCCCATCGCTACCATGCCGGACATCCCCGGTCTGGCAGTTTGGCATGACGGCCATATTGGGGTCTACATCGGGAACGGCGAAGTCATCGAGGCGATGGGCACCAAATACGGTGTTGTGAAAACAGAACTGGCCGGTCGGGGCTGGACCCATTGGCTCAAGGTTGAATATATCCAATACGATTGAACGGAGGTCGATAATGGAAAAGATTGATTTGACTGTCAGCATGGAGGAGATCCGCTTGGATGCACTGACCTTCTTCCTTGCGGAGAAGGAAAACACAACGCCCCAAAAGGAACTGGAAAAACTGCTGACAGAAATGTACGAAAAATATGTTCCCGCAGATACCCGGTTGTATCTGGACAGCAAACTCAAGCCTGCCGCCGCATCCAGGAGCAGACAAAAGCGTCCCGCTCCAAAGGCGGCAGAAATCAAAACAACACATGGTGCGGAGGTGACCCAATGAGCAGCAGAGAGATATCCTTCTGGATCGATGAGCGGTGGTATGATGCGCTGAGTAAGCACCTGAAAGATGAAACATTGGAGGAGCATCTGGAGGATGTGGTTGATGAGATGTGCAATCAACTTCCCCAGCGGGAGTATGAACGCATCAGCGAAGAAATCTGGCAGGAGGAGCAGCGTAGGAGACAGGAGCAGGAGGCAAACCGCCGTTTCGCCATATTCCATGTGACTGAGTGCGGTGAGGAGAAATACTTTCTGGCAGAAGAACCCTTGCAGCTGCTTCATGTTGCGTCAAAACTGAGAGGATATATCCGCAAAGCTCCTGACGAACAGCCAGCGCGGTTCACAGGTCTCTTCTTTCGGGGCAGACAGCTCACCCCGGAACAGTTCCAGACCTATGCAGCGGAACGGATGGAGAACACAGGCAGGGTGACTGGCGCCTTCGAAATTGATTTGGACAGGGGGCAGATCGATGCGCTGAACATCATGGATGGTTGGCAGAGTTTCCGCATCAAGGATGTGAGCACCGCCGTCTACTTTGCTTCTAAGCGCAGCAACGCTTCAATGGATGACCGTTGGAGAGTGTTCCTGGATCATCTGGAAGGCAAACAGCTTACCCAGGAAGAACCGGCATATCTTACCGGCAGCAGATGTTTGCAGCCTGGCGATATTACCTTCTCCGAAGATATTGTACAAAACGAAAATCTGCTGGAGTTTTACATGGATGTGAGTTTCGATGCAGATCAGGTCTTTGGAACCCATGTCTGTACCACTGAAAATGATGACTGGCTGAACATTTATGCCAACTACGACATGGACACGCAGCGCGTCTGCGATACCCTGGATGTCTATCTGGTACAGGCCGATTACAACGAACAGGCGTTTAAGTATCGGCTTTCCCCGGAGGAGCAGGCGATCCTTCTTCCCAAGATGGAGGAGTACTGCCATCAGAAGTGGGGCCAGAGCCTGCAGGATTGCTGCGAAGATTATCTGGCTGAGCAGCAGTCCGGACCAGAAATGCAAATGTGAGGCGAAGATGGATGAACAAGTATTTATCGAAAAGTGATTTCATAGAGCAATGCTTTCGGGAACGGTTGGATGATGGACAACCTCACTCGTATGGGGATGCAGCTGTGAGGTGTGGAACCGGTTCGCCTTTGTTGCCCCCTGTGTGCCGCTGTGTGCGACTTTGAGGAGGAAGGCAGGCAGCGACACCACTGCCCCAGTCACCGCCAAAGCTGGGCGATTTCCGAGGGGGGTTGCCTACCGTAAAGGCGTTCGATTTTAGTACAAGATAAAGGGGTGACGGCATTACGCCGCCACCCCGACCACAAAGCCCCGCAGTGCGGGGCTTTTCCAGGCTTTGCCCATGCAGTCAGTTTTGGCAGCACTCAAAAAATGCGCAGTCATGTAATGTGAAAAAACAAGGTGTGTCAAGGATTTTAGCCGTCTTTTGCAGATGGCGGAAAGGAGAAAAACAGCATGGACGAACAAAAGAGAAAAATCACGGTGTATCTGCCCAGCGGCATGGTGCGCCGAGTAGACGGTTGGCTGGAGGACGCCAACTGCTCCAGCCGCAATGAATTTGTAGAAAGGGCACTTCGATTCTACATGGGGTATCTCTCTACAGAAGATACCTCTGAGTACCTTTCCCGTGCGCTGGTGCAGACCTTGCGTGGAATCGTTGCAGACAACGGCAACCGTCTGCGCTGCCTATTGTTCAAGTGGTGTGTGGAGCTGAACATGGCAATGCATACAGTAGCCGCCCACTTCAAGGTGGATGAAATTGACCGCAGAGAGCTGCGCCGCTTCGCCGTAGATGAAGTAAAGCGCACCAATGGGCAGATCAGTTTTGACTCTGCGCTGGACATTCAGCGACAGCTACCCGATGAAGATGAATGGCAAGAATAATCTTCATCTCCGAATATCTCCGGGGCGGCGAACAGTCTTCCCGTCTTGCTAACCGAACCAGGTACTTTGCTACCCGCCCCGGTGTGGAAAAACTGCCGGATGGAAGGTTGGATGAATTGGCGACCAATCAGCAGCGAGCCTATGTACAGAGACTGGTGCGCAGCTTTCCGCAATCCAAGGAGCTGCTGGAATACGAGGATTACATGACACGCCCCTCCCGCGGCAATGCACAGGAATTCATTGACCAGGTGCAGGAGTTATATATAGACATACTGGATGAGCGTGAAAATCTTGTGGACTACATTGCAAACCGCCCCGGCGTTCAAGCCTACGGCGACCATGGGCTCTGGAATGCAGATGGAAAGGTTCCGGTTCTCTCCCAAGCGGTGGAGGAAGTCGCCAACCATCCGGGTATTGTATGGACACCGGTGGTATCCATCCGCCGTGAGGATGCCGAGCGGCTGGGCTACAACGACGCAGAGAACTGGCGCGGTTTGGTCTGCTCCATCCTGCCTGAGATTGCCCACGGGTATAAGATCCAACCGGATAACCTCCGTTGGTATGCGGCCCTCCACCGTAAGGAGAAACATGTCCACATCCACATGGTAGTCTATTCCTCTGATCCCAAAGAAGGATACCTCACCAAGAAAGGTATCCGGGAAGTGAAATCCGCCTTTGCAAAACAGATCTTCCGGCAGGATCTCATCTCCGTTTATGAAAAGCAGACAGAACACCGCAACCATCTGCAGCGAGATGCGCAGTCTCTTATGACAGAGCTGATCAGCCAGATGGCAAATGGCACACTTCAGAATGATGTGCTGATGCAGTTGGTTACAGAACTGGCGCATCGTCTACAAAATACCACCAGCCGTAAGGTGTATGGATATCTGCCTCCCACCAGCAAGCGGTTGGTGGATGCCATCGTGGACGAGCTGGAAAAAGACGAGCGGATTTCCGCATCCTACCAGCTGTGGTACGAGATGCAGGATGAAAAGTGCCGTACTTACAATGAGAAACTTCCGGAGCGTATTCCACTGTCGCAGCAGAAAGCCTTCAAACCGGTCCGCAACATGGTCATACAGGAAACACTTCATCTGTTGGAAAAGCCGATGGCTTTCGATGATACCGAGATAGAGGACGAGCCAGATACTGCAGAGGAAGAACTGATTCATGACGGAAAAAATGAATCTGCCTATGCGCTTGCCGCCCGATATTGTCTGGCTAAAAAAATCCTGATGGATGTTAAAACCGGCCCAGAGGAAAAGGCAGATGCAGTCAGAGAACTGGAACGGCTCTGGAATGAGGGATACTCAATAGCAGCGCATATGCTGGGCAAAGTATTCCGGGATGAGCTGGCAGGTACAATAGATTTCAAACTGGCAGAGCTTTGGTTTCGCCGCTCTGCTGAAGATGAAAATAACTTTTCTGCTTATGCATTGGCAAAGCTGCTGTTAAATCAGGGGCGCATGGATGAAGCTGTTCTGTGGTTTAGCAAAGCGGCACAGCAGAATAATCCGTTTGCTCAATACCGGCTCGGCAAACTGTATCTCACCGGAGAGGGTGTAGAGAAAGATATTGGTAAGGCGCTGGATTACCTGACAGCCTCTGCCCGACAGGGGAATCAATTTGCCCAGTACACGCTGGGCAAGCTTTATCTCTTTGGCCAGGAGGTAAAACAGGATCGGGAGCTGGCTGCCGAATGGCTTGGCAAAGCTGCAGCCCAGGGAAATCCCTATGCACAATACTTTCTGAACCATCAGGATGACTACCTCTCTGCATCGGTGGGCAGTGCCGTCCTTCGGATGCTCCATCATATGAGCCGAATCTTTCAGGAGAATATGGCCGCCGGGGATGCCTACACTGGATTGCAGATCGACCGCAAACGTCGGAAGAAACTCCAGCAGAAGCGGATCGCGCTGGGCCACAACCCGCATGATCATGAGGAGCATGCACAAAATCAGTATACGATGTAAGAGGAGGAACGCCATGTCAAGCTATATTCATTTTACGGAAGAACAAAAGGAACGGGCCGCCGCTGTGGATTTGGAGGAGTTCCTCCGGTGCCGTGGGGAAAAGCTGATCACCTCCGGCAGAGAGAAACGGCTGGCCAGCGATCACAGCATCACCGTCCGGGGCAATGAGTGGTATGACCATGCTGAGGAGCGTGGCGGTCGTGCGGTCAGTTTCGTACAGAAGTTCTATGGCCTCAGTTACCCGGAGGCGGTGACTCTGCTGTTGGGTGGAGAGATGGGGACAGTCTATCCTTCTGCAAAGGAGCGCGTGGAAGAACCGCCCAAACCGTTTGTTCTTCCACCTGTCAATCGCGATATGCGCCGGGTCTACGCCTACCTGGTAAAACACCGGGGAATCGACCGGTCGGTGATTGCTCACTTCGCAAAAGAGAAGCTCTTGTATGAGGATGCAGAATACCATAACGCAGTCTTTGTCGGAGCAGATGAGGACGGCATTCCCCGCCATGCCCACAAGCGCAGTGTCAACAGCTACGGCAAAGCCTTTCGCCTGAATGTGGAGGGCAGCGACCCAAGGTGCAGTTTTCACCACATCGGAACCGATGGGAGCCTCTATGTTTTTGAGGCGCCCATCGATCTGCTTTCCTACATCACCCTTCACCCGGAGGATTGGCAGCGGCACAGCTATGTGGCCTGCTGCGGTACTTCCATCCAGCCGGTGCTGAAACTGCTGGAGCGTCTGCCACAGATCAACGCGGTCCATCTCTGTTTGGATAACGACGAGGCAGGCCATCTTGCCAGCGAGCGCATGAAGATGCAGTTGGCAGACCGCTATGCGGTGGAACGCCTCATTCCGGAACACAAGGATTGGAACGACGATCTGACCGCAGAAGAACCAACCTATACACAAATTATGCAGTAAAATACAACGCACACCACTTCCTGTTCCGCTCCGGTAGGCCGAACTGAAAAGTGATGTGCGATTTTTATGAGCAGGAAGTGGTGTGCTGGGAAAGGAGTTTCCATGCCACATCAAGTCCTGATTTTGATTGCGGCCGGAGCAATTATGTTTCTGGTCATCGGCGGACTGGCTGCACTGTCCCATTATTACACCCTGAGTGGGATCAAGTCCAGAACCGTTGGCGATGGTCAGCACGGTACCGCCCGCTGGGCAACAGAGAAAGAAATCAAACAGACCTATGCCCATGTACCATTTCGGGTAAAGCAGTGGCGCAAAGGTCAGGATCGCCCAACAGAGCAGGGGCTGATCCTCGGCTGTAAGGGCAGAAAGAACGAGCTGACTGCACTGGTGGACAGTGACGATATCCATTGTCTGATGATCGGAGCCAGCGGCGTAGGCAAGACCGCATTTTTCTTGTATCCCAATCTGGAATATGCCTGTGCCAGCGGCATGAGCTGGCTGGCGCTGGATACCAAGGGCGACCTTGCCCGAAATTATGGAACCATTGCAAAAAAGTACTATGGCTACAATGTGTCGGTCATCGACCTGCGTAATCCCACCCGGTCAGACGGAAACAATCTGCTGACCCTTATCAACCGCTACATGGATATTGCCCGGAAAGATCCTAAGAATCTGGCAGCCCGTGCGAAAGCGGAAAAGTATGCCAAGATCCTTGCAAAGACTATCGTAAACCCGGAGGGAGACGACAGTGGACGCGGTCAGAACGCCTTCTTCTATGATGCTGCCGAAGGACTGCTCACCTCTGTCATTCTGATGCTGGCAGAGTTCCTGCCGCCCAAGGAGGGAGAACCGGAACAGCGGCACATTGTGTCTGTATTCAAGCTGGTGCAGGATCTACTGGAGCCAAGCAAGGTCAAAGGGAAAAGTATGTTTCAGCTGCTCATGAAAAAGTTGCCGGATGACCACAAAGCAAAGTGGTTTGCCGGTGCGGCTCTGAACAGTGCGGAGCAGGCCATGGCCTCCGTCATGTCTACGGTGCTGTCCCGGCTGAACGCTTTTCTGGACTCCGAGCTGGAACAGGTGCTGTGTTTTGACAGCGCCATTGATGCGGAGAAGTTTGCCTCTGAGAAGTCGGCTATTTTTCTTATCCTGCCGGAAGAAGACACCACCAAGAACTTTATGGCAGGTCTGATGATCCAGAACCTTTCGAGAGAACTGTTCGCTGTGGCCGATGAAAATGGCGGCAAGCTCAAAAATCGTGTAGTACTGTTTTGCGACGAGTTGGGAACTATGCCGCCCTTTGATATTCTTCCGCTATTCTCAGCGGGCCGATCTCGTCGGTTGACCCTTGTGCCAATCATTCAGTCATTGGCACAGCTTGAAAAAAACTATGGAAAAGAGGGCTGCGAGATCATACAGGATAACTGTCAGGATACGATCTTCGGCGGTTTTGCACCCAACAGCCAGACAGCCGAGGTTCTGTCCAAGGCCATGGGCAGCCGCACCGTGCTGTCCGGTACTGTGAGCCGAGGCAAGAACGACCCCAGCCAGAGCCTACAGATGATGGAACGTGCGCTGATGACTCCCGATGAGCTGAAATCCATTCCAAAGGGCAGCTTTGTTGTCATGAAAACAGGAACCCATCCCATGCGTACCCGGCTGCGCCTGTTTCTCGACTGGGGCATTACCTTTGAAGAACCATACACTGTTCCGGAACGCGCAGACCGCACTGTTGCCTATGCCAGCCGTGTGGATCTGGAAAAGAATCTGCCGCTTTCGTACAAAACCAAGGATGAGGATACCGCCGGTGAGGGGTATCCGGTGCCGCCCCACGGTGGTGCTGCCCATACTCCTGCAGAGGGGCGCCGATCCAAAAAGGCGTCGCCTTACAACACAATGAAGGAGGAATGCCCGTGAGTTACTTCGGTGCGATCTATGCCGACACCGAACTGCCTGCTCGAGCCAGGGCAGTCTATATGTATCTTCGTGACCGTTCTGACGCCGAGGGCAAATGCTGGCCGGGAATTAAAACAATTGTATCTGACCTAAAACTGTCCCGCTCTACTGTAAAGCGGGCGCTGAACGATTTGGAGAAAGCCGGGTATTTAAAAAGGACAGCTCGCCATCGTGCCAATGGAAGTAGCTCCTCCAATCTGTATACCGTGAAATAGCAAAAGAGGTTTGTCCTACATTTTGGGACAAACCTCTTTTCAGATTACCATTACACCATGGGGGCATTGCGCCCATTTGCTGAACCCAGGGGAGGTTCATGATGAACCTCCCGGAAGGACTCACTCTAAGGAGATCAAGACAGAGAAAGAACACTTATCATCGTTCTGATGAAAAATCTTACTTCTCAAGTCGAAATTTCAGCAGCAGATACGGCTCCACTTCAAGGACGGTGGCTATCCTAAACAGCAGATCCAGAGACAGGCCATGACTCATGCCGGGCGCTTCTACGGACGCGAGATGCTGGCGGCTAATATCAAGGATCTCTGCCAACTGTTCCTGGGAATATCCCTTTTTCTTGCGATAGTATCCGATAGCATAAGACAGGTTTTCCATGCGCTCGGAAAAGTCAAAATCCCATTCCAGAGTTATAACCACCTTACGGAATTAGTTTATCCGAAGGCAGCGCATACTAAAATTAACCCTAAAGCATTATTGACGCTTATAAAGCGTCAATATATAATTAAAACACTATTTTGCTGGATGTTATGTGAGGTGTCAATATGACAAGGGAACTTGCCTGTGCCATCACCGGCCATAGACCGACACGCTTTCGCTTTAAATATGATGAAAACAACAACGGCTGCAAGCGGATCAAGAAACGCATCCGGGATCAGTTGATCCAGCTCTATGAGCAAGGCTTTCGCCAGTTTTGGGTAGGCGGCGCTCTGGGCGTGGATATGTGGGCCGGGGAGATATTGCTGCGGCTCAAAGAACAGCCGGAATATAGCGAGATCCAACTGAAGATCGCTCTGCCCTTTGAGGGCCACGACACAGACTGGGAAGATCGCAGCCGCAGCCGTATGTCTTTTCTGATCCGGCACAGTGCGGAAACGGTTATCGTGGGTAATAAAGAAGCGCCCCCGGCGGTCAATTACCGGAGACGCAACGAGTATATGGTGGACCGTGCAGGCTGCTTACTGGCAGTCTATGACAACGACCGTTCTATCCGCAGCGGAACGGGCATGACCGTCAACTACGCCAGAAAAAAGGGACTGCCCATCACGCTGATCCACCCGGATAAGGCAACGATATCAAAAGAAAAACCTGAACGATGAAAACTACCCGCTGCGGATAGGGCATGTTTATGGAATCCATGTTATACTGAATTTAAATGGATACTCCACGAAATGAATTCAATAAAGTATCCTGTTTCAACTGGCTTTTTTTACCCTCAGCAGATATAATGAAAACGAGGTGATGCGATGTGAAGGTACGAAGAATTGCGGCGTTTTTGCTGGCAGGTATCTTGCTGGCCTGCTGCTGCGCGGGCTGTTCCGACACGGCAAAAAAAGAAGAGACGCCGACCACCATTACGGTCTGGCACGTCTATGGCGGTCAGACAGATTCCCCACTCAACGACCTCATCGATGCGTTCAACCAGACGGTGGGAAAGGAGCAGCGGATCAACGTGCAGGTCACCTCCGTGTCCAACACCAACACCATCCACGAGCTGGTGCTGGCCGCCGCCAACGGAGAGCCGGGTGCCTCGGAGCTGCCCGACCTCTTCATCTCCTACCCAAAGACGGTGATGGCCCTGCCCGACGACAGCATTTTGGTGGACTACCGGGACTATTTCAGCCAGGAGGAGCTGTCCGCCTTCCTCCCAGCCTTTCTGGAGGAGGGGACGGTCAATGACCGTCTGGTGGTGCTGCCGGTGGCCAAATCCACAGAGATCATGTTCATCAACCAGACCATCTTCGACCGCTTCTCCCAGGCTACCGGTGTAACGATTGAGGATCTGGATACATGGGAGGGGCTTTACAGGGCTGCGGAGATCTACGCGGACTGGACCGACGACCAGACGCCGGATATTCCGGGGGATGCCAAGTCCATGTTCGTTCACGACTACTACTTCAACTACTTCCAGGTAGGAGCCCAGTCCCTGGGCGAGGACTTCTTCCGGGGGGATGTGCTGGCCTTCGGCCCCGCCTTCCAAACGGCGTGGGAACCACTGGCCCGGGCCGCCCTGCGGGGCGGTGTCTGGCTCAAGGGCGGGTACGCCACCGAGTCTATCCGCACCGGCGACAGCATCGTCAGCGTGGCCTCCTCTGCCAGCATCCTCTATTACAGCGATGTGGTGACCTATCCGGACAACACCTCTGAGGACATCACCATCATCTCCCGGCCCTGCCCGGTGTTTGAAAACGGAGAAAAGCTGGTGATGCAGCGGGGCGCGGGCTTCTGTACCGTCCGCTCCACCCCGGAGCGGGAGCGGGCCGCGGTGACCTTCCTCAAATGGCTCACCGAGCCGGAGCACAATGTGGAGTTCGTGACCCGGACAGGCTACATGCCGGTGACCCAGGCTGCATTCGAAACGGAGCTGCCAAAGGCCATTGAAGGTCTGGAGAGCGCCAAATATACCTCTCTCTATCAGGCATATCTGAATACCCAGCAAAACTATAAATTCTATGTGCCGCCCCAGTTGGAGAGCTACCTGAGCCTGGAAACCACGCTGGAGGACCATGTGCGGGCCCAGCTGGCCCTGGGCCGCCGGGATTATCTGGAGGCCGGAGAGACCGGGCTGGAGCAGATCAGCGCGGACCGGCTCCAGTCCTTCCGGGAGATCATGGAACGATAACCTGCAAGAGAGGAGGAACCACCGTGCGCAACAGACTGAAAGAACTCCGGGCGTTGAACGCCTTTGCCAAAAAGCAGAGCGTAGGGATGCAGCGAAAGCTGATGCTCTACTGGGTGTCCATGATCCTGGTGGTCTTCGCGGCGGTGATCCTTCTGCTGTCCATCGCGGGGGCCTTCTCCCGGGATGATGAGCAGCTCCATGAGGTAATGGAGCTCCACCTGAGCAACACAGGAGATACGCTGGCCAGCCATCTGGACCATCTGACCGCCCAGAGCCTGAATCTCTCCAAGGAACTCAGCCGGGAGATCGAGGGAGCGCTGGTACAGGAGGGCATTTCGCTGCAGGAGGTCAACGATGATCCAGAGCGGCTGCTGAAGCTGCAGGAGGTCATGTACCCGCTGATCAGCACCACCCTCCAGACAGCCAACTGCAATGGCGCCTATGCGATCCTGGACGCCACCACCAACACCGGCCTGGAGGGGGCGGACCACTCCAGAAGCGGCATCCATCTGCGCTACTCCAACCTCAGCGCCAGCAGTCCGGTCACACCCACGGTGGTCTACTTCCGCGGCATCCCGGACATCGCCCGTCAAAAGGATCTGGAGCTGCACAACCGATGGAATCTGGAATTTGACACCGATCAGATCCCGGGCTGCCGGGAGCTGATGGATGCGCCGCTGAGCCGGCCTGCCGACCGTTACTTCTGGTCCCGCCGGATTGATCTGAAGGACACCTGGGAATCCGCTATGCTGCTGTGTGTTCCCATTGTGGGGAGTGGCGGAACGGTGTACGGCGTGTGCGGGGTAGAGCTCAGCGCCCTGTATTTCCAGTTTTCCTATCCCACCCTGGAGGGAAAGTTCGGCTCCGCTGTCACCGTGCTGGCTCCGGTCCAGGACAGCCGTCTGCTGCTGCCGGATGGATTGGTGGGCAGCGTCAACGGCACCTACCTGGACGGTCAGGAGACTCTGGCCATCCATCAGGGGCGATACTATAACGAATACGACACAGGCGCCGGACGGTATATTGGCCTGCACCAGACCATGCCCATCTCCAGAGGGAAACCGGAGGACACCGTCTGGGTCGCTGCCATCCTGATCCCCCAGGAGAGCTATGCCGCCTACACAGCCGGCGTCCAGCAGACCTGGATCATTGCGGCTCTGGGACTGCTCCTGGTGCTGCTGGCCCTGTCCTTCTTCCTGTCCCGGCGATTTGTCCGGCCCATCACCGACAGTCTGAAACGGTTCCAGCAGGCGGAGGGGCCGGAGCAGGGGATGTCCTCCGGCATCTCGGAGCTGGATGAACTGGCGGAGTTCCTCAATGCCCGGGCGCGGAATCAGCGGCTGGAGCAGGGAGAGCTTCCTCCCAACATTGCGGAACTGTTCGACCAGTTTGTGGAGCGGAAGGATCTGCTGACCGAGGCGGAGCGGAATATCCTGCGCTACTACATCGACGGGCACGAGATCGCGGAGATCCCGGACCTGGCCTTTATCAGCATGAGTACGGTCCGCAAGCACAACCGGAGCATCTACGAGAAGCTGGGGGTGGCCTCCCGGGATGAGCTGATGCTCTACATCGATCTGCTCCGCCGCTGCGGAAGGCTTCAGGAACTTTTCTAAGACAAGTTTCTACATCACAGCAAAGCGCACAAAACCGGTGCTATGGTTTTGTGCGCTTTCTCTATTATCCAATGGATACCTTCGCGAAAAAGCGGGAAAAAGTATCCGACAGACCATATACGCCTGCCCCTTACTCCTGTTATAACAGGAGTAGAAACGAGGAGGTGCGGAATATGACAAATCTCTTGTCCATCCACTTAGAGGACTGGTCCACGCCCCAGTATTTCTGCTTTTCCATCCGCTGCGAGGTGTGCGGAGAATTCTGGTACAGCAGCAGCATCCCCTTTTCCAAAGCGGAACAGGCGGCGGAACACCGGGAGAAGAAGGAACTCTATGACGCCATCTATCAGCGGGAGAAGCAGCGGGCCATGCAGGCGGCCGGTCAGGAGGCCAGGGAGCGGTTCAGCCAGTGTCCCATCTGCCGGCGGCTGGTCTGCGACGCCTGTTTCCTCATCTGCGATGAGATGGATCTGTGCCGGGAGTGTGCCGGCCGGATGGAGGAGTCCGGGGAGCCGGTGGCGCCATGAAAACGCGTTGGCTGCCGCTCCTCCTGCTGTGCCTGATTCTGGCCGGGTGCGGCACGGTGGACACAGGGGGCCGTCTGATCTCCGCGGCGGAGGGCGCCGAGGCATACAGCGGGGCCCTCGCCCCCTTCCTCCCCGGGTATTCCCTTCAGACGGCAGAGGATACCCTCTACGCGGAGGTGAGCCGGGGCAGCGCCGTGGCCTGCTTTGATGTACAGGCCATCCCGGCGCTGGAGCGGGGCATCGGCCGGTATTGGTATCCCCATGTCACGGCCACCGTGATCCTGGCAGTGGACCGCAGCCGGACGGACGCCGCCGTCACCGGCTGGAACAGCCTTCGGGACAGCCCGGTCCCCGTGGGCATCAGCAGCAGCTCCGTGATCCGCAATATGCTGGCTCTGGGCGCCCTGTCCTACGGTCTGGACCGGGAGGCGCCCTCCAAGCGTGACGCTCTGGAGCTGCTGGAACACCTTGGTCAGAACGGAAACTTCCGGCTGGAGGCGCCGGACGCCCCCATTCTGATCTGTCTGGACTGCGAGGCTGCCGCGTGGAACCGGAACGGAGGAAATTATGAGATCATCGTGCCGGCAGAGGGCACGCTGTCCTACCGTATGGGGCTGCTCTCCGATGTCCCTCTGACGCTGGAGCCGGGGCTGGATGAAACCCTTCTGTCAGCAGGGCTGCCCCTGGCAGACGGAGAGAGACCGGCTGATTATCCCGATGATTACCGGTCGGCCCGTACCCTGAGCGAGGAGGACTACGGCTGGTTTCTGGAGTTGGCCGGGGACAGCAGCCGGGACCTGCGCCGGCAGGTGCTCCACACCCGGCGCTATGCCACAGCAGATCTCCGGGAGCATATTTTATCCGCCCTGTTCCTTGCCGCCGCCATCCTGCTGTGGAAGGGGACGGTATCCCATCGGATGATCCGCCGGGATGTCCGCAGAGTAGTCGGGGTCATGGGCTGGCTGATGGTGGGATGGCTGCTGCTGCGCCTGTTCAAATATCAGCTGACAGCAGATGGGCTTCTGTGCCGGATGTGCTGGTACGGCTATTACATCTTTCAGCTTGCCCTTCCGGTAACGCTGCTGTATCTGGCCGTAATCCTGGACCATCCGGAGGGTGAGAAAAAGCCGCTGCGCCCTCTGTGGCCGCCTCAGGCCTGCTATGCCCTCTCTGTGCTATTGATACTCACAAACGATCTCCACCAGCTGGTGTTTCGTTTTGACCCGGCCGGGGACTGGGCCTCAGACTACCGGTACGGTCCGGGATACTGGGGCGTAATGGCTTTATCCCTCCTGTTCCTGGCCTGCGCAGTCTGGAAGCTGCTCCACAGGGGGCGGTATAGCCCCTACTGGGCCGGCAGGGTGGTTCCGCTGCTGTTCTGCGTGGGATTGCTGGCCTACATCACTGCTTACATCAGGCGGGTGCCTCTGGCGTGGGAGAGCGATCTTACCGTGAACATCTGCGTGCTGTCCGCCCTGTTTTTTGAGTCGGCCCTCCACGCGGGGTTTATCCCGGTCAATCTTCAGTATCAGCGCCTGTTCACCGCCACTCCCATTGGGCTGACGCTGCTGGATGAGCAGGGCCGCACCGTCCTGTCCTCCCGGGGCGCGCCTCCCGTCTCCCGCTCCATCTGGCGGAGGATCTCCATGGATATGGCCCATCCGCTGCTGCGGGACAGCGACACCCAGCTTCACGCGGTTCCTATTCACGGCGGTATGGCGGTATGGCAGGAGGACCTCTCCCAGCTCAACCGGCTGCGCAGAGAGATCCAGGCTGTGCAGGCCCGTCTGGAGGCGGCCAACGCCCTGCTGCGTGAGGAGGGCGATGTGAAAAAGCGCCTGCTGGCTGCGGAGACAAACCGCACCATGTTTGAACAGCTGGACCGGGACATGGAGCGCCGCATCCAGACATTGGGACGGCTGATCGAGGCTCTGCCGGAGACCCCCCATCCCCGGGACCTGACCGCCTATATCACTCTTTGCCTGTGCCATATCAAACGCAGATGCAATCTGTTTTTCCTGGCACGTCAGGGAGATGGACTGCCCGGAGAGGAATTGAGCATTTATCTGGATGAGCTGGCAGAACTGGCCCGCTATGCAGGACTGCAGCTGCTCATTCGTTGCGGGCAGCGTGGAGTGCTGGAGATCCGCAGGGCGGCACTGTGCTACGACTTTGCCTTTGAAGCCATATCCTGGACCCTGGGGGAGAACGCCTCTCCTCTGCTGGGGTATCTGGAGCCGGAGGGCGCCCATCTGGTTTTCCGCTTTATTCCGGGCGGTGATCCCGGACAATGGCGCTTTTCGGAGGAACTGACGACGGCGGCTGCCGCGCTGGGCGGTCAGATCGCCTGCAAGGATCTGGACGATGCCGTTGGGATCTGCATGACGCTGCCCTTGGGAGGTGAGTCCTGTGGCTGAATTTTACCGGTTTCCCCATTGGGCGCTGACCACATTGGTGATGGCGGCCGCCCTGTGCATCGTGTTTCAAACAAGGGCCATCTCTTACAGCATCCGACGTCTGCCCACCGGCTGGGTGCGCCGGGTGGAAAATGGGATGGAGTGCGCCATCCTCGGGATGCTGTTCCTCTTCGCCGCCCTTCTTGCACAGGTGCAGTATGGGCTGTTCTGCGGCTTTTTGGCGCCCAGCGCCTACGGCCTTGTCCGGCAGGCGGTGTTTTTGCTGACTGCGGTGCTGGGAACCACCGCCGCGGTGGGGATGGAACTGATCTGGCCGTTTTTTGCCGTGGGCGGGGCGGCTGTCCTGCTCCCCCTGACAGAGACGGTCACAGGGCCCGCCTATCCCGTCTTTTTTCTGATGAGTATGGCGTTCTTTCTGCTGCGCAGCGTACATATCTGCGTGCTGCGCCGGCGGGAGCTCTACACCCAGCTCTCCTCCGTATCCGTCAAGGAAGCCATTGATACCCTGCATACCGGTCTGCTGTTCTTTCGGCGGTCGGGGGAACTCCTGCTATGCAACCGCAGCATGGAGGAGCTGGCACGGCAGATGACGGGGCAGCCGGTACAGGACGGAAGGCTGTTTCAGCGGCTGCTGGAGTGCGGCCCGCTGTGCGGCGGCTGCGCACGGGAAGTTCTGGGTGGACAGCAGGTGTTTCGCCTCCCCGATTCCTCCGTATGGAGCTTTTCCGCCCATGAGCTCCCCATGGGGCGCCAGACCATGCTTCTGCTGACTGCCGATGATGTCACGGAGCATTGGGACGCGGTGACCTTTCTTGCCCGGCAAAACCAGGCGCTGGAGCAGCGCGGACAGGAGCTTCGCAGCACCATTGCGCATTTACAGGCCATCTGTGAAGCGGAGGAGATCGCCCGAAGCAAGGCGAGGGTACATGACCTTTTGGGACAGCGGATCAGCCTGCTGCTCCGGGCGCTGCGGGATGACCGGCAGATGGATGAGTCGCTGCTGCTGGACTTTGCCCGCAGCCTTCCCACGGCCCTCCGGGAGGACCGCACACCCAGCCCTGCCCATCGTCTGGAGATGCTGCGGGAGACCTTCCAGGGCATGGAGGTGTCGGTGGAGTTCCAGGGCGCACTGCCGGAGGAAGGGGCGGTGGCGGACAGTTTTGCAGAGATCGCCGTGGAATGTGTCACCAACGCCGTGCGCCACGGGTATGCCACCCGCATCCAGTTCCACTTTTTCCAGAATGACTGCTGGCGCATGACGGTCACCGACAACGGCATCCCGCCCGCCGGACCCATCCGGGAGGGCGGCGGCATCGGCGAGATGCGCCGCAGGGTCCGTCAGCTTGGCGGCAGAATGGAGCTCTATACTGTCCCCCGATTCCGAATCGAACTGTCTGTTCCAAAGGAGGCTGTGGAGAAATGACAAACGTTCTGATTGTGGAGGATCACGTTTCCATGCGGGAATCGCTGACCACGGCGCTGACGGCGGCGGGAGATTTTTCTGTGGTGGGCGAAGTGCCCAACGCAGACTATGCTCTGGATTTCTGTAAGCATCTGCATCCGGAACTGGTGCTGATGGATGTCTGCACCGAGGGCGGCGCCTCTGGGCTGAAGGCGGTGGAGGCCATCCGCAAAACAGATCCGGAGGTCAAGATCATCGTCATGACCGCCTTTGACGAGATCACCTATATCCCCCGGGCCAGGGCCGCCGGGGCCAACGGCTTTGTCTACAAAAGCCGGAGCCTGCACGATTTTCTGGAGGTGGCCCGGACGGTGATGGCGGGGGGCAGCAGCTTCCCAGAGCCCAGGACCATTCCCATGCCCCAGGGAGAGGCTCCCCTCACCGACCGGGAGATGGAGGTACTCCGGCTGATGTGCAGGCACATGACCAACAAAGAGATCGCCCAGGAGCTGTTTATCAGCGAAAACACCGTCAAGTATCACAAGATGAACATGCTGGGCAAGACCGGCTTTTCCAAGGCGGTGGATCTGGCCTTCTACATGATCTCCAACGGCTGGATCAATCCCCTGTATTAAAGAATTGCACTTCCTATCCACCGGCTTTGTGCCGGTGGATTTTTTGTTTCAGGGAAAAGACTACCCGCAGCGGGTAGGGTGCAAATTCGAAATAAGCTCTACAATAAATCTGTAATACAGAAGGTATGGGAGGTGGGGAGGCTGAAAACTGTGCTCCTGATTATGCGGCGGGCATCGCTGGCTCAGGGCCTGATGGCGAAAGTGCGGGACGCCCCGGGAATACAGCTGTGCTATGAGCCGGACTATGCCAACGCGGATGTGGCCATCCGCAGCCATCTGGCCTCTGGGGCACTGCTGGAGGTCTCCGAGGACGGCGATCACGGCATTGACTTCTGTCTGGCCCTGTGCGCATGGCTGCGGGAAGTCACGCCCCACTGCCGGCTCATGCTGATGTGCCCCGAAGGACAGCCGGAGGCTGTGAGCCGCGCCATCGAGGCTAAGCGTAGGGGCGAGATCGACGACTTTGTGTTTTATGATGTATCTCTGGACTATTTGGCCGCCAGTCTGCAATCCCTTTGAGATAGGCAAAGATCATTTTGAAATGGGGGGTACCCCCCATTTCAACGCCTACCGTGGTAGGCGTTGATCCGGCTCTGGTCGATTCGGTTTTATACACAAAGACGGCCTGGCGACGAACACCAAGAGACAACGGAAAAAGTGCTGCGGTTTTAGGGGGCAGAAGGGAGGAAAAAAGAGGCCGCACGCCGAGAAACAATGCGCGGACAATGGGTATCCAATCAAAATAGGAGGAAGATAGAACATGAGAAAACGAATTACCAGTTTACTGCTGACGCTGGTGATGCTGCTCTCTCTCGTGCCCGCCATGGGCGTGACGGCGAGCGCGGCGGACGATACTTACGGATACGGCAACATCAAGGACTGGAGCGGGTTTAAAAGCTATCTCAGTTCGCCCACTTCAAGAGATCTCACGCTGGAAAATGACATCGATTATACGACGGGATATGATGATGATGCGATCATTATAAAGAAAAGCCAAAAACTGGACCTGAACGGCCATAAGATCAGGATCGACGCAAGCAAGCGGGCGGAGTTTTACAACCTGATCACAATTCGCTCCGGCGAATTCACGCTGTACGACAGCAAGGGCGGCGGCGCGATCGAGGTTGAATTTGCGAGGGACTCCAAGGGGCACTGCATCATCATGATAAGCCCCGACAGTGCTGGCGCGCCTGCCAAATTCACAATGAACGGCGGCACGCTGACAAGGCTGAATCCGCTGAAATCGGGAGCCTATGGAAACAACGGCTGCATCAGCGACAACTATTTTGTTCCGTTCAAGGGCGGTGAGCGCCCGCAGATCACGATCAACGGCGGCACGATCAACTGCGCATACGATTGGAACAACAGGGAAAGGAACACCATATCGGGGGTTCAGTATATGCCGACGGCGCTGCTGCTGCGCTATTCGCAGCTCACGGTCAACGGCGGCACCTTCAACGGCATAGTCTGGACAGATGAGCTGTCATGGAGAGAGGGAGATGCGGAGCCGCGCGTTCTCCTCAACGGCGGCGTGTTCAACTTCCCGTTTGCGGTGACCGGCCTGCTGAAAAATAAGACGCAGATGGTCATAGACGGGGCGCGCTTCAACGATGGCCTTTATGTTGCCAAAGGCATAAAATTACTCTCTTATGAGGGGAACGAGCCGGCGATGCTGATCAAAAGCGGCGTATTCGACGCGTCCGGCCAGAATCTCAAGCTCGATATTCGCAGTGTCACCGCAGACGGATGGTACACTGCACAGGGCAGGCAGAAGGCGATAAAATATGCTATGAAGCTCTTCCCGAACAGCGCGATAAAGCTGAACGGGAATATCTATACCTCCGAGAACATCGGCTCGCGCGTGAAATATGCCGACACGGATGGTTACTACCTGAATCTCAACCTGAAGGGCCCCATCGAGGTCATCCCCAACGCATGGGGCATGAAGTCCGTCACGCTGGACGGCAACCCCATCAACTACTTCAAGGACTGGAAGGGCACCGTTGAGAATCTGACCAACGACAAAGCGCATACCCTCAAGTTCGAGTGGTATCCTCTGGCGAGTGATTTGGTAAATGCGGGCTATACCTATCGAACCAAGTGCGAGCATTATATCTCCGGTTCTTCCGCGGTACAGCAGACAGATACCATCGATGCCGATAAAACCTCGCATACGATCACCATTGAGAAAGGTGCACACCCCAAGGTCTATTCCTATGATTTGCAGCTGAATCTGGATAAGAACGGCAGCTCCGTCGGTATCATAAGCAACGAGCATATCGTTAAGCTGGTGGTGAGCGAAGCGGCAGATACCTTCATTTCTACCGTTTCGTTCAACGTGGACAAGGCTGACGTCGGTGCGCCGGGTGAATTGAGCTTCGAAGCAACGGACAAAAACGGAAAGCCCGTGGCAATCAACCCTGATGTAACGTGGGACCCCACCAACATCAAAGAGGGCATCAACCATGTCTCCTTTACGATTCCCGCCCCGGATGGCTATACCTTTAGCGGCGAGAACGGCAAGATCACGACCCTGAAGTTCGGCGGCGTGGATGTCATCGGCTACGTCGATGGCGACGGTGCGCTCAATTACAGCTTCCCCCTGGATGTAGTTCACCGGCATAAGGCAGATCACGTGAGCTATAACGCCAAGTATCACTGGGAGGCCTGCTCCTGCGGCCAGAAGATGATGAACACCAGCGAAAAGCACAACATGGGCGGTTGGGTCCCGGGCGCTACGCTTCCGAGCGGCGGCGTGGTAAATACCCGCTCCTGCACCAGTGGCTGCGGCTATACCGAGACCACCATTGACTACTCCGGCGTGAAGCACGTCACCAGCCTTGTGCTGAACATGGAAAACTACCCCATGGACGGCATGAGACCGCATAACTTTGTGCATCAGGATGGCGACGAGTCCGTTGCGGATACCGAAATTCCCGGACAATCTTTTTATAAGCTGACCAAGCGCGATTCGACGATCAAGTACCCGTCCTTCTCTATCGCGACCGGCAATGAAAAGGTCGAGTTGTCCGCAACAAACCCGGAAGCCTATGAGGATTCTGCGGAAAATCCCGACTTTGCAAAGTGGACTACGGCAACTGGAACTCTTTGGCTCAGACCGGATACGGGATACACTGATTATGATACGGAGTTCCAGACCAACGGTAGGTATAAGGCCCATTTGACGCTTGACGCCAAGGAAGGCTATGCGTTCTACGAAGACTTCAAGACCAACCAGGATAACTTCAAGCTCTACACCGACATGGAAGGCATCACCATCGAACAATACGGTGTCCGGCGGTGGTATTATGACAGCAAGAGACCTTCGTATGATGATCCGAATGTCCCCGAAGGTTGGGGCTGGTATACTCAGGCGCCTGATGACGATAGCGCCGGTGCCAGCAGGGTTCAGATCACGTTTGTGATCACCGCAAGAAACGAGGGCGAGCTGAACATCACCCTGCCGGAGCTGAAGGCCGGCGACGATCTCAAGACAACGTGGGCCGATTTTGAAGGTATTGGCGCTGGCAATTTCGTAAAGGACTGTTACGGTAGCGAGACAATGGCGTGGTGGGGCGGCCCCAGCTGTGTGATTCACAATAGTGCTGTCACCGGCGAGAGCGTGAGCGTGATCGCGCAGGCCGGACAGACCTACAGGCTGACCACCCCTGCTGTGAATGAATACGTTCTGGCACACACCACCATTAAGAATCCGACGGCCGCAACCCGGATTGACGAGAGTCCGGACGGCGCGATCACCGTAACCTACAAGCTGCCTGCCGCTGCCGACGATAAGACCGTGAACGGCGCAGCCGTTAGCATCACGCCTCCGGCCTACGGCGTTGCGCCCGACACCACGGCGACGGTTGCCGGTACTGCTCACTGCACGGCTTCCGCTGTGACGTGGAACCCCACTGATGCAGCATTTGGCGAGAAGATTTATACCGCAACCGTTACGCTGACCGCGGATACGGACTATACCTTTGCAAATGATGCGGTATTCACCATCAACGGCCACAAGGCTACCGTTACCAAGAATACGGACGGCAGCGTGACCCTCAGCTACGCCTTCCCGGCACTGACTGGGCCCCATACGCATACCTATGTCGGTAACTGGATCTTTGCAACGCCTGATACGCATATCCGTTACTGCACGGCGAACGACGGTTCTTACGAGGAAGCCCCGCACAACATCCCCAGCTGGACGGATAAGGGCGACGGAAAGACCCACACCGGCACCTGTTCCGATTGTGTCTATGTAAAGACCGAGAACCACAGCTGGGAAGTCGATCACGAGGTCCCGCCCACTGTGACCGCCGAGGGGACTCGTTATTACAAGTGCTCTGCCTGCGCAGCCACCAAGACCGAGAGTATCCCCAAACTCATCGAGTACAGCGTTACGGTCAAGGACGATGGCAACGGTACGGCTTCCGCCTCTCCCGCAAAGGCTGTCGCCGGTACTGAGATCAAGCTGACCGCCAAGGCCGACAGCGGCTATCACTTCAAGGAGTGGAAGGTCGTCACGGGCAGCGTGATTATCACGGACAACAAGTTCACCATGCCTGACGAGGCTGTCGAGATCAAGGCAATCTTCGAGAAGAACACCTCCACCGGCGGCAGTACCGGCGGTGGTGGAGGCGGTGTCACCACCTACGCGATCACCGTGAAGGATTCCAAGAATGGTGACGTGACTGCCAGCCACAAGTCCGCTGCCAAGGGCACCACCGTCACCCTGACGGTCGATCCCGACAAGGGCTATGTACTGGATACCCTCACTGTGCTGGACGATAAGGACAAGGAAATCAAGCTGACTGAGAAAAACGGCAAGTATGTCTTTACTATGCCGTCCGGCAAGGTTACCGTAGCGGGCAGGTTCAAGGTCGAGCAGCCTGCCGGCGAGCATCCCTTCACGGACATTCCCTCCGGCGCTTATTATGAGAACGCTGTGATCTGGGCTGCGGACAAGGGCATCACCGGCGGCACCAGCGCCACCACCTTCTCCCCCAACGGCATCTGTACCCGCGCCCAGGCGGTCACCTTCCTGTGGAGGGCTGCCGGATCTCCCGCCCCCAAGAGCATGAACAGCTTTGCCGATGTCCCCGCGGATGCCTACTATGCCAAAGCGGTGGCCTGGGCCGTTGAGAACGGCATCACCAGCGGCACGGGCGGCGGTAAGTTCAGCCCCAACGCTACCTGTACCCGCGCTCAGATCGTCACCTTCCTGTACCGTGCGGCGGGCAGCCCTGCGGTCAGCGGAGGAAGTGCATTCAGCGATGTAAAGGCCGGCGCTTACTATGCCGACGCGGTCACATGGGCGGCGAACAAGGGCATCACTGGCGGGATCGGCAATGGCCTGTTCGGTTCGGATAACAACTGCACCCGCGCCCAGATTGTCACTTTCCTCTATCGGTATATGGAACAATAACAGGATATTCTTACCAAGCGGAGCGGTAAATGCCGCTCCGCTTTTTTGCGTTTTGTCCGAAAAACTACCCGCTGCGGGTAGGGCGCAAAACAGCGGCACCCGGTAAAATGAAACCATAGTAGAGCGCAGAGAAACAAAAACAGAAAGAAACGAGGTGTCGTCATGCAAGTAACTGTAAACAGGAAAATGATGATGTCAAGGTGTGCAGTGAGATGAAACGAGTATGGAAATCTATGCTGGCCTTGCTGCTGGCGCTCTGCCTGACGGCCTGCGGCGGCGCCCCCGGCGTCGGAGAAGAAGGGCCGCCCGAGTCTCCTGATGACACAGCGACCTCCGCCCCTCCGTCCGACCATAGCTCCGACAGTTCATTGGGCGGTACCTATTGGACGGCTGTACAGCACGAGTCCTATAACGAAGCCTTTGACCGCACTGAGGTAAGTCAAATGCCTACGGAAAGGTGGTGGGCCGATCTTTTCCTTAACGAGGATGGTACGGCACAATTTCGCGAAGTATTGGGAGACAGCTTTCAAGATTATCTGGGAGATGCAACCTGGTGGCTGGGAGTGGATAACACCCTGAGACTGGCAAGTGTGGATGACGGTGATAGCAATGAGATGAATGGCCGCATTGAAGATGAGAGTATCATATTGGAATCTGTTTATGGAGATCGGTTCTATTTTGAAAAAGCGGAGCGGCCGGGCCCGGGCGGCGAACTGTGCATCGCAAATCTGCACGGGACATGGCACATGACCACAGGAGAGGTGGAGGGCTGGAGCTATAACGCTCGGGAAGAAGGCCTGGCCTCCACGCTGGTTTTTGAAAGCAGGTGGAGCGACGCCATCGAGGGATATGTGCTGAGCGCGGATTATTACTTTGCGGACTTTCTGGATACGGATGAGCCGGAATACCGGCAGGAAGCCGAGCTTCGGACGGAGCTGCTGGAGGAACCGCTGTTCCACGGCCTCTCCAACGAGCTTTGGAGCGTCCGGCTCTATCATGATGATACCGGCGCGGAGTTCTTTCTCACGCTGACCGATCCGGATACGCTGTATCTCCAGGAGCATTACGAGAAGGACGGCGCTCCGGCGGTCCGCACGGCGGTCTACCAGCGGGTAGACGCATTCCTGCCGGAAACGCTGCAGACGGCTTTGTATGAGGAGCCCTCTGACTGCCTGACCTTCTACTGGCCCAACCCACCGGACGATGTATCCGCATGGCTGGAGGTACTGCCGGTCACAAAGCTGGAGCCGGATGGACTGGACAGGCTGCTGGTGGTGGGGCGCTGGTATGAAACACAGATCCGGTTCTGTACGGGCGAGCCCCTGTGGGATGACAGCGGACGGCTTCTGGATTGGGTCACGGACGAGATCCTGTACGACGAAACGCTCACCATTGATGAACCTCGGTGGTTTTCCCTGACGATCCCGGAAGGCGTACCGAACCTGTGCCTGCACATCAAGCGCCCCTGGGAGGATTTTTGGTACCTCTGGCCTATCACCGACACAAACGGGTATCTGGTGGATGGGTGGACGTTCCTGACACCATAACAAAATAAAACAAGAGAGGAGATCGCATTATGGGACTGATCAAAGCTGCATTGGGCGCAGCCGGCGGCGTGATGGCCGACCAGTGGAAGGAATTCTTCTACTGCGAAGCCATCCCCGCGGATGTGCTGGCGGTAAAGGGAAAGAAGAAGGCCACAGGCCGCTCCAGCAACACCAAGGGGGATGACAACATCATCACCAATGGCTCTGTCATCGCCGTGGCCAACGGCCAGTGTATGCTCATCGTGGAGCAGGGCAAGGTGGTGGATATGTGCGCCGAGCCGGGCGAGTACACCTACGATATGTCCACCGAGCCCAGCCTCTTCACCGGCGATCTGGGGGAATCCATCAAGGGCGTGTTCCAGAACATCGGCAAGCGCTTCACCTTCGGCGGCGAGGCCCCCAAGGACCAGCGCATCTACTATTTCAACACCAAGGAGCTCACCGGCAACAAGTACGGAACCCCCAGCCCCGTCCCCTTCCGGGTGGTGGACCAGCGGGCGGGTATCGACATCGATATCGCCATCCGCTGCTTCGGCGAGTACAGCATCCGCCTGAAAAACCCCATGCTGTTCTATACCAATGTCTGCGGCAACGTCAGCGAGGACTTTAAGACCGAGCAGATCGCGGGGCAGATGAAGACGGAGCTGCTCACCGCCCTGCAGCCCGCATTCGCAAAGATCTCGGAAATGGGTATCCGTTACTCCGCTCTCCCCGGCCACACCCTGGAGCTGGCAGAAGCCCTCAACGAGCAGCTCTCCTCCCGGTGGCGGGACCTGCGGGGCATGGAGATCGTTTCCTTTGGCGTCTCCAGCGTCAAGGCCAATGAGGAAGACGAGCAGATGATTAAGGAGCTGCAGCGCAACGCAGCCTTTATGGACCCCACCCGGGCGGCGGCCCATCTGGTGGGCGCACAGGCCAGCGCCATGCAGTCCGCGGCCAGCAACCCCAATGCCGGTCCCGCTATGGCTTTTATGGGCATGGGGATGGCTGGACAGATGGGCGGAATGAACGCCCAGAATCTCTATCAGATGGGCGCGCAGCAGCAGGCTCAGCCCACCCCCGCACCTGTACCCACGCCCCCGCCTGCCGCCCCTGGCTGGACCTGCGCCTGCGGACAAAGCGGCATCACCGGCAGCTTCTGCCCTAACTGCGGCAGCAAAAAGCCGGAGCCCAAGCCGGCAGCAGAGAGCTGGCAGTGTACCTGCGGTGCAGCCGTCACCGGAAAATTCTGCCCAGAGTGCGGCAAGCCCCGGCCCGCAGCGGACGGCTGGACCTGTTCCTGCGGCGCGGTGAACAAAGGGAAATTCTGCGCGGAGTGCGGGGCGAAAAAGCCCGCCGGCGTGCCCCAGTACAAATGCGACAAATGCGGCTGGGAGCCGGACGATCCCGCCCATCCGCCCAAGTTCTGCCCGGAGTGCGGCGATCCCTTTGACGATGGCGATGTGCAGGGATGACCCGTGGAAGAAAAACCGCCGTATTTTCTGTTGTAGGTCTGTTCCTGCTTCTGGCGGCTGCGGGATATTGTTTCAGAGGTCATCAGGGAGGTGATTCATCCATACAGAAGAAATCTGCCGTGCCGCCCGGTACCTTGACCGGCGTCACATACAGCCACACCAGCGGCATGGTTGCCAGAGCGGATTTTGCCATCACGCTTTCGCCGGAGGCCATTCTGGAAACAAGCTATTATCCGGCCCTTGCTCCGGATACGGCGGAGGACGAGGACTGGTATCATCCGTCCACCAAAGAGAATGTCCCCATCACCGCGGCTCAGTGGTCGGATGTGGAGCAGATCATTCTGGAGCTCTACCCGCTGATGGAGCCCATCCCGGAAAACCGGCGTGAGGTGAAGCTGCCACCGGGGATCGAAGTCATGGATGGCGGGGACTCCACCAGCCTGATCCTGACATGGAGCACAGAAGACGGAACACAGAGCATCCGTTATGATCCGCCAAACGACCGCCGTATCCATACGCTGATCGCTCTGCTGGAGGAGCTGGCCGACCCCATTGGACGGGAGATCCCCCGCTATGACCCGCCGGAGCTGAGCGGCTTCTATATGGTTCAGTCCGGGGCTCTCTTCTCCAAAGACTATTCCTTCCAATTCGACCGGGGTCCGTCTGTTGTGTACGGAGAGGACGCCCCCTATATCCTCCGGGCCAGATTTACCCCGTCCGGTCGGAAGCAGGAGATCTGGAGTGACTGGGCCGTGTCAGATGAGGAGTGGGATGCCTTCACCGCGTTTGCGGAGGAGATCCGTCTGGAAGAACAGCCGGACGGCAGCTCTGAAAAGCCGGCCTGCACCCTCTATTACTCTGACGGCAAACAGCAGCAGAAGAAATTGGATCAGGAAACAGCGAAGCAGCTCCGGGCGTATTTTACAGAGCTGGCCCTGTGCCTGCTGGATGAACAGCCATAGTACGCAAATCGATCCATAAAAACAGAACATAGGAGGTACTACAAATGAAAGGTCAGAAGATTTTGAAAGTCACATCCATTCTCATGATCATCGGCGGCATCATCGCCGCCATCGCCGGCGTCATCGCCATTCTCGGCGTCAGCGCCCTGGCAGCCCTGTCGGGGAGCGCGGAGGGTACCGGCCTGCTCTATGCCAGCTCCATTCTTGTAACTGTGGCCTCTGTGATCCAGTTTATCGCAGGCATTAAGGGCATCGGGGCCTGCAGCGTACCCCAGAAGGCCGTTTCCTGTGTCAAATGGGGCATTATCATTGCAATCTTAGCAATCATCTCCATCATCATCGGCCTTGTAGGCGGAGGCCAGTTCAGCATCACCAGTCTGGTGCTCAACCTTCTGCTGCCGGGATTGTATGTCTACGGCGCCATGCAGATGAAGGTCACCGCGTAAGCGGCTTCAGAAAGGGGTGCAGATGATGGGGCTCTTTGGAAAACTATTTGATAAAAAGGAATGCTCGGTCTGCGGCGGCGAGATCGGGCTGCTGGGTAACCGCAAGCTGGAGGACGGCAATCTGTGCAAGGAATGCGCCGCCAAGCTCTCCCCCTGGTTCAGCGACCGCCGCCAGAGCACGGTGGCGGAGATCCAGGAACAGCTGGCCTACCGGGAGGCCAATCAAGCCAAGGTATCCTCTTTTCGCGCCACCCGTACTCTGGGTGAGCGTACCAAGGTGCTGCTGGACGAGGATGCGGGTCTGTTTATGGTCACCTCCGCCAGAAATTGGGAGGAGGCCAATCCGGATGTGCTGTCCTTCTCCGATGTGACCGGCTGCAAGCTGGACATCGACGAGCGCAGGACGGAGATCGAATACAGGGATAAGGATGGAGAGCGGCAGAGCTTCAATCCCAAACGGTATGCCTATTCCTACGATTTCTACATCGTGATCAACGTCAACAATCCCTATTTCAGCGAGATCCGCTTCCAGCTCAACAGCAGCTCAGTGGATAACGATGAGGAAACACTGCTGGATGGGCCCGACGCCATGCGCAGACCCCGCGGGGCTCTCCGGGCTAAAGCCGGCGGAATGAGCGGCGGCTCCCTGACCTCCAACGCGGAGGAGGTGCGCTCCAGCGTGGAATACCGGCAATATGAGGAAATGGGCTGTGAGATCCGGGATGCGCTGTTGCAGGTCCGGCAGCAGGCGCGGGAGGAAGCGGCCGCGGCCGCAGCACCCAAGGCGGCGGTGACCTGTCCGTACTGCGGGGCGACCACCACACCGGATGCCAGCGGCTGCTGCGAGTTTTGCGGCGGCGCAATCAACGGATAAGAATACCTTGGAGCAATAGAAAACAACGAAAATGAAAGGAGCTTCACCATGAAAAAGTATGAAATTTTAGGAGAAAATCTGCCGGTCGTCGTATGTGAATTGTCCCCAGGCGAATCCATGATCACGGAGAGCGGCAGCATGAGCTGGATGAGCCCAAACATGAAAATGGAAACCACCACCGGAGGCGGTATGAAGAAGATGCTGGGGCGGCTGGTGTCCGGCGATTCCGCATTCCAGAACAAGTTCACCGCAGAGGGCGGGGACGGGATCATCGCCTTCGCGTCCAGCTTTCCCGGGGCCATCAAGGCCCTGCAGATCAGCGCAGGCCGGTCCATGATCGTGCAGAAAAGTGCGTTTCTTGCCTCCGAGGAGGGCGTGGAACTATCCATGCACTTCCAGAAAAAACTGGGGAAAGGGCTGTTTGGAGGCGAAGGCTTCATCATGCAACGGCTGAGCGGGAGCGGAACCGCCTTTATCGAGATCGACGGACATGCAGCAGAGTATGAACTGAGTGCTGGGCAGGAACTGGTGGTCAGCACAGGGTACCTGGCGGCCATGGAGGAGAGCTGCACTATGGATGTGGTAGCGGTCAAAGGCGCCAAAAATATGCTGCTGGGCGGAGAGGGTGTTTTTAATACCGTTGTCAGAGGGCCTGGCAAGGTTATTTTGCAGACCATGCCCATCAGCAAGGTTGCCGAGCTGCTGACTCCGTTTTTTGCCGACAAAAAATAGAAATAAAAAGAGGTGAATGGCCATGAAAAACAAGTCAAAGATATCGTGTCTGCTTCTCGCGGCGATGATGCTGTTCAGCCTCACTGCCTGCGGCAAGGACAACCCGGAGCCCAGCTCGACATCGGAAGGAACCGAGCAGACAAAGCCTCCTGTGGAAGCGGGAAGTGGAACAACGATCCATACAAATCTGTGGGATCTTACTTATGATGAGGCGGACGGCTGGGTCTATGAGCAGGACGACTTTCATGACGATGAAACATCCTCCAAGATCATTCTGACGCTTCCCAAGGAGGGAGAGGAAGGGAGCATTGTCGATGCGGAGATCCGCGTTTCCGTGGAAGAGCCGTATACCTTCCGCGACTATCTCACCAGTTATGGCTTTGATGAGTACGAATATGCAGTCGATCAGGCCTATGATCTTACTCCCGTCGGCGGCATCGATTGCCTCAAAGCAGAAGGAAACTATTGGGGATCCCCCTGCCTGCGGTATATGAACCGGGTGGAGGGCGCGGGAGCCACCGTATTTATGGAGATCATCGGCGAGTACGAGGATGAGCGTGTAGACAAGCTGCTCTCCGGCCTGACGATCCATCTGGAGGATACCGGAAACGAGGATGGCCCCTGGTACTGGGAGGGTGAGCCCTTTTCCGCCCAGCCCCGTAGCGTCATGGTGGGGACGTATACGCTCAGCAGCCAGTGGCTGCCTATTACAGACTGCATCATCACAAAGGAGACCTTCAATCACGCGGCTGCTGTCACGGGAGATCAGGCTTACCTTCTGGTGGACGGAGAATTGAAGCGCTTCGATTACGACGGCGCCTCTTTGAAATTTGCGGAGGATATTGTGCTGGACGCGGAATATGAGGATATTTCCGCCGACACCACAGGGACCCTCTGGCTGGCGAATTTTATGGAGCCGCTGATCAGCTGGAAGGACGACGCACAGACGGCGTCCTATGAGGGCCCGGATCACGTCACCATGCACCCATCCGGGACCTGGGGCGTCAGCTGGTTCTCCGGACCGGAATGTGAAAAGATCACGCTCTCCGGCGGAGCTCTCAAGACGGAGCCAATGGTATTCCAGGAAGTAGATACACTCAACCATCTGCTGATGGACGAAAACCACATCTATGCCTGTGGCTCTGCTGCGGATGGCAGCGGTCACAAGGTGTTTGTCTATGATACGGCAGGCAGCTTGCAGTTAACGCTGACAGATTCCGACGGAGGCGGCCTGGGAAGCATTACATTTATCACAGAGACTGCAAACGGCTATCTTGCTTTGGATGGAAATATGCGAGAGGTGGTGCTCTGGAGCAAGGACGGCGCCTATCTCGGCGAGGCGGATGACGGCGACCTGTTCGGCACGGACTATCCCTGGTTCTGCGGCGGCGTGAAGCTGGCTGACGGCAGCATCCTTGCTATTATGACCGAAGACAGAGCAGACGAGTCCGCAATGGAACTGGTGGCATTCAAACTCAGCGGCTTTTAAGGAGGATCTGACATGAAACGCACGAGGTTATTCTGCGTCCTGTTTGCGGTGGCGATGCTGTTCAGCCTCACCGCCTGTGGCAAGGGCACACCGGCAGAGTCCAATTTGATCAAACTCGGAGATTATGAACTGCTCTATAAAGGGGCCAGCATCATGGAGGACTCAGATGGAAACGACGCGCTCGTCCTGACGCTGGATTTTACCAACAACAGCAAGGACAGCGGCTCCTATGTCTGGTCAGTCTCTGAAACAGCGATGCAGAACGGCGCAGAGCTGGCCGTCGCCACCGTCTTTACGGACAGCGACTCCTACGACACGGTGATCGACAGTCAATTTACGGATGTCGCGCCGGGTGAAACCCTTGAACTCCGCACCGCCTTTGTGCTGGCGGATACCACCAGCAAGGTCGAGGTGACCTTTGAGGAGGCGTTCGGTGACAAAAACGGTAAAATCACCGTTGATCCGTCCACACTCAGCCGGGAAACGGCGGGAAGCGGTACAGGTCAGGATACTGGGACCGGAGATATACTGCTGGACTGGTGGAACGGTGACTGGTACGGCTGGTGGACTATGACTGGATGCTCCGGCTATTACGAGGATATGGAGGGCGCCTGGTGGGACATCTGTGGTGCCATTGACATCGGCGAAGACGGCATGGGCACTGTCACCCTCTGGGATGAGGACTACACGAAATCGGAACCGATGGTCTCTGCGTCAGTCAGCCTCAGTGGTGATGGAACCAGCATATATGGCACCATGACATCCGAGGGCGGTTCCTTTACGGATATTGCGCTGGAGCACGGGGAGTGGATCGTTGATCCGGGACTGGTGGACTATGGGGACATGATCCACATTGACGGTGATTACGAAAACGGCGGAGATGCATTCCACTATGATATCTACCTGCGCCCGTGGGGGACCTATTGGGTGGATGTGGACGAGGAGGATCTGCCCAATCTCTATGACAGCTGGTATCTGCCTCTGATCGATGCGGAGGAGCCTATGCCGGACAGCATCGGATGACACCGGAATGGGGATCGTTCCCGCCCCATTTGGGGCGGAGCGATCCCCGTTTGCGCAATGGTATGGAGCAGTGACGTTTGAAAGGAGCGGTTATGGAAAGGACATCAAAACGAGTGATCGCATTTTTTCTAATACTGGTTCTGATGCTGTCTCTCTGTGCCTGCGCGCAAAAACAGCAAGCGGGAACAGACGAACCAAATCGAAGTGCCGATGGTGAGACGCTGTCTGGTATGCCCGATCAGAAACTGCCGGAAAAGCTGCGCCCGGGGGCCGGGGGATCGGATATGCAGCCGACACCGACCGGATTCTCCGCGGAAGCGGAACAATCTCTTGTTTGGCTGCGGGAGAGAATGGCTTTTCCGCAGACCATGTTCGGCGCGGCCTTCCTGGGCTATACCGGAGAAGCGTCTGATGGAGATTGGCTGTCAGAAACAGACCAAGCGATGCTGCAGAAATACCCCTTTATTTCCGAAATCGATACGGGGCATACCATCGGGGACGATGATTATCTGTATTGTCTCGTGCCGCTTGATGAAAATGCCACGGTTTCCGTCAATCTCATGCGGTGGGATCCGAAATCAGATACCGAAGAGGTCATCGAGGTTCTCTACCGGTCTGAAGTTGGAGATCCGCTACTGATCTTTGCAGCCGGCGGGGACGATGCATACGCATACCTGTCCTACATACAGGTCCAGATCGTAGACAACGCAGGCAACAGCTGCGTGTGGGAGCCGCAGCTCTATACATCAACGGGGCACATCGTGCCATGTTTCTCGGAAAACGGAGACTACCTCTCCTTCGACTTTACGGAATACGGCTGGCAGGGCGTTCCTTCCGAGCTTGCACCGTGGCTGGCAGACGGCTGGAGCGGCGTCTATGCCTCCGGGCTTGGCGGCAGCTGGACAACGCAGGCAGCGGCATGGGATACGGACCGTATCGCAAATTACTACCTGTGGTTCTTTTCCGAGGATGAGATGGGAGGAACGGTCGAACTGTATTGGGAATACGAGGGTGCCGATCCTTCTAAAACGACGTGGGAAGAGGTGTGGAGCGGTTTCTGGACGACCACATCCGTCATGGATGGGCCCAGTTATGTGACCGTCAGCCTGTCCCTTGTTGGCGGTGATAACTATGGCGTCACAGACGGCCCGTATTATATCTCGGAGACTTATCCGATTTTGATGAGTCCCAGCGGCGAGGAGATGGTGATCGGCGCTGGGGAGAACGAAGTCAGCCTGCCGTTTATGCCGAAGTACGACGCGCAGCTGTGCGTCCTGACGCTGGACAGCTTGCTCACCGACCCGCTCGGCTGATCTTCTGCGGATTACGGCCTGTTTCGGTATAGACCGTTACAGCGCCGGCATGGGAAGGAGGAATTTCAGATGCCAACACAGGTAACAAATTATCAATGCCCCAGCTGCACGGGACCGCTGCATTTCTCCGGTGCGTCCGGCCGGTTGGAGTGCGAATACTGCGGCGCCAGTTATGATGTGGCGGAGATCGAGGCGCTCTACGCAGAGAAAGAAAAAAAGGCGGCAGAAGCCCAGCAGGCGGCGGAGAAAGGCGGCGCCGGGCAGGGCGCGCCAGCCGCGGATGGAGGCGCATGGGACACCTCTGACTTTTGCGAGGATTGGGGGGCTGAGGGCGACGGTATGCGGGCCTACGGCTGCCCCAGCTGCGGCGCGGAGCTCATCTGCGAGGAGAGCACGGCGGCGACCTCCTGCCCCTATTGCGGGAACCCCACCGTGGTGCCGGGCCAGTTCTCCGGGGCACTGCGGCCGGATTTCATCGTTCCGTTCAAGCTGAGCAAGGAGGATGCGGTAAAGGCCCTCAAGTCCCACTACAAAGGGAAGTTTTTCCTGCCGAAAAGCTTTACCGGTGAAAATCATGTGCAGGAGATCCGGGGGATCTATGTTCCCTTCTGGATGTTCGACGGCGAGGCGGAGGGCGACGCCCATTATGAGGCTGCCCGCTCCCGTACATACCGCTCCGGCGACTACGAGATCACGGAGACGAAACACTACGATGTCTACCGGGCCGGAGCCGTCACCTTTGAGAAGGTGCCGGTGGACGCCTCCAGCAAGATGCCGGACGGCCACATGGACTCCATTGAACCCTATGACTACAAGGAGCTGAAGCCGTTTTCCACCGCGTATCTCCCCGGCTTCCTGGCCGATAAGTTCGATGTGACGGTGGAACAGAGCCGGCAGCGGGCGGATCAGCGCTGTGAGGGGACCCTTGCCTCCGCGCTGCGCGGCACAGTGAAGCGTTATGACCTCTGCGTTCTCAGAGAAAGCAGCGTTCACCTGCGCAGGGGCAAGGTGCATTACGCCCTGATGCCCGTCTGGATGCTGAATACCAAGTGGCATGGGAAGGACTTCCTCTTTGCCATGAATGGACAGACCGGAAAGCTGGTGGGCGATCTGCCGGTCAGCTGGGGGAAGTTCTGGGGGCTGTTTGCCGCCATCGCCGTCCCCCTATCTGTGATCAGTTCGGCGCTGGTCCTATTGCCGTGAGAAAGGAGGCGGACCGGATATGAAGAAAGCATATACTGCTCTCGCACTGGCGTTCCTGCTGGCGCTGTCCCTCTGCACTCCCGCAATGGCGGCAATGGAGTACGGCGTGATTTATGACGAAACAGAATCCTTGGGATCGCAGGAACTGACCATGCAGGGAGAACAGACCCTCCCCCAACTCTCCCAGGCGCTGGGCCTTGATCTGCGGGTGGATGTATTGACCCAAAACAGCTATGACGGACTTGGCGACGCCGCCGCGGGGATCTATGAGGAATATGATTACGGCTATGGCGAGCACAAGGAGGGCGTTACGCTGACCATTCTGCTGGAACCGCAGGATGGGGATACCTACAGGATGGTTGACGAAAATGACTGGTGTGTCTACACCAGACTGAGCGATGAGCGGGGCAGCGGCCAGGAATTGTCCGACGCCGTCTACGATGCGGTACAGCCCTATATGGCGGCGCGGGCGTGGAACGGTGAGGACATGACCATGAGCGCCGTGGCGCTGACCCAGGCAGTGGACGCCATGGCAGAAACGGCGGAGGAGTACATCCGCACAAATTGCCCGCCGGCCGGCTCCGGCGAGGATGCCGGTGTGGAAGAACCGGTGCAGGGCAGCGTCACGATGCAGTATGTATTTGATGCTGCAGACCTTCTTCCCTATGAGAAGTGGGAAAAGCTGGAGGCTCGGGCCGAAGCTATTTCCCAAAAGCAGGATTGCGGCGTTTATTTTGCTCTTGTAGATGATTACACGGAATACGGAAACGGCAGTATCTTTGAGGTCACCTATCAGCTCTATCACGGCAGCGAGCTCGGTATGGGCAGCGGGCGGGATGGGATCATCGTGCTCCTGAGCATGGCCGAGCGGGACTACGCCATGTTCGTCTACGGCGAGTACGCAGAGTATGTCTTTGATGAATATGGGCAGGAGAAGCTGGAGGAGCAATTCCTGGGCGATTTTGGGGAAAACGACTGGTATGGCGGCATTTCCAATTACTTGGACGCCTGTGAGGAATATCTGACGAAGGCCGACGCCGGCAAACCGGTGCGCCGTCCTTACTGGATCTGGTTCGTCATTTCAGCAGGATGCTCCTGTCTGACCGCAGGGACGGTTTGCCTATGGCTGCTGCGTAAGATGAAGTCCGTCCATCAAAAGGCGGAAGCCGATGCGTACCTCACCGCTGGCGGCTTACACCTGACAAAGCAGTACGACCGGTACACCCATACCACCGAAACACGCACCAAGATCCAGAAAGAGAGCTCGGGCGGCAGCGGCGGCAGCACCTACAGCGAAAGCGGGGGCGGCGGCAGCGGCCGCAGCGGGAAATTCTGAGAAGGAGGCCGGATGATGAAGAATTTGCTCCGGAGCCGCTTTCTCCCGGCGATTTTGTGCATGGCGCTGGCCCTTGGCCTGTCCGCCTGCGGAGGAAAAGACACACCGCCCGTTGAAACGGAAACGGACGGTGCGATGGGCACCCTTTCCGGCAGCAAGGGAGAAAAAGATTCCGGGGTGGGTGTGTTCTCCGGCAGCGGGGAAGAAACAGCGGAGGCGGAATTGGCGGAGGAGTCCCTGAACCTGTTGTATGACGCCATGGCATACGATGACCAGTACGCCGGCGCGGTCGCCTATCTGGGATACAGGAAGCAGGGGGGACTCCACCCCGCTGTCGGACTGGCTGGTGGAGAATTGTGCCGGATTGGTGGAGGCCATGCCGTTTCTACTAAATATACCGGCCGAACATATCCTTGGCCCGGGCTATGGTGATTTATTCTGCATCGTTCCCCGGGATAAGAATACCAGCCTTGCCGTGAACCATGTCACCTGGGAATCTCTCGGTAACGGCGTTTGGCCTGTACCGGGTGAGGTGCTCTACCGGGAGGAGTGTGCCCAGCCTGTACTGATATTCGTAAATTATGAGCAATGGCGGGATGAACCGGACACGGAGATCGTCCTTGTGACAAACGATGGCGTGGAGGTGAAGTGGCTTCCGTTGACCGATGAATACGGCATTCCCATCGTGCCCACCGGGGAGAACTACCTTCCCATGCTGATGGATTTCGGCATCTGGGGCTATGTGACCGGGTTGGACTACCCCGAGGACTGGGAGCCGTCCGGGGACGACTGGTGGCTGCCGCCCACAGACTGGGGGCTGGCTTACACAAATTGGACCTGCGAGCAGTGGTACATGGAGTTCGGCTGGGGCGACAGCGACCCGGACTATTCCGGACGCATCGATCTCTACCATCAGCCGGAGGATGGGCAGGAGTATGCGTACTCGTATTCCGGCATCTGGCGTATGGAGGGCGACTGCCTGCATCTGGACCTCTCGGACGGCGCGGGCACCCGCATGAGCGGCAGCTTCCCGGTGCTGATCGACCCCTCCGGCGAATCTCTCCATATCCAGCAGGATCGTGAAACCGGTGTGTGTCCGCCCTTTTTTGGCGAGGGCATGACCTGTATGGATCTGATACGCGCCTATGGCTGAGAGAACATCAGGCGCACGAGTGTGGGACAGGCGTGAAAGGAGTATTTGCATGAGTATTTTTGACAGGCTAAAGCAGTCCGCCGTGGATGCCGCGGCGACAGCAGCCACAGCCATTGGAAACAAGCGGGAAACCTTTACCTTTGCGGCCCTCCCTGAGAGCCTTGCCCAGCTGCAGGCTCTCCCGGAGGCGGCCCTTGACACCCCCTTTCAGGCGGCGGCGCTGACCGTGCTGGCCCTGTGCGCCTATGCCGCTGACCGGCAGATCGGCACGGATATGCTGAATTGGCTGCGGGGGCCCCGTCCTTTGAGCGGACAGGAGATCTCCTTCTTAAACGACCGCTTCCGTGACGGAAAGACCTACCTTCCCTTCACCTACTTTGCCGGCTCTACCCCCGACAACAATTACACACCCAACCAGCCCTATACCATCCGGGTGGAAAGCAACCATGTTTCCGGTGAGGAGCAGGGCTATATGAAACTGTTTATCCCCTGCGGCGGCGCGGACAGCCCTCGCCCCATCAAACTCCGACAGCGGGGTAGCGATGGGAAGTGGTTCCTCTGGGAGCAATACCTGCTCACCGGTGTCCGTACCCCCAAGTCCGCCGACCCCTGGGCGTGAGTCAGGCGGCGCGGCTGTGGAGGCTCGGCTCATGGAAGCCGGAGCAGGCGGGAGCGATCAGAAAACCATCTGTATTTATCGGATTGGATAGAGGGTGCCGATCATGAAAACAGTGCTGTTTATATCATCCAATAAGGTGCTGGGACAGGGGTTGTCAGCGGCCATCCAGGCAAAGCCGGAGCTTGACTTCCTGTGGGCGGCCCAGCTCCATTATCCGCAGGCTGTGGTCGGCGTTGATATCTTTCATGCGGATGTGGTGATATTGGATATTGTGGATCAGGCGGATATGGATCAGGCGGTCGGGATCTGCCAACCTCTTCGGCAGGTTGAACAGGACCTCAAGATCCTGCTTCTGGTCAGGCCGGAACAGTCCGCCGTATGCAGCCGTGTCATAGATGCAAAAAATGCCGGACTGATCGATGATTTCGTCTTCTATGATAGTTCTCTGGCGTATCTGCTGGCGAAATTGGCGGCGTTTTCATAGAATGATTGGATATCAATGAAGAAAAACCGACTGCAATTATCTAACTTGTAACTACGAATAAATGAGTGATTGCTATGCGGCATGAGTCAAAATGGATCTGCTGTCCTCAGTGCGGCAGCAAAACGAAAGTCAAAGTATATGAAGAAACGGTTTTAGTAAAATTCCCGCTATACTGTCCAAAATGTAAAAAGGAATTCATGGTCAATGTGGTAAAACTGAAGATGGTATTGAGCGACGAGCCGGATGCTTAAAGCACAGAGCCTGCTGATCCCCCTGTCGGGGAAAAGCAGGCTCTGTTTTTTTATGTAGTCATCCAATCTCAATGGCGTCCTTTGTCCGGAGTGCGGCAATGACTGATTCCACCACTGGGATCAACGCTTCGGCTTCCTGCTCACTGCATTCCTCAATCATAAGCCGAAGTTGTTGTAGAGCGGGAGTTTCGCGCTGCAACTCAGGGTTAAAAATGGTTCTGGCATCAATACGGAGGGCACGGATCAAAGGGTAGAGCACCTCCATCTTGGGATTTGCCTTGTAGTTCTCAATATTCATCACGGTTCGCACATCGATATCCGCCATGTCTGCTACCTGAAGCTGGGTCAGACCGCGCTGATAACGTGTGCTCTTCACCGCATTTCCCAATGGATAGGAGAAATCATACATCGCAGTTCACCTCAAAGATATTCTACAATACATCTTTTTGCGGGTGAATGCGACACAATTCGCTTGTTGAGTGTATCGCGATACACGAACAAACAAGCCTGAGATACATAAAACTGAATTATATTATCGGCAAGACAGTCGCATTTGCCGAAGAACAAAAATTTTAAGGGGGTGATGCTGGCTGTCTGTGTGCCGGCCGTATAAGTGGACAAGGAGAAATGCAACATGGCAGATAACAGCTGCCGCATTAAGTTGTTCCATCTGGTTAAGCCGAGTCACACTGCTTTCAGGACAGCACGAGGAAGACTGTCAAGAAAAAGACGGGATACGCAAGCTGGGCATATAAGAAAGGAAGAAAAACCTCCGCCTGCTGCCCCTGTATCCCGCCCTGGACTTCTTAATGCAGATCAAGCACAGGTTGCCGATTCTCCGTTTTTGCACGGGATCGGCAATTTATTTTTTAATGATAATCTTTCTGTTGGGTGCCGTGATCCTCCGAACTGAAATTCGGTCTCATCCAAATTTCAGAAAACGGAGGAAAGTGTTATGGGCTTCAACAGAGATAGCTATGCCGCTCGAATCAAGAATTTACGGAAAAGCCGAAGACTTACGCAGGAGCAACTGGCAGAGAAAATGAACATCACCAGTACATACATCCTGAAAATTGAAAACGGAAAGCAGACCGGCTCAGTTGAACTGGCTGTGGAGCTTGCAGCATTCTTCGATGTCTCTCTGGATTATCTTTTGTTGGGGAGAGAATTTAAAGCTAAGGATCAGAAGCAGAACCTGCGAATGACCATTGCATTTTTGTCTGAATTGGAGGCAAAACTCTAAAACCTTCCATTTTGGGTAGGTAACCTTCCATTCTGTTTATGTAATTCTGAAACACACAGAGTTACAATCTTAGTGAGATCAGTAAATCTCGCAGTACCTTGAAAAATACTGCCCCAGGCAGTCATATCCGGCAATATAAATACATCAGCTGACGGAGCCAGCGTCAGGCCGAGTGCGCGAAGACCACCTGTGCGGAGCACTTCCGCATCTAAGGACGGCCAATTAAGGTGCAGAGCGATACCCACTCAGGCCAGGGCAGGATTGGCACCCTGCTCCGCCAAGATCCCGTCAGCCCACAATGGTACTCCTGTACGCAGCTTCGGGCGTTCCCCGGAGGGGTGAGATTCCCGTGATGTGCGCCAGCACAGTTTATGTTGCCGCCCTGCCTGGGGAAATAGTGTCGAATACAGGCAAAAATTCTTGATATTAGAAGCAATGGAGGTCGCCTGCAATGTAGTAGAGCAAGCCAAGGCTTCCCCAACCAAATTGGGCGGCCTCTATTTTTGTGGTATCAAGAGTCAAAAAAACAGGAAATGAAGGGAGGATCACTATGACAGTACAGAATGTAAACATCGATTACTGCGGCATTATCACGCTGCTTAAAAAACTTGTCCAGATTGGAAAATGCACCGAAAAAGAAGCCAAAAAAATTGCCGGCTACCTCTCTGTGCAAGATGGTGTCGAAATCATTCTGTTTCCCTGATTTTCGTTGCATTTGGTGATAGCTATTTGGCCAAAAGTGTGGTAGTGTTTGTTGCAGCAAGGAGGTGAACTGACATGGAGAAAAAGCAGCTGACCGATGGAAGCATGGCTCTGCAGGAAAAACAGTACAGAGTTATTACGATAGAGGCCACAGAGAAGCCGCAAGACATTAAACTGCGGGTAGCTGCCTACGCCCGTGTCAGCTCTGCTTCCGATGACCAGCTCAACTCCTTCGCCGCTCAGAACCGGCACTACGCAGACCTGATCTCTGGAAAAGAAAACTGGAGCATGGTGGACATTTATGCTGATGAGGGCATCACAGGCACTTCCGCTGAAAAGCGTGAAGACTTCCAGAGACTTCTGGCAGACTGCCGCCGGGGACTGATTGACCAGATATTGGTAAAATCCATCTCCCGATTTGCCCGAAACACCACAGAATGTCTGGAAACGATCCGAGAGCTGAAATCACTGGGCGTCAGCATCTACTTCGAAAAGGAAAATATAGACACAGCCACCATGTCCGGCGAGATGATGACAGCCCTGTTCGCTGCCTTCGCTCAGGCGGAAAGCGAGTCGATTTCCGGCAATATGCGGTGGAGCTACCAGAAACGAATGCAAAGCGGTAAGTTCATCACCTGCAAGGCTCCGTTTGGATACCGCCTGTGCAATGGAAAGCTTGAAATTGTAGAATCCGAAGCACAAATCGTGCGGTTGATCTTCGACAGGTTCCTGGCTGGGTACAGTACCACAGAAATCGCATCGGAAATCACAAGCTTGGGAATTCCCACAAGAGATAAAATCCCATACTGGCAGCACACGACGGTCTGCTATGTCTTGAAAAACGAAAAATATGTCGGTGACTCCCTTCTGCAGAAACGATATTCGACTGACACCCTCCCAGTCAAAAAGAAGATTAACCATGGAAATAAGGATCAGTACTACATTACAGACAGTCACCCACCCATTGTGGACAGACTTGTATTTGAAAGAGCACAGGCACTATATAAAGCAAAAAGCTCTAAAATTACCCATGCACCTCGGGAGCAATATCCCTTCACCATGACGATCCTGTGTGGAAACTGTGGGACACACTTCAAAAGGAGAAAGTTAAAGGACATAACATACTGGGTGTGCCGCAAACACGACAGACAAAAAGATGCCTGCGCCATGGAACAGATACCAGAGTCCCAAATCGAGGAAGCCTTCCTGCGTCTGTACTATAACCTCAAGCACTATGGAGAGCCGATCCTCTCCCAGATGATCACCAGTCTCCTGACGATCCGCAACCGCAGAATGCTCTGGAGTCTGGATGTCATTGAGTTGAACAAACAAATATCTGAACTTTCCAGTCAGAATCAAATGTTGACCACGCTGAAACAGCAGGGTCTCATTGATCCTGACATTTTTATATCCCAGAGCAATGAGCTGACCGAACAGCTCCGCACTGCAAAGCTGAAAAAGGAACGCCTGTTAGCCTCCGATGGCGACAACACCATCGCTCAAACGCAGGAGCTGATGGATATCTTAGAAGCAGGGCCGGATTTCCTTGATGCCTTCGATGCAGAGCTGTTCGGTGAACTGGTTGACAAGATTATCGTGGACAGTAAAGAACAGCTTCGATTCCGCCTGAAAAACGGATTGGAGCTTACAGAAACTATTGAAAGGACGGTGCGCTGATGGGAAAACGGAAACTGCCCTTCGGCTATCACATGGAACTGGGTGAGATCGTACCTCATCCACCGGAGGCAGCGCTGGTAAAGCATATCTTCCAGGCGTATATCGCCGGAGAATCCTACAACAGTCTGGTTGAGTGGCTTCGGGAGCAGAAGATTCCATACGATGTTGGAAGGGTCTGGAACAAAAATATGGTAGCACGGATTCTGGAGGATCGCCGATATATCGGTGACAAGGGCTATCCTGCCATCCTGCTGGAAGAAATCGTTGCAAATGCGATGAAAAAGCGCAGTGTCAAGCAAGTGACTTCCCATATTACAGAGGCACAGAAGATCCTTCGCCGTCTCAGTGGATGGACAAAAACGGGGCAAATAGAACAGCAGGTGTTAGGTCTACTCAATACGCTAATCAACAATCCGGAACGGATTCAAGTGGTGTCGCTCCATCCTAAAAGCGAGAATGTGGAACTGCAAAGACAATTGGATGCAGTGCTATCCTGCCAGCCAATCGACGAAGATGCAGCTCAAGGGCTCATTCGCTCCATCGCCTCTGTACAATATAGTGCTATCGATGCAAATGAATATGAGAGTATCCGGCTCCGGCGAATATTTGCCCAGCATCCGGTCATGCGTGAACTGGACGCAAAACTGCTGAAAACCACGGTATCCGCAATCCGTGTATACAGTGATAAATCCATAGCCATACGACTGAAAAATAATCAAATCATAGGAAGGAGTGAACCACAATGAGAGACAATCCACCCAGAGTCATTACGATCCCTGCAAAGGTGGAAAGCACAGCACAACAGGCTGTCCAGCGGCAGCTGCGGGTCGCTGCTTACTGCCGGGTATCTACGGATGACGAGGAACAGCTCACCAGCTACGAAGCCCAGCAGACCTACTATACCGACAAAATCATGGGCAATAAGGACTGGACGATGGCAGGCATTTTTGCAGATGAGGGCATCACAGGCACTTCTGCCCGAAAGCGTCCTGAATTTCTGAAGATGATCCGCCAGTGCAAGCGGAAGAAAATCGATATCATCCTGACCAAGTCCATCTCCCGCTTTGCCAGAACTACGGTAGACTGCCTGAACTATATCCGCGCCCTCCGGGAATTGGGTATCGCAGTCATCTTCGAAAAGGAAAACATCAACACCATGGAGTCGGACAGCGAGATCCTCATCACCATGCTGGGCGCCTTCGCCCAGGCGGAAAGTGAGAGCATCAGCGCCAATGTCCGCTGGGGCAAGCGGCAGGCCATGCGGGAAGGTAAAGCCATCATTCAGTACAAACGCCTGTATGCATACGAGAAGGGTGAGGATGGCATGCCCCAGATTATTCCGGGACAGGCAGATGTCGTCCGGTCGATTTATAGTCGGTACCTGACTGGCGCCAGCCTGCGGATGCTCAAAGACTGGCTGGAATCGGAGCAGATCCCCAATGTGGCAGGAGGTATAGAGTGGACGATATCTTCGATTCGCAGCATCCTGACCAATGAAAAATACTGCGGTGATGTCCTGCTCCAAAAGACCTACATCAGTGACTGCATCAGCCGGAAGGTAATCCGCAATACAGGTCAGCTCCCCATGTATCTGGTGGAAAATCATCATGATGGGATCGTAGACCGAAAGACATTCGATGCGGTACAGGCAGAAATGGCAAGGCGCAACGCAGGAAAAAGTCCTTCAAAAAAGAATGCTCCCACGGGAATGACCTCCTATGCCAGCAAATATGCGCTCTCAGAGCGACTTGTATGTGGAGAATGTGGAACACTGTACCGCCGATGCACATGGTCCAAACGGGGCAAGAAACGGGTGGTATGGCGCTGTGTCAGCCGACTGGATTATGGAACAAAATATTGCCACAACTCCCCATCAGTAGATGAAGATCAGCTTCAGCGGTCGATTCTCGCAGCCATCAACTCTGCAATGAGCCAGAAAAGCACACTCATCCGGAAAATCACCGGAGCTATGGAACAGGTGCTGGCGCCAATTCCAGGCGAGAGCATGAGTCTGTCGGATATTGAGAGCCGGCTGGATGAACTGAATGACCTGACAAGGACTCTGGTGGCAAAAGCCGCTCATACAGAAAATCCATCCATCTATACAGCCCAGCTCAAGGAAATTATGGACGAGGCCGCTGTTCTGAAGGAAAAGCGGCAAGCCATAGAAGGACAGCGAAAAAGTAATACGCAGGCAATTCGACGGATCGAAGAAGCTGCTGCGGTCATGGAGGGTACATCTGCAGAGATCCAGGAATGGGATGAAACCCTCATCCGACAGCTGGTTGATACGGTGAAGGTCGTCTCTGCGGAACATATCACGGTGATCCTGCGCGGGGGCATTCAAGTGGAGCAGGATATGATATAATAAGTAAAAGAAGGTGAACCGATATGATTTATGTCACCGGCGATACCCATGGCAATTTCGAGCGATTTCAGCCCGAACACTTCCCGGAGCAAGCTGAAATGACCAAAGAGGATTACATGATCATCTGCGGTGACTTTGGTGGCTTGTGGGACGGGCGAAAAAAAGATAATCGGAACCTGGACTGGCTGGAGTCCTTACCCTTCACCGTGCTGTTTGTCAGCGGCAATCACGAGAACTTTGATCTGCTGGGGAAATACCCTGCCGAGGAATGGAACGGCGGGAAAGTCCAGCGCATTCGCCCTCATGTGATTCACTTGATGCGGGGACAGGTATTTGAACTGCAGGGATACACATTCTTTACTATGGGTGGAGCAAAGAGCCACGATATGGAATACGGTGTACTGAACCCCTACGCTCCAGATTTTGAAGAACAATACTGGACACTCCGCAGGATGGGGGTCAGCTTCCGTGTAAACCATCGTTCCTGGTGGAAACAGGAGCTTCCGAGTGCTGCGGAATATGAAGAAGCCCGGCGCAATTTGGAGCGCGTTCGGCATCAAGTGGACTATATTATCACCCACTGCGCTCCCAGCAGTATTGTAGACCAACTGGGCGCAGGAGGCTATACCCATGATCCACTGACGGATTATCTGGAAGAAGTCAAAGCAAGAACCCGGTTTCATTACTGGCTGTTCGGACACTATCATGACAACAAAATCCTGGATGACCGATTTGTTCTCCTCTGGGAACAGATGACCCGGGTGGTGTAAACAGGCCAAAGAGAAGTGCAGGAATATCCTGCGTTTCTCTTTGGCCTGTTTTCGGTTAAGCATAATTTATTGAAAGGAGAAACTATGAACACTCGCAAAAACATCGACTATTCTGCCATGTTTGCAGCTTTGAATGCAGCAGTAACTGCTGACTTTTCTCAAGTGCAACTATACTGCGAATTAGGCCAAATTGTATGTGGTCGTTCTGAAAAGGGTGCTGCGGTTGCTGCCGCAGAATACCTGTCTGAACAGTATCCGGGTGTCTCCGGTTTCTCCCCGCGCAATCTGCGGAGGATGCGTGATTTTTACCGGATGTATGGTGAAAACGAAGAACTTTTGAAAGTTGCCGCAGAGATCTCCTGGACACAAAATGTTGTGCTTCTGGAGGCGGATCTGAACATGGAGGAGCGACACTGGTATCTGCTGGCCACAAAACAGTTTGGATGGTCAAAATCCGCACTTCAGAACGCTATCCAGGAATGTGCTCACCAGGAACTCACGCTCGACGAATTTGAGGTTCCATGTTATACTGATCATGAAGAAAATCAATTGGAGAGTTCCGAAAATGATCAAGATACTTTTTCTCTGTCATGGCAATATTTGCAGAAGCCCGATGGCCGAGTTTGTGATGAAAGATATGGTGAAGAAAGCTGGTCTGGCGCAGGAGTTCCAAATCGAATCAGCAGCTACCAGCACCGAGGAAATCGGAAATCCTGTTTACCCGCCTGCCCGCCGGAAATTGGCCGAGCATGGAATCGACTGTTCCGGCAAAACAGCACGGCAGCTCCAGAACAGCGACTACGACAAGTACGACCTGCTGATCGGCATGGATCGCGCCAATATCCGGAGTATGTACCAGATCTGTGGTGGCGACTTCGCAGACAAAATACACCTTCTGATGGATTTTACAAGTCGTCCCGGAGAAGTAGCCGACCCGTGGTACACCGGCGACTTCGATGCGACCTGGCGGGATGTTATGGAAGGCTGTCAGGGGTTGCTTGATGATTTGCTGAAGAAAAGAGGTGAGATATGAATGGTGCAAGAGGATAAGATCCAGCTTTTTGACGATAAACGCATCCGCACCGCCTGGGACGAGGATAAAGAGGAATGGTACTTTTCTGTTGTTGATGTCGTTGCAGTTTTGACCGATCAGCCGGATCAGCGTGGCGCAAGCAACTACTGGGCAAAGCTGAAACAACGCCTTAAAGAAGAAGGTGCAGATCAGTTGCTGACAAATTGTCAGCAACTGAAATTGAGGTCCCCAAAGGATGGGAAACGGTATAATACAGATGTGGCAGATACGGAACAGCTTCTGCGTATCATCCAGTCTATCCCATCTCCCAAAGCTGAGCCGTTTAAGCTGTGGCTGGCACAGGTTGGTCGGGAGCGAATCGAAGAAACGATAGATCCGGAACTGACCATTGAACGGGCATTGGAAACCTATCTGAAGAAAGGCTATACCCGTGAATGGATCAATCAGCGACTGCAGGCGATCCAGGTCCGCAAAGAGCTGACCGATGAATGGGATGCCCGTGGTGTTCAGAAAGGCATCGAGTATGCCATTCTTACGGATGAGATCTCCCGCGCATGGTCCGGGATGTCTACCAGACAGTATAAGAATCTCAAGGGGCTGAAAAAGGAAAACCTGCGGGACAATATGACTACGCTGGAATTAGTTCTGAATATGCTGGCCGAGGCTACGACTACAGAAATTTCCAAGCAGAAAGCACCGGAATCTTTTTCTGATAATATCGAAGTGGCTCGTGCAGGCGGTAAAGTCGCTGGAGATGCCCGGAAGGCTATTGAGTTGCAAACAGGTGTCCCTGTTATTACGGAAAAGAATGCTGCCCAACTCAATCAGGTGGTAACCGATATGATTGAAGGAGCTATCTCCGAATCGAAAATGACTCATCAAAACAAGAATAAATAATTTGAGTTTTGCGGAGATAACATGACATCTACAGCGTTTTGATGTTACAGATAAGGACCGTGATCTTCAATGGTCGCGGCCCTTATTTTTATAAGTATATGGAGGGCTTCACATGGAAGCGGACGATATAATAAAGCATTTCGACCTGCCGAGCACGGTACAGCCGGTTGTCACGCAGCTTGTGCACGAGGAGGACGGAGAGCCCTACCAGGTCTGGAAGCTCGATTGCGGCGGCGACATGTACCTTCTGAAGGAGGCCAAGGAATACGAGGCCGAGCTCTACCGCAGCATACTTCCCAGGGTCGGCGGAAGCGTGCCCGCCCTGTATCAGACGGCAGACATTGACGGCAAGACATACCTGCTCATGGAGTTTGTGGAGGGCTCTGACCTGCGCGAGTGCAGCCGCTGGAAGCTGAGCCTGGTTCTGGATGCCCTGATATGCATGCAGAGGGCCACCTGGGGCGACAGGACCTTGTCCGGCTGCGCGTACACGTTTGAAAAGAGCCTGAAAGACCGCGAACACCGCGGGAAATACCTCAACGACCCTGAGCTTGAGGCGGCTTACGCGAGGTTTCTGGACGTGTACAGTTCCACGCCCAGGGCCCTGTGCCACGACGACCTGCTCCCCTTCAACGTCATCGTCTCCGAGGATAGGGCCGTGCTGATAGACTGGGAATTTGCGGGCTTGCTCCCCTACCCCGTCTCCTTCGCGCGCCTTATCGCCCACGGTGAAGACAATGAAAACGCCTTCTTCCGGATGACGCAGGCGGACAAGGCGTATGCAATAGATTACTACCATGACCATCTGCTGAAGGAAATAGGCATAGGCTATGAGGAGTGGCGCCGCACTCTTGAGTTCTTTCTCTTTTATGAGTATTGCGAGTGGGTCTTCATCGGCAACAAGTACGAGGGCACCAACGAAGAATACTACAGGAAATATCTCTGCCTTGCAAAACGGCAGGCAGACAAGATACTGCGTATGTCGTGAAGAAAGAGCCGGGGTCAGCCCCGGCTCTTTCCTGTTTTGCGCCCCAAACGTAACCCACACGTATTTTGCAGCATAGAATACTGCAAGGCTCAAAACTGGGGGTGCGGGTTTTATGAAGCGTTATAATTGCCGGGAGGAGTGCTGCGTTCCGTGCACCCACATATGCGCCGTCACCGGCCCTGCGGGTCCCGCCGGGCCGACCGGGCCAACAGGCCCCGCAGGCATTGGTGCACCAGGGCCAACCGGTCCCACAGGCCCAACAGGCCCGACGGGAGTGACTGGTCCCACGGGCCCGGCAGGTACAGGTACACCCGGGCCAACCGGTCCGACGGGCCCCGCAGGCGCGGCGGGAGTGACCGGCCCCACGGGTCCCGCAGGCGCAGGAGCGCCTGGACCGACCGGCCCGACGGGTCCCACGGGGCCAGCGGGAGCGGCCGGAGCCGCGGGGCTCACAGGCCCTGCGGGGCCCACAGGCGCGACAGGGCCCACCGGGCCCACGGGACCGACCGGGAGCATCCAGCCGAATCCTTACGACCTGTACGTTCAGGCCTCCGCGGCTCCGGGCGGGGACGGCAGTCAGGCCGCGCCGTTTCAGACCATCGCCGAGGCGCTGGCGGCAGTGGAACCCGACGGCACCATCAACGTCCTGCGGGGCACATATCCCATCACGCAGCAGCTCGCGGTCAACAAACCCGGCGTCACCATAAGGGGCACAGCCGGGGCGGATATACTACTTCAGGCGCCGATAGTCCCCTTCCTGCTCAACGGCGGCGACGACACGATCGACGGCCTGACGATGACCAGCGACCAGCCCTACCCCGTCGAATTCATACAGGTGGCCGGAGACGGGAATCAGATCCTGAACTGTCAGATCTATGGCCCCGCTCAGGCGGGAGACTCCTCCACCTGGGTGGTCAACAGAGGCTTTGTAACGCAGTTGAATTCAACGAACCTGCTCGTGCGTGGCAACATTTTTCACACCCTGCGCCAGCCGGCATATCTGAACCCCGGCTCGACCGGGACGCTCATGGACAACGTCTGCTATAACACCCGCGGGTACGTGGTCGATCAGGCGACGTTTGTGTTCTCAGGCAACTCCTGGGGTCTCCCGGCAAACGCGGTGGATATCGCGCTCCTGGCGGGCACGGCCTCGGGCGCGCCGTACGACCCGCTTTCGGCACTGGAAGCCAGCAACAGCAGCGCCACGGTGAGCGACCAGCGCTGACATGGAAAAAGCGCCCCGGCGTTTGGCCGGGGCGCTGCTCATTCAGTTTTCGGTACCGTTTCCAGCGGGCCGTCAGTGGCCTTGCGGCCGCGCTGCACGTCCTCCTTGACAAGGCGGTACACGCAGGCGGTCAAAGGCACGCCAAGTATCATGCCCGCTATGCCGCCGAGGCCGCCGCCCACTATGACCGCCGCCAGCACCCAGATGCCCGGCAGTCCCAGGGAGGTGCCCACGACCTTGGGATAGATGATGTTGCCCTCCAGCTGCTGGAGTATCACCAGATACACCACAAACAGCACCGCTTTGATCGGCGAGACCGTCAGTATTAGCAGGAAGCCAACCGCTCCGCCGATGTAGGCTCCGGCGATAGGTATCAGAGCCATCAGGCCCACCGTAGCGCCCACCACCGCGGCGTACGGGAAGCCGAATATCAGCATGCCCACGGCGCAGAGCACTCCGAGTATGACCGCCTCAGTGCACTGGCCGACAATATAGTGGTGGAAGCAGTTGTCGGCTGTTTTCAGCACGTGGTTCCCGCCATCCCGCCAGCTTTGGCGAAGATAACGGCCCGTAAGCGCGCCGAGCTGTCGGCCAAGCCTCTCCTTGCCGCCCAGCAGATATACGGCGAATATCAGCGCGATGAAGAAGTCGGCAAGTCCAGACACCAGCGCGGTCATGAACCGCACCGCCCAGTCCGTAACGGCGCCCACGCCCGTCTTGAGGAAATTGAAGGCGTTCGTAAGGATGCTCTCCCAGTCCAGGCCCTCGAGGTAGTTTGCGATGTTCTCGGAGAGCATCGGGGACTTCGACAGGGCCTCGGTGACATCCTGGAGCATGGGCGGCACCGCCGACAAAAGCAGCGCCACGCACTTGCCCACCTCCGGTACGACTATCCGCAGGACCAGGAACACGACCGCGGCAATACTCGCGAAGGCCAACAGCATGCAAACCGGTCTGCGGCTGCGCACCGCCAGGGGCTTGGAGCTCTGCGGGAAATAGTGGCGCTCATAAAAGCTCATCGGAATATTTGTGACATAGGCTATCAGGCAGCCGGTCAGCAGCGGAGCCGCGGCTGTGACCATTGTCTGCAGTATTCCTGCAACGGCATCCCAGTAATGGATGCACAGATAGAGCACAAAAATGCTCAGGCCCACTCGGAAGCATGTTTTTATGTCAGGTTTCATACAGCTGTCCCTCAGTAGTCAGTTTTCTTCCCGAAAAAGCGTGTGAAAAGCACGCGGAACGTGTCCCCTGCCATAGTGGCTGCGGCCGGGAAGCTCCGGAGCCTGGCAGGAATACTTTACATTTCGACACTTTTAAGATAAGATATATATGTATATTTTGCAACTGTCAGTTTAATTATCATGTAATACACGCAACGGCTACCGGTGCTTTTGCCAACCGCTCCATGATGGGATGGCTGGGTAAAAATGCAAAATCAACGCATTATGCTTACCAGGCGGCTGCTGAAAGAGGCGCTGCTGCGTCTGCTGGAGAGTGCGCCGCTTGATAGAATATCGGTAACTCAGCTGTGCCAGGAGGCCGGAGTAAACCGCGCCACCTTTTACCGCCACTACACCAGTCAGGAGGACGTCCTGCTGGAAATACAGCTGATACTCCAAATCGCCCAGCGCAGTCTAGACGCGGAAAAGCACCCGTCCTGAACCCTGCGGTGAGCGCTCCGGCTCGACTCCCTCTAGCACCAGCAGCTTCAGCTTGATGTCGAGACCGGCGGCATAGCCGGTCGGGGCCCCGCCGGCGCCCACCACGCGGTGGCAGGGTATGATTATGGATATGGGGTTGTGCCCCACCGCGCCGCCGACAGCCCTTGCGCCCGCGCCGAGCGCACGCGCTATCTCGCCATAGGTGGTCAGCTGGCCGCTCGGTATCTTCTCCAGCAGCCGCCAGACGCTGCGGCGAAACTCGCTGCCCCGCGGCGAGAGCGGGAGTTCCGAGGGCTCGGGCCTTTCCCCGGCAAAATAGCGTCCCAGCCAGTCCGCCGCTGCGGCAAATACCGGCAGCTCAGCCTCGAGAGCATCCGCTCCCAGCCCGGCCGAGTGGTACTTCTGGCCGGCTATCCAAAGCCCCGTCAGGGCCTCGCCATCCGAGGCCAGGGTCAGCTCGCCCACCGACGAGGCAATGCGCGCAACATACTCCATCTCAACACCCCCGTGGTTTTTTACAGTATAGCACAAACCCGTAAGCTTCGGTTTGCTTTTTACATTCGGACACGCATTAATGCATCAAAAGGAGGACAATGCTTTGGCGTTGGACATGAAGGCCACCATCGCGGAGAGCTTCAACTCTCTCGTCCGCCAACGCGGTATCGACAAGGTCACGGTCAAGGCCGTCATTGAGGACTGCGGCATTTCTCGGCAGACCTTTTACTATCATTTTCAGGACATAATGGACGTTGTGGAATGGTGCGCGCGCCAGGCCACGCAGCGCATGGTGGAGCGAAGTCTGGCAGCAGGCTCAGCCCACGAGGCGTTGAGCGAGCTGATACGCTCGACTGCGGACAATTACGCTCTGCTTCGCAAGCTGATGAACTCTCAGCGGCGGGAACAGATAGAGCGCATTCTGGGTCAGGCCGCGCGCTCCTATCTTGAGGAGCTCATCCGGCGCAAGTCGCCAGCGCTCCAGGCCAGCTACTGCGATGCAGAGCTTGCGCTGGACTTCCTGACCTTCGGTCTCGTGGGCATGCTGCTCAAGCACTGCGGCGAGCCCGACCTCGACCCCGATGCCCTCGCAGAGCAGATAATCCGCATACTCAGCGCAAAGCTCCCAATCGCCGGAAACCAGTAAGGGCCGCAGCGGAAAATACTGAGTGCAAAAAGGCCGGGACGCATATGCGTCCCGGCCCTCGTCGTTTTTGCCTTCCTACGCGCCCTTGGCCATACCCTTCTGCCTGGCGTACTCCGCGGCGCCCAGCGCGC
>OLZO01000052.1_pt1 | contig 99787 bp, 147 predicted proteins | sample 1644431 | NCBI WGS metagenome assembly OLZO01 (sample SAMEA103958145, study PRJEB25191) | human gut metagenome | biome: human-associated habitat [ENVO:00009003]; feature: intestine environment [ENVO:2100002]; material: feces | place: Germany | collected 2013/2015
AATGTACTTGGTACTAACGAACGTAAGTTTGTTGCCTTGACTGGTGAAATGGGTATGAGAGAATTCGACAGAGTATTAAAAGAAAAGATGATCAATATGAATCTGATCGATACAGTATTTGTAACAGGTTCTGGTGATAGTCTTACTTTTGGTGGTCAGTTCAAGACTTACAAGATGACTAACGGTATCGAACTTACTCTGAAGTATTTCCCATTGTATGATGATACTACTTATAATCGTATGCTGCATCCGATCACACTGAAACCTCTGGAATCATATCGTATGACATTCCTTGATCTGGGTAGACGTGATGGTGAAGCTAACATTGTAAAAGTAGTTCGTAAAGACCGTGAGTTTGTAACTTGGTACACTGGTGGTGCTGTTGCTCCAACTGGTTATGCTAACTCAAAGAGTACTCTTAGATCTAATGGTAAGGACGGTTATACTGTATTCTTCCTTGGTGAAATGGGTATCATGTTGAGAGATCCCCGCGCATGTGGCGAGCTCGTAATGGAAGCTGAATAAATTGTTGACAACTAACCGCAACATAAATTAAATTCTTACGTTATAGTAGTATAAACTAAAAAATTATACTACTATGACAAGAATTTATAAAATAACAGATAATACTAATAATAAGATTTATATAGGACAGACATCTAGAGATCTTAAAAAAAGATTTAGTGATCATAAGAGTCATGCTATTAAATCTGAAAGACCTAATGATTTGAATTGTTTATTGTATCAAGCTATGCGAGAACATGGTACTGCTAATTTTAGTATTGATTTACTAGAGGAAGTAGATGGTACCAGATACGAAGGAGATAAGAGAGAAGCATTCTGGATAGCTGAATTGGACGCTATGAATCCTGAAAGAGGGTATAATAAGGATAAAGGTGGTCATATAGTATCAGAAGCATGCCGTAGAGCTAGAATAAAACAATTAACTGGTTCTAAGTTAGAAGGAAAACAATTAGAAATAGTTAGAGAAAACGGAAATAGAATGTCTAAGAAAGTGTGTCAGTATGATGTTAATACTGGTGAACTAATAGCAGAATATCCAAGTATAATAGGAGCTAGTAGAGAAACAGGATGCGATAGAAGAACTATTCAAAGACAATTAAATGGAGAAGCAAATACCGGGACTCCACATTCTATAGGAAATCTTAAGTATATCTGGAAATATAAAGAACAACTAACTGAACAATCTAATTAAAGATATTATGGAAGTAATCGTTAGAATAATTAAAGCCAACCCGTGGACTGGGCTTACAAAATGGTCTACATGTTATGACTATATTAGTTCATACTGGACCAGATCTGGTAACATTTATACTGGATTGACTGCAGAAGATGCAGAAAGATTAGAAAAAGAAATTGGTTTCGAACAAGGTAAACTAGCACCCAATAGTTCATTTTGGGATACTTTTGCTGTTAAAGTTGGCAAAAAGGATGTAATACTAGATACTGATAGACCTGAAGACGAACTAAAATATTTGTTCCTTAAAGGACATAAGAGAGTAGCAAACGGACTGAATAAGATCACACCGGCTACTGATTATGTAATGATTAATAGGGACAGTGAAGCTGAAGAAGCTAACAAGATCAATAAGATCAAACGTGAAGCATATAGAGAAATGGATAAGATGTCTATTGAAGATATGCGTAAATGTCTTAGACTTTATGGTATTAAATCTGATACTATGTCAAATGAGTTGATTGAAGCTAAGTTGACAGAACAGATTGAAGAATCACCAAAGAAGTTTATCATGAAATGGGTAGAAAACCCAAACAAAGAAATTAACTTTGTGATTGAAGAAGCTATTGCTAAGAATATCATTAGAAAGAATAGAGCTCAATATTACTTTGGTACAGACCTTATTGGTAATGGTTTGGAAGACGTAATTGCTTATTTGAAGGACAAGAAGAACAATGATATTAAGATGGCAATTTTAAATGAAATCAAGTCCAAGTAATGAATAACCGTACTGCACATATTTAGTTTAAAGTTATCCTAGATAAGAATGCTCAGGGAGTTGCCTATGGTGGCTCACCTGCATTCTTACCTGAGGAAATAGATATCTTTCTTAATTAGGCTCAAAATGAGATAATTAGTAATAAGATAAGTGGAAACAATGTATTAAAGCAAGGTTTCGAAGGATCTCTCCAAAGTATATCTGAGCTGGATGCTTTAGTACGTACTGATGAGAATATCTTTGCTAACAATTCTATGTATAATGAATTTGTAATAGATGATATACATGATGGTGGTAGAAGAGTAACTATATTATCTGCAGTAATTATGTTTAAAGGTTCATCTACTAATTGTTTAATAGTAGACCATGAGAATGCGAACCTATTTAAACAAACATATAACAACATACCTTGGGTTGAAGTACCTGTAGCTACATTAGAAGATAACAAAATGAAAATCTATGTAGATCCAGTAATGTAGATATCAGATAGTTTTAAACCATCAAGTAATAAGTATGCGGTTAATATTACTTATATAAAGAGACCTAAACAGTTTGATTACACACAGTTAGACGAAGAATTAGATCTACCTGAAGATGTAATGAATGAAGTTATCAATAGAGCTGTAGTAATAGCATTAGAAAATATTGAATCACCAAGAACATCTACTAAATTACAGTTAAACCAATTATCTGAATAATATGACTGAGAGACAATTCCAAATAGCATTTGAAAGATAGTTGAATAATATTATACCGGGTTATAATATTATGAGTAAGCTGAACTCAGATACTATATTCTACTATATAAATAGAGCTAAAGACGAATATGTTAAACAGTTATATAGAGCGTTTTAGCTTAATCAAGAATTATCTGATAAGTTACGTACTCTAGTAAAAACAGATAAATATGTTAGCATTGACTTTACAAGAACAGGTAATAGATGGTCAACAGACTACCCAGAAGGATATATGTATACTTTAGGGGAGCAAGCGACTATTAATATTTATAGCAACAAATGTCCTACCTTGGTTTCTAATTCCACTGATGTAATTGAAGCTACTATTGAAACAGTTGATAGAATATTAAGTAATAGTCTATCAGAATACCACTTACATCACAATCAAGCTAGACCAGTTAGATTATATACAGATGGCAAAATAGTATTGATAACAGATGGTAATTACGGCATAAACGAATACCAGTTAACTTACTTAAGAAATGCCAAAGATTTAGGTAATAAACTAACAGAAGAGTACACTGAATTACCAGTTGATACTCACCAAGAAATTGTAGACGCAGCTGTAATGATGTATATACAGCAAGCTGCTTCTATGCAATAGTCAGGTAAATCTGACAAAGACTAATGCGTTCATTGACGTGGAAATCTGAAATAAGGAAAGTAGAAGATGAACTAAGTTTACATGAGCGCGCATTTATGTTAAACTAAAAATAAAATTTAAATTATGTTACAACACGTAGATATCGTATTGATCGGTAAAAATATCCCTGCATCATATACTACTGCTGATGCTTTGGCTGTAGGTGATGTTGCTTTGTTCGACCAGAATAGAGCTATCTTAAAAACTGCCGCTGAAGCTGCTAACGCCACTTCATTGTATGTAGGTGTAGCTCAGAATAAAGTTAATGTAACTATGCCTGATGGTTCAGTTGCTCAGAAAGCTAATATCAAATTCGGTAATGAAATCAAGAAAGATTCAAAACCTAGTGCTGTTATTGGTGAATATGTTGCTCCTGTTCAGGATAAAATTACTATTACCTTGACTGACGCAACTATCGTAGCTGGTCACAGATACGTTCTGAGAATGGTTTACAAAGATATGTATGAAGCTCCGGGTCAGTTTACTCATACTTATGAAGTATATGCTGCTAGCACAGATGCTTCTGCTTTAGCTGCTGCTATCGTTAAGAAGATCAACAAACACGCAAATCGTAGAATTAATGCTACAGTTTCTGGTGCTGTTATCACTTTGACTGCAATGGAAAAAGATGATAATGAAGGAGTTTATTCACTGTCTGAATACTCTACAGTAAGCATGGAAGCTAGTCTGTATGTTACTATTCCGGGAGCTATCCTTAGCAACTACCCTGAAGCTATTCCGGGAGCTACTATCAATAAAGTTGAAGGTACTCCGGGTAAGGGTTACTGGAAACAAGTAAGAGATACTGAAGTACGTTTCATGGGTTACCAAGGACATGTATTTACAGGTGCTTATCCTATTGTAGAACAGCCTAGAATGGTAGAAGAAGGTGCAGAATACAACTACATCACTATCGAAAATGACAATAAATATCTTAGTAATGATAACCAGTATATCAAGACTACTCCTCTGACAACTGAGGTTTATGTTAAGAAAGCTGAAGGTTTCACAAATTCAATCGTTGCTAAAGGTATCGAAGCTTTCATCTCAGGAGAAGCTGCTTAATCGAATTAATTCAATCAATTATGAAGTGGGGCTGGTGGAGTATATCTCCCCGCTCCACTTTTTTATTTTAATATTATGAATAAAATATTTAATGTAACCATAAAGGATAATCTAATGGTATTCAGTGTGTATACTAATATATCTATAGTAAATACTAATGATATAGTATTATACATTGACGAATGTCATAATATAGGTAATATATATTGCGAGAATCCAGACAATCATGATTACGTGTTGAACTATAATAACGCTAGAATATCTTATAAAGAGATTGTACGTGAAGGCGAAGAGAAGGAAGTAACAACAATATATGCATATGAAATAACAGTAGAGTCTGATGTATTATCAGAATTTGATACTAATATGAAGTATATCAAGATGTTTGTTACTACTGAGTATTACGCTAATGACTATGTAGATGGTGTATACTATGATCCTAATATCTTATATAATGCAGAGATAAAGATGTTGCGTAAGTATTGTCGAACTTGTTTAGATGATAGATAGATGCAACTTTTAATGCTAATAGTATTTAAGAGGCAATTATTAGAATAGGCTATTGCTACTGCTCATAATAAAGAAGCACTATAGTTTTACTTGGATTTATGCAAATTGTTGAACGTTAATATTAATACTAAAACTGTTAATACAGGGTGTAGAACATGTGTTAATGGAGTATGTAAATTGTGAAAATATGTGCACATGTGATGAATTAAAATAGTTCCTATATATTGCATTGGATTACCATGGCAATATTGTAGTGATATCAGATTATGCTAAGTATCCTAATGCTTATGTGGATCCTAAAGATAATCAGATTACTTTTGATGCACCAGATGTTAAAGACTTTATTAAACCAGAAACAGAATTAATTTTTTAGAATGGAATATACGAAATTATTAGGTAAAGTTACACTTACATGTGACGGTAAACATGATTCTTCTAAATAGTATGATAGACTTTGTTTAGTCTATGATAATGATTATAAGTCTTTTATATCTATAAAGGAAGTACCTGTCAACATTAGTATTACTAATAAGGCATATTGGCAACCAGTAAGTGCAATATCTGCTGATGGTGAAGACATAATGGTAGATTATGACTTCAACCTTAAGTTTGCAGATAAAGAATATGTACCAAATCAATTTAGTGGTTTGGGTAGAAAGTTATTGCGCAAACGTATTGTTAATAATATCAATCTACTTCAACAGTCAGATATAAATAGGGCTGGTACTATTTATAGAATACAGTATGATTATAACCTACAAGGTCAAACAATACAGATACCAGAGAACTGTGTATTGTTCTTTGATGGAGGTAGTATATCTAATGGTACTATTATACTGAATAATACTTTAGTATTACCGCAGTGTTTAGACATTGCTAAGAATATTAAATGTAATATTAGCGGCAATTATCAGAATGGTCAGATATACTATGATTCTACTTAGGATAAACTCATTGCTGTAATAGGACAGAAGTTAGTAGACTTATCAGAAAAAGGATCAGGTAGTGGTGGTTCAGTAAGTAATTATACTTGGATTAGATACGCCAATAATGCTAGTGGTCTTAATATGACTATGCAACCGCAAGCTGATACTACACACATAGGTATTGCTGAAAACCAAGCTGTAGAAACTCCTAGTTCAAATCCTGTAGATTATACTTGGATATTATTTAAAGGACCACAAGGAGAAAAAGGTATACAGGGAGAAAGAGGTATACAAGGACCTCCGGGAGAGAAAGGTGAGCCCGGTAAAGATGGTACAGACGGTAAACCGGGAGAATCAGTTAAACCAAATTGGAATACATGGGTATTCAAACAATCAGAACTACAACCAAGTAAACCAAACTTCTTTATACCTACTCCGGGAGCAGCAGGTATTGACGGTTGGTTTGATGGTCCGGGATCTACTGGTAGATGGTGGATGTCAATGGGTTTGGTAGATGGTAGTACAGACACAGTGGCTACTTGGACAGATCCAGTACAATGTACAGGTGAAGACGGTAAGACTAATAGCTACATGGACTTCAAGTATGCTAAGAGTGCTGCTGAGACTATTCCACCTCCATTGGATAGAACTGTGAGATTCCCAGAAGGATGGACAGATGAACCACCAACATTGATCAAAGGTGAATTTATGTGGATGATTAATGCGTTAATCGACGAAAATGGTGATCTTGTTGATAAATGGGTAGGTCCTATTAGAATTACAGGTGAATCAGGTCCTCAAGGAGAACCGGGAGAAGGATTACCCGGAGTATCTTATAAGACTGTGTTTGCATATAAATCTAGTGAAGAAGAACCTGAGAAACCAGTAGGTGGATCATGGGATTCTGAAACTAATGAAGTAGTATATCCAGAAGGATGGCAAGGTAATGATCAGAAACTGACTCCTCCAATATGGATGTCAGATAGAACATTTACTTCTAATCCTGATATAGTAGAGGATTGGTCTACTCCAATTAAGATATCTGGTGCAGATGGTAAACCCGGTGCAGACGGAAAAGCAGATGAATTCATATATAAACGTACAGCAACTGCTGGCGACTTAGATAGACCTGATACTCCAACTAGTGAATAGATTGATGATTACGTACCTACTGACTTAGGATGGACCGATACTCCTAGAGGAGTGACTACTACTTATCAAGGAGAATGGGTCAGTACCAGAAGTAAGAAAGATGGTAAATGGGGTCCATTCAGTCAACCTGCATTATGGTCTAAATGGGGAGCTAATGGTCAGGATGGAGATGGTGTACAGTATATATTCTATAGAACTACTACCAATAATGACCCAGATAATCCAACTCCAAACAATACTAATTCAGATGCATATCAGGAAACTGGTGACTTTGAAGGTATAGAATATATCCCGGGAGGTTGGTCAGATGATCCAATCGGAGTAACAAAAGAATATCCATATGAATGGGTGTGTCAAAGAAAGTTCAGAGGAGGTAGATGGAGAGCATACACTGGACCATCGTTGTGGGCTAAGTATGGTAAAGACGGTCTTGATGGTTTAGGTAGTATTGTATTAGACTTAGATAATGAAATACAGTCAGTAGCTACCGATAGTTTGGGTAATGTAGTAGGTGGTTTACCACTTAATGCAACCCTAAGTATGTACTATGGAACTGTGCAATTAAATCTAAGCTCATTAACTGTACGTCCTCCAGAAGGAGTTATAGCTACTGCAGATAGACAATCTGGTATAATTACTGTTACATCTATTGCTAATACTACAGATACTACAATACGTATACCAATTGATGCTAGTACTGTGTATAACAATGAATTGATGGAACGTACTACGTATCTTACTATTAATAAGATCAAACCCGGTGCTGATGGAGAAGATGCTATTCTATATTCATTAATGCCTTCTGTTGATGCTATCCATGTAGATAAGAAAGGTGTATCTGATGTAGTATTTATCACTTGTGGTATTAAGAAAACACAGGGTGCTAACACAGTAGAGTTATCTCAATTACCAAATGGTTATGCATTTAAATATGTAATTGATGAAGAGCTTGCTGAGAACTATACTATAGATCAAAACATATCTACTTCTTCAATTAAGAAGAAAATAATATTTATGCTTACTAATGGTGGATAGTTAGTAGATAAAGAAACTATCTATAAGATTAGTGATGGTAAAGACGGAGTAGATGGTGTAGGAGGTTTGGTTACAGACTTTGATAACGACATGATAGCTGTAGCGTGTGACTCTGAAGGTAATGTAGTTAGTGGATTACCTGTAACATCTACAGTAAGTATGTACTATGGAACTACTAAACTTACATTATATGAGAACCCAACATTGGGTGAAGTAGCGGGAGTAACAGCTACGTCGTCTGTATTAGGTACTATTACTATAACTGCTATTGATAAGTCAGCTCCTGAAGTAATAAGGCTACCAGTATCTGTTAAAGCAATATATCAAGGTAATACTTATATAAGAGACGTAACCTTGACAATTACTAAAGTTAAACCTGGTGCTGATGGTCAAACTCCTAAGATATATCAGTTAGCTCCATCTGTAAGTGCTATCCATGTGAATAAGAATGGTACTCCGTCTGTGGCTAATGTATCATGTGGTATAAGATTATTCGAAGGAGATTCTACTACTACTGTAGATAGTACTCCATATGGTTATTACTTTGCTTATAAGATTGATAATGCTAGTGAAATGAGATACTATGCTAATAATACTATTGATACTAGTGGTATAGTAGCATATATTACATTCTCATTATATGATCAAAGGAATAGTAGCAGTATACTTGTAGACCAAGAGACACTATATGTATTGAAAGATGGTGAGGATGGAGAATCTGGATCTGTACCTAACTGGAGTACTTATGTATATAAGAAATCTAATTCTAGACCTGCTAAACCAACATTTAAGAATCCTAGACCCGGTACTACTGGTATAGACGGGTGGTTAGATTATCCTACTACTTCAGACGGTCAATGGTGGCAATGCGTTGGTATGGTAGATGGACCTAAAGATGAAGTACAAACATGGTCTGAAGTTATACAGTTAAATGGTAAAAATGGTGAAGCTTTAGATGGTAAACATACAGAGTTTAGATTTATGTCTATGACTAAAGGTTATGCTCCTAGTATTGCTACTACTGTTAGAAATCCGGCAGGTTGGACTACTACTGTACCAGTAGTTAATAGCTACGAATACTTGTGGATGTCACATGCTGAGATAGCTGCTAATGATGAACTGATTGGAGTATGGGATCAACCTGTTAGAATTAGTGGTGAAGATGGAGCTGCAGGTGAACCGGGTGTTAGTCTATATACTTGGATTAAGTACTCTGATGATCAGCCTACATCTGATTCACAGATATATGATAAACCTAATATGTACACTAAGTATATCGGTTTAGCTTATAATCAAACTAGTTCAGTAGAAAGTACTCGTTATACTGATTATGAATGGGTTAAATGGGTAGGTAATGATGGTGTAAATGGTACTAATGGTTTAAGAGGAAGACTTGTATATCCAGCAGGAACTTATATCCATAATAAGACATACGAAGCTACTGATACTCAAGCACCATTTGTATTACAAGGTGAAGCATTCTATGTAATGAATAAAACTACTACATGGAATGGTCAAAATCTAGGAGTTACTCCAGAACAAGATTGGAATTCTAATGGAATAAATGCTACTTGGATATTGATGGATGACTTTGAAGCAGTATATACTAAGTTACTGATTGCAGACAATGGTACACTTGGAGATTTTGTGTTCAATAAAGAGTACATGTTTAGTAAACAAGGTACTGATGCACTTGGACAAGAATCTACTGATTATCAGAACTTTAATAGTACTGTTAAACCATTTTCATTTACAGATACATCTATATGGGCATATAATTTTAAAAGTAGCAGTAGTAATTACAATGGAACTATAACAAGTGATACTATAACTATTACTGGTAAGACATCGTCTTCTTCCGCAACGGATTATTTAATATGGACTCAAAGTAGTCATAAAGATCTTCCAGAATTTAATATAAATGTGAAAGGCGTTTCTAACAATTCCAACATATATCTATTATATAACTATATGACAGAAGGTGGAGTAAGAGAATCTATAAGAATGGATTACGATGGAGTTTATGCTCTACCTAAAAGTTTTATACAAAGTGGTACTCTAAAGTATGGTTTATAGTTGGTAGTAAATCTTGCAAGTACCTATTTAAGTGAGAATGTTATAGTTACTTTATTACCTAATAAATTCAATCCAAATTTCTAGGTAAATGGGATTACTGGCGAAGTAACAATGAATAAAGCAACAGTAAAGGGAAGATTTAGTACTAATGCTGTAATTCATAAAGTTACTTCATTTACTACCACACATTCTCTAACTATACCTAATGATTATTCTTTTAAAACTTTGTATATAGTTAGATAGAGGGACGATGTAACTGTAACCAATAATACCATAGACTTATACACAGCTTCTTTTGCAACTCCAGATCCTGAATTTTACCCGGATGAATATTAGGCAGATCAAATGGTATAGGCTTAGCTAAATATAGTAAACTTAACTAGTTATAATGTAGATATACACAAAGGACCTAGTAGACTAGATCCAGGTTTTGTATTACCTAATTCGGGCGGTTTTGGAAGTTGTGATACTATTCGACTATACAATGGGGGTAATGTTACTATAGACTTTATATATTTTAAGAATGAGTTATACGCCATGGGTAGTTAGACTAATGAATTAAGAGTAGTAAAAAATTCTGGAGATTTTGTGAAGACTACAATAGGAAGTTATACATATGCTGTTAATAAATCATTCTAAAAATGACAAACAAAGTAGATAATAAATTAAGATATAGTGCTATCATAGACAATAGGTCTGTGGTAGCAGCTATATGCATAAATGAACTAGAGTTTCTAATAACACAAACTGATTTCGTACAGGACAGATAGATGTTACAATCTATGATTTGTGGTTGTGGCAGATAGATTGATACCGATAATCCGTTAAAGTTAGAAACGCTGTGTAATATTATAGATTGTAAAGTTTGTAATTCATGTAAGACATGTAACACTTTTTAACGTTAATAAATATTATTAATTTTAAAACTAAATATTATGTTGATTGATTTTAGAAACATTACAATTAAGAACATTGAGGGAGAAGAATCTACAGTTGATATTTCTAAAGATTTAGGAAATCTGTTGTATAATTCTGCAGTAAGTCAAGAAGGTTTAGAAATATCTAGAGAACTATATCATAATGGTGAAATGGATGTTACTAAAGATAATGTAGAAGTACTTAAAGGCATCATTGCTGGTAACTTCTTAGCAGTTATACAAGAATCTTTGAACCCTATTTTTGATAAGATCATGAACACTGAAGAAATCGAAACTAGTGCAGAGGAGATTAAAGATGAACAAGCAGCTTGCTAAATATACTGATAGAGAATTGTTAGAGTGGATCTACTTATTGTAGATCCATATTCTATCCAAAGTAAATGAGATAGATAACGACGATAAGCAATTCGGAATGAACTTAGCTGCAAATTTATTAGGTAGTGTAGTATATGATGCTCAACCAAGAACTACAAGATATGCAAATTAAAAAGATATAAAATGAAATACTTTACTATAAAAGAATTAACAGAATCTACTACAGCTACAGCTAAGAAATTAGATAATACTCCTACAGAGTAGGCAGAGAAGAATCTAATTACTCTAGTAGAAAAGGTACTTGATCCACTTAGAGAATTGTATGGTAAACCTATTATAGTTAATTCAGGTTATCGCAGTCCAGAAGTAAATAAAGCAGTTAAAGGGGCTAAGACGAGTCAACATGTATTAGGCGAAGCTGCTGATATAACAGCAGGTAGCAAAGAAGAGAATAAGAAGTTATTTGAGTTAATCAGAGATAACTTTGAGTTTGATCAACTTATTAATGAGAATGACTACTCATGGATACATGTATCATATAGAGAAGGAAGACTTAGAAAACAAATATTAAAGCTTGGTAAATAAAGATGGTAAGATTTGTTAATTTTAGAGCAAGTGATATATAGCCCAATCCTGATGAAGTAATGTACTGGGTTGACCTTAATACTGATCCACTTGGTGGTAGTATAAAGGTATGGAATGCAGAAGGATATTGGGAGACTATAAAAGTACTTCAAGGAACTCTACCTGAATTTGAAAACAGAATAAAGAAATGGGTAGAACAACAATTAAAGAACTTTGATGAGCATCTGAATGAAGAGATACGTCAATTTGACGGTAGGATTGCTATCATAAGTTAGGATATAGAGACATTAAAACTAACTAAATAGGATAAACTTATTGCTGGTTCAGGCATAGATATTACCGATAATGTAGTATCATGTGTACTAGATCTAACTTTATATAAGATAGTATCAGAACTGCCTACAGAAGATATTGATACTACTAAGATATATCTAGTAGTTGATAGTGAAGGTACTCATGGTAATCTCTATAAAGAGTATATCTATGTAGATGGAGAGTGGGAACTATTGGGCGAATATAAAGCCGATATAGATCTATCTCCTTATCTTACTAAGGTAGAAGCTGCTGATACTTACGCTACTAAACTAGAACTGCAACAAGAAGTAAATCGTGCAACACAAGCAGAGGTTACTGAGAAGAATAGAGCATTAGCTGCAGAGGAACAACTGTCTAAAGACATTGATGCAGAAAAAGATAGAGCTCTTATTGCAGAAAGAGATAACTTCAACCGTATCATAAATGAAATTGCACGTGCAGAGGCTGCAGAAAAGGCTAACGCTAAGGCAATAGAAGATGAGGCAAAGCGTGCTATAGAAATTGAAACAGCTCTTGCTTCAGGAATGGTAGAAGAACAGAACAGAGCTATTGAAGCAGAAGAACAGTTACAAGGTGAAATATGGGCTGTAGATGCTAAAGTATCTGAACAGGGTGGTTCTTTAACTGATGCTATAAATGCTAATGCACAAGCTATAGCTGATGAAACTGCTAGAGCTACTCAGGCTGAAGATAATAATAGGAATCTTATTAATGCAATGGATACAGCTTATAAGGCTGCTGATACTGCAACTAACACTAAATTAGACAATGAGATTATTAGAGCTAAAGCAGCTGAGAAAACAAATGCAGATGCTATAGTAGTAGAAGCGGATCGTAATGATGCACAAGATACTTTAATTAGCAATCTACAATCAAGTAAAGTTTCTACTGTTAACTTAGTATAGGATCCTGATAATGAGTTACATTATACATTGATGGTAGACTCTACTAATGCTGGTGAGATAAGCATACCTAAAGATAGATTCTTAAAGCAAGCTTATTATGATCCACAGAAGAAGAGCCTTATTTTTATATTTGTAACTGAGGACGGGGAACAAACTGTACCTGTAGATATTAGTGATCTAGTAGATACATATACGGCTGGTAATGGTTTAAGTCTAGCAGACAACAAGTTTAGCATTACTATTGATAGTACTTCTGATTCTTACTTAACTGTAGGAGCTAATGGCATCAAATTATCTGGTGTAGCAGCAGCTATTAACAAACTAGATACTGATTACAAAGCAGCAGATACTGCAACTCTTAGTGCAGCTAAAGCATATACAGATACTAAAGCATCTGATATAACTGATACAGTTACACAACTACAATCAGATATAGAAGCTGAAGAAATCAGAGCTACAGATGTAGAGAATAGATTAGCAGGACAGATATTTGCATTAGATGCTGCAAAACAAGAAAGACTAGTTAGTGGTGAAACCATTAAGACTGTTAATGGCAGTTCATTACTAGGAGCTGGTAACATTGTTATTACAGGTGGTAGTGGAGGAGGAATTGATGATGCTCCATCTGATAGTAAAGAATACGTTAGAAAGAATGCAGCATGGTCAGCATTACCTACTAGATCTGTAACTCCAATTGCTGATTCGTTAGTATAGAGAGACGAATCTGGTAATCTAATAATCAATAAAGGTTCCATTAATTTCAACAATAATATGGAATGGTGGATGCAGGTTAATTCTGATGGTAACTTTATACTTAACAGTACTGGTAATGCAAATAAGTTCTTATATCATGGAGATGAAGTAGGTACTTTAAAGAATCTTTATGTTTTGAAAGAAACACTAATAGATACTACATCATTAGATCAATATACATACTATCCTGTAACTATAGAAATATCTTCAGCTTATAATTCTAGAATAGAAGTTCATTCAGCATTATATCTTTCTGGCACACCAGAATGGTCTACACATGATAATGGTTTTACTACTCACTTTATAGAAGAAGTTTATGGTAGCTCATGGGGAGCTAATTATACTACTCACAGAAGAATAATTGGTCACCAATATAAATTTACTGATAACGTACAACCTATTGGTAAAGTAAGACAGATGGGGGATTCCTCAGAAGAGGTCATTTGGGTAAGAGGAGGAGCTAAGTATTATTTTGAAACTAGTAGAAACGCTACTCCTATATTACGTACCGTTGCGTACACGAATAGTAATGATACGGTGTATCCTATAGGAGCTGCTGATATGACTAGTGCTGATTATAGTACTCTTAAAAGAACTATAGTTGAAACTTCTGATACGGATATTTCTGCTACTGGAAATTCTCTTGTAAGAAGAGATAGTAACGGTAGTATAATAAATATCAGTTATTAGACTACGCAAAGAGTAAATGATGACGGAACTATATCTGCTATCTGGGTAGACAATGGAGATGGTTGGTTAAGACGTAGAACTTTATCTAGCTTTAAAACTCAAATATCAGGTACAGGTCTAGATGCAGATACATTAGATGGTCAATAGGATACATCTTATTTAAGAAGTAGAAGTATAGTTAATAGTAGTAGTGCGGATAAAGATCCTTTATGGAATCGAATAGGAGTAAGTCAATATGATGCTACTCTTCCTCCAGATTTGGAAGCTCCATATAACTACGGAGCCGTTGTTTCTCTACCTACTAGAGAAGCTAGATTAGAATTGTATTATTCTCATCATTCCTCTAATGGAGCCTACGCAGATCACAATAAAATAGGTCTATATTATAGAACTGGTTGGGGTGAAAGTAAATTATCTTGGACCAGACTGCTTGACTACAACAATGCTAATGCTGCAAATGTAGCAAACAAGATTCCAGTTAGAGACGCTAACAGACAGATACTAACTAGTGGATATAAGAAAGAAGGATCTAGCGCAGTATATTTGCTTACTGGAGATGGTGGGCATATAGCTAAACAGGTAGAAGCTGTAGCAAGTACTGTAGTGCAAAGAGATGGTAGTGGAACAATATATGCTAAGACTTTTGTAACTTCACTAGGAGATGAAGAAACATCTATTGGTTCTGTGTTTATAAGAAACACCACAGATAATAGTTTAAGAAGAGTATCCTTTGCTAACTTTAAATCAGCATTAAACATTCCTTCTGCATACACATTACCAACCGCATCTAGTACTACTTTAGGTGGAATCAAAGTAGGAGCAGGATTATCAATTAGTAATGGAGTGTTATCTGCTAATGGAGGTGGCACAGCTGATTCAGTAGCGTGGGCAAACGTAACAGGTAAGCCAACGTGGATAGGAACAAGCAAACCTACTTATACGTGGAGTGAGATTACTAGCAAACCTAGCTGGATAGGATCTAGTAAACCTACATATGCTTGGTCTGAAATCTCAAGTAAACCAAACTTTGCTACTGTAGCTACAACTGGTTCATATAGTGATCTAAGCAATAAACCTACTATTGACAGTTCATTATCAAGTACTAGTACCAATGCTGTACAAAATAAAGCAATATACTCTAAATTTGAGGAAATAGCAGATTCTATTCCAGATATAACTAGTTAGATTATCAGTCAAGCATTGCAACGTATGACTCAGAGTCAATATAATGCTTTGCCTAGTAAAAGTCCAGGAATATTATATATAATTATTGGTTAATATGATTAATAATATTTATATTGGTACAACCAAAGCAGATACCTATTACTATGGCAGTGATTAGGTAGACAGAATTTATAATGGAGATATCTTAGTATATTAGAAGGAAGATGAATATGTATTTACTACAGATACTCCTTCATTGAATTTTGGTTCAACAGATTTTGATGCTTAGGTTCCACTAATTGAATCTTTAAAGAACGGTTTAGACCAACCATATGATTTTGCTATTGCTAGTCACACATGGATAACTGTAGAAATGTTATATAGTCTACCAGATGAAGTTACAGGGTTAATATCAACTACAGCTGAAATTACAGTAGCAGCTAATACTAGTAGTAATTTTAGAATCGGCTAGGTTACGTTTATGTAGAGAGAAAGTGGACAAACCTTAACTATTACTATATCTCAAGAAGGAAATACAGTAACTACTACCTTCTACCCTACGAATTTAAATTTTGAATAGAAGGGGGGCACTAAGTATTGTACTTATACTCCAGAAAACGCATTCGCTCAATACACACCCTAGGGAAATTATACTTGGCTTACTACTACAATGGCTAATGGTACAATGACTATTAAAGCAACTACTAATTTAAAAACTTCTGCTAGGACTGCTACATATGATATTGTAGTAGGCAGTGATAAATATACCTTGTATATAACACAAGATAAATATATAATGTCTTAATCGGACTAAGAACAATCAATAGATAATTAATAAATATTTATGAAAGAGAACATCATTTTTTTACCAAGTAAGATAGCTCCCAATCCTATGGAAGCTTCTTACTGGATAGATTTAAAAGAAGATCCGACTGGAGCTGTCATCAAAGTATGGAATGGCGCTACATGGAAACCTATTAGTGGAGACACTGAAGTGGTAGCTATGTTACAGGAAGAGATTAAAAAGAAAGCTACCAAGGCTACTACTTTATCTGGTTATGGCATTCAAGATGCATATACCAAAGATCAAGTAGATGCAAAAGTAGCATCAGTATACAGAGTAAAAGGATCGGTTGCTGATTTTGATTCATTACCAAGTACAGCATCAGTTGGTGATGTGTATAACTTGGATGATACAGGAGCTAACTACGTATGTATTACAGCTAGTCCTGCAGAATGGGATAAATTATCTGAAACTGTAGACCTAACAAGTTGCATTGCATCTGATGTAGTATCTAATGTAGTTTATATGACTCAGGCACAATACGAAGCATTATCGGTTAAAGATTCCAAAACATTATATTTAATTTACTAATAATATGAAATTACAGAATAATGACATAATAGCAGCTTATCTAGGTGCTTAGACTATTTCTGATATTAATTTGGGAGATAACAATGTCTTCTCTAATTACTATGGAGTTAGCTTCCCATTAGAACCTCAGAATACTCTTATGACTAGAATAGGTTATATGCCTTGGCATAAGTCATTACCTATTCAATCTAAAATGAAAACATGTACTATTACTTCTGATGGTACTGTTAAATATATCAATGCATCTGATAGAACTAAGTATGAAGATGGAACTGACAGAGATATGACGCTTAATACTATGGTAGAAATACCTGAATTCTGGTATAAGTGTATGAAGAATGATACAGACGTTTTCCTTAACTTGTATGTTAATGATCCTAAACTAGCAGACGTGGAACATGTAACTAAATTCTATATTTCAGCATATGAGGCTACTACAGTAGATGATAAGTTGATGTCAGTTAATAATGGTTCTACCCCTACAGTATCTATCCCCAGAACTACTATGCAATCTAGAGCTAGAGCAAATGGTAGTGAGAAATGGAATATGTATACTTATAAGGCACATAGAATCCTTACTATCCTTTACTTAGTAGAATACGCATGTACTAATAGTCAAGCAACTTACAATGCTACATTAACTTCAGAAGGATATAGACAAGGTGGACTTGGCGCAGGTGTAACTAGTGCAGGTCAACCAGTACACAATGGATCTAATATATATTCAATTGTTCCATGTGGTATTACAGACTCACTTGGAAATGCTACAGGTGTAGTTTCATTTACTTGGAATAATACTAATGCAGAAGGTGCTACTATATCTACATTCAATTATAATGTACCTAGTTATAGAGGCGTTGAGAATCCATTTGGACACTTATGGAAGAATGTAATAGATGCATTGGTACACTTTAACTCTACTGATAATTGTAATGATGTAATGTTGAATAATAATCTCGCTACATTTGGTTCAACCACAATAGGTGATTATACGTTACAGGGACAGACATCAATTAGAGAAGGATATAAGAAGCAGTTGATATATAACTCTGCCTTTGATTTATTCCCATCTAAAGACGAAGCATTTGGAGGAAATACTACAACGTATTGGTGCGACTATAATTATACTAATAATAGTACATCAGACAGAACCTTCCTTTTGGGTGGTGGCGCGGCTAACGGCAGTGCTGCTGGGTTGCTCTGTGTGTATTCTAGCGGTGGGCTTGGTTATTCCAGTGCTGATGTCGGTACTCGGTTAATCTATATACCGTAAAAATATAGAATTTTGTAAAATAATTAGGTTGTTCTCTTGCATTTAGGTAGTAACACGACTAACAGCAGTAATGCTAGGTTACTCAATGTGAATTCTAACAATGAGCTTAGTAATTCCAATGCTAATGTCAGTACACTGATCCCCAAAACAGAAAAAATATTTAAAAAGCACTGTCAGAGAAGACCTTACCTCTTGGTAAAAAACGACATTTTAAGACACTGTATTAGTAGCGAAAGCGAAAATTCGGTATGGGATTTCAGATGAAAAGATATAATAATTTATTCGAATAGATTGTTAGCTTAGACAATCTTTATCTAGCTGAAAAGAAGGCTAGAAAAAATAAGACTCACAGACCAGAAGTTATCGAATTCGATAAGAATAAAGAACAACTTCTGTTAGAGTTATAGAAAATGTTAATCGAAGGTACATATGTAACATCTCCGTATTATGTCTATAAGATATATGAACCTAAAGAAAGAGAAATCTTTAAGTTACCTTATTATCCAGATAGAATAGTACATCATGCTATAATGAATATTATGGAACCTATATGGGTATCAACCTTTGTAAAAGGAACATATAGTTGTATTAAGAAACGTGGTATCCATAAAGCAATGAAAGATGTTAAAGAATCTTTGAAAGACATATAGGGAACTCAATATTGTCTAAAGTTAGATATTAGAAAGTTCTATCCTTCAATAGACAATGATATACTTAAACAAGTAATAAGAAGGAAGATAAAAGATACTAAGCTATTGAACTTGTTAGATGGTATAATAGATTCTGCGCAAGGAGTTCCTATCGGTAATTACTTATCACAATTCTTTGCTAATCTGTATTTAACTTATCTAGATCATTATATTAAAGAAGTTCATAAGATAAAACACTATTTCAGATATGCAGATGATATTGTAATATTACACAGTGATAAGAAGTATCTTAGATATCTGTATGAAGATATTAAAAGTTATCTAGAGAATCAACTTAATCTAAGGTTCAAAGATAATTGGCAGATATTTAAAGTAGATTCTAGAGGAATAGATTTTGTAGGATACAGATTGTTCCATACACATATACTTCTTAGAAAGAGAATCAAACAAAACTTCTGCAGAAAGATAACAAAACTAAATAAAAAAGATATTGATAAGGATGATTATAAACAAAAAATATGTAGTTATATAGGTTGGATTAAACATTGTAATGGAAGGAATTTATTCAGTAAAATGTTGAAATATAAAGAGCTATTAGAATACGTTAACATCCATAGACCAAGTAAAACATAACATACTTATATACGTTTTATAGTTATATCTCAAAACGATTATCAGCCCTAGCAGATCAAGTTCAGCCGGGGTTTTTACTTTTAAACTATTATCAAATGTTTTTAGAATTCTTGCCACAAATACTTACAGGAGTAGCTTCAATTTTGGCTTTATGGTTCACTTATAACCAGTACACAAAGAATAAGATAACTGACTATAAGATTGAAAAATGGAAAAAGCAAGAGCATGTTAACAATGTTAAGAATGCTAGAAATATAGCTACTATTTATGGAGAACTATGGGAGCTCCTATACTTCTTAAAAGCTGACAGGGTATATCTTATCCAACCACATCCTCTATATAGAGAGATGTACATATCTGCTACACTAGAAGTAAAACAATATGGAGTATCTTCAGTAAGAGATAGTTTGTCCGATATCAAGATTGAAACAATCTCTAAGTTCGTATCTGATTTGGCAAATACTGAATATACATTTATAAACGATATAGATTCATCAGACTTTCTGGATAACAAGATTAAGTCAATCATGACAGGTAATGGTTGTCACTCAGTTGCTATCAGAAGATTAAGTGATGAAAAGAATAATTGGATTGGATCTATAGTAATAGGTTACATACATACTTTTGATGATAACGTAGATCCACAACTTATCGAAAAAATGTCTAGGTCAAGTGCACTTTCGATCTAGTACATATTACCAGAATTCAAAACAGAATAACATGTTATTAAAAAGCTTTTTCAACAAATTGGCAGTCACTATCATAATTGGTTTGACTGCCTTTTGTTTTTTTTAGAGATAGAAAATAAAGACACTAGATAAAAGTCTAGGCCAAGTAACAAACAATTACAAGTATTATCAGGAATTAAATAGCAAACTAAAAGAAGATAATAGAACTTTACAACTTACTATAGGTGATTTGAATAATAGTAAAGATAGTTTAATTACTGAAGTAAAGAAGGTTTAGAAAGAACTTAAAATCAAAGATAAGAATCTCTAGTAGGTACAAGTAATCAATACAGAAATGAAAGACTCAGCATCAGTTGAAATAAAAACTAAGAATGTTGACTTTAGTGAAAAACTAAAGCTAAATGAATTAACTACTATCACAGTAAATAGAAAAGACTCAATCTTAACAGCCATACTAGATTTAAGAAATTCCTAGATACTATTTGTAGAAGAAAAAAAAGAATATCGTAATTAGTATAAAAATGGCTTCTAGAGATTCTTGCACTTTGATTGGAAGAAAGATCGTGTCAGAAAGTATCAAATACATAATAGCAACAAACTTATAAAGGTAACTGATACTAGAATCGTAGAAGTTACTAAATAAAAATAAATCAATCTATTAATATATTAATCAATAATAATATGCATAGAATAATCCGTATAAAAGCTTATGAAGCTGAACACGGTCCTCACTTCAATGATGAGCATGCTCGCAAAGCTGTAAGCAAGATGGAGAATGAAGACGGAACAAGAGGTCAGCATTGGTCACTTGAGGAAACTACAGCATTAGCTAATCAGTATGGTATTCGTTTAGATGAAAAGATAAACAAATACGACTGGTATGTAGCATTGAATATGGTATACTCAGATTACTACCGTGTAGTTGTTAGCATGACAGGCTCTAATAACACGAAGTATTTCGTAGAATTAGCTAAAGCATGGATGCACGACAAAGACATAGATGAAGGTAAAATGTGGTTTTACTATATTTATGTAATGTGTGATAAGATTAGAAATGCTGAAGAAGATCTTTTCGAAAGACATTACAGCAAATATGAAGATGACGACGAAGAGGAACGTTACGGTAACTACCGTAGAATGGGCAGATCTTCATATGGTAGACGTAAAGAGTACGACAGAGAATACGATGAAAGAGACTTTGAAAGGGAAAGAGAGAAATTTTTTCCTATGGAAGAAGAATCCAAACGTGGTCGTTCTGTGCGCTACATTAGATATTAATCAAATTAAATCAATCCTAAATAAAATCAATTATGTTAGAAGATAAAATTATCGTTCAAGATCGCGGTTTTGACGCTGGTCTAGCTGCTTTAATGCAGAATGCAAACAAAGGTAATATGGACCCTGCAGCTCTCATGGCTATGATGAATAACAATGGTATGGGTGGCAATGGTTGTTGGTGGATTTGGATCATCTTACTGTTCTTTGTATGGGGCGGTTGGGGTGGAAACGGCTTTGGAAACAGATGCGGTGAAGCTTCACAATTGGCTTCTCAACTGAACACAGATGCTAACACTAACCTATTGATGCAGGCAATCAATGGTAACAAAGAAGCTATCAGCACATTATCTAATACTTTGAATTGCGATATCAACTCAGTACAGTCTGCATTAAACACTATTAATACTAGTGTAAGTCAGATCGCTTGTGACACTAAACTTTCTGGTGCTCAGGTAATAAATGCTATCCAGAGTGGTAACGCTAGCCTTGCATCACAATTGGCTTCTTGCTGCTGTGATGTACGTAACGCTATAACTACTCAGGGTTATGAGAGCCAATTAGCTATTGTAAATCAGACTAATACTCTGACAAGCAACGCTAATACTCAGTTCAACATCTTGGGTGCTAAAATAGACGCTTAGACTCAAATAATTAATGACAAATTCTGTCAACTTGAAATGCGTGAAATGCAGAACAAGATTGACTCATTACGTCAAGAAAACAATCAGTTAGCTTTGGCTGCTTCTCAGCAAGCTCAAACTGCTAACATTGTTAATCAGTTAAGACCTACTCCGGTTCCTGCATATCTGACTTGTAACCCATATGGATGTAACGGTGGCTTTACAGGCTATGGTTACAATGGTTACTCTGATGGATGTGGCTGTGGATGCTAAGAAAGGAGGTAATTATGTTTTTTAATTTTAATCCTTATACATTTAATAGAAGTAGAGTAAGAACTATAGATAACTTTGGTATACCTTCATTGAGAACAATATATGTTACCACTGATACTACCAATAATACTGTTACTTATGGTATCTGTCCTAGAATCTGGAGACAACTTCCTTGTGAGGGAATGTTTTTACTTAATATAGTAAATACTCCTGCTACAACAGTAACTGCAGCTTCTTTAGTAAGTATAGATACTACTAGAACAGCTAATCAAGTAAGTCCTACAACTACTACTTCTACAGGAGCTAGAGCTCTTATAAATGGCTCAGGTGATCAAATGGTTACAGAAGAAATATCAACAGGTAATAGATATCTTATTTACTATAATAAATCAAATGGTACTTTCTAGACTGTAAATCATATTATACCACCTACTGCTGCTGCGTAATTTTTTAATCAAAAAGGGCTCTTATTAGAGCCCTTTAACAAATACTTATTATGATAACATTTGCACAATTAAATATAGGAGATCCTATACATGTATTAGAAATAACTGGAACGTTTAAGAAAAGTACTACTTATTATAAAGGTACTGTAATGAATGTATCCAAGGTTTATGATGAACTCCTTCCTCCTCAATAGTTTCCTCTACCGAATTAGAATAGAAAGAAACTAGTTGATATAACAATAGGGTGTGACGGTGAATAGAAGAAATTATCTGTAGAAGAGAATAAATCTATTGTAACGGATGGAGCTGTAGGCTTAACTATAGCAACAGATAAACAACAGATAATAACAATGGTAAAGAATAATTATAATGAATACAAAGCAAAGAAGGAGGCTTTAGCTAAGTATGAAGAAGAAATGAATAAGTGCGACGCAATACTCAAGTAGTTGGATTATTAGGAGGAAAACTTGAAACAAGAAGATCCTAGAATAAAAGAATTACAAGAACAAGTTGCAGAATTAAAAGGATTAATAAAGCAAGCGAGTAACATGGTTCCACCTTAGATGAAATAGATGTTACCATAGAATATGCAAAAAGCAATGAATGAGGCTAGTTAATACTAGCCTTTTTTCATTTATAGCCCCAAGAACAAACGCTATTAGTTCATATGGTCTATTGTATTACTTACTACGTAAAGTGGCTAGAAACGCCTTAAAATACGTTATTATTATATTTAATGCATTAAAATGAAATAATATGAAATTAAATTCACTTAATAATTTGATAGATGACATACTATTAGAATTACGTAATAGTAGTATAGCTGAGTCAGAACATATAAGTAGAATATAGATTGAACAATGGATTATGAATTATCGCGCCATGTTAATCCATCAGGATTTAAACAAAGGCAGAGATATTAATCCTATGTATGTATAGACACTCAGATGTGTACATTTAGATAGAGTAGAAACAACACCAGGTCATATAGAATATGTCAGTTCTATAGAACTACCTAAATTAGTAGACTTTAACTTTAGAACTGGTCTAATAGCAGTTAGAGATATGTTTGGGAATGTTATTTAGGTAGGCACTGAGACTAAGATGAAATATCAAAAGTATAGAAAATATACATGCAAAGACTATATTGCATACTTAAAGAATAACAGAGTATATATTGAAGGGGGGAATAATCTATTAGAATGGATTGAGTTAGATATAGTAGCTGAAAACCCTGCAGATTTGATAGAATGTTTTGACCCCGACGGACCATACCCAGTTCCTGCTCACATGATACCAACTATTAAAGATTTAATCTTTAGTAAAGAATTAAATATAATGCCAAAGATGCCTACTGATGAGACTAATAACTCTAGAGATGATATGTAGAACATTTATAAACAGCAGAAATGACACACAGAAAATCTTACACAATAAGTGACTTCTATTAGTTCTACTTATCTAATATCGAAAGAGATACTGTATATGATATTGATTATAAAGTGTACAGACAAATAATAGAAGACTATTTTAAATTTATAGCAGATTAGGTTATTGAACATAGTAGAGAATTTAAACTACCATGCAGATTAGGTAATCTAAGTATAGTAAAGCGCAGACCTAAGAACTTTGATAATAAGAGCCTAAGGATTGATTATCATGAAAGTGCCATACAAGGTAAAGCAGTATACTTTATCAATGAACATTCCAATTTTTTTAAATTCAGATTTTTGTGGTCAAAAAAAGACAGTCTTCTAAAAAATAAAACCAGATATTAGTTTGTTGCCACCAGAGCAAACAAGAGAAGATTAGCACAAATAATAAAAAATAGAGAGCATGATTACGTGGAGATTAAGTGATATTTAGGATATACCAAAACAAGCCGGAATATACCAAATTAAGAATGTATTAAACGGTCATTCTTATATAGGTAGTACTAATAACTTTTATGATAGATTAATACAGCATCGTTCTCATCTAAGAAAGTAGAAACATCATAGCATTGCGTTGCAAAGAGCTTATGATAAATATGGAGAATATAATTTTGAAGTAAACATACTAGAAATATGTTCTCCTGTAAGAGATACTTTATTGTATTTAGAACAAAAATATTTAGATTTAAATCCAGAATATAACATAAGTAAAACAGCAAGTCATCCATCAAACACTGGACATAAGATGCCGGAGCAAGCGAAGAAAAGATTGCATGATCTATATTACGGAAAGAAAAGAGATCCCAAAATAGTAGATAAAGCAACAAAAAATAGAATAGGGAAAGGATGTAAAAATGTATATTGTTATAATAAAGATGGAGAATTTATAGGGTGTTTTTTAAATTCGAAACAAGCAGTCAAGTTATTAAATCTTAATATAACTCCAGGTACAATAAACAAATGTTGCACAGGATTATGTAAAAGCATTGGTGGATTTATATGGTCTTATGATTATAGGACAGATATTTCTTATAAGAAAGACAATGCAAAAAGAACTAAAATAGTTAGAATTTATAAAAATGGAATAGAAAAAATATACAGTTCTATTACTGAAGCTGCTAAAGATACGGGAAACATAAACAATAAATCTGCCATATCTGATTGTTTACGTGGTAGAAGAAAAACAGCTTATGGCTCTAAATGGAGGTATTACAATGATTGATAAATTAACTACATCTAAAGAAATAATTGCTAAGATTATAGCAGATTATGATTTAAAGGAAGACGAAATTAAGATAACAGATATCAAAGAGTGGATTGGTGAAGGTATGGAGAAAATAGGCGCAGTACAATAGCTTGAACACAAAACAACTAATTTAATAGTTGAGAATTATCAAGCTAAACTGCCTTGTGATCTTTATAGATTGGGGCAAGTTGCATTCTCTTTTAAAAATGGTTGTGGTTGGTTACCTATGAGAAAAGTAACTAACTCTTTTGGTATATACAAGAAATGTGGTCAATGCGATCCTAAAATGTTAATACAAGATGATGCACTCGTTCCATTAGTGAAGAATATATTCAATGTTAATGCAGATAAAGAAGCTATTGATATTCTTAATGAAGATATCAATGTTAAGTAGACATTGAACACTCTAGTAAATCAATATACTATACCTAGTAATAATGGTAGACTTATCATAGGCAATCCGGCAACACTTAACACAAGCTTACAATATTCTACTAAACCTGGTTATATTAATGTAAATGTACCATGTGGATGGTTAAAAATATCGTATTATGCTATTATTACTGATGAAGATAGTATGCCAATGATACCTGATTTACCTTCATATAAAGAAGCGTTAATGTATTATATAGGTACAAAAATACTATACGCAAAATGGATAAAGGGGCAACTATCAAATGAAATTTATTATTCTATTAAAAGATCTTGGAATTTCTATAGAAAGTAGGCTTATGCAGAAGCTATGATGCCGGGTGTAGATGAAATAGAATCTATCAAGAATGATTGGCATAAGTTATATACAGAGTTTGATGATCATGATACGTTTTTTGCTACTACTGGAGATGAACAAATAATATATAATTAGAATAGATTATGACAAATACTTTACAAACTAACAGTTTCGTAGGTGGTATGAATATGGATATTGATATTCATGCAATACCTGAGAATCAGTATAGATATGCTGAGAACATCAGAATCATTACTGATACTGAAGGTACTAGTGGAGTATTATAGAATATTCAAAACATTCATACTGTGGATGGCGGCGACTTTATAGCAGAAGATGAAATAATACTATATGGTGTTACTGTAGATAAGTATGCTGTTATTCTTACTGTAGATAGTAAAAACATAAATAGAGTATATAGAGTATCTGATTATAACAACTTACCATTAAAACACACTGTAGTAATAAAAGGTAAACTGCAATATAGTAAAACTAATAGGGTTAAAATAGTAGCTAACTATGAGGCTGAGAATAACATTAAGATATACATAACAGATGGTAATACTCCTATTAGAGTATTAAACATCATGGATAATAAATATGTATATGAACCAGGTGTTACAAATGATCTGTTAGATAGTGAAGGCAATATTAAGGATCTTAGTATCCTTGACTTAACCCCTAGCTCTTTACTTAGCCCTCCTAAAATAGTAGATTTAGGTTCTGGTAATCTATAGTCTGGTACTGTACAGTATGCCTATCAGTTATTTAATGTCAGAGGATCAAATACTATTATGTCTCCTTGTAGTGGATTAGTACATCTAACAGATAGTAATACCTCTAGTAGTTTGAATGAATATCACGGTTTAGATAAAGAAGTATCTACTGGCAAATCAGTTAAGATGTCTATTGATCTAGTAGATAAAACTACTGGTATAAACTATAATAGCTTCTATAATAACTGTAGAATATTTAGAATATTCTATAATGATAATACTGAACTACCTACAGTAGATGTTATAGCTGAGATCAAATCATCTGGTAGTTCAACTAGTATTGAATATGAGGATTTAGGTGGAGCGCCTATTAATACTATTACTTTAGAAGAATTGAATTCTTTAACAAATAATTCGTTTGTAGCTTCTACTATTGAAAAGAAGGATAATAGATTATTTGCTGCTGGTATTAAAGAAAATACTTGGAGAACTGACTATGATGCTAGAGCTTATAGATGTACTAAAGAAGGTAGATTAATACTCAAATCAGCTAGTGGTCAGAATGATATTGATGTAATGTTACCAGAGTATGGTTCTGCAGCATGGAAGAATATATTATCAGATATAGATCCTGAACACGATTGTATCAATCCATATAACTCTGTGAAGGGGCAGCCAACTGCTAATGATAATCTACAGTATAGTAATAAGGTTGAAAGAGGTGCTAGAATACTAGGTGGTAGTGGTATAAATGTAAACTATAGATTTGTTTATACTGAGCTTACTATGGATACCATGTAGTCTATGAATACATCTGCAACAGAAGGTCATGACTATGCTAAGATTCAAGTACTTCCTCAGACTACATCTTCTATGACATTCTATTTCCTAGATGGACTGAAGGATACATCAATAAATCGTAGTATTCCAGAGTATTCTAGATAGATGAATTATGCAGATCCATATATTGATGCTAATTTCAGAGGATATTAGAGAGATGAAATATATAGATTTGGTATTGTATTCTATAACAATAAGAGTATTCCATCTAATGTTAGTTGGATTGGAGATATTAGAATGCCTAACGCTCATGAGTACCCAACCTTCTTTGCAGGAGAAAATCTTATTGGTAAAGCATTAGGATTACAATTTGAAGTATCTAATGTACCAGAAGGAGCTGTAGCGTATGAAATAGTAAGATGTAGACGTACAGTTGATGATAGAACTGTATTAATGCAAGGAGTTATATCAGAGATAACTAACTATCCATATAAGTATATAAACAAAGGTGATGAGCCAGATAATAGTTATAGACCTAGGATACCACTTGGATATACAGATCAGGATATACCAGTTAAGTATACTAAAGCTGGTAGAATGACAGAAATATATGCTGAGCAATCTTCTACATTCTTTAATGATAGAGTAACAAAGTATTATGTCACATTCATAAGTCCTGAATTGGATATAACTGGTGAAAGTTTGGTTGGCAAACTTAAGAATGCTCATGCTGAATTATTATATTACTTACACCCAATAGCAAGTAAAGGATATTGGTACAGAGCAGCTAATGGAGCAAATATATATTCAAATAAATATTTTATAACTCCTAATAATACAAACTGGGGATTCTCATCAGATAGAGTAACAGAATCAAAACTCATAGGTTGTTATAATAGTGATGTGAATGGTTTTGTAATAGCATCTGAAGAATTTGCTACAGAACAAACAGTACACTCTATATCTAACTTGATAGGTAAAAGATACATACTACATAATACTGCAATATCTGAAAGTAGATTAACTGTTGATATTAATAATAACTCAATATTTCCACCAATTATGGCAGGAGGAAATATCATGGCAGAGAAGATGCAGTACTATAGAACTATTGGTGATATCAACTATTTGAACTTAGGTCATATCCACAATAGTGATGGAGATAACAATGGAGCACGTAGAGCAGGTCCGTTTGGTTATTGTGCAGTATTGAATGGAGATTTTACCAAGATACCTAAGTTTCATAGAGTAGATGGTGTAATACAAGCTAATTACAATATAACAAGTGTAATAGGTTCTTAGGATATATTCTTGAATAAGGCATGGTTTGAATTACCAGTAGTAAATATAAAACTTAGTAACATACCATATGGTGGTAATAGTTACATAGCTAGAACTAACTCTACATATATTAGTACTAATTCATTTACTACAATAGGACCCAGTGGTGGTCAATCTTTAGTATATGGTGGTGATACTTTTATTGGCGTTCATGATCATAGGACTGCCAACGCATTCCCAGATCCGGGTAATGGAGATTATAGAGCATCGTTGATAAGTTGCACAGACTATATACCAGTAGAAAGTAGTATTAATCTTGCACTACAATATGGTGAAACTACTAGTCGCAGCTGTGAAGGTATGGATGATTATACTAATCCATATTTAGGTACTACTATAGATGGAGGTACACTGGGTAATTATAATAAGCAAACCAAACCATATTATGCATATAATGATGCATATTCTGTTCAAGGAGATGCAAAGAAATATGTTACTGAATCTGCTTACGCAATAACTAATGCTAATAATATAAATAGAATTGTATATTCACAAGCTAAGATTAATAATGAAGTAACAGATAGTTGGTTACAGTTTAAGTTTGCAGATTACCTAGATGTAGATAATCAGTATGGTAAAATAACGAATCTTAAATCATTTAATGATAAACTATTCTTTTGGCAAGATAGCGCATTTGGAATAGCATCTGTAAATGATAGATCTCTTATTACTGATAATAATATTAGTGAGCTTACTTTAGGTACTGGTGGTATATTAACAAGGTATGATTATATTACTACTGGTAATGGATCATCTGTTATAAACGACAATAGTATAACTAATTCTGACTTTGCATTATATTGGCATGATAGAGATAAAAATGAGTTATGCCAATTCTCTGATACTATACATAAGTTGTCTAAAGAGAAAGGAGTATAGACTTATTTGAACGCAAATCCCAACTTTGTAGTTCATGACTCATTCTATGATAATGAATTCAACGAAGTTAGATTTTGTTTCAATACTAAGACACTAGTATATAATGAATATACCCAAAGTTTTACTTCATTCTATACTGAGAATCCTGCTGGTCACTTGAAATTTTCTGACAAGTTGTTATATATCAAAGACAATAAAGTGATGCAAACCGAAGATCGTGCGTTAAATGTAATGGAGTGTAAGATACAGTATATTATTAATAAAGATATACTATATACTAAGACATTTGACAATGTATTCTTTAGTGGTTAGTTTAGAGACATAAAGAGAATGCTTACTGATGCTACATTTAGAACTACAGATCAAGTAGGTACTATTACTTAGGATTATGTAGATGGTGGTTATGCTATAGATCATAGAGAAAATACATATAGATTTGCTATAGGTAGAGAATAGAATAGTGATGATACGTTATCATATCCGGGCAGATTAAGAGGTAAGTACTTGATATGTGATCTTACTTTGAATTGTGGAGAACAACACAACTTTACTCTCCCTAATATTAATACAACATATAGATACTCATTAGTATAATGAAAAAAAAGAATAAGATAAATAAATACCAAACGGGCGGGTATAATTTTAATAATGATTATATAAAGTCAAGATACTAGAATATAACTAGCAATCTTTTGCAACCTATTAGTCCTGCAATGTCTGCTCAAGTTCCATAGAAATTATCTGGAGATCCTATACAGATACAACCATATAATCCTAGTACAAGTCCTAATATAATGGGAGTAGCAGATGGAATGATAGGTGGAGCAGGTGATATGTTAACTCTAGTAGGAGGTAATTCTAATGCGTCTACTGGTAGAGAAGCTGTTAAAGAATCTGTATAGAGTGTATTTAAGGGAGCAGCTACTGGAGCTAAAATGGGAGCAACATTAGGACCTGTTGGAGCCGTTGTTGGTGGAATAGGTGGAGCTGTAGTTGGTTCCATAGGTAAAAGTGGTAAAGTACAAGTAAATGGATTCTATGAAGATCCTACTCTTACATTGGGTACTGGATTTAAAGGAGCTGTATAGAACAAAGGTCTTAGAGAAAAGTACAGAAGAGAAAAAGAAAGAGTACTGGGTAATAGATTTGCATTGCAAAATAGTGCATTGTTGAATGCTGATTGGAATGAAACATATGATCAGTATGTAGATACTATGGCATATGGAGGTACTACTTCTAGTCTAGCTTATGTAGACGATGGTGAACTTATTAATACTCCAGATGGTAACATATTAGAAGTACCAGAGGAAGGTAAACCTACAGATAGTAATTTAGTAAATATTCCGGAAGGCAGTAGAATATTAAGTGATACTTTAAAAGTGCCCGGAAGTAAAGAAACATTTGCACAAATGGGTAAAAGAATGATGTCTAAAAAGAAAAGTAAAGGCAAAGACAAATATGCTGAGAATTCAGCCAAATTGAATTAGATGAATGATCAAATGATTCATGATCAATTATTTAATCTACAAGAATCTATAAAGAGTTCTAAAAATAAATCTATAGATAAGTTTAAGGATGGTGGTACCAAACGAGGATTCAGATATAGAGATAATTCTGGAAAAGAATATGATTATCAGATAGGTGATACATTTGATTATAAAGGAAGAAAATATAAAGTAACAGATAGAAATAGCGCTGTACCATTAGACGACAAATACTCTGGTTTCAACGCAAATATGAACCCAGATAATATATTGACTTCTTTATACTAGACAGAAGGATTACCCATCAATCTACCAAATGTAGATGCTTCAGCATCAGCCATTGCAGCCAATAGAATAGCTAGAAGACCTAGAGCAAAGATGGTAGATACTGTCAATAACGAATTAGATCTTAGTAATGAGACTATAGATAGACTAGGAACAGAGAGAATACCTACAAGCTATTCAGCATCTCCTACTCGTAAAAGAACAGTCTCAAGTACTACTGCTATACCTGCTACTAGATCTACTAGAACTAATGTGACTACTACTGATCTACCGCTGATAGATAATACATTAGATTTAAGTGCAGAATACCCTTCTAGACTTGGACAAGAAACAATCTATACTAATCCTTCTACACTATCATCTGAAGTACCAGAAGCAGGTTCTACAAGGAGCCCCCGTATTAGAAATAGTTTTGATTGGAGAAAATTAGGTCAAGGATTAACAGATTTAGCAGCTTTAACTCCAGTACTATCTAATTTAGGGACTACTGCTGAAAGTTTTGACACAGTATATAATCCATACTCTAGTCAAATACTTAGTACTATGGCTGGTAGAAAATATGATATTACTCCAGCTAGAAGAGCTATCAGAGAGAACAGAGCTATATCAAACTACAATGCTTCTCAATCTAATACAAATACAGGAGCTAGTATGGCTTACAGATTACAAAGTCAGGTAGCTGCTGATAAAGCTATTGCAGATTTATATTCACAGAAAAGTAATATTGAGAATCAATATAAAGGTGAATATGCGAATACTCTTAACAATTTAGGACAACAATTTGTATCTGCTCGTAATATGTCTACTGACCTGAATGCTAGAAGTAGAGCCGCAGCTAGAAATATTAACAGAGAAGCTTTATCACAGATAAGTAACTACGCACAAAACAGAAGATTAATGAATAATCAAAAGTATAGAGACATGGCTATGCTGGATGCATATGCTCCTTTCTTAGAATCTATATATAAGACAGAAGATTATTCTAACTTAATGAGTAAATTTAGAAGATAATATGGCAGCAAATATGTACGATCAAGCCGCGTAGGCTTAGTTTATTAATACTTATGCTCCAATTAATTTTGGAGAATTATTTAGAATTGGTGCAGCACAGAAAGAAGAAATGGATAGAGCTGCTCAACAATTTGGAGCATAGTTGTAGAAGTTTGGAGAATTTAGATCACCGTCTGCTATAGATACTCAAAGATATTATGATCTTACTACTGGTAGATAGGATATACAAGACGCTATAAATCAAATGGTATCCAATCCAGATGCTTTAAAAGATGCTTCCTTTAGATCTAGTTTACAGTCGTTAATTAATAATGTGGATTATTCTTCATTAAGTAAGCTAAAACAGAGTGCTGAAAACCTGGATGCTAGACAGAAGATGATAGCTCAGATGAGGGCTGCTGGTAAATATAATTAGAATTGGGATGATATAAATATAGGAGAATGGAATACTTTAGAAGGTGGTATTATGACAGATCTTGCTCCTATAGAGTATTTAACAGCTAATGCATTGAGTAACGCATACTTTGATAACTTAAAACCTAGTACACTTAGTCCTGTATATAAAGATGGAGTAAAATATCAAAGACAAGGCATTACCTATGATACTTTGAAAGGTATAGCAGACGCTAGATTCAATGACTTAATCAGAACTCCACAAGGTCAAAAGTATTATGAAGATGCATTAAGATCTGCTAACGGTAATGAAGATATAGCTAGAGAAGCATTTACTACCATGATAGCTGATTCTCAAAGAGATAGAATAGTAGAACAAGAAACTGTAGATCCATATTGGTTAGCTCAAGCTAAACATTCAATGACAAGATCAGGTAGTACTGAGATAGTTAAACCTCAACCTACAAGACTTGATTTTCTTAATGATACTATGTATAAGTCTGTTAAGAATAAGATAGGAGCTAGATTAGATACTGGTTATAGAGGTTATATCGAGAGCCTTATTACCAAATATCCCAATACTAAGATAGCAGAAGATGCTAAAAAAGGTTTAGCAAATATAGATAATATGACTGACAAAATGGTGCAGTTAGGAGAAATGGCTAGTCTATATGCTAAGAGATATGAAGCAACCGGAGATGATCAAGATTTTGTTAACTACAATACTGCCCTGAATATGGCTAAAGATTATCAAAATAGATTATTGCAACAGGGTAATAAGTATGTGTTAAGAAGTGAATTCCAAAATGTTGCAGGGTTTTCTCCAATATCCGTATCTACTAATAAAGAATTTAATACAGAGAAATATTTATCTGGTATAAATTCAGCGTTAGATGTTATTAAAGGTAAAATAGGTATTACTAAAGATGATGAGTTACTAACAGCAGTAGGAGGAAGACCGTCTACAGTTGTAAATGATAACGGTACTACCAACGAAATATTTAACTTTGATTCTAGTAATGGATTCTTGATGCCTGAAACTATATTTAATATAGCAGCAGACGTAAAACCTAGAGAGATTAAAAGAGCAGCTGGTACATTTAGAAGTGGAGACTTCCCTTTGAAAGAATTAGTAGAAAGTGGAAAGCTTAAGGATGTGCAGTTTAAACCAGATAACGGAGTTATTAAAATAGGAGATAATTTTGCTTTATCTGGAAAGATAAGAATACCTAAGGATGAAATAACTAGATATATTAGCACTGGTATATTCTCGTTACCTAGAGGAAAGCAATATGACACTACTAACTTTCCAACTACTGTATAGAGCATTAGATCGTCTATAGAAAATTTATTTGGTGGTAGAAAAGTAACCGAAAAAGTAGGAGACGACGGAAAAGAATTCTATGAAATTGAAAGTTATAAAGTATTACCTAAGGAAGATATATCTTCAGAATACTGGCAAAGAGTAAATCAATCTTGGCAAGGAGGAAAATCTGGACTTGGCGGTGCTTCATAGGCAAAAGATACTTATATGGATTCAGCAGAACAATTATTATCAGGAGTATAATTAATATGGCAAAACAAAAAATATATGATCCTAGTTTGATCAATAGTGTAAGACAAAGAAGTCGTGATTATAGTAACTATCTATCTCCCAAAGCGGATTTAGATAGTTATGTTCATACTATGTCAAATATACCTACACAGGATAGTGCACCAGATTCATTTGGTGCTTCAGATTATTTGTCTAACGCATTCTATGATTGGAATCTTACTAGAAATGAGACTAATAAAGATACTGCTCTGGGAGAGTATGTATTTCTACAGAAAGACTATGATATATTAACTGGAGCTCAACAGTATTTGGAAGGAATAAAAAATATCCTTTAGTTACGTAAAGCTATGGAGACGGATCCTAATGCTAATACTCCAGAAAATAAATAGTTACTAAGAGAAGAATCTATCAAAGTATAGAATAATAAATCTAACTATGATAAGTTACTGGCTAAAGATTTCAACGATCAAGCTGTTAGTGATAATATATTTCCTGAAAGATTTGCCGGTAAACCTATAGATTTACAAATAGAGATCATACAAACTGTATTAGGTGATGGTGAAATAGATAGACAAGGCGTAATAGCCAGAAGAGATGATGCCTTAAAGAAAGCTGAGAAATATAAAAACTTTGCAGAATATTGGCAAAGTAAAATGACATCTCAATATTATAGTGATAAGAAGAATTCTCCCGGTATGGATCTAACGGATATAGACACGTATCTGTATAAACTACCGGGTCTTTTAGGTTCATCTGCTTCTAGCGCTGGCTCCTAGTTAATAGGTACTCTTGGTGCTATGTTTAGTACAAGAGGAGCAGGTGGTGTTATGGGTACTTTAGGCTCATTGACTGCGTTTGTAACAGGAAATGTGTATGCAAGAGATCAAGAATCTAAAGCAGAAGTATATCAAAACTATAAGTAGAATGTAATGAATTCTGCTAAAAAGGATGGTATAGATAAATAGGTACTTAAAGATGCCAAAGCTCAAATGCAAGAAATGGGTTATACACAAGAACAAATAGATAATGATGATTTTGTGTATGACCAAATATTGTCTAATAAAGTAAAGGTAAATAACAATTCTTTAAACCGTATAAGACTTAATAAAATGGATGGTTTAAAGTCTCTTTATACAGACAATATGGCTTTATCTGGAAGTGATATAGTTCAGACAGTACTAGAAGTAACTCCATTGGGTCCTATAGCTAAAAAAGTAAGAGGATCATCGTCTTTAAAAAAACTTGCTAACAGTAAATATGGTAAAACAGCTTAGGTAATTGCTAGTAAAACTGGAAATCTTAAACAACAGTTAGCAGATAGAATTGACGATGTTGTAGCATTTGGCATAGAGAGTATAGACAAACTGCCTAGACTTACTAGAAGAAAGGCAATAAAAGATATAGCTGGTAGAATTGTAATAACATCGGCTTTAGAAGGAGCAGAGGAAGGAGTTCAGTATATAAAAGGTCAAAGATATATAGATGGAGATTTTGAGTCTGATCCTAATCTGATCAGTAGCTATGTACGTAATTTAGGTACTGGAGCTAGATCTGTATTTGCTGCTATTACACCATGGGATCCAGTATATTCAGATGACTAGGAGTTTATGGAGAACTTTAAAGGTGGTGCTCTATTAGGCGGTTTGATGACTTCTGTAATAGGTACTGCGACTAGCATTAAACCTTTAAATGATTAGATATCTGGTGATAGATTCTTAGCTGCTTTATATGCAGATAGAGAGGCATAGAAAGATCAAGTTCGTAAGAACATACTATATGGTTCTAAGATAAGAGAAGGTAAATGGAATACTGTTGAAACAGCGTTTGATGATCTTATTAACTCTAAAATAGATGGTATAGATGTAGCTGAAATCTAGGAGGAGCAAAAAAGAGCTAGATAGATGTACAATATCTTTACTTCTAATAGAACTGTAGCACAAGCTCAATAGTTAGGTATTGATCCAAGGACTGAAGATTATGATATATTTGTAGCGTTAAAGGATCACCACGATCAATAGGTAAGAGATGCTAAATCCACTGCTACTGAACACAGAAGTGAAGCTGATAATTTACTGTATAGTCCACAAGTATAGGAATATATTGAGAAACTTAATATAAAAGACATAGATCAAGTATCTACTATGAGAAGTGCTATAGCAGCTAAAATTCAGCTTGATACTATGTTTCAATTATATAATGAGTTTTAGAATAAACAAAAGACTAAACTTGAATAGATACAGAAACATACTGGAACTAGAACATCAAAAGCAGATGTAGTACAGTTTGCTGGAATGCTTAACAAAGATATTAAATCATTCTAGGAACAGTATGAGAATCTGAAGAAACAGGTTACAGCTCTAGGTATTAAAGAAGAAGATCTGGAAGTTCCTTCATTACATCAAGATTTAAAAGAAGCTTATGAGAAAGTTATAGCTTCTGAATTAGATCTTAGACGAGCTGAAATGGAACAAGCTATTATGGAATCCACAGATAAAGAGGCTATATAGGCTAAGATAGACAAGTGGAAAGATGTAGAGGATGCTAGTAATAAGTTTATGTAGCGTCTAGATGACTTATACTCAGGTAAAACAGAGAAGCAGAATGAACAAGATTCTGAAGATGTTAAACCTGAAGTGTATGAACAGTCACCAGAACCAGTATCTACTACTATAGAAGAAGAGGTTAAAGAACCTGCTGATATTTCTGATAAAAGAAAATAGATAGCTTAGAACAGAGAATAGTATTTTACTCAAGAAAGAGATTCTAGAGGAAGTAATAAATTCGTCTTAAACCCAAATAATACATTTGGCGATGCCTATAAAAACGCTAATATAAAACTTCAGCAATCATATAAATTATTATTCCCAGATACAAAAAACTATTCTGACAATGCTGCACAATCTAGGTTAGTATATTCTAATCGTCATGGTGAAGTAGCTGATGCTTGGGAAGAAGTATATAATCTTCGTAATCAATTAGAAGAAGAAGTAGGAGAAAATGGAGCAACACCTAAAGCAGAAGAATTAGTCAAAGCGTTAACTCAAAAATCTAATCAATTAATAGATAAAACTAAGGAATCAGTAGAAATGTGGGAAGCATATAGTGATTTTATAAGCTCTGGAGAATACTATATTCATCAACAATTAGAAAGAATTAAGGATAAACAACATAAATTAACTGAACAATAGAATGATGTAACTCCTACTAAAGTTCAAGAAGCTCCAAGTACTATTCCAGTACAGGATGAAACAAAGACATAGCCAGCCCAAGTTGGAGATATACCTACATTAGGTTCTATACTAGGAGGTTTGATTGGTGACGAAGATGCTAAAGCTATAGATTAGGCAGCAGAACCAGAAGTACCAGTAGAACAAGTAACAGTACCTATGGAAGAACCTATAACTGATAAGGATAACGACAAGGTAGCTCCTTTAACATATGATCAACAATTAGATCCATATTCTCATGAATTAAACTACCGTTTAAGTAGAATTTCACAAGATAAAGATGGTAATTGGACTGTGGTAACTTATAATAAATTCCAAGGTATGGAAAAATACCTTAATAATAAGGAATTCTCAGAAATAAGTGCAGCGCCAGACTTTGTATCTGAAGTTACTAAAAACGGAGTACACTTTGAAGTACGACCATATACTAATGAAAATGGAGTTACATCTGATGCTATATATGCAATATTTAAGTATAAAGATAAAGAATATGTAGCTTCTGTTAGAACAGAGACAGGTTTAGTAGCTAAAAGAGGAGGTAGATTCAATAGATTACCTTATGAACAACAGCAGTACATTAAGAAGAATCTGTAGGATCTTAGAAACAAAATACTTGAATTGAACAAACAAGTAAAACTCGATACAGATCTACAGATAGTTCCAACATTTATAAGAACTACTTCAGGTAGTATTGTGAATGAAGTAAATGCTGATGGAACTCCTAAGAATAGAAATATAATTGACTCTGCTTGGTAGAAAGTAAAGGACCCATATTAGATTAATCCAAGTAATACTGAAATGGGTATTAGTACTGGTCCTAAAGGTAAATCTATCATTCGTCTTAAAAATAGAGTATTATCATATAATGGTAAGTCTATGGGTAAGCCATTCTGGATTATAAAAGCTCCTAATTCAGAAGGTGCAATGATAGATAAACCAATTCAGCTTAATTACAAGTACTTTAAAGACCAACCTAAAGTAGCTGATTTAATATTAGATTTAGTAACCAGCAATGATCAATTCTACACAGATGCTAATGGAGTACAAACTTCCATTAATCCAAAATAGCTGTTGCACTTTATAGTTAACTTCGGTTCGCATACTGCTACAAATCCTGAAGACACTAGGTTAAATAATGAGCAAATTCAGTAGAGACTTAAAAAACAATTCTATATTGATGATAATAACAATGTAGTAATTGGTACTACTACATATAGTATAAGTGATCTATTAACTGACAAGAATATAAGAGAGCAAGCCAAACAATACATAATGAACAATTTCCATTATGCTATTGATGAAGATGGGCTTAATAAAAATTGGTTAGGTGGAGATTTACAGAATGAAAACAGGGATCCTCACTTCGAATCATTACACTCTTTTTTCAAGAACAGTAATGTAGATAAATTGGTTATCGTTCCCGGAGAAATAGAATTTACTCCTAAAGATTTTGGTATAGAATATTAGAACGGTAAAAGAGTTGTATCAAAAACTAATCCAAATGGTATAAGCGTATTAGGATGGTATATCAAACAAGGTATACTTATGACTGATATTGCTGATACCTTACAGGATGCTAACATATATGTAGATGATGTTACTATCCAAAGTAAGTCATAGAGGTCTGAACAGCAGCAGGCTCAGCAACATATCAGTGAAGCTGTAGAAAGAGACTTTAGAAAAGAAAGTATCAGTTATACTGACGATTAGGGCAATCAATAGAAACTTGATCTTGGTGAAATCTATAAGATATTAGATGGAAAGAAACGTGGTCCTAATATGACTGTAGAAGATTCTGTTAAAGACGGAATATGGTATAATGCTACAGAAAAGATGGATGTAGATCAAGCTAAACAGTGGATCGAAAAAACTCTTGGTATTACTCCAGAAATAACTAATTATGTTATAGATGTTACAGAAGCAGGTCAAAATGTAGTAGGTAGAGTAACTGTAGATTCTATCAAATTGTATAATGATGCTCCAAAAGGAGTAGAATTCCACGAGGCTTGGCATAGAGTATCTCAACTATGTATAGATGAAAAACATAGAAGAAAAATATACGATAGATATAAGAAGAAGAGCAAATCAAATCTCTCTGATGCAGCTATAGATGAAATCTTAGCAGAACAGTTCAGAGAATTTATGTTAAATGATGCTGCTAAGTATGATTTTGATACAAAGAATTGGTTTAGACGTATATTGAACTTTATTAAACTATGGGCTAGAACTGGTCAATATGCTTTAGCTAAAATATATGCAGACATTAATAGAGGTAAATATTACGGTATAAAACCTAATGAGACTAATGTAGAAAGATTTAAATCAATATACAGTGACGAAGGTCCAAACTTTGAAGTAAATGGTCACCAATTTAAAGCCATTACTAAGACTAAATAGTTTGATGATATAGTAAAAAGTCTCACTTATGCTTTCTTCCAATGTTCTTTTGTAGAAGGTAAATCTATTGATTATACTGATATTAATCCAAAAGATTATAATTTTGAAAGACTTAAATTAATAGTAGAGGCTTAGAAAAACAAGTTTCCTTCTGAAGCTCTTACTGAAATATATGACAACTTTGATAATATATTTGCTCCAGCTATAGCCTCTAAACTTAAATCATTAAATATAAGAACTATAGATAATGATAATGTTACAGCTAAAGAAGAGGGTGAAGAAGGAATAGATATAGGACAGCATACAGTAGAAGGGATGAATATATCTATTAAAGACAACGCCCCTGCTGAAGTTAAATTCTTCTTCTAGACTATACCAATGAGACAAAGGAATGCCGATGGTTCATATTCAGCTAAGATAGATGCAGTTACCAAATTTCCTAGTTTTGTAGATTCTAATACTGCTTGGAATAATGTACTAAAAGACTTAGCTGGGTGTAGAACTATTGCCAATATTATGGATAGAATAGTTCTACTGTCTCAAAATGATCAATTCTATGCATCATTGTTAATAAAGTTCGCAGATTTAGTTCAAAGATCTACTAATCCAGATCCTAATGTTGCTATAAAGGCAGAAGCTATGTTAACCAAGTTAGAAACTGTGATTACTTCTGATATAAACAACTATGTTACTGCAAAGATATCACAAGATGAATCTGGAATGACGACTATGAAATTAACAGACAATACTGTTGATATGAAGGCTATGCAATATCCTAAAGTGTGGTCTAGGAATATGTTTGAAAATTCTGGCATATTTAAATATAATGAGGATGGTATAGTAGTTGCACAGGATAACGCTAAGAGCAAAATAAACACAGTTCTTAATGCCCTAAGTACGATCAAACAAGCATTTGTAAATAATAAGGGTATTATACGTACTAAGAATGGTAATTTTGATTTACATGAAATTCAGAATCAAGAGAGGCTTAAAGATTACATAGTTTCTATATTATAGGAAGTAGGAATTGGGATGGATAAACCTACTATAAATAAGATGCTGTTATCTGGTGATTATGGTAATCCTAAGTCTGATCCATATACATTACTAAACACATTTGTAGTAAACACTGTCAACTTTGGTGGATTAAGTAAAATATCTGATACATTAAAGATAATTCAAGATGCTATAAAACCTGATAATACTTTGTCTACTATAACAATAAGTGGTAAAGATACATTACCTACACAAATATGGAATGAAGTTGGCTATGTTAAAGCATTGGCTAATTATTATGCTTTTGTACATGCTACAGACAAAGGATTAGGTAGTTTAGGTCCAGATGGTAATAGTTATTATATGGTTTCTCAGAACAATTTTGCTAAAGACCGAGTAAACGAATTAATAACTGATCCAGAATTGTTTCATAATCTAGAAGCTGTAGTATACAATGAACATTCTATTATACTGAGTGCAGTAAGAAATGGTAATAAAAATATACAAGTAGAGACTTTTATTAATTTTAAAGATGAAACTAGTTATGATGCCGGTAGAGATTACTTTAATATAACTCAAAGAGAAGACTACCTTGCAAAAATGACTGCTATCTTTAATAATAGAATAATATTCCCTACAGTAGCAGATAAGAAGACATATCATTTCATTAGAGGAATTAAACTGCCTCACGAAAGAATTAGATTTACTAAAACAGGTAATGGTGTTAACATATTATATGGTGAACAATCATTAGATACAATTATAGGTTATTGTCAAGATGAATTAAACCAGATTGAATTGTGTTTAAGACAAATTGATGATGATCCCACTCACTACGATAAAGATAAAAACATTCATTATAATGCAGATGGAACTGTAAATAATGACTGGTTAGATCCATCTCGCAGAATTAAGAACTTTCATACTCCTAATAAATATAAGTATAAAGATGATAAAGGTATAGAGCATACTGTAAAGTTAGAAGGTAATGGCGCTAGATTCTTATTCTTAACCGGAGTATATGTTAATGGGAAGTTCATAGATTTTAACGATCCATCTAAATCTGCTATAGAAAATTTATAGACTGCTAAAGATTATTTCTTTAATGCTCCTATTGATACTCAGAAACAATTAATAAGTGGACTGATCAATAGAAGAATGAAGGATGAATTAAAGACAGCTAGAGATTTAGGACTTATAGAAATTAATGAAAATCTAGATATCTGGAGTATTAGAAACAAACTATTAGATGATAATGTGCTTGCAGAAAGACAACAAGCATATGAATCATTGGACGCTAATAATGCAGAAGGCTACGCAATATTTGACATGTTGGCAGATTATACTATCAATAGCATTATATCTGTAAGTGAAATAGAGAAAATATTCAATGGAGCGCCTGCTTACTATAAAGTAAAATATGACAGAACTGGTATACTAGACTTATCTGTAGATAAGATTAAACGTCTTGGTTCATTAACTTCTACTGGTACTAATAATAGATTGGACTTCTTCAATAATGATCCTATGAGAGAAGAATACGTAGTAGCTGAACTTAAAGATCATGAAATCCAAAGTAAACAATATTATACATATCGTAATCTATTTACTTTAGGTAATATAAAAGAAACCATTCAAGAAATGAATGGTGAAGAGGCTTGGAATGAAGTTAAGGATCTATCTATACAAGAAATAGAGAAACAATATCCAGAAGAAGTAAAAATAGCCAAACAAGCTGCTGAAGTAGAAGTTAGAGGTTACAAAGAGGGAATAAACGTAGCTGACGCTGCTGTTTACATAAGTCCTATAATGACTAGAGATCTTCTTAGAATGCGTGGATAGTGGAGTCCTGAAATAAAAGAAGCTTTTGATATACTTATGAATGAAGATACCGCTGAACAGTGGGATTCTAATCCTGAGCTATATGCAAAAGCTAACAAAGTAATACTTAATGCTATGAAGTATATGGCATTTGGTACTAGATTTAATGAGATTCCCGGTCTAGGAATACCCTATTTCAACAAGATGGCTTTGTTCCCATTATTTAAATCTGTAGCTACTGGAGATATAAGAGCTTTGTATGATAGGATGATGGATGAAGATCCTAACAGGAGAATTGATATGGTTATGTTTGATTCTGCTGTTAAGGCTGGATCTAGAGCACCAATGAAAGCATACAGAGCTGCTAAAGACAGTGAAATAGAGTTAAAAGATGGACAGACTGTATTATCGGCTCATTTAACAGATCAATTACAAAGTGGAGAAGGTAATACTCTGAATGACTTTAATAACCTAGTTACATATACTTAGAAGTTTAAATACTTACGTCAACAGTTGGCTACAGATCCTCATACTCATGAGGAAACTATGGCTGGTACACAGTTCATGAAGGTTAATCTATCTAACATACGTATGAATGATATGTATGGTAAAGAAGGAGAACAAGTATCTGGACAAACTATCAAAGATACTGTAATGAATGCTCTAAACAGACTGTCTGATATAGGTAAAGCTAAATTACAAGGACAACTGTTTACTGAAGATGGGCAAGTAAATGTGACAGCATTAGGAGAAATGCTTACTGCTGATGCAAGAGAGTCTGATGCCAATGACAACATTATCTCTGGTTTAAAGACCATAAACAATGCATTTACCATACCATTGTCGGCATTATCTGATAATAAGTGGTTAGAAAGCAGATTCATTTCTATGATCAACAAAGAAGTGATTGACGTACATATGCCGGGAGGAGCATTTATTCAGCGTTCAGCATTTGGACTAGAAGCCACTAGTAAGAATGTCATTACTCCTAGCATGATAAATGACGGTAGAGCTTTAAAAGCCATAAATGAAGAAGGTTCTATGGATGCAGTAGTAAGTATAAATCTATTTAAGCACTTTATACCTGACTACAAAAAAATGACATTCAGACAAGCTAGACAATGGCTTATTGATCACGATATAATAGGACAAAAAGCTACTGCTAACTCTATAGGTTATCGTATTCCTACACAGTCAATTGCTTCTATATCTCCACTTAGATTTGTAGACGTATTTCCTGAAATAATGGGAGATACAATCATGCTTCCAGAAGACTTTACTAAGTTAACTGGTTCTGACTTTGATATTGATAAACTATATGTAGCTAGATTTTCATATAATGAGGATGGTGTAAAGATAAATCACGATATAGCTAATAGTACAGAACAGGTTGCAAATGCCATTAAGAATGAAATGCTTGATGCATACATGAAAGTTCTACTTACTAAAGATAATACCAATTCTCTCAAACTTTCTATTGATAATGCTACTGAAAATACAAAGGAAGTACTTAAAGATATTGAAAGTAATAGAGAAGTTCATCATGTACAGCCATTTGAAGTATATACTCCTTCTTATCAAGAAGCTAGAAAAGCAGAATACACTGGTGGTAAAGCAGGTATCGGACCATTTGCATTAAATAATGCTCATCATATTCTTACTCAGTTAGTAGGATTGAAAATGGAAAGTAATGCTTTTACAGAAGCTATGAAGATTGTAGATCTTGGTAGAATATATGATTATCCAACAGTAGGTACTAAAAAAGGAGGTAGAATATTGGACTGGTTATCGGCTATGATCAATGGTTTTGTTGATATTGCTAAGGACCCATACATTGTACGTCTTAATGTAAATGCTTGGACATATAACATGGTATCTTTCCTGCTACGTACAGGTAAAGGTAAGTGGGCATTCTATTTTGTAGGTCAACCTATATTGAAAGAAATGGCAGAAGAAGTTCTTAAAACTAAAGGAAAATATGGTGTAGATAGAACTAAGTCACCATCGCAACTTGAGAAAGAAGCAATAGAATCTGTACTTGACAAATACGATCCAACTGGTTCTTATAGGAAGGAATTCCAATATATTAATTCTAAACCAGAATTGAAAGCTAATGCTTATAAGAACTTGTTTGAAACATTCTTTGATGAGGATGGAAAAGAAACTAGCTATTGTAGAGAGCTGTTGTTGAATAATGGTGCATATAATGACTTAAATAAGAGACAAATAGGTATTTACTATGCGTGGTTGGCTCTAAAACCCTATGCAGATGATCTTGCCAATCTAGTAAAATATTCTAAAATAGATACTAAGAAAACTGGTAAAACATTTGCAGAACAATAGATATATTACAACGGAATGCAAGACTTGGCAGAAGAGAGTCACTTTGCTCCGGGAGAGGTAAGACGTTTTTATGATGAAACTTTTATAGCTAGAAAAACAGAAAATAGTATTCCATTTGGATCTTCTATATTTAGGAATTTACTATTTAGAAATACTGATACCTTTATTAGCTAGTATAATACTGTATTATCACTTCTTGGTAGAAAAAATAACGCAAACTCTAAACTATTAAATCCAATTATATCTGGAATGGAGGCTCAACTGAAAGCTGAATTCTTCAATCAATATGTAGAAGATAATAACATTGATGTAAAAGGTTTGTTCTACGGTAGAAATAGTATAGCTAAGAGGCTTAATAAGTTCAAAAATATGATATTTAAGGGAGAATATAAATATTTGTTGAATGCTGATGGAACCATAAATAATGACTTCTTAAATTATTTACTACCTAATATAACACATGATGGTTTAGATTTTATTGATACTTCTGAATTATTAAGTTCTGACCAATCTCAGGCTAATAATCTTATTAATTACTGGAGAGAATTGCTAGATGATCCAAACCCAGAAATTAAAAGGTTAGCTAGAGATTTAGCAATATATGCTTTTTACGTATCAGGAGACAATCCTTCAATGAACTCGTTCTTCCAATATCTACCAAATAGTTTTAGAAAAGAAATAGGTTATACAGATTATATCCAAGGAAAATTAGATCAACTGGTAAACGGTTCCCAACTAGGGTATAAAAATAAAACTGATTTATTCTTAAACAATTGGACTAACGATAGTTTGGTTAAGCCAGTTAGCATGTATAGTGGTAAGAACAATGAATAGCTTAGAGGGGTATATATAAATGATAAAGCTGCTATGCCAAATATAATAATGGGTCAGAGAGTAGGATCAGATAAACCAGCTATTAGACCTATTAATTGGATTAAAGTAGCTAATCAAGATGGCGTAGAAGAATCTTTCCCGTTGTTCCCTCCTTATATTAAATTAAGAGATGGTTTGGGATTTGGTCCATAGAATTGGCACGTTTATACCATAATTGGTTATAAGTCATTTGTAGAGATATAGCCTAATGGTAAACCCGGTAAAACTGTTTATATACCTTTATATGGTTTAATATCTAAAAAAGGTTATAAGCATAAAGGTCACTCTATAGTAGAGTATGGAAGAGAAACTGCATTTGATTTTAATAAAGAAAATGAATGGGATTATGTAGAAGCATTGAATAATAAAGATGCTTTAGCAGATATGGCTCTTCAACAAGAAAGACAAGATTGGATAGACGATGCTCCTTATATTCATCATATAACAGAACTACCTAGTTATTAGAACATGAATTATGCGTTAGCTAGACAAGATAGAGTATATACTGAAACAGAAGATGATGTGAATATGGATGATGAATTCTTTCCTGTATTAGAAGAAAGAGAAGAACCTGCAATTTTGGCTGATTATAGTGATATAAAAAATTACTTGAAAACATATAGTGGTATAATAACTAATCTAGAACCTAATCAAATATTTGTATTTGGTTCAAATACACAAGGTAGACATGGTAAAGGAGCTGCTTTAACAGCAAAAAATAAATTTGGAGCAGTGTATGGACAATCAGAAGGTATACAAGGATAGTCTTATGCTATAATAACTAAAGATTTGACAAGTAGTGTACAACCATCTAGAACTCCAGAATAGATAGTTGAATAGATAAACAAATTATACACTTATGCTAGGCAGCATAGAGACAAAGAATTTTTAGTAGCATATTCTGGCACAGGTACTAATCTAAACTACTATTCTAATGAAGACTTAGCGCGTATGTTTGCTAAATACCCTATACCAGATAATATAGTGTTTGAAAAATCTTTTAGTGAACTTGTGTTTAAATACATAAATAAAGAAATAGACGCAATGTTTTAGAATCAATCATCTAAGCAATTAGATCTATTCCCATCTAATTTACCACTAACTGGTGTCGAATTAATGGCATTATACGAACAAGGAAATTCAAGAATAAGCGAAGTACTTGATCAGATGGAAGACCTTACCCCAGAAGAAAGATAGACTTACTTAAATGAATTTGCATAGTTTATGACAGATAATGAAGTTAATACACAAGATAAACTTGAAGAAGCATTGAGAAAATTCATATGTAACTTATAATAACCAGATAATATGTATAAATGTCCTAACAAAAATCTTCCTGAATGGAAGGAACTAGAAAAAGTTGTACCAGAAGTTGCATATACTATCTGGGATATGAATAATGGTCATGGTATAGACAAGGCTCCGAACGGGGAGCCTTCTATATTGTTTGACAATTTAATGTAGAAACTAAATAATAGAGAAGAAGCGATTAAAGCCAAAGCTAAAATATTCTCTAGAGATTTTATACAAAGTAAAGAAGAATATGCTAAAGATTCTAATGGTGAACCCATAGTTGACGCTGTATTAACATTGCCACAAGTAACATATAACGAAGTAAGCTTTGATTTGCTTAATGAGGATCAGATTAGAGTAATATCAGAAGTGTCTAATACTTATAATAAGATCCAAAAAGGTCTAAAAGATAGACTTAACGCTATTAAAAGATACTCAAATAAAAGTCCTAAAGTATGGAGATAGCTACAAACTCTAATACAGCAATTATCTAATTCTGAAACTGAACAAGGTATGTTACAGTTCATGGAACATATAGACGAATCAGTTAAAGATAGCATCCAGTTCTTGAGTAGACCGATTGAAGATATAAATTCAAAATAGATTCGATAGCTATCTAATGATTATGTTGGATTCTATAAACCACTCGTAGATGATATTGCATATTTAGTAGATACTACAGATTTATTTAAAGATAAAGATAACTACCAGTAGATAAAAGACATTCTAAGTCAATTACAACAGTAGCTCAATCAAGTTAATAACAAGTTTATTAATGTTCTCAAAAGTAAAGGTTACTAGCACTTGAAGAACTTCTTAAAACAGCAAGGAATGCCTAATGATATCATACAGGAAACTATAAATTGGTTAGATGATCCTAAGCATGATTCTAATATGTTTATGAACTGGTTTGGTATGGCTACTAATAGTAATAATGCTGTCCAACAAACAATTGCTAAAACATTAAATGATGTGAAAAATGCTACAGATAGAGAAACTCTAGATGTTGGTATAAAATTGACTAAGACATTAAAGATTGCTAAGGATAAGTATGGTAACGATGTTTAGAAATTGTTATATGAAAAACTTGATGATGGTACATATTCTGGGTTAAGAGTCAAACCTCTTAACTATGGTCAGATGAGTAAGAACAGAAAAGAGTTTTTATAGAAATTAGCAGAAAAACTATCTATAGAAAAAGACAGTGATGGACAATATATACTACCACAGGATGAAGATATTTAGAATAAATGGTATACTGCTATAAATAACTGGTATAATGAAAATGCAGATAGAAAGTATAAATCTGAATATTATACTGCTCGCAATAAAATATTATCATTAAAGACTAGAGACGCTGTAAATGAGATATAGAGGTACATTGATAACTTAACATCCCCTATTACTATTGATGGTGTAGAATACACCAACTTACTTAGTGAAACTGAATAGGTGCAGTTAGAATAGTTGCGTAAACAAAAATCTCTATTATCAAACCCATATAATCTAGATGGAAGTGAGAAAACTGGAGATGATGCTATAATAGCTAAAGAATTATCTGAATTTAACAAGCTAGTATCTGAACATATAAAATATAAAACAGATAAAGCTAAATATGATGCAGACAGAGCCAAAGTAGCTAGTAAGTATGGGGAAGGATCCGAAGAGTTAAAGCTATGGGAAAATAGAAACACTGTAGAGAAATATACTTAGGAATTCTATGACAGAATAGATAATCTAAATAAAGTAGAACAAAGTGATATATACTAGGATTTAGTTCAAAAAAGAAGACAGCTTCAACAACTGTTTAAAGATCCACGTACAGGTAAAATAGATGTTACTTAGTTATCTGATTCTGAAAAAGCTGCACTATTACAATTAGATCAAGATATCGCAGATGTAACTGAATTTAAAACAAAGGAAGAAACAGAAAATAATTCAGATAAGTTCAGTGATTTTGCAGAAATGGCTTTTACTGATTAGTATTTTATAGATATGGACAATGCTAAGAAAGCGGGAACATAGGCTTATAATGATTGGTTTATGGCTAACCATTATGAAGACAAAAGAGGATATATGTAGGCTGCATCTTATTACAAAGAGCTAAAACCACTTCCTCAATATATACAATAGTATACCGAAAGAGCGCCTATAAATAAATATTCTACACTAGACCCAAGTTCTGATTGGTATAATAATGATTGGGATCTAAATGGTCCGTCAATACAACCAAAAAAAGATAAGTATAACAATAAGAAAGCTTATGACACCATGGCTAATAAACCAGAGGTATTAGAACTATATAATTAGATTGAAGAAATAATGACATTAGCCAATAGTTATGTTTCTTTTATGTAGTTTGCCAATGATAGTAGAATGCCTCAAATACCAGCTAGATTTATGTAGGCTCTTAATCGTAAGGACGGTATCTTATCAAAATTAGGATACGCATTTGAAGACTTAGCTACAACTAAAGCAGATGACTTGGACTTTGTAGAAGAGTTTGCCACAATGCCTAATGGGGATCCTATCAAAGTAATACCTACAAGATTCATAAAAATGCTAGATGATACAAATACTATATCTACAGATGCTGTAGCAGCAACGGTGTAGTATTATAACATGGCTGCTAATTACAAGAATATGTCAAAACATTAGGATGATGTAGAGCTTATGTTGAATCTTCTAAAGTAGGTATCAATTAAAACAAGAAAAGACGTTAAAGGTCCGGGTTCTACTAATGTTTACAAACAATCACAACTATTAGTTGATAGATTAATGTATGGTAGAAATAAGAGCCCTATATTGGTAGAAGCATTTGGTAAAGAGTATAATGTAGGTAAAATGTTAGATATAGCTAGAGGTTTTGTTACTAAAGTCAATCTATCTGGTAACTTATGGTCTATAGGAACTAGCTTCTTTACAGATGCTACATATACTACATTAGAAGCAAAAATGGGTAAATACTTTGACCTAGAAGATTTAAACTTTGCAAAGAGTGAATTTTTTAGACATCTTCCAGATATGATGGCTAATATTGGTAATCCTATACCAAATGGCAAAATTCCGTATTTACTAATGTTGAATCAAGTAGTAAAAGACAATAGGGAATTATTTGATAGATTAGATCAAAGCCAAGTGCTACGTTCTATTAATTAGAACTTTTGGTTTGCTGGATATACACAGGCAGATTATACTGTTAAAAGTCATACTCTCATAAGTATCTATCATAATTATCGTTTCGTAGATGGCGAAGGTTTTTTATCTAAGCAGTAGTATATTGATAAATTCTATCCCGATGATAGAAAGAAAGGAGCAGTGGCGTTTAAACAATTACCTACTACCTTATATGATGCTTATATCACCAATAAGAAAGGTGAAGTTTCAGTAGATCCTAAATATACACAATACGTTACTGAGAAACTCTTAAATGATGTTAGAAATAGAATTGATATACTATCTAAACGCATTGACGGTACTTTGAGAGAAGTAGATAAAGCAGCAGTTCATGCAAGTTCTATTGCGTCTTACTTAGTATTACATCGTAACTTTATGGTATCTGCTTTATAGGATAGATTTAAGAAGAGGCAGTATAATCTAGATCTTGGTGCTATGGAAGAAGGTTATTATAGATCTACTGGTAAATTCTTATCAAACGTATTAAAGAACAAACACTTTGCTCTTACTTAGTTATTAGCAGATTATAATAATATGAAAGACTACGAACAATATGGAGTAAGAAGAGTACTTAACGAGTTAATGTTGGTAGCTGGTTCTACATCAGTAGCTATTGCATTTGCTTCATTAGTAGACGGAGATGATGATTATGATATGTGGTTAACACAATCAATTACGTACTTAGCTATGCGTTCAGCATTTGAATTTAGAACTATGTATAACCCATTCGAATTAATTTCTTTAATCAAATCTCCTACAGCAGCTTTCAATTGGTTTGATAATTTATCAAGCTTTATTAATCTGATAAATCCATTTGCATATACTGGAGATAGAACACCTTTTACTATAATAGATAGAGGAGTGTATAAAGGAATGCCTGTTATATTAAAGAATATAATTAAAGTAACTCCTTTTAAGAGTGCGTTTGAAGCTTAGGATCCAAAAACAAAACGAAATTATCTATAGAATCAATTAATGAACTTCTAAGTTTCTATATAAATTATCAATTCGCAGTGAACACTGCAAAAAAGGAAAAGCCTACTAGTTGTCTAGTAGGCTTATTAGTTATATGTCATCACCAAATTCCATATAACTATAATAGTCTTCTTCTGGTATTTCAGCTTCTATAGACTCACCAAATCTATAGTGATTATAAAACAAACGCTCTTCTAATTCTGGAACTGGCACGTTGTTCCAAAACCTGTTTATTTCTAATGCTGTTTTCAAATTATAAGTTTTACCATTTATACGAAGCCTATCAATATCTTTTTTATACTTAGGATTACTAAAACAATAGACAGTATAATGTTTTTTCTTAATAGTTATATAGTGCGTATTATAGATAGTACCTAACTGTCTAAACTTAAGAAATCTATTTAAAGATTCTTTAGTGTTTACACTACTATCATAAACAAAAAAGACCTTATCTTCTAAATAAGGTCTATTCTTATCACTAGTAAACGCATTAACAAAACCACTTTCTACTGTTAAATCTTCCCAAGTAATATTATCGTTACATAACGGAGCTATATATATACTTACATCATTCAAGTTCTTCAGTTCCATCTTCTTCGTAATATTTACGAGTATGGTCCCAATTACCTGTCTGATAATGATATGATATTTCTGCTAAGGTATTTGCTATTAGGTCTTTGCGATCCAATAACTCTTTCTCATTTAACATATTAAAAACACGTACTTCATTATTACCATTACTCTGAATAGCAATAATATATGCTTCTAAATCATATTCTTCTATATCATAACCTTCTTCCTTGAAATACCAAGTAAGAGCTAATATATAGAATGCTATCTGTCTATAATAATCATATTCTTCTACAGAATGTTTGAAATTATAGACATCTGCTGTTGTTTTTAAGTCGATTAATGTAATCCTTCTATTACAATGATCAATCTTGACTCTATCTAATAGTGACTTACAGGATACATTTGCTTTTTCATATTCCCAGTTTATATGAAACTCATTGTTACATTCTAAGCCGGGCTGATTTGTTAGTAATTCATTTGCTTTCTTGTGATTCTCTATGTTCTCCTTAATATGTTTAAGCATAGTTATATCAGCAAATGATATCACTTTTTTGTTATTTTTTTCGAGCTTAAGATATACAATATATTCTGCAAATGTTTCAATAATTTGCTTAGCTTCTTCTAGCTTTTTATCATCTGATTTACTATTGCTATAAGCTTTATTATAACTTTTAAGCAATAACTTATCAGTATCCTCTAGAGGATTTACTACTAGTTCTTGAACATATTCTATACACAATGTTTTTTGTTGATTTACTTTAGGTACTACAAAGTCTAATACTTCATAATTATCCCAAAATTCATCAGGTTGAAGTAGGTACATATGTATCATAGTTCCTTTTTCAAGAAACTTTCCACTAATACCTTCTTCTTTACCATCAAGCATATCCTTGAGGTAACGAGGTCCTTTCTTCAAGAACCATCCTATTGCTGAATTTGATATTCGCGTGTTATCTTCATAATACGGAATTTCTATTTTCATGCTGCTGTTTTTGTTTCTTCAAATATGTTACTATCTACAATAAAGTCTTCTTCCATTATATTAGTGTCAGTAACAAAGTTTCCTGAAGTATCCCATTCAACTTCATCTTCTTTCATAGGAATTTCTGCACGTAGTTCTTCTGAATAATCTTGTATAAGCCTACTCAGTTGATTAGAAAACTCTATAGTTTGTGTTAAATTAGATATTGTTTGTAATCGTAGAAGAATTTCATCTATGATTTGTTGTCTTTTATCTTCAGTCATAATATCTATTGTTACTATTTCCAAGTTCTTTTTAAAGTTATAATTGTCATCTAATATTGAACAATTATATTGTGCTAATCCTTCATATACTATGCCATTGTGCCAATGCCCAAACAAATGAAATTTTGCTTTACCATAAGCATAATAGTCTAATTTATGATTATAATTTGGATTATCGTGAGTAATTAATACATCACACTTTGGTATCTTATTATATAGATGCTCATTAATTTTAGCAGCTGGAAGTTCAAATGCCCATCTACCTTCTTGGAACTTAATAGGTTCTATCCAAGGAGTTCCATAGAAAGTTATACCTTCATATGTATATGACTCATCTACTAAGAATCTTACTTTTCCGTTAGTATAAATTTCGTAGTCTTCTACAAAACTTTCCCATTCATCACCTAGCTTACTTTCTATGTAAAAGTCATGGTTTCCGGGTACTACTAATATTTTTTTACAAGGTAGTTTATCTACCCATTTTGCAAACCGTGTCTGCCACCACTTTAGTGAAGCATCCATAGATCTTTGTTCATTTAATGGAACTATATCTCCACAAATGCACAAAACATCACATTCAGGAATTCCATTGTAGAGATTCCCATGTATGTCACTAATTCCACATATTTTCATATTGTAAGAATTTAGTAAGTTTATAGATAAGTATTGAATAAAATAGTATCATTAGATTATATCTTCATCTATTTCATCCTCATCAGAACTATTAGTTCCTGTTCTTATTACTCCATTTAAGCTAAGATTCATATCTTTAGCTAGTTTATCTAACGGAATATCTTCGAAGAGAACAACTTCATCTAAGAATGCTGAAATATTATCAAATGATTTAACTTCCATATGTTCGACGATGAAGTTCACAACTTCATCTATGTTCTTTACTCCTTTATCTTCTGCCATATAGCGTACGAATACAGAATTAGAATTTGCTTCATATTCTTTGAAATAACGAACACGTGAACAACGATCAAAGAAGTTATCGTCTATTTCATCTGTTTTATTACAGGTCATCAATACCAGTTTCTTTGACGTAGCTTCTACACCATCTAAGAATCCTAACAGATCCTTAGTTTCCCACCAATAACTATTCTTCTCAATTTCGTCAAACATAACTACTACAGGAGTAGTGAAATGTTTGAAGAAACTAGTAAGTTTATTAGCAGGATAGTCATTTGCGACTATAATAATAGGTAAATTACTTTCTAAGGCAATACGTTTAGAGAGCATTGTTTTGCCTGTACCTTTAGTACCAGCAAGCAATATACCTGTTGTCTTTCCAGAATTTTCGGAATTAAAATAATTAAGTACGCGCTTGATAAATTTATTATCTTCTTCTAGTTCATATAATTTCTTTGGCATGTTCAAATCTCCATTCTCTTTGAGATAAGATTTTCCCTGCATTCTATCATACTCTAGATCGTATACTTTATTATTTATGAGCTCATAAGAAATACCTTCTAACTTAGGTTTAACTGTAATCTCATTTCCAATCTTAATAAATTCTGCCATAACTGTAATTTTTTATGTTTTTAACTTGTTGACCAATTCATCAACTTGTTTTTGCGTATGTACTATATAATAATCTATATCTAGATTATTTATATACAAATAATACTTAAAAAGTTTTTCACGCAAAGCCCATGCATCATTTGGATAGCCTTTGCATTCAATAATAAACTTATCACCTACAAAATCAGGTTTATAAGTTATTGCTCTATATTTCTTATTACCAAAAGTAAAAGCTGGAAGCAGTTCGTATCGTTGAGTTTCATACTCAGCCTTGATTTTCGACTCTTCCAGCTTCTTATATGTATATGTCTCAAGTTTGCTTTTAAACTTAATACCATTATACTCATTTGGTGTTGCATTGCGAATTTTGCTTTCGCTAGGTTTATTTCTTTTCCTCTACATCATTAGTAATAATTATTCCACCATCTTCAATTTCAGTCTTTAGATCTTTAAGGATACCTAATAGAGTTTCCATTTTACTGAGATCTTCTGGAAATAGTATTCCATTGATACCAAGTGACAATGTAAAACCTAAGGCAATAAAAGTATTACCTACTAATTTAAATGGAAAAGCTAACGCTTTACGCAATCCTTTGGAAATATAATTAAATTTGCTCATTGTTTTATATAGTTTTTTATGAAATTTGCCAGTTTATCAACAGATACAAAATCATAATTTGCAAAACTGCTATCAATACCAACATCTATACGAATGTGATCAGGAAGTTCTGCTGAATTCTGTAAGTCTATTGAGCCATGACAATGACCGTGAAGCATTATACTACCTTTTTCGATATGTTCCCAAGAGAACATAGGAAAATGGCACATAATTACTTCAATATTTTTTGGTAACGATGGGAACACAGTTTTCTTAAATGTCATATTCTTTATCTGAGTAATATGATTGAAGAAACATCTGTGATTATCTGATACTTTGTCATGATTTCCTAGTATAAGTACTTTATTTCCATTTAATCTTTGGAATAACTTTCTCTTTTCATCCGTCGTTCCGAATGCAAAGTCTCCTAGAATATATACAGTATCATGTTTATCAATTCTACTGTTCCACTTTTGTATCATCTTCTCTGTTACCTCTTTCATATCATTACCAAATATTTCTTTCCGTTTAGGATGAAAATCTAGTATTCTATCATGAAAGAAATGCCAATCTGCTGTGAACCATATCATTTGTTAATATTTTTAGTTAACCAATTTTTCACTTTATCAAATCCATTAGCTTTTATAGCATCAGATACATCTTTTGCTTTAAACTTTTTATGGATTAGCATACCTTCTAAGCCTGTTTTCTGGCTCATTTTACGGAGATATTTTACTCCAGTTTCATCTCTATCAAACAATATAATAATACGTTTAAAACGCTTCTTAAGTTGTTCTAGAACTCTATCAGGTATGAATGTAGATTCAGATGAAGGTGAGATAGCTGGTATACCCATCTCGTATAGGCACATAACATCTTTCATACTTTTGGTTATAACAAGTATATCTCCTGTTTTAGGTAATTGTTTATAACCCTGAATATCTAATTCAGTTAAGTTGTTACGCCATTTTGTATATTTGTCTGCATATGGTTTATATATCTTAAAATGATTATATACCTTATATGCATACATAGGATTTTCTTCTTTGTAAACGCTTTTTACTATGCCGTTACATAGGTAGTACTTTATACTACTTACTCCAAACTTCTTTAGTGTCTCTACCTGTATATTAAACTGCTTCCAGTAATTGATGTCAGTTTCAGTAAATTCCTGACGTACTACACCAATTACTGTTTCAGTTGACGGTATATATTGCTTAGAGCTATCGAGATGCGTACTACTAGTAATTTTAAGTTTGTTAACTATATCATTTAGAATATCTGAATAATTAGTTAAACCTGTTATTAAGGATACGAATTTGATAACATTACCACATTCTCCTGTACCATGATCTTTAAATAACAACTGTTTAGTCTTTCTACTATAGAAACAACCAAACGATGGTGTTTTATCTTTTCTCAATGGAGAATTGTAGATCATGCCAACTTTAAAATTGCCAATATACGCTGCATATATATCATACTCACTTACTCTAGATAATATATAATCTAAAGTAATAGTAACTTCTTCTTTTATTTTGTTAGTATCAAAAACCATATGATATATTGTTAGTGGCAGTGTAGAGATTTGAACTCTACAGTAAAGGAAAGCTGTATCTTACTTTCTTTACACCATGCTCCTGATACTCCGGAACTGCCATTAAAACGTAGGTTGTGTACTATTTCGTAATCACTCATTTTTCATAGTGCGGTACACTAACCTACGTGTTCGTCGTATTATGCCCGACGTGGCGACTTTATATAAATCCTAACAGATTAGAAAGGTAGATCGTCAGACGTAGCTTCCGTTTTGACTTCTAGAGGATTAACTTCTACAGTCTCTTTATCGGATACTACTGGTTTAACGAACAAGTCTATACCTGTTATTTCTCGTATCATGCTTTCATTTTTGCCTTCTTCATAAAATCCCATCGGGATAATCATAGGCTCAATTGCTGCAAATTTTACATAACTTGGAAGTGTAGTATATCCATCTTTATTATAGACAACTTTCACTTTCAACAATGTGTCTTTGTTTGCTGCATTCAGCATAGCAACTACCCAGTTAGTGAATTCTTTATAAGAACTACCAGTGAAGTTTAATACTTCTTTAGGATAGAAACATCTCAAGATACGATTAATTCTTGTAACCTGATTTGTTGCTTTATTCTGGTTCTGTTCTTCAGTATCTTCTGCACGTTCCTTAGGTTCCCATTCTGTATGAACAAGTTCCTTGCCGTCTTTCTCGAATCTAAATTCAATGAAATTCTTTCCTGTTGGAGATACTGCAGTCTTCACTGACGTAAATTTAACATTATCATGAATACCTGCTTCAAGGTATTTAGTATTATTACTATTATTAGTTAATGTTACTTGGTTTGCTAAATCTGTACTATAAATCATAACTATTTGTTTTGTGTTTTTTATTCAGGTAAATATATCTTATCCCAATAAGTAGTGATTTCATTGTTTTCATCACTCTCTGCTACTACTATATTCTTTCCTCTCAAGTGAGGAGCTCTAGCTTCTATGACGGAATTATCTCCACCTTCAAAAGAAATATGAGTTTCATTTTTCTTTCTATATACATAGCCAACAGCATCTGCTTCACCACATATAATATTTGCTAGTGCGCCTACTAGATCAAGAGACATTTCAGACATTTCTTCTCCATTCTTATTAATCAACTTATCTCTAGTATGACCAATAAGAATAAAGTTATCACATAATCCTCGGAACATGTCAATAACTTTTCTTACAGCTTGTCTTATATATAAATAACCAGATCCATTAGGCAAGGTTCTGAGGTCAGTACCTTCATACTTCTTGCCCATTGGAGTAGCTTTATATAACTGTATAGCAAAGCTCATGCACATCTCTTCCAGTCTTGATGCATTATCAATAGTAATATACTTATAGGGTTTCTTACCTTCTTTTTTAATTTCTTCTCTTATTGCATTTGCAATCTCGCCTAAATCATTTACAGATCTAGCTTGAATAGCTAATGCCTCTAAGAATTCTGAACCACCTTCCAAATCGACAATAAGATTACTATCTAATCTAGACGCTAAGGTAGTTTTACCTGACTTTGGTTTGCCAAATAATATCAAGAATCTAGGATTCTCAATTCTGGCTTTTAATTTCTCTTTTGGTAATACAATCATAAAGCTAGTTTATTTTATGTATCCCTCTGATAAATATCTGATAATTTCTGCTAGTTATGGGATTTATATGTTATTAGAACCAACCATTATTCTTTACTTTAATAGTAAGATTAATGATTGTTTTCTTTGTTTCGGGTTTCAGATAGTTCAATGAACCCGGAGCGATTGGAATGATATCGTATCCAATCTGTACGAAATTGTGGAAAATTTTAATCGGTGTACCGTAGATATCCTCGAAATCATAATCCAAATCAAATGGATAATTCTTCTTAGCATATGCATCAAGTGCGTCTAATGCTTTAAAGAACTCTGTTTCAAGGTTATAGTTGTCGATTTTGTAGCACTTTGAGGCAAGCGGACAATTAGCACAAGTCTTAGGCAACCAGCTTACATTGTGTTTCTTACTTAAACCTAATGTAATAGTATCACCTGCACCTGCATATTCGATTCCAAAATTAGATTTCGGATAATCAAATGAACTGTCAATAGTCAGCCACGGATATGCTGTAATAATGCGTTCCATCAACGCATCTTTATAAATCTTTGCACTATTTTCTTTCTTCGGTAATGTAAATGTATATGTTTTCATAAATTCAGCCTTTTTAATTGTTATTACTAAAACGAAATCTTCTTTGCTGGTTCTTCATTTCGTATAGTTTCAATTAAATTATTGTATTTCAGATCGTTGTCGAATTCTAATATCGAGCATTGTCCAGCATCTCTATTCTTTATAAGATGCAGATAGACTTTGTTATTAACTGGTAAACGATTCGGTCCATACTGTTGGATATTTAGTAATTCTGGTCTGTGAATACAAATAACATAATCGGATGCATGAAATATTGTATCAGCAGAAGAAATATCACTACGCATTGGATAATGCATAGAAGGATTATTAATTCTATCAGGAGTTTCAATGTTACGATTCATCTGTGATAACTGTATTACAGTGGTATTAGGTAATTTCTTTACCTTAATAAACAGTTTCTGTAAATCGGAAATCACTTGCAGTGCTGACTCGCGAGATTGACCTTCAACAAGCAAAGTATGGTCAAGTATGACTATAAATTTCTTGCCTTTAGCTTTATTCTCATAGAAGTAGTCTATAGTAGAAGCTATATCTTCAACTGTACCCGGTGTATCTACATAATATATCGGATATGACTTTATTTGTTGAGAAGTCTCTTCGACTTTGGCTAACGATTCATTATCTAAGTCATTGTTAGCACTATATAGCTCAGCAGTAGTTAGCCTTAACTTACTACTCAATTTTCTACCAACCTGCCTAGAACTTAACATCTCAAATGAGAAATTAAGTACTATAACATCCTGATCAGAATTTAGGTCTATTAAATCATTTTCTAACGTATTAACAAATGATGATTTGCCACTACCTGATATACCCACTATTGTATATACAGTATTAGGTTCAATGCCGCCCATACAGGCAGCATTAAACTTATTCCATCTTGTTTTAAGAGACTTTACCTCGTGGTTCTTTCTCTTCTTAATATACTCAGTAGCTTCTTTTGTAGCTGCTGATATATGCTGGAATTGTAGTATTTTAGTAGAGATCTGTTCCATACCTATTTGTCATAATCGGTTCTTCTACTTTCATCTGTTCCTCGTAAGTCTCCCACTCATGCTGAGTGAGCCATTTCCACATAGTTTTCATATAACCTAATTTGCCAGTTAGCATTTTGTTATCTATCTCATACTTAAGACAGTTACAGATATGCTGATGCATAGCTTTGCTTTTACCGACTATTCTGTTATATTCCTTCCTACATTTGTTTACATTTGCTCTAAGGAAACCTTTAGTTCCATCAGGGCGTATAACATAAACTGGAAATAGGTCATAGAATTCATCAAACATAGATTTATCTTCTTTTAGAAGTTCTTCTAGTTCTTTTGTTTTCTTTATGACTGTGGTATCATCTACTACTTTGGTAGTGATTAGTTTACGAGACTCTAACTCTTGTATTTCTTCTTCATTAACTAGGCTGAGAAGTTTCTGAATGTCTTGATTGATGGTTTGATTATCACTCAATACAAGTGTTAGGAATACTAATTGATTCATAGATAAATCTGAAATTCTATCTAAGATAGAAGTATCTATTTCTAAAATCATATTCTCATATTATTATATGAGCTATGGTCTCTGAAATATATCTGATAAGCCTCTGTTAATCCCATAGGCTCATTTGTAACGGTTTTAATTCTCTGATTATCTTATAGGCTTCCATAATGTAATACCTATAATTAATCTTTCTCTCTTCAATTGGTTTATCGTCTAAGTAATTTAATAAAGTAACACCAGATGCAGTAAGCATATTCTGATACTGTTTTTCTGTAGGACATGGAATACTTATATCAAAACGATTAGTATCCTTCTCTTTCCATTTCCACAAGTAAGCACCATTAGTACTTGCATAGAAACGATTAGTTCTCTGTTGTTCTTTATTATTATACTCAACATGCCATTGTTTACCAGTTTTTTCAGACATTAGAAAATCTCTAATATCTTTGCAACCTTTTATAGTTTCTTCTACTGGTACTCCGTTCTTAAAAAAGTTTATTACTGCTTTCGGTATGATCTTCGGAGTTAGACCTTTCCCTAATTTCACAGTAGTAATAAACATACCCTTCTCTTTTACCTTATCATCTTCAGTAATAGCGAAGTAGTCATTTATAGCATATTGATACATAGCTTTAAAACGTTCTTCCTCAAGCGTTAGCCTAGTAAGTTGTTCCCATTCTCTGCAAACGTTGTTAACTTTTGAATATACGTCTTTCTTAAGTAAGACAAACAATCCATCAGTGTTTGCTTGGACGATTCGACATCCTAACTGGGTAAGTTTTTCTGCTAGCATTAGTAATAGTAACTGTCCATTTATTCTGATTTGCATTACAGCAAATGGACTATAACAGAAATTATGTTCATTCTGTAAGTTACCAGATAATCCATTGAGAGCAAGCTTTAAGGTTTCATTTTTAACCTTATTGCCATTGTGTTTAGCTTCAATTCGCTCATCTTTAATTTGTTTATATACTTCTAGGAATTCAGGACCTAAATGTTTAGGATAGAATTCATATTCTATTAGCATACTTGGATATAGAGATGCAACATCTATATCAATGAGCATTTCATCTTCTTTCGGAATAATTATTTCAGGTTTATTCACTGAGTGAATTCCTCCAACTCCTACAGAATACTGTAATCCTTCAAATACGAATTTATTTTCGTATCCTTTTCTGCCCGGAGATACTATTTGACTTTTCATGTCATTTAGTACTCTAGTTAGTATAGGACTATCATATTTAATAAAAGGTAGTATAACACTATTTAACGGTATTACTGACATAGGAGATCTTAGATCTTTAATATCCCACCATGTTTGACCTGTTTTCTCAAGATACTTCTGAGTTAAGATCTTCATACCAATGTTTACACCATCTTTACTAAGTACACGTACTCCATATTCATCTTCAATAGCTATTCTTAAGTCGATGTCTTTTTTACATCTATTGAGTAATTCCTCAGTAGAATTAACATCATTAATATTATAATCAATCATTGAATCTATTTGATTCTCAGGCAAATCTGCCTGCCAATCAGCAACAAATTCTTGTACGTTCTTGTACTGCATTGTTACTTGAATTTCTTTCAAACCTACTCTTAGCTTATTGCTATACAGCATAGTAAGAATATCAAAAGAGTCAAAACAAATCATATACTTCCATTTTCTCCAAGCAGAATTATCATCTTCACTTGAAGTAGTAATTACTTTACTTAGGTTAAATATAGATCTACAAATATAATTTATAATAGCATTATCATAGTGAAGATTATTATAACCACAAAATAATATGTTAGTATCTAACTTAATATCTGTAGTATATAAATCTCCGAAAGTATATTTTGTGTTAACTGTATGAAAGAATTTAACCAATTCATCTAATTGATTTCTTCTGCAAGATATTTCAAATTTATGCAATTCACCTGTTTCTGTATTTTTTACAGTACAATGAAAGACATTGGGGAATACCTCAACATCATATACATAAACAATCTTATCTCGTATAATCATAATATAATAATGTTAGTTTGGTCCCCATTTCGGACTCGAACCGACGACCTTCCCTGACATATGCGAATAATATAGTAATACGAATATTACATCAATACATACGAATTACAGGACGCTCTAGCCACTGAGCTACTAGGGACTTGCAGCAATTTAGGCAGCTTACTTTGCCTTTTGTTGTACTACTTTATGTACATACGTTTCTTTAAACGCTACAAGGGAAGCTTTGTGCTTAGCCTTGTCTTCTTTGCTCTGCTTAGTAGATGTTAATTACTATGCTGCTGCCGCAACATTTGAATATTTCTCCTTTAACTCTTCAGGACTAGTCCATGAGAGAATAGTATCTTTAGGATAATAAGAACTTTGTTTAGTATCTAAAGGAGTAACGGACAAACCCGTTAAACTGTCTTTATCTTTACTGTTCTTATACATACTACGGAATTTAGCTTGAGCTATCTCTACTGCTTCTGTGTTACTTTTAGCAGTAATATAATCAGTAAGTAAATCTATCTCCTTCTGTGGAGCTTCTTTACTTTGTTGTTTGATTATATATTGGTACTTCTTGCTTTCTTCCTTCTTAGAAGGGGATTTCATTTTTGCTAGTGCTTTCTTATTTTTAGTAAGAAAATCTACGACAGAGCTTTTTATCTCATTTTTATGAGGTCTCTCTTTAAGAAGTTCAACTTTACGTTTCTTTTCTTCTACAAAACGCATTTTGATCTCCTCATCAGTCAAATTAACTAATTTTGGTTGAACAAACAGGTTCTTTTTTACAGCACGAGTGAATTTCTTCTTCTCCGCTCTAGTATACTTAACTGTAGGATCATATCCTACTTTCTCAAGTATCTGTTTAATTCGTTCTTTCTTGGCTATCTTAGCAGCTTTATTGTCTGCCATAGCCTTCTTTGCTACATCAGTTAAATGGTCAGCTAGATGTACTTTCTTGCTGTTACTGATGAAACCTATTACTTTCCCATCTTTATCGTATTCAATATACTTTGACGGACCCAGTTCAACTTTAGTAAGATACTCTACTTTCTTCGATCTACGAAGCTTACTTTTGTTGGTGGTTGATAATTTAACTCCTGTTCGTTTTCCTTTTTTATTTGCTAATATCTTTTTCATCTTGATAATTTTAAAAGTTATTTACTTGCTAAAACCTTTTATAACTTGTTTGGTTTCAGCGTTTGTATTCTCTGTATAATATATGACTAGATTCTTATCTTCATAAGTTATCTGTGCTAATTCTCCAGAGGAGTAAGCACTTGCGATAGCTTTATTTACTCGCTTTTCATAGTGCTTACTAGTCTCTAGAAAATGTTTCCTTAGAAATATTGCATTCCTCTTCATCATGCTACTAATGCTAGTGGAGCAGATTCAATATCTAACTCCGCTTTATCGTTAAACTCTTCAAGATCCTTGTTGAGTTTGTTTATTTCTAATTGAATTTTGTTCTTAATAGTGTTAAGATAAGCTGAAGTCAGCTCTTCTGTAACCTTTAAGTTCTTTTTACCTTTTGCTCGTTTGATTTTCGGATCAATTGTACGAATCTTATTAAGATGGAACAACTGCTCTGTCTTTTCACTTAGAGCAAAGATAGTGTAGTAATTATTATCTACTGGGAGATCTGAGAACTTCTTATAACCCATGTTAATACACTGTAAATATAGCTTCATTAACAGACGTTCTTCTGACATCTCAGAGATCTTTGTAAGCATTACTTTCAGATCAAAGTTACGCTTAGCCTCTGTTGAGATTACATTCTCATTTTTAATAATATTCCAGTATTTAGTAATTTCCTTACTTAACTCGTCACGACGAGTTTTTGCATATTTAGATGTAATTGATTTCATATTCAAGTGATTTGTTTTTTTAAATTAATACTTGACCGAAATACATCTACCAGTTGTGGTATGTAGCGGAATCAAACCGCTGTCTCCTTAAAGGCAACTCTATCACTAAGCTAACATACCGAATATAGAAACTGCCCATCCAGCAGCCTCTATTATAATAGTACCCGTCCAGTACTATAAAGAATAGAAGAGTTGTATCCAATCCAACACAACTAATTTCTTATTATTTTATTCTTGACTTGACCCACAACATTTGCTATGCGTCCGCCACCTAAGTCAATACCAAGAGTTGCTAATAGAGGTCCCTCTATAGTAATCTCTTCTTTGGTACGATGTCCATTCTCTTTAGCATACTTCTGTATAGCTTCCTGATTGATATATTTTGAGTGTAAAGCCCCGTCCGAACAATTTCTCATACTATCAAACAAGATATCTACTACACAGTCGTAGTCTTTTTTCTTTATAGCTTCATCTAAAATACTTTTAGTAATTCCATCAAAAGCTAATTCATTACGAGTTCCATGAGAACCTGTAATAACATCTGCTACACGTAAAGCGACGTCTACAATGCTTACCAGTTCATAATCATTGCAACATCTCTGCCACCATAAAGGTCCTTTTCCACAGTAAAAGATGACCGTTCCATCCTCTCTTACTTGTAGTTTTTTACCTGTTTTTCTTCCACTTCCATCCTGAAAGGATATCTTTGAAAGGATTGCTGGTTCGCAACTAATAAGTATTCGCAGAAGTTCTACCCGTACAGGGTCAATTCTGCACGTAGCCATACCTATTGTTGTTCGATGTTAATGTTAAGGTTTACTTCCTCGCTATTCTGCGGTTCTACGCCACACTGGCGAGCATACTCAACCTGCATGCGTTCCTGCTCTTCCTGCATGCTCCGAACAGTACCACTAAGTTTAGTATACTTACGAGCAAGCTCTTCATAGAATGTGCATACACTTGTGTTATGAAGTGCCAGCAATTCATTGAGCATTGGCAATTCTTCAGCTGAGAAGAAGATAGGTTTACCACCTTTCTTTCCAATCCGGCTAATACAATCAGCGATTGTATCACGAGTTGCTTTAGCAAGCTGGGGCGGAACAAGGTTAAATACTAAATTCGGATCGTTACTTTCCGGATTCAACATGATCTTCGGTTCACCGTCAAAATCTTTCGGTAAGAACTTCAAACCGGTAATGTCGATAGGTTTAATCAGGAACACAGTTACTTCTTTCCGTAACGTATTCTTATCATTAAGTACGTCTTCCTTGTACTTAAGATCTGGATTTGTACCTACGATAGTATAGATCTGTTCTGAGAAGAAACGACCATACTGTTTTGCTACAGCCCGATAACGAGCAAGAATCTGAGAAGCAATATTAGCTTCAGGATTTGTCTGAGCACTGTTTGTGCTAGCAGTTACTTGTACTTCCATAAAAATGTTTCCTTTCTGAGTCCGTACTTGATATACCAATACGAACCATTTTTATACTTTTGGTTAATAAATAATTTTAAGCTCTCCACCTTTCGATTATTTAATGGCACTACAATAATGGTAGTGGTGAATTCAATCACATAATCTACTCAGCATAAAAATAATAAATGTTAATTTATTTGAAAATATCTGATAATGATAAGATCTCTGATAATTTTCTGTTATTTTATTTTAAAGACCCGTTTCGTCTTGTAGAGTAAGCATTCTCTACGGAAGGATAGAATAAATTGTTACAAAAAGTCTATCGACTCTTGCTGTTTCACTCAGACCTTTTTACGTTAGCTGAACTTCCAAATACGAAACGTCTACTCTATATCGCGATTAGATGCAATATAAAGACCTCGTCGTTGACAACTGGTATGTCTCAGAGGAATTAAAAAATTACGACATTCTGCGCGAATGAAGGCGGTTTTATCTAAACCTTACTAAAAATCACAAGCTCATTACCTATAGTATGACCCACTTGTACCTCTCGGATTTCTTATTTATACTGCACGAACACGAGGATTTCCACCTCTCATCGTCTCCTTGCTTGCTTAGCTGCTATTGCTACTAAGTGTACTCTCCCTTAAATCTACCGAGACAGGGTGATAGGAGGCAGGTCATTGACGAATCAGCGTTCTCTTTACATATATACTTGCGGTATATACTTTATGAGTTTCTAATGTCAGCGATGACGGTTGGCAGTCTGGGGTGACTCGTACTCCATGCGGTCTATCTTACAACTGATAATTTGCTACTTCTGTACTATCATTGAACTTCCCAATTTCATATATCAGGTTATCAGCCTAATACGAGGTTAAACAATTGAAAACACATTTTACCACTAGCTGGTTTTCTTCAGCTTTTACTGTTTCAGATTAAGAATATATCTGTCATCACATCCATATTCACTACCTTCTGGTTGTAGGATTCCAACCCTACAGCAGCTGTATTCTTACTTTAGTAAACTTAGTTTAAGTACTTCTACTATATAGTTATTACTTCTCTTCAACTCAGGAGTGAGGCGATGCTTGTAATTAACCAGTCTTTACATATCTTGAAAGACATAAGCTCTGCTGTTTTTTAGTAGGAGTCCCTAGCGTCTCCTTAAAATCATTTTATATCATAATCATACTTGCTAAAGGTATGTGATAACTAGAATCAGGGTTATCGCGCCCTCAAACCGCTTAGACACTCTGGGTCTATTCATTCCTCATTCAATTATACTCACACGAACGAATAAGCACGTGAGTCACCTTAGACTTGAAAGACGGTATCAATCTCATATACCTCATCCCTTATACGTAAGTTCTTTTTCGGCACGCTAGTTACGGTAGCGCACAGGATTGGCTCCTGCTCCCTGGTAATCAGTCTATTTTCACCACAGTTTAGCATGGTTACTTAGGATCATTGCATGTCCAGCCTTCATATCCTTACTTTGTATAAGTATGTACCATAACACGGTTATCCTTACATTAGTATTAGTTATTTACTCCCTTTATATTACGAACCAATTATCGTAAAAACACTAGAGTTAGCCTATTTTTCCAATCAGGACGCATAGTTGCGCTTTTGTATGAAGCGAGGTTGGAACCCGCTTGTTGCGTTAGTCAGCCTTAATATTGTTCAACAATCCTTTTCCAAGGGATTGTTCAAGAACACTTTGTTCTTGTCTCAGCATCGTGTTTATATTCCTTTTTGAGTCACATCTTGATAGTGCATACGAATATAGGGATTTCGTTCCCTTTGAGCTGTTTGTAATTCAGTGTGTCTTCTCTTAAATTACGAGTCTTTAATTAATCAAATCACCAATCGGTTCTCATTATCATAATCTTATTTGAAGGTTGCTCACTCTCACCTCCTCTTACACAGGTTTCACGTGTGTAAGCTAACATCTTACCTTTTGTTATCTCAACTGTTTTAGCAGTATACATATTCTCAGATCATGTACTTTTCGGACCATGTGTAAATGAACACAAGCTTCCTGACACAGTGCGTATTGTCTTATTTTAGACACCGCATGCCTTCTGCCGGAGTGATTTACGCTACAGTTTTACTCCTCTCGAACTATGACATAATTTTAGTATTTATAAAGCGGCTATTGTCATTAACTTTTTTCCGCTGAGGATTTATCTTCTCCTGCATCTAATGTCTCTGGTTTTACTGAGAAAATTTTTCCAGATGATAGGTTGATGTTTGCAACTACCTTCCTACCACGGCATATATCAACTATGCCATCAGTTACATCTCTACTACAGATGTAATCAATTGGATCCATTTTACCCGGATCAAAACCATCCAAGCATTTACATAGATACCCTACAGACGAACGTAGGTACTGCTCTAAGTATAAGGTATTATCTATACTTTGTTTCGTTTTAACTTCAAGAGTGTTACTTGATTCTCCTTGAATAATGAAATACTCAGTTTGAACTATGACTTGATTTAACTCACGTCTAGCATTCTTGAAGTTACGAATAATTCGAGATAATCTTATCATCGAATTAAGTGTAGAAATATTCTTATTCTTCATTATTAGAATCTTTAGTAAAAGGAGAAAGTGGTTTTACATCCTCTGGTAGATTAGCTATGCTACTTACTTTTGGAAATCCTGTATTTACTTCTTTTACTTTAGTTCTCCACTTAACAACCGGTTTAACTTCACCTGTTGTTGTTACATTGACGACTGCGTCTGTTGTTCCTTTTATGGATACTTCCTGAGTGTTTACATCGACAGCGATATTAATTGTGTCGATACTCACAGACGATTTCTCTTTAATTTGAGGCTTTGCCATAGACATTAGCTCCAAATATGAGGGAATCACAGGCTGTGCCTGCACTTTTTCAGTTGTACCTATTAGATTCCAGCCAACAAAAATACTGGAAAGGAACACTACTAGAACTGATAAAACTCTACTAGTCATATTGATTATGATTTAATTAGAGTGAAAGATTCTTCTCCGTGTGAGAATACGCTTCCACGCACTAAGAATCCACAGCGTTAATTTTTTTTTTCAGCTGGTTTCTCCTCTTCTGCGGGTTTCTGTTCAGTAATAGGATATTCGCCGGATACGACGATATCTTTAGCTACTTCGTATTCTGCTAGACGGTCCATAGGATCACGATACAAGTTAATAACTTGACCGATAACCATACGAAGTTGATCATCTGTAGGCGTAGTCTTTTCCGGGAAGAAATTCATACGTACATTCTGAATGATCTTAGTAGCATTTTTCTTTGCTTCCTCAAGATCTATCTTCTTCTTTGGATCTTCGTCTGAAGAGATTATCATGTGATAATCATGGAGTACCTTAGTAATGTAATCATTACCAAGATTGTTGACAAGAGCCTGTAAAGCTTTGTCCTCAGTTACCTTCAACTCTGGATTTTCTTTTTGCTTCAAGCGGAAACGCTCCTGAATAAGAGCTTTTGCAGCTTGCATAACCTGCTCATCATTCCAGCCCATAGGCTTCATATGAGTGCGCAGTAACGAGTGTGCTACGATAGGAGACTGGTGCTGAGCAGTATACATATATACAGCTTTACCTAATCCATTGAACAAACCACTAGGTTCGATAATGGAGAAGATTTCAGTAATCCAATCGAATACTCCACGATCGTCTAATTCAAGACGTTTGTCAGCATTCTGTTCCTTCGTAATACGGAGATTGCGATACCACTCTACAGTGTTCACAAGGTTCACGGCAATATTGCGATCCTTACGAATCAAATATTCAAGAGCAGCCTTGATCTGTTCGTCAGTTGAAATCTTTTCGATATCCAACTCAGGAATTTCAGGAGCTGCACCTCCCATATTTGCAGTATGCTTATCTTTCAGTTCGTCAGGAGTCTCTGACTTACTAAAATCAATAGCAAGCTGCTGTTCACCGTTAGGACCTTCAATAGCCTTCGGAGCTGCTAATTTGATGCCCATCATTTCAGCTACTTCGTTGAGCGGAATGATCTGATCCGGAGAGATCTGAACAATGAACTCACCACGATCGGTACGTTCAATGAACTCATTCTTAACTTCAACCATTGCCAACAACCATACAGCATCAATTGCTTGCGCTGTCTGAATATACTTTTCAGGATATTGTTCTTTGAACTCTTTGTTGTTGATAAAGCGCTGATAGCCATAGTTAACTAACATGGCTTTAGCATCTGTGGAAGACTGACTGTTCTTTACAGTACCGTCAATTGGTATACCTAATTGTCTACCAAGAGCCGTAGCATCAACTTCTTCTGCTATTACTGTAGGAACTTTGCCTTTAGCCTTTGGCTTAGCTTGTTCAGCACCTTTCTGGGCGGGCTGCTTGTTAGGAGCTTTAGCCTCAGCTTTAGGTTCCTGCTTCTTTTCCTCCTTTTTAGGAGCTGGAGCTGGAGCCTTAGGAGCTTCTTCCTTCTTAGCGGTTGCTGCCGGAGCAGCTACTTGAGGAGCATTAGCTTTCTCCTCCTTCTTGTTCTCAACTTTGGTTTCAACCTTAGTAGATTCTTTAGCAGCGATTTTTGCTGCATCTGCTGCAGCTTTCTTAGCTGCGTTCTTTTTAGATGACATTTTGATAATGTTTTTAAGTGTTAATAAATAAAATTGTTTCTCTTTTTTTTGGTATAGAAGAATTAACTATCGTCTTCTATATCTGGCGAGTCTCGTCCCTTAGTAGTATGACTGTTAACTAGTACTCCTTTGAATAATGGATAGTGTGAATTGTAACTCACAACCTCAGGATGACCAACGGTAGGACCTTCTGTCACTGTCGCTACAAATTGTGTGCAATCCATACTTCCTTCATTGAAGGTACTAATTAACTGAGTATAAGAAGTAAGCTCGCTATTGCTAGACTTAGTTACTTCTTTACTCAGCATACCTACTAATAGACCAGCTAGAATGAAGGATACGTATATCCACCACATTCTAGTACTACGGAATATCCGTGTACAGATAAAGGATCCTAAAAGGATCACTAAAATCCAAGCTGCTGTCATAATTAGTAAATTTTAATTAGTTAATAATTGTTTTAATTTATCTCGTGCTCTATTGAGCCGAGATTTAACTTGTGACTCTGTGAGTCCAAGTTGTTCAGATATCTGTTTGTAAGACAGATTCTGTATCGAACGTAGTTCAATAATATTCCTATACTTAAAGCGTAAGCGTGACAAGGCACTATCTAGCATCGAACGGGTTTCATCGAAGATATAATCTTCTTCAGGAGAGCAACCTGCAGTGTCACTCAACTGGAAACAACTGTCACTGTCGTCAATCCAATAGTTCGCGCTTTCTTTCTTTGTTCTACGAATATAATCAATACTACTATTGATAGCTATAGTCTTTAGCCACATCTCAAATGATATATTTGTTACGTAGCTATCTAACTTGCTAAAAGCTTTAACAAAAGTAATAGACAATAAATCATCTGCTGCATCTTTATTGTTAACAATACGATATATTGTTACATAAATAATCTGCTTATACTTTTCATAAAGCTTAGTAAAGGCAAGCTGGTTGCCTTCTTTTGCCTGTTTGATCAGTTCGGAAATCTGTTGTTTTTCTAAATCTGTCATAATTACGGGCTTTAAATAGTGAGTATGGAGCCGATCAAAGCTCCATACCCTTAAAATGGTAAACCAAGTATCCATTTAGCATGCCATTCCTCCCAATCTCTCGAGAATTCTTTATAAGCATCCCAGATACATTCCATGAATCTTATCTTCAACTCAAATGAAACTTTATTTGCATCTAACTTATTAACCATACCACATACGATTCGTACTCTAACATCTAGTGTTGTCTTAGAATCTTTTCTAATTCTTTGAAGGATGTTAGTGTCGAACCAATATATTATGTGGTTTACTGATTTAGCATCTTTGAAATTTGTTGTTTTTCGCTCATTATAAGCTATCTTAACAAAGATATTCCAGTCTGGATTCCAGTTATACGAGCTATAAAGTTTCCCAGTTGTAGAATATACATGATTAGTTAGGCAGTATATATCACTATATACTTTCTTAGTTACCATTGTCTTTTACATTGTTTTGCTATCTGCATTACTACAATGTGAGCTTGAGCAAGAGACCAACCAGTGTTCTCAATGATATAAAGCTTAGTAGCATTAATACCTCTACCAGCGATAGAGATATCTTCAAGATAGCGATTTGTGAAATCTTTTAACTGATCATCAGTTATATCAGGTTTCTTACTACCGCGTACACTTTTCTTGTAAGGCGGTAACTTACACATATCAGAGTATTCAAACTCTTTAAATATGCATAAATCAGGATTATGTAGTACAGTTTGGATTTCATATGAATCCTCTTCTACTACTCTGAACTGACCTCTTTGAATGACGTCGTTCATTACTAATGCTCTTGGTATTCTTAACACAGGAGCTTCACCTACAACATTTGCAAGTAATTCGAAACTATCAGTATAAATATGATAGATTCCGGGACGATTTAATTTCATGGTTATGATTTTTTGTTGATTTCATTACTAAAGTTGTTTTGAATAACTTCTAATAAACTCGATAGAGATAAATGAGGAAATTTCTCATTTAATGACATAGCTGCTTCCATGTCTGTTCTACTGTTATTAATCATCTTAATAACTTCTTTCTGTTCTGTTTTAGATTCGAAAGAAAACCATTTCTTTATCTGCATGTTTCTTCATAATTTTTAATTGCATCATCCAGTTTTCGCCATTTGTCCATGTCTAAATTTGTAGCTTCTACAAGATAATAGATAGAACATGTGCGTCTAAAGACTCCTCGAATATACATCATACCTTCACGATAATGATATTTATTCTTGTACTGTCTTGGAACATTAGCATGAAGTCTGTTAATTAATTCAGTCTTCATCTTCATCTCAGTTGAGGCTTTCTCCCATGATTCTGGTAGATTCTGCCTAATAAAGTTCATTAATCCCATTCCAAATTAATTTTATTGATTAAAATTAGTTATTAATTGTAGCATTGGAGGGAGTCGAACCCTCTACAGCTCCTACGTCTGATCTAACCCGATATGCTCCAGCTTTTTACGACATTAGCTTAGCCGTTTGGTTTATCTCACGCTGCTAAGCGTGTATAATCCATTACATAACTTGTATTGCCAGTTATCTGCTTATTGACCTATTCTACTTCACATTGTTGCAATCAAAACCATAATGCCCCTTATCTACCGTTCAAAGATTTAAGAACTTGGCGCACGGTAGAACACGATCAAAAATCCTAGTTCTTTTCCTTGTATTGCTTAGAGCTATCCGAGGTGAGGAATGTGGAGCATGAGGGAGTCGGACCCTCGTCTTACAACTGATTCATAGACCTAACAGTCAATTTCTTTAAGAAAATGGTATAATTTCGTTGGTCAACATCAATAAAGTTGCTTCACAGAACCCTATTTCCTTGTAGTATTCAATACAATAGCCTACATTATCAGTAATATGCACTTCGATGAAATCATTATCATCTATATGTTTCTGATAGCTACTTTCATTACTCCAATCTCTAGTTTGAATAAATCCAGCTTCTTTTAAGTTGTTTACTAATGTTTCTTTATCCATTTCTTTAGTATTAGTGGCTATATAGGCGACCAAACCTATATAGCCTGTGGTCTTTTAATTATTGTCAAATTTTTTATAATGCCTTGATAGCTGATCTAGAGGTATAGTCTCTTCTGATTCCCCACCAGATAACTATACGGTACAGAGTCAGTATCTCTACTGCTCAACACTACTCTAATTGCCGACTTGATATCATGAAAATGCTATTGCATAATATACTCGTCTGAGTATAGAATCTATACATCTATATTGCGCAATTTAAATATACATCTTCACGATCTTAGGCACATGATCAGTGGCACGTTGTCAAATGTCCTCTCTCCGGCATCGGTCAGTATTACTACTGCCTTACACTTGTTTGAGTCTACGTTAATTCGTAGAGTAGCTGCTTATTATCAGGGGCAAGCCCTCACCATACGCATTCATACCACTACAGCTTCACTATATAGTCAGTATTGTTACTGCTAAAGTATCATGCTTGGACTTTGCGTGGAAGTGTTATCTTCTCTCCAGAGTAAGATTACGCCAATTCCATTCCCAGTTGGCTTTCGGGTATTGTTCCGTCAGAGCATCAATCTGCTCTTTCTTCTTCGTGTCGGACTCTCCGATAAGCTTATCTGCGGTTCGTTTCTTTTCAGCGATTTCTTTGTGGAAGTCATCAATAGAGATGTCGCCGGAATTCAGCTTGTTGTCTAATTCAGTAATCTGTTTTGTGTAGTTAGTACTGATCTTCGCAACTTCGTTTGCGTGGCGCATGTTAATGCAGGTACGCTTACGAATGTACGAACTCATATTTACACAATCCATCAGACGCGCAGTGAGTTCTTCCTTGCGCTTCTCTGAAATTCGTTTCGCTGCTTCTTCAGCAATCTCTTTTGTTACTGTTGCGTCTTGTTTCAACACAGTGTCGATATTCTCCGCTGTGATTTCGCTTACTTTTACTTCTTCTTTTGCCATTTTGAAATAGTTTTAAGAGTTTGATACTTTATTTAATTAACACTAAATTATTTCTACAAAATCACACGATGTAAAGAAATGAGCTTTTGCATATAAGCAAGTAACTCTCATATAACCTAGTTTAAAGGTTAATGTTACATATTGATGTGTGTCATGTAAGTTTTGAGCTATTATTTCATCTAGTTTCCCAAAATAGGATATAGCTCTGACCCTTTCAGCAGTATTATCTGTAGGTTTGATCTTAACTACAGTCTTACCACAGTTCATGCTGCTCTTTTCTTTGCAAGATACTCCTTACGAAGACGTCTCTTGCGTTGTTTGCATGATTCACGTCCGCCTTCTTTAATAAGCTGACGATGTTCATAAGCTAAATACTTATGTACTCTTTCTTTGTTGAGAATACCTAAATATACAGCTTCTCTAGCTAAGTTTTCAGCTGCTTTCTTTTCCCTAGCTGCAACCATACTAGCTATACCTTGTTCTGTGAAACCTCTTCTTTGAAGTCTCTTAATCATTGCATTATATTTCATTTTGATATGAATTTTAAAGTTAAAGAACTGTTCTATGTATTTGTACATCTTATTTCATAGATATCCCTCATCCTTCTCTCACTTTATCTATAGAGTTATAGATTGTCGTTGTATGACCGTTATGTTTGACACATATTAGGGCTCTGGAAGTATTTACAGTTCTTTTGGGTTGATTGGAATCCACCATACTAACAATTTAATTAGTAATATATAACAGCAGGCAGAGGCTCTGGCGGAACCTCTTTGCTTGGACTGTTCTTTGGTATCATTCTGAGTTTACACTCATATTGACAAACACTACAGTCAACAGTATTGTTGCGTGTAGGACATAATTTTACTGGTATTTCTTTACCAGTTAAGTTTGAATCGCTCATGATCGTCTCGGTTGAACAAATGCTTGCATAACATAGGTTTACACAGTTCTCCGAACATCTCTGCCTGTGATTCTTCTTTAAATTCTAAGGAAGTACCGACAATAGCAGCGGAATAACCAAGCCCAAGGTAAGAACCCACAGTGAGCAACCCAGCAGATTTTTTACTTCTGTGATCAGTATATACCCAACCCCAGACAAAATATCTTACTGTTCTTTCATCAGAAAGATCTGGTTTCCAGTCTCCTCTGATTGCTTTTGCAATTGTTTCCAACTTGATGAAGTTCCTAGTTTCATCGCTCAGTTTGTAGCTTTTATAATTGGCTACAGGACTAATTTTTAGTAATTTGCAAGCATCCTCGTAAGGATGTTCTTTACTCAATTCTACCATTTTTTGATCTTTTATAAGGTTCCAGCTTCTTATGTTTAGGACGTTTTTTATATTCCGTCTTATTCTTAGTTTCCTTCTCCTTGTTTGCCATAACTAATAAAGTTTTATCAGTTTGTTGATAATTTTTAGATGATCACCTAAGTGCCTGAGATCATATTTATCTAATATCATCCCTATAGGAAGCGGCAAGTATTCAGTTTCTATCAGAAACTTAATTGCTGCCTTATGAGCTCTCAATTTATCATTTCTAGCAATTGCTATAGTAAGAAGCTCAGCAAAGTTTGGAGCTTCAGAAGAAATGATACTAAGATTGTTTCTTAGATCAACACAGAACTCTTGAACAATCTGATCAATCGGAATAATTTTCTTAGCTGGAGTAACTTTTCCTACTAAGATTCCGGCAGTAATTATATCTCCTACTTCAGTATCATTAAGATACTTAATAGATGATTGTGATACTCCGTCCCCATTCACATTCTTTACTAATACTTTTAGCAAAGCATCTAATGTTTTTTCATCTGAAGATGTAAATTCTCCAGTAAAAGTGATAAGAATTGCTTTCATAAATTATTGATTAATTATTTCTACTTTAATTTCGTATTCTTCTAGCTGTGCTAACATATAATCTGTAGCCATACTAGATTTGATAAGCACGTAGGGACAAAAATCTAACTTATCTCCAGCTTTCATCCTACATATTGGTTTTGCTTCAGCTAAAGTAAAACCTAATATTTTGGTTAATGCTAGTAAATTAGCTAGAAAATGCTCTGTGTTTAAGGTAATGGATTTTAAATACCTTTGCGATTCCTTTTTCATTTTTTACATAATCTTAAATTGTTAGTTAATAATAGTGACGACGCCTAGGGCACTCTAGGATAATTTAATAAGACGTGTAAGTGCCTACACGAATCCTACATCAAACGACTTTTCTAAATTGTTAATAAAGAAACCATTTGTTAATAATAAATCTAAGTCTTTTTTAAGTGTTAAAAATTTATTAGATTAGCTCTCTGTTTAAACACTGAACATATGTTCCTTAGAAGTTGCCAATTCCTAAGTGTGTACCTGATTTTAACGTCCGCACGATTGTAATATTTGCAATTATCAGTACTAATTAGAGCAATTGCCACTCTTCTTCTCCCGCTTAAAAATACTACTTACGCCCCACAGGTTTGTCATTTTCTGACGACGCCACATCTATTCTCACGAACTAATGTAGCTTGGCTGTAAATAAAGTTTAATCTTTACTTCTTTTTTACTTCATTAACGCTTTAATGAGTCTCTTGGATTCCTTGCAGAATCTACACTTAACATAGGTGTAATAACGTCTTTTTGTATAATTGCGCCATGTTGCACATCCTTGTATCTGGATTTGTTTGACTCATATATGTTAACAATGTCAGCAATAGACAATGATGTACCATGTGTCATCAAAATATCTACTAATATTACGTCTGATAAAGACAAAAATACACTGTCAACACGTTGACTTTCCTTCAAATCATTTCTGGCTTGAAGTACATCCTGTACAGTTAATACAGGTTCTACCTCTGTTTGAGGTTCTTGTGATACATTCTCCTTTTCAGGATTAATGCTCTCAGCTATTCGATCATGACCGAAATAGACTGATACTCCTACGAATATGGCTAATACCAATGCAAATAGGATACTCCAGAAGATAGTATTTCCTCTGTTTGGCTGACGATCAAGTTCTTCCATACTTTAGTCCTCCATTTCTTCTAACATGTTAGATACTACGGATGCAGTTTCGATAATATCGAACGTTTCTCCGGAAATACTAATTAACGACCCTTCGTTATTGCCACAACAATAATCGAAAGATGTAGAAGTAAATACTAATTCTTCTCCGTCCACTGTGTGAACTTTTGCACATTTTTTCATTTTGATAATGTTTTTAATTGTTAATAATTATTTAATAGTATCACCTACAAAGTATACGTTCATATACAGATAATCTGCAACGTATGCTTTATATTCATCTCCAGTAACAGGATTTACTAAGTAGAATACATAATCTTTATCAGTTTCCTGATATTTATTTGTTAATATGTATCTCTTAAACCTCATTTGTAAATCTACAAAGTTGTAGGGGTTCTTAGTATCTTCAGCAATTTGTTTATAGATTAATAAACTTAACCAGCAAATAACTAAAATAGATACTACAATCATACTAATCCTATTAAGGATGTTGTGATTCTCTTTTACTTTGACTGTCATCTCTTCTTATTTCTCTCCACAGTGAAATGTAACCTACTATTACTACTAACACTATAGCAATACATGCAATAATTAGGAGTGCGTTAAAGATTGTAACTGATAAATTTACTTCTACTGTGTGCATAGAATTTTAGTTTATATTAACTGCACTTTCTTGTATATGTCATACCAAAAATCGTAACCTTCGTCTGTTTTACTCCAAATAAATGGTCTTAGTATAATACCGTGTGGAGAGTCTGTCATTAAGTTAACAATCCGTTTTGTTTTGTTATAGTTTGACCTTACTAGGCTATTAGCTTCTGTATCTTTAATAAGATTTCTTACAAAAGCACTTAAAGCTTTCTCTTCTATGAGTAACTTAAGCAATTCATAAGGCATTTCAGTTACTATCAGATGCCTTAAACATTGTTTCTTTTCTTTCATGCTATTATAAATTAAATTAACTACTCTAATATTCTTTTGCAACTTTCTTTATATAAAATATACCAAAAGCTAGTGTTCATTGTATTATACCATCTAAATGCCGATATAATGATATTAGGAGTAGATTTTCTCATTAATAGAGTAATTTGGTATCTTTGACTAAAGTCATCTAATGTAGAATGGCTATCGATAGTATTTACTATAAACTTATGTAGAGCTTTTTTCTCTATTAATAGTTTAAGTAATTCGTAGGGCATTTCGGTTACTATTAAATGTTGTAGAGATTGTTCTTTTTTCATATTACTGATTATTGATTAATACTCTTAAATAATTTAAACACATTAGCTTCATATGCAAACTAGGAAGATTTATTTGACATATTAATAAACCCTATCGCCACGATGAGGCTGTGTTTATGATAGGGAAACTACTACAATACCTTATTTGCCACGGATTTTACATGCAGTAGTAGTTATAAACTAAAGTAAGTGCATTATAGTAGAATTATATGCATGCGATTACCAACTATGCTATTCTCTTACTTTATAGTTTGAGACTTTTTTATTGGTTACTTCTTGCTCAGGGAAGACCTCAACTATTTTCTTCTTTTCTAGTTTCGCATCGTCATAGTTAACAGGTGCGACAACTTCATACTTAAAATGATACTTATTGTTCAGTTAGTATCAGACTGTCAAGTACCCTATAACATATTGTTGGGTCAACAATTAATTCTCTTTACTTGCTTAGATTAGTTGCTACTAAGAGTTGCACACATAGCGAACCTAACTATGCCTCTACCACGTGGATTATAATACAATTTAGATATCCTTAGCAGTGCATAGCGTATCTATATCTAATATTGTATTATTCTTTGACTCCGTATTCACCTACAGCAGTAGGACTTTTAGGACTTGTCACCTTCCTTGGTTACGTTAAAGAAAAGAGTTATAATAATATAGTATGTTAGCGCTACCTAACTATTTACAAGGACATACCTTACCTCTATTATTATAACTGTACGTGGTCAAACTTATCCATCTCGGACTTGTAGTTATTTGCATTTCGAAGATTATCTACTTTGCGACAAATCTGTTTTATATAATGAGTATTGTTATTCTATTTGAAACTACACTATCTTCACAGACCATGTAGTTATTACCTTTCTCTAGATTCAAGAAAGGAGGTCTTAATGTGATTTCAAAAGTTTGTTAAAACTCTTAATCGCCACCGTCTTTCACGGCTTGCGTCAGATTTCCCTACCAAGCTCTTGCGAGTATTTATATAATGATAGCACTGATGATTAAGAGTTTACATTTGTACTAAAACTTACTGCAACAAGTATACTCATTATCTCTCGATTTAACGTAAATCTGCAAGCAACATTGTCATTATCTCTCGTAAGAAGTAGTACTCTATTAACTATAGCATTTTACACCTAAAACTTATAACTGCGCAACGCATAGCCTGAATGTCACACGTTCTCTATCAGTCCACAGAATTTACTGCTTCATCTGGCAGCTGAGTACGCCCTTACGTCTGCCAACTATACTATTGTAAGAAACTGGTGCCCTCAATGTCTTGGGAAGTTATTGAGTTTTTGAATTGCCTGTCTTTCCAGGCTGTCACTCTCTTTCAAGTTGTCACTAAACTTATAAATCGGAATTAGTTTCCTGTACAGTTTATCCTTAACTTTTAAGTGCGTTACTAGTAAACCGCCGAAAAGATACAGCACTACTGGTTTAAACTACCCTACCAGCAAGTAAAGCTCGTCTTTCCGAGCCGCCATGCTATCCCTTGTGCCACAGTACTCGCAACATACTATAACAGAACGTTCCTTTAGCCGATTACCCACACACCCCTACGTACAATGGTGGAACGCAGCTTTCGCTACGATAGTCAACGCTCATTTGCTTCCCTCTCTTAGGTCTCTGTCACTATACAGTTCATAATTGCAAATAGGGCGGATCTGATAAATGGTCCCCACATTACTACTTAAAGCAATGTGGTTTCACCATTATTTACTCACAAATACATTGTGAGTCTATCATGGCTCTTGTTACTCGGCAGAGGAGCCTTACCGAAACCTACAATGTAGGACGCTGTTTAAAACTTATCTTTCTTTCATATTAATATTTATGTAAAAAGAGGCTAGCCTTTCGGCTAGCTCTCTAATTACCAATTATCGCCTTGTTGTTGCTCTTTTGGTGCTGTGAACGTTGCTCCGTCTTTCTCATTGACTTTGATTACTTCATCGTCAGCTTTCTGAGGCGTTGGATCTTCCTTAATTGCGGTGCAATAAGCTCCAAACGCTCTTTGCCCTTGTTCAATAGGACTTTCTCCTACAGCAAATTGCTTAACTCCGTCCTCGTCAACGAATTGGCGACAGAATACACGCAAGGTTGTGTAGATAATTGGATTTCCATCTTTGTCTTTGACATAATCTCCGACTTTGATGTTTAATTCAGGGTGTGCACTCAAATGTTTCTTGTAAAACTTCTGAGCTGGTGTAAAATCACACCATACACCGTAGATCGTGCGATACTTTTCAGGTATCTCCTGTGCAGTTTCGGCTTTTCCGCCTTTGTCTGTAGGAAGTAGGTCTTTGTATTTGTTTACAATGTTCTCAGAGAAACAAACAAATGACTGTGCATCAGCAAAAGGGTCATTTAAGTTCTCTAATTTACCTACGAGATAACGCTTTCCGGCGTTTTGTTTTCCATCAGCTACTTTTCTGATTTCTGGATCATTAATGATAAAACGTGCCATAATACATGTATTTTAATTGGTGAATAATCTTGTTTTGGCTATATATTAGTCTGAAAGACTAAATATAATTTGTTTACAGAGGGCAAGATTAAGGGTGGATTTGTAGACTATTACACAACCACTCTAATCCTTTTTTTTCTCTCTCCATTTTTTGGCAGTTGCGGATGACTTGCCCCTGTGCGCAGCTGGTGACAGTACCATGTACCTAATTGTAGATACAGGATACTGTGTACCATATACTGCGTAGCGAACCCTATTGGTTTGCTGTGCGATTGGTGTTTGTTGTGGTTTGACTTGCTTCTGCAATTGGTGTTTGTAGTTAATAATCGTTAATAAAAAGGGAGTCCCGAAGGACTCCCAAGGTTATACTACCACAAATACAAGAACCTTGCAATTCGAATAGCTAACCCAGTGAAAGCTACACCTACTCCCCATCTCCACACTGTCAACCAAGCATGGAAATCGTATACTTCCTGTATCATCATAACAACGGGAGTCATACACATGATTAAAATACCAAGGCAGATCAGTGTGCTACCAGCATCTTTCAACTTTAACAGTTTTTCACTCTGTTTCATAATTAATTGAATTAAATGTTAATAAATGCAAAGAGTATGCAACAGCTTTTTTACCGTTCAATCTAATCAAATGAGGATAGATAAGGGTAATAGGACTCGATGTTAATCTATCCTAAAACTTCATTTATTACCTACTAACATAAGTAGAACTTACCTATCCCCAATAGATGTTAACAGAGGCTGAAATGCCCCTGTTAGCCATGTTACTCAAAGTCGAACCAAGAGTCTACATAGTCGTAGTCTTGTTCAGTAGGTTCGAAAATACAATCAGATAAGTTCATAATTATATAAATTAAAAGTTAAACATCCAATAATAGAAAACTGAGGCTTGAATTGCCTCAGTTACGCTGTGATAAGTAGTTGTGCATAGTCATTGATACACCATAATGCAATTACATAATATGCATCATCTGAAGACATCTGACTTATTGCACAAATGTTAGCGGTAGCTAACTCACTGTTGAATTCGTTCATAATACTAAACTGTTTTGATGAATAATGGTGGGGACTTCTCCCAATCTATGGAAGCCGGGGGTGACTTGGTGTGCTGTTCCACACGCTCACTTTTTCTCTCATAATTTTGATACCCCCTATCTAAATTTTAGTGTATAAAAAAATTTTATATAATTTTTTCTTAAAAAATGTTAAATAATCACTGCTAAATAGCCCTAAACCTTGTTAATAAGTGTTAACAAATAGGCAACCTAACCACACAAACAAGCGTTTATATGGGGGTAAGGGGGATATTACTACAAACTGTATATCTTAAGTAAGTAGTAATAATTATTTTTTTATAGTATATACTCTTACTTTAGATAATTACAATATAAATTATAGCATATAAAATTAACGCATATGAAACAACAAGAACAAATGCCACTGGCATACTCTGGCAAATACATAGATTACAAATCAAAGACTTATTTTTTAGCACCAGAAAAATCACAAGGTGGTTGTATGGGCTGTGACTTACTAGGTAGAGATTTATGTACTAAACAGTTAACAGACTACTGTAGACAAGGTTATATACTTAAGAAAGTAGAATTATGATTTTTATAAACAGATATTGGGAGGTACTTGTTGGGCATACTTATGATCCAAAGTACGCAGATAAATATGATGCTACTATAAAACCAGAAGACTATACTTGGGAAGTCATAAGTAAGCTAGAACCAGCCACTCCAATAGAAGAAGACTTTAATCCTTGGACAGATAGAGAATACGCATTATAAATAATATTATTATGACAATATACGATTCAGAATTAGCAGAGATAATCAAAAGCCAAACTCCAGTAGAGATCAATGGTTTATAGTATATAATAGAGCCTAATAGAGCAGGTAGTTGTGATGGCTGTGCATTTATGAACAGTGGTAAATGCCCACAAAGAGCAGTAACTTATTGTTGTTCAAATGGTGGAAATATACTAATAAAAGCTAAATAATGATAGATAGAGATAAACTTAAAGAAAAATTTAATCAGTTAAGATTAGAACAATCTAATATTAGTTCGAGAATAAAGCATATAAATTGGGCTTTGTCTTCTACTACTGATCAACTAGCTGAGTTATACTTAAGAAATGACATAATATTGTCTACTAAAACTACTATAAAAGGTATAGTACACGTCTTATTTGATTTAAAAAGTGATAAAGTATATCTGGTAGAAGGAAGATCAATATATAATGGTATACTTAGATTAAAAAGTATAATATCTTATAAAGATTATGTAGAATTAGAGAAACATAAAGATAATCTAAACGTTATAGATAGAAACTAAGTTAAAAAAGAATATGGAAGATAAAGTATTAGAAACAGTAGTTAATGGTATTACTTGGAATATGTTAAAAGACGTACTAGTTAAACCATTAGCACCTATTATGGTTACTAAGGAATTTACAGAACAAATTCCTAATGGTAAAGTAGATGAAAATGGGTTTAATGAGTATGATACTCAAACAGAAACTAAAGAAGTAGAATCTGATTGGGCTACTGGTATTGTATTGAAAATCCCTACTAATATTACTGACCCACAATTTAAGGTTGGAGATACTATTGCTTATAATAAGAAGTTTGCAATGTATTTTGATCTAGTAAAGGATACTCAGCTGGTGAAACCTTATGATATTGTTGCCGTTAAGTAATATATATTTAAACATATTTTTAACCCTGCTGAAAGGCATTGAGAGCTCGACTTAGGTCGGGCTTTCTTTTTATATGTTAATTAACTGTTAACAAATGTTAAAAGCTATTAACTATTTTAACATGTAGCGTTTATAGAGACATGGAACAATTAATAGTATTAGGTCTCTGTTCTTTTATGATGTGGTTAGCCATATGGGGACTTAATGATAAAAATAAGAAATGATATGTTAAAATATAAAGTAATTAAAGATTTCGGATCAGCCAGAAAGGGCGATGTGTTAGTAAATAGTGTTGAAGATCCTCAAGTATTTACTATGGAATGTAGCAATGGTGATATCGAAGGAGATAACTATTCGTACAGATCAATGAGTATATCTGATGATATTGCAGATCTATATGTAGAAGAGGGATACTTGGAAGAAGTGGAAGACAATAAATCTACTAAAGTAGTAGATCTAATAGATAATCTGGTAGATCAGTATGATAAGGATTACAAAGAAGTAATGGATAAATACTCAGAAGGTAAAGTACCACCTTGTGTTAAGCTAGAAGCTGAGACAGTGTACTATAACCTTACTAAAGTATTAAATAAAATTAAAGAGGAACTGATTAATGAATAAATTGGTTAAGACCGTATCTAGAACCGATTTATACAGAGAATTTCTAAATAGCCTTAATGGTATACTTAAGCTTACAGACAGGGAGTTAGAGTTGTTAACAACATTTATAGATATAGATGTCAATACACCAAAACTCCCTAATGTAAGGAAGAATGTAATAAGTACTGAGAATAGGAAATATATTAAACGTACTTTAGGTATTACTCCTGATAATCTTAGTAGATACATAGCTAAGTTCAAACAGCAAGGCATATTAAGGGTAGGTAAAGCAGATGATGAAGTAATGGTCAGTAAAGCTTTGATACCTGAAATAATCGGTGATAGAGTACAAATCACAATAATATTAAAAGTTAATAAAGATGAAGATGAGGTCATTCCTGCTTGAGGCAGGATCTATAATAGCGTGGAAGAAGTATCCTTATATTAAGAAGTTATGGAGTAAGATTAGAGGCAAACAGTTACCATTTAATATGTTTACTATAGTAACTAATAGGACAGAACTACTTACTTCAGATTATATGAAGGATATAGAGATATATGAACCGATACGCAAATATAGTAAACAAGAGCAATCTAAGATAAGTGTACTTGCGAGTGACACGTTATATAGCAGTGATTGGGTAGATGTAGCAGCATTGATAAATATAATTAGACCTAATACGTTAAATGGTCCTATTACATTAGCTACATGTAAATACTATAAGAAGGTTGAATGGCATGAGAAATTAGACGAGTATATATACTAAACTAAGTAACAAGTATAACCTACCATATCAAGTAGTTGAAGTAATATGCAATAGCCCGTTCAAGTTTACTAACAAAGTAATAACAGAATTAGATCCTAAACCAGTGATGTTCGCTTACTTAGGAAAGTTCAAAATAAAGAAAAGATATGAAGAAGAAGCGAAAAATTGATATGTATGACCCTCAGATATATCCTAGGAAGCTATGGGTAGCTGTAGGACCAGAAGAATTAGACGAACAATTTAGGTTCTACTTAACAGATAAATCTGGAGTGATAGAAAACATAGACGAGGAGCTTGAGCAAGAAGGTATAGCCATGAGTACATATTCAGTATGTAGAAAATCAGACGGATTATATGGATGTTTGGTATATGCTCCTAACTTAGAAGTAGTTACAGATGATTCAATACCGCATGAAGCAGTACATGTAGCTGATTACATATATGAAGAAGTAGGTGTACATGCTATAGAATCATACTCTCAGGGAAATGAGAATTATGCTTACTTGGTTGGTTGGGCTGCTGGTTGCATCAGTAAAACTATAATTAAAGAGAAACAAAATGATATCTGATCATATATTTCAATGCATGAAAGAAGATAGTAGTGATTACTATCCTACTTCAGGATATAGAATAATACCCGGAGTTAGAGAAGTGCCAATAGAGATAGCATATAAAACTCTTTACATATGTGATCTTATGCATAAATATATAAACACACCGGATATTAAAATACTTAATAAATTAAAAGAAATGACACACGAAGAAAGCAAAAATATGTGGGAACTGGAGAAAAAGAACTCTAGACCAGAACTATTCACTAAACCAATGAAAAAGTTATATGATGTAGTTGAGAAATGTATTGAAGATGATATTATCAGATATGATGATTTCACAAGCGATATGATTGATGAACTTACTACAGTAATGGTAGAGAATGGTAAGAAAGAAGAAGAAACTACATTAGATAGAGCAGAACAAATTGATCAGATTTGCAATAATTTAACTAAAAAGTATGAACAGAAATATAGTACCAGAGAGTCTGGAGTAGGAGTTGCAGACGTACACACAGATAGTGTAGAAGTACAAGACACTGAAGGACTATGTGAATCCGAATGTGCCACTGTAGAGAGCACTGACGATAGTACAGAGATTGCATAAAGAAAAGTATTTAGGATATAAAATTGATTGAATTATGGTAAAGTATATAGCAACAAAGAGAGAAGGTGATGTGATAGTAGCGAACTTTGAAGAACAAAAAGTAAGCAAAGCAACATACGGTAGTGGATATGATTATAGTTACACAATAACTGAACCCGGTGAATGGATTGTAGATGATGAGAAGTTATTTGATGTTGAGGAAGGAGATGTAGTACTTAAGATGTACTCTGTTACAAATAATTGGGAAGAAAAAGAATATATTAAGTTACATTCTCCTGAATTGAAGGACTACTATCGTAGAAGAGATGAACATAATAAACGACGTGAACTTGAGAAACCATGTAATGATTGCGTTTGTTGTGAAAAAGCTTAATGTATGGAAAAGGTACTGATAAACAAACATGGTGATTACATGATCTATGACACATAGAAGAATTCACTAACATATAGTTCTGAAAAATATACTTGTGATAGAAAGCTTATCAGATTAAGAACAGATGGTTAGGTAATCACAGAGAATGAAGTGATTGATGTTAAAGCTGGAGATATAGTAATTCCTCAATCATTCTACAGTAAGAAAGAAGAGAAATATATCTGTAAAATAGTAGTAATAAGTGATGCTACAGCTTCATACGATCTTGAAGAAATAGAAAGAATCAAGAGAGAACATGAAGAATATAAGAAGGATAAGTAATTATGAAACTATTTGATATAGTCGGTGGTAAAGTTGTAATTCATTCTGATGCCTTAGGTATCCCATGCTTTAAAAAGGTATGGGATGCCGATAAAGCAGATAAAGAACATGCTACTAAAGTAATTAGTTACATTGTACTTAAGAATAAATGGAATAGTCCTTATGTACTAAGTATGGATCCTGATAGCATTGAACCCAAGTTAAAAGAAGAACTATTCGATGACGTTAATTATGAATTATCTGCAGCAGAAGTAGCATGTGAAGAACAGTTTAAAGAATTCTGCAATACTCGTCTACTTAGGATGTTACAGAATATGAGACGTAAGCTTGACAGTTTCAGTGATTACTATGAAGAATCATTAGGTGAAGACTTAGATGAAAAGAAAATTGAGAAGTATCTAGCTGGATTTGAAAAAGTAAAAGGAGCGTATGTTACTTTAGATTTCTTAGAGAAAGCAGTGAAAACAGAAGAGCTTAGTACATCTAAGATTAAAGGTGATGCTAAAGTTAATCCTTATGAATTGACAAGATAATACATCAATTACAACTTAAATTAAACAACACGTTATAATAGATAAAATTGAACTAATATGAAAAAGCAGATTGATATTGTCATTGATATGACTAAAAGCGAAGAAGAGATTTGGGCACAGATTGATGAAGCATATAATACTCTGAGAGCATTAAATGTTAAGAAACCTAGTCTGTGGAAGAGAATCAAATCTTGGTTCTAAAAGTGAATCCGGGACACTATAACTCCCGGAATATATTGCCCTCTAATTTGTAATGGTAGCAAGGCTGGCTCTAACCCAGCAGGTGTGGGTTCGAATCCTACGGGGGCGACCAATAAGGAAGGTCAATTCACGATTTGGGTAATGTACAAGACAGCTGAGGCGTTGGCATTTTGTTTTGTAAACCTTCCTACGATATTAAAGGTACGTTTGCAGTAGCTGTGGGTAGTATCCGAACTCCTGAAAGATGGTAAGAATGACCCTCTACGTATCTTTAAACTTAGTGAAGTATGGCGCGCATACAACGTAACCTCCTAAGTCACTGACTATATAAGGAAGCTTATAGTTAACACAGCTCATGATGGACCTAATCGTAAGTAGGTGAGTTTGACAGAGTTCTCAGATAAACTGTAGTTTAACTAAACTTCGTATGAAAGGAATAGAACAAATTAGTAATAATAAATTCAAAGTACTATATGGTCATACTATAATAGGTAATAAAGTAGGGTTTATTTATAGAACGATGGATCTGCAACAAATGAAAGAATATGCCAAAAATTGTAGAAAAGAAATCAGGTTTAATTCCACAAATAGATGAAGCTAATTCACATCATTACAGTAAGTTAACACTTAAAGATTTAGAAGAAATTTTACTAGAATTATTTGGTAAAAAGTATGGAAAAAGCGAGAGGTAAAAATGTAATATTTTATATGGAGGATGAATTAGGAAGACCTATATTTATGGAAGATGAGAAGTTAAAAGCTATAAAAAAAGAACTATTCGCATTTACAAACTATAAATATTACACCTTTGAAGAATTAGTAAAAAATGACAGTAGACTTCAGTAAATAGATAAAAAACAGCAATAAGTTTAGATAGCCAGCCCTCAAGTTTTTGGAGACTGGCTCTTATTGTTAGTATCCCGCTGGTACGTCAGAGTACTTTAAATATTGGGATGAACAAATGGATAGATGTAAGTATGGTTATACTGCTGATGATGGAGATTTCATTAGTGGGTATAACTATTTTTATTTAAACTTCTGTCCTATTCAAAGAATTATCTATACTACAATTACTAATCCAGATGGATCTACAACTACTAAAAAAACACGTGATTTGTAGTTCCCAGACTTCTATGACTATGACTATTACTTCTTCTTAGCAGTAGAAGATGCAGAAGAACAAAGCAAACATTTATGTGCATTAAAGAGTAGACGTAAGGGTTATTCATATAAGAATGCAGCAATGGCATGTCGTAACTACTATCTATTTGCAGGCAGCAAAACATATATCTATGCTAGTAATAAGCAATACTTAACAGAGGACGGTATTCTTACTAAAGCGTGGGACTATATGGACTTTATAGATAAGAACACAGCTTGGGGTAAGAAGAGATCTGTTAATACTTAGATGCGTAAGCGTGCTGGTTTCTTTACTAAAGATGAATACGGTAATGAGGTTGAGAGTGGTTATAAATCAGAAATCATTGGTGTTACTCTAAAAGATAACCCAGACGTAGTTCGTGGTAAAGCTGGTAAACTTATTATATTTGAAGAGGCTGGTTCCTTCTCAGAGTTAGGTGCAGCATGGCAAATCGCTAGACCATCTGTAGAACAAGATGGTATTGCGTTTGGTACAATGATTGCATTTGGTACTGGTGGTGATGAAGATAGTCACTTTGAGACACTAAAAGATATGTTCTATAATCCTGATGGTTATAACTGCTTAGGATTTAAGAATATATGGGATGAAACTCCATCTGATAAACTGTGTGGATTCTTTATTCCACAGTATACCAATATGGACTTCCGTGATGAGAATGGTAAACGTGTTTACATGGATGATGACGGTAATACACTGTATAAGAAGTCTGTAGAGTACATATTAGCTGAACGTAGAAAGGTAATAGAGAATGCTACTAACTCAGTAGCAGTAGACCGTTATGTAGCTGAACACTGTATAACACCACAAGAAGCATGTTTGGAATTTGGAGGTAACATATTCCCTAAGAAAGAACTACAAGAACAACTAGCAAATATACGTATAAATAAACACCTAAGTAATCACAAATAGGTAGGAGATTTGATATGGGATGCTAATGGTTCTATTAAGTGGGTACTTAAGAAAACAGGTGATATTACACATTATCCATTAAAGAAGGATGATGATCCTACTGGATCTATAGTTATATGGGAACACCCTGTAAAGGATGCTCCCGTTGGTTTATATATACTTGGGGTAGACCCATATGACCACGACTAGTCAGGTACTAATTCATTAGGCTCTACGTTCGTTTACAAGCGATTCTAGAGCTTTGAAAACTATTATGATATAATTGTCGCTGAATACACAGGACGCCCTACAACAGCCGAAGAATACTATGAGAACCTACGTAAACTAGCAGTTTATTATAATGGTAGAATAATGTATGAAAATGAACGTAAAGGTTTGTTCCCATATTTTACTGCTAAACATTGTGACTACTTACTTGCTGATCAACCTGACATTATATCTGATATTGTAGGTAATTCTAAAGTATAGAGAAAGAAAGGTTGTCATATGAACAAACAGATTAAGCAATGGGGAGAAGGCTTAATAAAAGACTGGTTAAATGACGAACAAGCTCCCGGTAAAAAGAACCTACATAACATACTATCAGAGCCGCTATTAGAAGAACTTATAAGCTATAATGATACAGGAAACTTCGATAGAGTCATGGCGTTGATGCAGGTAATGATTTATAGAGAACAGCTCTATAATTTAAAGGTTAAAGAGAAGAAAAAAGAGAATAGAGATAGGGTACTATTTGATGGACCTATCTTTACTCAAGAGTGGTATCATGACGATGATATTACTAATGATAATATAGAAGCATATATGTTTTAACTATGAAAAATATCAATCAATTTCCTATACAGAAATTGCCAATGTCTAAGAAGACTCAAGACTGGAGAGAATCTTGTGTAGATTACATTATAGGTCACAGTCAAGGAGGTTCTAGGAATGGCAATACCAGAACTCGCAAGGAAGAGATGTAGACTTACTATGATCTTTACAATAGTATATACAATGAGAAAGATCTTAAGTATGTTACTAACCCATTTAAACAATAGGACGGTTTCCCTGCAATGGCTTAGGATTATAATATAATCAAGCCAAAGATAGACCTATTATTAGGTGAAGAAACCAAAAGACCATTTAACTTTAAGGTAGTACGTACTAGTGAGATAGCAACTAGTGAGTTACAGGAAAAAGCTAAACAGATGTTGATGGACTATATTCAGGCTACCATCATGAGTAAACTAGGACCTGAAGAATAGGCTAGATACCAAGAAGCTTTGCAATCTGGTGAGATTATGCCACCAGAACAGATACAGAAATACATGAGTAAAGACTATAAAGATATTGCAGAGATTACTGCATATCATAGTCTTATGTACTTAAAGAATAAACTCAACATTAATCATGAGTTCTTTAAAGGTTGGAAAGATGCATTAGTAGGTGGAGAAGAAATATACTATATAGGTATAGTAAATGGAGAACCATGTCTAGAACGCATCAATCCTATCTACTTTGATTATGATACGGAAACATCAGACTTAGAGTTTATTCACGAAGCACAATGGTGTTGCTATGAAATGAATATGTCAGTAACTGAACTGTATGACAGACTGTACGATAAGATGACAGAGAAACAGTTGAATGAGTTACTTGATATGATGAGTGATAGTGCTAAAGGAGGTATTAATCCTGAAGTAAGAAAAACATCATTGGATTATCCGCATATTAAAACTCATACTATTAATGGTTTTAGCTCTAACCCATTTGATGGAAGTGGAGATAATATCAAAGTATATCATGTATGTTGGAAGTCATTCAAGAAGATTGGATTTGTTACTATAATTGATCCAGAAACAGGTATGCCTGAGACATATGAAGTAGATGAAACATACAAAGAAACAGGTATGGAAATATCTGTTGAATGGAAATGGATCATTGAAACATGGGAAGGGTATAGAGCTGGAGAAGATCTCTATATAGGTATAGAACCTGTTGAATATCAATATGTATCATCTGATAATCCTAATGCACAAAGATTGCCTTATACTGGAGTAATATATAATAATACTAACAGTAGACCAAGATCTTTAGTAAGTATGATGAAACCATTACAGTATATGTATATTGTACTTTGGTATCGTCTTGAACTTGCAATGGCTAGAGATAAGGGTAAGGTAGTGAATATGGATATTACTTAGATACCTAAATCAATGAATATTGATGTATCTAAATGGATGCATTACCTATCTGCGCTAGGTGTTAACTTTATTAATCCTTATGAAGAAGGATGGGATATACCGGGTAGAGAAGGTGGTAAACCATCTCAATTCAATCAAATAACGGCATTAGATCTTACTATGGCTAATACTATCAACCAGTATATTATGCTCATGGATAAGATTGAATCTATGTTATCTGAAATATCTGGAGTAAGTAAACAACGTGAAGGTTCAATATCATCTAATGAGTTAGTAGGTAATGTAGAAAGATCAGTACAGCAATCGGCTCATATTACTGAACCTTGGTTCTGGACACATAATCAAGTAAAGAGAGAGTGTTTGAATATGCTACTGAATACAGCCAAATGGGCTTGGAAAGACGGTAGTAAGACTCATCTGCAGTATATATTAGATGACGCTACTAGAGCATTCTTAACACTATCTGATAACTTCCCATATGAAGACTTTGATATATTTGTAGATGACTCTACTAAGAATCAACAGAATATTGAGTTCCTTAGAAGTCTTATTCAACCTGCTATGCAAAATGGAGCTAGTTTACTCGATGTAGTAGAAATCTTTACTAATGATAATACTACTATGATTAGAAACAAACTTGAAGAGATTGAGCAGAAACGCATGGAACAACAACAGGCTATGGAAGAAGCTCAAGCTCAAAGAGAACAACAGATGATTCAGATGCAAAATGAAGTTAAAGAAGAAGAGTTAATGATTAAAGAAGCAGAGATGGATCTTAAGAAATATGAGATAGATTCTAACAATGCAACTAAGATTACAGTAGCTCAACTTAATGCTTATAGAGGTGCAGAAGATATGGATCAGAATAATAATGGAATTCCAGATCCAATGGAGATAGCAGCCCAAGCATTAGCAGAAAGAAAACAAGCATCTGAAGAAGCTTCTAAACAATTCGAATTCAATGCTAAACTAAGAGAGTAGTAGATGAAGAAAGATATAGAAGAAAAGAAAGTAGCTTTAGAGAAACAGAAATTGCAATCTCAAAAGGAATTACAAAAGATGAAAGATGATGCAGCTTTAGAAAGAGAAAAACTGAAAGCTAAAACGGCATTGAAGAATAAAACTAATGCAGAAGCAGCAAGAGGTAAATAATTATGGCAGGAGTATATTAGATATATAATAAAGAAACTAATAAAAGATATATAGGTAGCTCTATTAATATAGAAAGAAGATTAAAGGAACATAAAAGAAATCTTAAAGCTAATAGACATTCTAATCAACATTTACAGAACGCTTGGAATAAATATCAAGAATATCTAATATTTGAAGCACTAGAGTACTGTGAGCCGGATTAGTGTTTAAAGTTAGAATAGGAATACATAGATTACTATAATTCTGCCAATAGAGAGTTTGGATACAATATTGATCCGCAGGCTGCATCTGCTGGCAAACATCTATCCGAAGAAACCAAATAGAAGATAAGCAAAGCTCATACTGGTAAGAAAATCCCTCCAGAAATAGTAGAGAAGGTAAGAAAAGCTAATACTGGTAAACCAAAACCAAAATAGTCAGAAGCAATGAAACGTAAATATAAAAATGGGTACACGATCCCTAGATTTACTGATGTTTCTGCAGATAAACAGATGATTTGGAAGTCCCATTTGTCAGAAGGACAGATTAAACGGTATAGTGATTATAGTAATAGACCAGAAGGAGTAAGTTTAGAGGTTTTATTTATGGATGGCAGAATTGAAGAATATCCTTCTATGAGAGAAGCCGCTAGAAGATTAGGAATAGATAAAGGAGCAATCAAATACGCACTCGATAATACAGGTGGCTTTATGAAGAAATTAGATTGTTATTTTATAAAAGTAGTAGGAGAGAAGTAATATGAAATTAATATATAATAATATTATACCCTTTAAAGGGTTTAAGGCAATGAATTTATTTGGTTTGTGTTTTGTACGCAAAGGTATGAAAATGTCTGAAAAAGATATTAATCATGAAAGTATACACACAGCGCAGATGAAAGAATTGTTATATATACCTTTCTATCTGATTTACTTTGGTGAATGGCTAGTAAGATTATTTATGAAGGGTAATGCTTATAGAAACATAAGCTTTGAAAAAGAAGCTTATGATAATGAAAAGGATTTAACATATTTAAATAGGAGGAAACATTATGGCATGTGGAGGTAAAAAGTCAGGCTCTAAAAAGGGCAAAGGTGGAAAGAAATAATTGAAAAATTATGAACAAAGAAGCATTTAAATAGAGAATGCAGAGCTTAAAGTCTTACCGGGAGCAAAATCCCGGTAAAGGCTACTTAGATTGGAAGGCTTCATTACCAGATAATTTGCAAGATGAGAGTAGCTATAATCTGTAGAGAGCATATGAACTTGGATATGAACCAGAGTATATTGAAGAAGACAGATCTTATCATTTACCAACTAGAGATCAAGAAACAGGAGAAATACTTAAGAAACCTTGGCATCCTACATTCTTAATAGGATTACAAGAAGATGCTAAATTAGGTTATTATCCATAGACCATAAATGGTACTACATATACTACTACATGGGAAGGTAATGAGAATCCTATCTATAAGTATGCAGATGGTGGTGAAGTACCTCCAACCAATATTAGACCTAGAAGATGCTGCTAACTTTACACCAGTAGGTGATGCAGTTGCTGCATATGATGTATATGATGCTGTTAGTAATAGGGATTGGTCTGGAGCGGGTTTAGCTGCATTAGGGTTAGTTCCGTTTATGCCTATGACTGTTAAACAGTTTAGAAGCAAATATAAAGGAATTACTCCTAAAACAAAATCCAAGGGAGGTTATGGTCATAACTTTAATACTTCTGTAAATAAAAATATAACTAATAATTAGTTAGATAATATAATTAATACTAGCGCAGAAGATTTAGCAAAACGTACTAAAGCGGTTAATCAGAGTTACAATGCAGTTGAAAGACTAATGGATGATCCAGAATATATTACCAGAGCTAATTAGGTTAAAAGACAATTTGGAGATGATTATACTACCGCATATGCTGATATAATAAATGCGTATAATGATGATCCTACAAAACTTCCTAAATTAGCTGAAATAAATGATAAGCTAAGTTCTGCTACAGGTACTATGTATAAAGACATGGATAACAACGGAGAGTTCTATTATGGTATTAATCCTAAAAGAACTAAACTAGGAAATTATCTTACAGAACATGAGTGGAGTCATTATACTGATATGTTAAAAGCTGGAGATTTACCTAGTGCAGATGCGGGCAATAATATGTTCTATTAGATGAGCAAAGATATTATTAATGGTATTGATAATAGAGATTGGTATTTTACTCAACCAACAGAACAGAAAGCTCATATGAATCAACTTAGAGAATATATGTTTAATAACGGTCACATTAGTAGAAGAGGACAAGCAGTATCTCCCAAAATGATGAAGAAGGTAATAGAAGAAGTATCAAATATAGATTCTATGAGAGAAGTAGCCAGAGCTAGTAGACAGTTTAATAACATTAACAAATATACTAGATGGTTCAATGCTATTCCTTTACTTGGTTTAGGTGCAGCTGCTATGTATAACAACAATTAGAAAGAATAAATTAATCAATAAATACTTTATCAAAAATGAGCGATCTGATAGACATGGCAATGATAATGCCACAGTATCCGATACCGAACCACAAGGACGGAGGGATACACATAAAGAAGAAGAATAGAGGGAAACTAACAGCAACCTCTAAAAAGACAGGTAAATCTTTTGAGCAATTAAAACATAGCAAAAATCCTTTAACTAGAAAAAGGGCTACCTTTGCTATTAATGCCCGCAAATGGGCTAAAAAGAAAAGGAAATGAAAACTTACAATAGAAAGTTAGGAAAACAGATATTCTAGGTGATAGATGGTGTAACTTATAAATTATGTAATAAGTGTCAGTAGTATAAAGTAATGAATGCTGATAATTTTCATCATAATAAATAGGCAATATGCGGATTTAAAGGTATTTGTATAGAATGTAGTAAGCATACTCCAAGTAATAGAACTTTGACCAGATTTAATGAAAGCGGTCAATTAATATGTAGAACTTGCGGTTTATACAAAGATATTGATCAATTTCAATTAAATTCATAGAATACAGCCAGATTAGGTAGATCTACTTAGTGTAAAAAATGTGTAGCCGATTATAAGAAAGCTGCGCGAATCAATAGCAAAAATATAGATATAAATATTTACTTGGGATCTTTATTAAACGGCTGTAAAACTAGAGTTCGTAAAACTAAAAATAGACGTAACTTACAATTCGATATAGATTTAGAATTTCTTATAGATCTCTATAATAAACAATCTGGACTTTGTGCACTAACTAATTTATAGATGAGTACTATTGTAGGTAAAGGAAAACATTCTACCAATATTTCTATTGATAGAATAGATAGTAACAAAGGGTATACAAAAGATAATATTCAATTGGTATGTGCGTATGTGAATATTATGAAGAGTGATAAGAGTATTGAAGAATTGAAATATTTTTGTCAATGCATTTTAAACAACAAATAAAATCTAATTATATATAATTATGGAAAAAGAAACATTAAACGGTTTCGAAATCTTTGAAGATTTCATGCCAGGGGGTAATGTATTTAAAACTGAAACAAGTACTGGCAAAGAGGATACTAAAAATGATATAGACGATAGTGCTTCGGAACCTTTGACAGACGAAGAACTGGAAAAATTACGTAAACCAGTAGAAGACAACGATGCAGATGATGACGACGATACTACTGAACCAGAACCTGCAAAGACTAGAAAAAGTAAGAAGGAAAAAGAAGTAACTGAACCTGAACCTAAGAAAGAAGAAGATGTAGATGATGACGATGATGCAGATACTGATGATACTACTGATAATAACACAGTAACTACATTCTTTGAAGCTATATCTGAAAAGATGGGTTGGGAATTAGGCGAAGATGATGAAGTTCCTTCTACTCCAGAAGAACTTGTTGATTACTTTCAAGCAGTAATTGAAGAGAATTCAGTACCACAGTATGCAAGTGAAGAAGTTGAAGCTTTGGATAACTTTGTTAAGAATGGTGGAAATCTTAGAGATTACTTTGAAATTGAAGGTGAACTTGATCTTAATGAAATCAGTATTGAAGATGACGAAGTTAATCAGAAATTAGTATTGAAAGAGTTCTTGAAAGAGAAAGGCTTTAGTACTAAACAGATAGATAAGAAATTAACTAAGTATGAAGATGCTGGTTTGCTTGAAGATGAAGCAGAAGATGCTTTAGAAGCTCTTAAAGAGATTAAAGAGCAAAAGAAACAACAGCTATTGAAAGATCAAGAAAACCAAGCTAAAGCTGCTGCAAAGCGTCAACAGGAATACTTCCAGAACGTTGTCACTGAAATAAAAGGCATGGATAATATTCGTGGTATTAAAATACCTGAAAAAGATAAACAGGTATTACTTGAATACATATTTAAGCCTGACGCTGATGGCATGACAAAATTCCAAAAGGATTGGTCCAAAAGCGTAAAGAACTTACTTGAGTCTGCTTACTTTACTATGAAGGGAGACACACTATTGAAGGCTGCTAAGAGTGAAGGTTCCACCAAAGCTATTAACAAATTTAAAGAAAGTCTAAATAGAACTGGAGTAAGTAGAAAGACTAAAAAACAAGAGATCTCGAATGATACTGATATCTGGAGTTCTGCTGCACGAATGCTACGTGCAAATTAATAATAACTAATTAAATTAAAATTACTAGTATTTTATGGATAATAATATTCTAAATAACTTAGTTTTATACAAAGGTAAATGGTTTTCAGACTTGATTGACACTGCTAAGATCAGTGCAGCTTCACAATAGAATCCATATCAGGTTGCTACCGTATTGTCTTATGTATTTGGTACTAAGGATAACGGTTACCAGACTTCTCTGGATATGCTCACTGGCGGTCTTGGTAATGTAATGACCATTGATCAGCCAAGCTGGGAATGGAGCGTAATGATTGATGCTGATAGAGCTGTAACAATTAGAGACGCAAAATGGAATGGTGCTGCTATTACTGATGACTCTACAGCTGGTTTGGGTAATACACCTATCCTGTTGTGGTTGGAAGATAACTGGTTTGGACCTACTGCTATTCTGGAATTTGATAATAAAGATTTCCAAGTACGCGTATCAGGTGCACCTTATCAGGATGGCAATCTTTGGGTATACACTTGCTTTGTAGCAGATGGTAACCCTACATCTTACATCCCTTCTGAATATCTGAAAGCTGGATGTCAGGTATCTCGTCTTGCTTCTGCTGTAGAAGAATACAGTGAAGAAGGTGATATCCTGAACTATAATACTCATTTCAAAATGCGTAATTATCTGACGACAATTCGTATTAACTATGATATTACTGGTTCAGCATATTCAACAGTAATGGCAATCGCTCTGCAAGATCCTAAAACAGGTAAGAAATCATATCTGTGGGCAGACTATCAGGAATGGGTTGCAATGAGAGAATGGTATAAGAGATGTGAAAGAATGCTGGTTTACATGAAAAATAATGTAAACAAAGATGGTTCTTGTAACTTGAAAGGTACTAACGGTCGTCCAGTATTTATTGGTGCTGGTCTGTTGGAACAGATTGCTCCATCTAATAGACGTTTCTACACTAGACTGAGTGCAGAACTGTTGGAAGACTTCTTGTTCGACCTGTCTTACAATGTACTTGGTACTAACGAACGTAAGTTTGTTGCCTTGACTGGTGAAATGGGTATGAGAGAATTCGACAGAGTATTAAAAGAAAAGATGATCAATATGAATCTGATCGATACAGTATTTGTAACAGGTTCTGGTGATAGTCTTACTTTTGGTGGTCAGTTCAAGACTTACAAGATGACTAACGGTATCGAACTTACTCTGAAGTATTTCCCATTGTATGATGATACTACTTATAATCGTATGCTGCATCCGATCACACTGAAACCTCTGGAATCATATCGTATGACATTCCTTGATCTGGGTAGACGTGATGGTGAAGCTAACATTGTAAAAGTAGTTCGTAAAGACCGTGAGTTTGTAACTTGGTACACTGGTGGTGCTGT
>OLZO01000059.1_pt1 | contig 97291 bp, 117 predicted proteins | sample 1644431 | NCBI WGS metagenome assembly OLZO01 (sample SAMEA103958145, study PRJEB25191) | human gut metagenome | biome: human-associated habitat [ENVO:00009003]; feature: intestine environment [ENVO:2100002]; material: feces | place: Germany | collected 2013/2015
CCACCAAAGGTCGAGCGGGAACCGCGTCAGCCACCGCGTGACGTTCTGGTCCAACGTGTCGTTAAGCGTCGGCTCCGCCTTTGGCGTTGAGAGACGGCTGAGCGTTTCCTGCCTCATATAGTTTCGACATCATCGAGTTGTACCACGGAGCAATCTGCTGCTTGTACCACGCCGTGAGTTCCGACGCCAGCGCCGAATCAACGCTCATCATCGACTGGCTCTCAGGGATGTTCAGCATATTGCGGACGGCCTTGAGTTTGATTTCGATAAATGCCATGGCGTCGATAACATCCACGGCATAAATCATACTCTTCACGCCGCTGGCCAGCATAACGCCATAACGGCCGCCAGAGTACGCAGTTTTGAGGTTTTCGATGTCGATCATCTCGCCGACGTTCGGGAACTTGACGTTGAGTTTTGCACCCCGGAACTCTACCACTTTCATCTCGGAGAGTTGTTTCTTGTAATCTTCCATTTTTAGGACTATTTTGTTTAACAATAAAGAGAGCGCCACGGGTCTTTCGTAGCACTCTCTTTATACTTGGTGTTGATACACAACGCGGCTTTACTCGCTTACGCCGTCAAAGAGGATAGGGTTGATATACTCAAACTCGGTATCGCGACCAGAGATTTGCCCTTCCTGGATGTCGAAGCCCTCGCGCGTAGCGAACGCTCCCTTTACCAGAGCGAACGTTTCATAGGTAGCCTTCACGAGCCCCGTTTCGGGGTCGATTTCCCCGTCCTTCACCTTACGCTGAATAGCAAATTCAAGGCCCTCCTCCTGAAGCAGGATGGCGTTGGCCCACTCCTCAACGCTGGTGGTCTGGCGGAAAGTTCCTTTCTTCGATACGTTGGCCAAACGATTGAAGTTAATGGAGTACGAACTGCAGCTCAGCGATCCGCTCCACTCTACCGCCGGAACCTCACTGGGGGTGAGGCTACCGAGGCCGACAACGCGCCCGCGGCGGATGGTTTCCGTCACGCGAACGTTCTTCATCTTACCGACGGCGACGCTGTTGATGCGGATAATCGCAAGCGGCGCAGTCATAACTCTTTTATTCGACATATATCGCTCCTTTCTTTAATTACGAGTTGAACACATAATCGAGCATGTTCCCGACGAAGAACGTCTTGTTAACCGGAACGTTCGGAACGAAGTCATATGTGACCTTGTAATCGCCGTTCTTAGCCGAAACATTTACGTTCTTCCACGAGATAATCAGGTTGTCGTCACCAACCTTAGCCACGAGCGACGTCAGTTTGGTTTCGGTGAAGTCCTTCACGGTATTAGGCGAAGCCTGTGCTGCCGTATTGCCAGTGAAGCGCGTCTGGCCGTCGAGAATCAGCTCCTTGTTGAGTTGAGCCTTGATGAGAGCAATCGACAACTCAAACGTTTGACCGTCTTCGGCAATAGTCTGCTTGTTGTTTTGCAACGACGTAATACCTTGATTAACGCGATAATAACCCGAAACTTCGCGAACGTGCATAATACCTGCCTGAAGCGCCTTAACACGCTCGCTGAACGTAAGGTCGTAGGCGTAGGCGTCGTATCCCACACGCTTGAATGTAACGGGCGTCTGGGCAGCCATACCAGCATTCAGACCCATGATAGCAGCGGCCAGGTAAATCGACGGCAGGTTCTTGGTTCCGTTACCGTCCTTACGGGCCACCGTCGGCGAACCGTGAACGATTATTACCTTTTCGTCGTTGTAGTGAACGGCCAGCGCCTGCGAAGTCTGCGTAACGGTATTGGTAGTGAGCAGATCGGTCTTACCCTCGCCGCCAGCCACGAACATAAACTCGTCAAACTTGGCGTCGTTCTTCAGGAACGTGAACAGTTTACCGTTCGAAGAAGCCTTGGTTCCATTAACCACGCCGTAGTCCGTACAAAGGAAGAATGTAACATCCAACTCGCGGATAGCCTCCAACACATCAGGATAGTACTCATTCTCACCCTTAGAGCCCTGGTAAGAAGTAGTGCCACCGGCAAACGCCGTCGGTTCCATAACTTCGATGGCCGTTGTACCTACAAACGCTGAACCCTTGGTAGGACGGAAATTGGTCATAACCATCGACGAAGTGATGAGCCAATTGTAGAGTTCATCGTAGGTGCCAATCTCACCCGATTGGGCTACCATCTCGCCGTAAGCCTGTGCGAATGTGTAAGCGCCATAAGGTTCGCCCGCAGCGTCCGTACCGCGATAGTTACCACGATAAATCGTAACAATAAATTTCGACGTATCGTCAACACCTGCCTTAATAGCTAAAGCATAGCCGACCTTCAGGTTCTCCAGCGTTCCGTTCGACAATTCACTCATGTCGCTTTCGGCGATACCATTACCAACAACGCCCTCATTCAAGCACGTAAGGACGATGCTGTTGTTACCGCTACCGATGGTAAGTTTCGCCGGAGTAGTAGCAGCAGCGCGGGTGTAGTACAGGCGCGGCGTACCCAGCGAACCGTCAATAGGCGTAAACAGTTTTTGCGCCAAATCGGTAATCATGCCGCCGCCCATGAAGTCTGAGAAGTCTTCGAAATTCTCAAAAGCGTAAATGGCCTTGCGCCCAGAAGCGTCAACGCCGGCAATACCTGCGCCACCAGCGAACTCGTACGTCGCGTCGTCTGCCTTCTCCTGAGAAAGACCCGTGTCGATAATCATGACGCGACCGAACGAGGCCACGTTGACTACCGAAGTAGGCTGATAGACAGTGATCGCGTACGAACCCGGCTCAACGTAGGTTTTGCCATTCATCGTTACCACAGTACTCATAATGTTATATGTTTAGAAAATTTGGTTTTTATTTGGTTTTACCGTCGTCAGGGGTTATCGCTTCGCCATTAAACGGATCGCAAATGTTATAATTGTAGCTGATGGCCTTTACGACTTGTGAGCGTAATCTTGTTGGAACCGTGACCTCGTATTTGAATGCCAGCGTGAGAGCTTTATGAAATACAGTTGGCGGAATAATATCTTGCTGGAGAATGATATCGCCACCTGATATCCGTGGAATACGTAACCCGATCAAGTCGAGATTCGGGGCGTACATCAGCAACATGGCTTTGAGTACGTTGTAAGCTATCATGGCCTCAGAAGCATTATCCGACGTTATGAGAACTTGGTACTGCGCATCCATCCACTGTGTGTACATAAATTGGTTGGCTTCAGCGTTCCACTCCTGTCCCTCGCCCAGAGGGGCGTTAGCAGCTTGTTCACCGGGTAAAATAATATGGACGGCCAAGGCGGTCGTGACCTGGGCGTTGTATCCCAAATGGACCTCCAAATTCGCTGGGTTAGAGAATATTTTCACCGCCTGACGGAAATAGTTGTAGGCGTTCATGTGGATAGATTGGCCGTCTTCGTTCTCGCCAAGCAGCTGGAAGAGGATGGTGTTGCGGACTTCTTGTGGTGTAGTCAACGCGATGTCATCGCGTATCATCTTTACAATGGCCGTCAACACGCGGGCTATAATCACCTCGGGGAGTATCAGTGCATCTACTTTCATAAGTTCTCCAAAAAGTTTACCGATTCGTTGTGTACTATGGTTTCGACATCCGTTTGGTCAATGGCCTTGTCGGAGAACCGCCGTGCTGCCAGTCCCGGGAATATCCAGCTGAGCGGATCACTGTTCTTCGAAGCGCGCCGGAACGAAACGTACATATTCTGGGTTGTACGCGCATAAACGCCCGTTTGCTTAGTAATACCCTCGTAAATGGAGTGCTTACGCAAATATGCCGCGTAGGCAGGCGAACGATCCGTTGCGGCAATGGCCCGGCGTTCGGTTGGGATATTATACGGCGTAGGAATCTGCGAGGCACGTAGCCGCTGCCCAGTCACAAATTTGCGAACTACGTCATAAACCTCTTGAGGCATTTCGTCAGAAAAGCCTGCTTGACCTACTGTGCCTGGCGTGCCATGACGGAACGGAATGGTCAAATACCAATCGCCGCCAGGACGTAGTACCGTGCCGTCCTTACGTAATACGGGTACAGTGTGGCGGACTCGTGATGATCGCTGGAAATACTCCTTTTGGTCGAAAGGTGTTGCCCCGGCCTCCAACATCACAGGCAGCTCCCCTGTGAGGACAATCGACTTAGCGAAACGGCCGCGGTCGATAATGTTAAGATTTTGGAGGTACTCGGGGCGGGTGGAGTTCAGACCCTGCTTGGCCAACGCTTGCCAGTTGGCATACACAGCAGCCGTTACGGCTTGAACACAGAGTTCAGTTAGATCGTCTATCTGAGCCTGCGTGAGGCCAAACTGAGCGCCTAAACCGCTAACGTCTATGTTGATGGGCCGTGCCATTATTTCACGGTGTTATCGTACGGAACATCACCGTAGCGCATGGGCGGGAACACATACTCGGCCTTGCGGCCAACCACCTTTACAGGCATCGCCGTCAACGCTTCACGACGCGTGGCACAAGGTTTTCCCTCGCGCACTTGCATAAGTTCACGATCAACGTCGATTATATGATACACGGGATAGTGCTTGTAACGAATGGAAACAGTCAAATTACCGACTTTAGCGTTCGGGTCGTTACTTTCTACCATGCCGATTAAATCCTTGTTGAAAACGACCCTGTTCTTATCCAAACGGAACTCGGCTGTGGTAAGCGGCCGCAACGGTTCGCCGTCGGCCACGTGGAGGAAGATATCCGTTACCTCCAGCGGTTCGTACACCGGATAAGCAAACAGTTCGTTACGGTAGATAGTAGGCCGCAATATCTCAGAAAAATAGCCCTCCAAATCCAGCAACACCACACGGTCCATGAATCCCATACGGTCCACGGCGCGAGCGGTGATAGCCGCCGTACCGATGTTTAGTTCGCTCCACTCTTCGTACTTACGGCGGTTGCCCATGGTCTGGGCGATGAGACGCGTCTCGCGGCGATTAACGAAGAACCATCCACGCCCGTAACAATTTTGACACGTTGACGATGCCTGACCGCTGGTCTTGTCAACGCACGGACAGCGCATAGCGCGGTCGATGTAGGCGTCATACCCCTGATCGTAGATAAGGCGTTCGAAACGCCCGACATCCCATCCTACGGCCGGACGCCCCGGTTGCGCGGGAGTCAGGCTCACGGGTGGGGTATCAACGAGCGAGGCGCTCAATATGGGTTGTTTCTTAGCCATTACAGGACTTCAAAAGCTATTCCGCGGTATTGGTTCTTCAAATTCGGCAATTGTTGGTTCAGTTCGTCGAGGTATTGCTTGATGCGGCCGCCGAAAAGGCCGCCCTGCGCCGAACGTGTCAACGGCGTGTTTTGTGACACCCCATCAAGCGAAATACTCACTGACGACATGCCCACGCCGTACAGTACATCTCCCAGAACCGCCAGAACGTTCAACGAAGCCAACTTTGATATAAAATCCAGTAAGTCGGCAGGTATTTCGTCCCATCCAGTAACGTATTTCAGCCGCCAGTAGTTCGGGATGTACTTTTGACCAAACCACCCTAAGTTAGGAGCGATACCGTTGTAAACGTACGAATTCTGCGTCATAATGGCGCCCTTTCCACTGCCCGAGTTAGGAATCAGCGAAATGTTACGATACACGGCTACTGAAGCAATCTTCTTGATAGATAACCACTCCGAGGGGTAGCGAGTCTGCATTACAGAGTTGATAAAACCACACAACGAATGAATACAGACCACAGGGTACATCGCACGGACGAAACCCCAATTGTTCCACTCTTCGCGAATGTAGTCACGGCTTTCCTCAATAACCTGCTTCTTGAGTTTGATAGAAAGCAGGTGTTCGACGCGGGCCTGGGCTACCTTGATTTGGGTCTTGATGGAAGACTCCGAAACCCGCTGACCGTCGGGCGAGCACATCGGAATGCCGAAAAGATAGTTTTCAGTCAACTCCGAAGGACTTATCACAAGGCCCTCATTCTTGTTATAGAGGATATCTAATTGAAGAGTCATTTTGGTCTGTTTTGCGAGTCGTAACGGTAAGACGAGGAAACTACTCCTCGACGGCGACAGCGGCCTTGTATTTCTTCACCAGGTAGGCTGCCATCAATTTGGCGTTCTTCTTGAACTTCTTGTATTCGTCTTCAGGGTACTCAGCCTCGGCGGCAGTTTCGAGCATCTCTTCGAGCGACATGGCACGAATCTGGTCGATGATGGTCTTGTCCTGGTCCTCGGCGGGTTCAGCAGCCGGAACCTCATCTTCCTTTGTAGCTTTACTAACGACCGCCCATTCAGGGAGCGTCAACAGACGGTGAGCGCAGGCTTCAGATACGTTGATTTCGCCGTTTCGGTCGATTTGAATAGTACCGTCAACAGGAACGGTAAGGCGCGAACCGTAAAGGGACGCATTACTGGTTTTCAGTTTCATTGTTTTACGATTTAATGAAAAACAGGAGCGGGGCCACCCCCACCCCTGTTTCTCGGTTGAACGATTGTTGCGTTAGTTAGAAGCGCGACCGATGTTGGTGATACGAACCATCTTCTTCGGTGCGTACAGGAACGGCGTACCGTACAGCAGCACCATGAAGCGGTATGCGGGCGACAGAATCGCCAGGTCCATCTTCATCAGCGGAGCCAGCTGAGCGAACTCGATGACCTCGTTGTCGAACTGTACCAGGAACGCCTGGTCGCAGTCGGGCAGGAAGTAGTTGTTGTCACGGCACAGATCGCCGGCAGCGCCTGCATAGCCAAGTTTCAGCTCGGCCACCGAAATGTCGAAGATCGGGTAGAACTTGCTGTCCTTGGTACCGCCTTTCTTCGTGCGGTAAATGCGATAGCCCGTAGCCGGGTGCGCATTGTCCACGATCGAGAACTTGAGATCGACAGCCGATCCTGCCGTAACGGCAACCGGGGTCTCGTTAACCACCAGCGACGACTCACCGTGGCGGTTGATGGCAGCAACTGCGTAAACGTAGTTGCCAGCATCCTCCGAATTGAACTTCGAGGTCGTCACGTCGGACACAACTGCAGTCGGAGTGCTGGTATCCCACGCGGGAGCAGCAGGCGACTTCGGATGCGTGGACTGAGCGCCAGCCATCTTGAACGGCGCCTTCTTGAAGAAGACATCGTAGTTGAGGCCGATGCGGCCGAACTGCGAGTCGAATGCCTGAACGCGCTGACCCATGACACCGGCGCTGGTCTGGGCGGTGTTAGGCTGGATGAACTTGTTGCCGTAGAACGTCTTGACGAAGTCCGACAGAACGGCGGGGGGAGCGTACAGCTCGGTTCCGAGACCGTAGTTCTCGACGATCGAGTTGGCAGCGCTCTCGATGGGATCCTCGGTCAGGCCACGACCGCGAAGGTCGATCACGTTCTCGGAGTTGAGGTAAGCGTCCAGACCGCTCCATGCGTCCGACTGCAGCTGCTGAGCCAGCAGACCGTTGAACTCCTGCGGGATGATGTCCGAGTTGCCGTAGTACAGCGACTTGTTCAGCTTGCGGAGAATCCACAGCGTACCGTCCTTGATGGTACGCTCCATGATGTTGCCCACCATCGTGTTGACGAGGGTCATCTGGTGCGTAACGGACTTGGTAACGCCGAGATACTTCACGAGCTGAGCCCGGCGGATGTAGATCGAGTCTTCCTCGTCGGGGAGTTCGCCCTCGTTGGTGAAGCCACCGCGGTCAGCACCATACGATGCCAGCTGGTTGTACTCCTCAACGGTGTTGTAGGCGGCCTTTTTCGGCAGGTTCTTCCAGAGAACGATGTCGCTCTCGCGGAACGTCAGGTGTTTCAGAGTACGCTCCAGCGACTCCACCTTCAGCGGAGCACCCGAAGCATCGGTCAAGTTCGTCGTTTGACGACCCGTGATGTCGGTTGCTTCGAGGGCTTTGTTCAGCATAGCGACCTCTTCCTGGCTGGACGAGCCGTACTGGGCACCACGTGCTTGGATGCCATAGTCGGCAAGATTGATAGAAAGTCTGTCCATGATTCGGAATTGATTATGTTATGGAAATTGTTTGGGTGTTTACTCTACTACCTCGTACCCGGTCTCGGCTTTGAGACGGGCGATGATATTTTTGGGGAGTCCGTCAGCGGGGCGTGCCTCAAACGCTAAAAGCGCATCGCCGTACTCCTTGTCGTAGCCTTTGGCGAACGATGCCTGGTCAAGCAGCGCAGCAACGGCACGGGGATTCTCGCGGAACGAGATACGAGTGGTGCTGCCACCCTTTTCGATGTCGCCCTTGTCGGCACCCTTAGCAAACGCACGGTCGATAACCGTAGCCGAGCGCAGCGATTTCGGACGCGGCACCTCGCTGCCGTAGCGTTCCAGTTTGGTAGCGAAGCCCTCAATAACCTCGGTTTGGCCTTTGATGACGTCCTCCAGTTCAGCAATACGCTTAGCGTCCTCAGAGCGTTTCTGGCGAAGATCGTTCACCAAGACGGCCGTAGCTTTGATGTACGACTTGAAGTCGTTACCAACACCCTGAATAGCTTTCAGGAGGTCGGTATTGTCACCCTTTTTCATCTTGGCGCCGTTCTTGTCGCACTGCTCAAAGCCTTCGTCGTCATCTTCAGTTTCCTCTTCAGACTCCTCCTTCTTGCCGGCCTTAGCATTACGCATGTTGGCAGCGTTGTGACGCGGCTCGTCGTCATGGGTTTCGTCTTCCTCGCCCATCTGACCGTCGGCGTCATCACCTTTCTGCACGTCTTCGGCATCAGAAGCGTTGCCTTCGGGTACAAGCCCCAAAGCGGCATATGCCTTCTCGATGTCCTCGGAAGTGATGGATTTGCGTTTGTTCATAACCGATATATTTTTAATTAGTGTGTACACTTCATGCGCGTTCGGTATTGTAATATTTGGAATATCGCGGAAGATAGCTTCCATGACGGAAGATTTGGAAAACGTTTTTTTCGGCTGACCATCGACTGATTCCGGCATTAACGCCGCACCGGATTCTGTGCTCACAGCCTTTTTTTCGGTTTTGCCACCGCGCTCTTCGGCATTATCCTCTTCTTCCTCCAAATCCACCTTTATTCCGTCAGCGTCAATCTCCCCCTTTATAATATTTACAAACGTATGCGGATTCTTAGGCATATGTGTTACTGCAACACCTGTTATTACAGCCTTAACTATCTTGTTGTAAAGGGGTGATTTCTTGTCGTTAGAACCGCGCTTCAGAACCTTTCCTTCGATGGAATACCCAAGACGACGCGTTTTACTGTCTTCCTCAAGGGTTTTAGCAAGTTCATAAACTTCATTGGCCATAGGCGATGAAGCATACAAATCGCTTTCAATCCAAAGCCCCTCGGGGCGGAGTTCGACCTTTGACGGCTCGCCAATAATAGCAGCTGGAGAGTTCTTGGCTTGGTGATGCCAATTAACCATGCCCGAATTCTTCAGCGGCTCAACATCAAAACCAGAAGGATCCAGATACTCACCATCAGCGTCACGATCCATAGTTGAAGCGATACCGCCAATACGCATAACAGGTTCTCCTGCTTCGTTCGTAGCTTTTTCAATGCGTCCAATAGGACACCAAAAATTGAATCTATCGTCCTTAAACATGTTTACGGCGTTATTGTTACCAACATTATACTTGTTATAAGTGTTAGTAATGGGAAAGGAGCGTTAATAGATATATCGAGTAATTTTTTAATTCAACTGGCGGCAACATTTCCGTGCGTATTTTAGTAACAAGCGTTGATCTATCGTCAGATGGTATTAGTGCTTTTAATATTGTTTTACAGACTAAGAATATTTTTACTACTGATATGTATTACGCAACATTGAGTATATATTGTAATGAATAAATTAATCCCCCTCATCATGAGGGGGATTAATTAATAGTTAGAGTACAGTTTCAAAAACATATAACTTGAAGAAGCTCCGTTTATATTTTTGCTTTGAACCGTGATGTTTAAACCACTAATGCCAGTTTTACCCATCTTAGGACTCGTTATCATGAGCCTAATGGTTCCAACAGTTTTATCATCCATCGTTGAAGCTAAATACGCCGAACTCACTTCTACTAAAATTCCGCGTCCAGTGTTAGGATTAATGTTAGGAACAGTAAGCGGTATATTATAAAACGCGTCTGAAGCAGGATCGCCAGTTTGCCGTATTGATCCACATAACATTATTTTCGCATTGCGGGGAACTTCTCTGTTGAAGTTTATAGTAACCATGGATCCAGTCCCAGTGCCTGTAATTAACGACCATTCACTCACCAACTCTTTGTATCCCGGAATCGGCGATAAAATAACGGAAGGATATTCGTAGTAGTCAACAGCGTTGCCATCGGTTCCAATAGTGATCATTACATACGTCGGACCTTCGCTAATCAACGTACCATCATCCGCACATGGATACATTGTTGCTGAGTATAATGTGCCGTTACTTTTATCTACGCATTGTACAAATCCGTAGAAAAATTTTATTCCATTTGCACTTTCTTTAAACAGGGGGAAATACGCCTCAATTAAGCCGGTTGGATTTGTAACAACAATTCCCTTCATCTTACCAACAGGGTTGTCGCCCCAATCAGCAGCGACAATTTGCTTGCCTATTTGTTCGCCACCTTCAATGGCTATGACATCTATTCCTGAACCGCCAGCACCAATTTGTGTCCATTTAATCAAAGTCGTTATGGCGTTTCCTAAATAAAAATTATTACTACCTACGTCTTGCGCAAAATAGTTAATTTGTCCAGCACTTACCTTTTGCAGTATGCCGATCAAGGCTTCGCTCGTAGGTTTTTGATCGCCTCCAACGCTGTAGAACGGAATTATTCCTCCAACGGGGAGTTTTTGTACTCGGGCGTTGTTAACAGTGGCTTTAAAGTCTGTAATATTCAACGGAGTCATATTGGCATCCATACGAAATGCCAAACCGTTATTTACAATCGTATCAATCCATTGCTGGTCGGTTAATGCCGTAGGAGGATCTTGTGTAAAACCGTTTCGGCTGTATATAATATTGTCAACAATATTAAAGACAATGCCATAACACGTAGATCCTGACCAACATACAAAACCATTGTAGGCTGCACCGTTGGTAATAATTTTCACTGCGCCATTGCCAACTATACGATACATGTTTTGAAACGCCTGGAGTATGGTGCTCGCTGACGTAATCGAGGTGACGCCAGTAGTTTGATTGGCAAAACCCGTGAGTTTGGCCTGCATAGCATTAAACAGATTGGCAATCTGCTGCGATGTCACCTTTTCGGTAGCCGATACCTGTAATTCTTCATTTCCAGTGAGAGCCGAACGCTTCGTCAGCCTCGACATGTCTATAAAAGTAGGCATATATTTTTTTATTTAAAGTTCACAAACTTATAATTGTCACGCCATAATTTCAACGTGCAGCGCAGGCTCGTTAGCATCCACAGATACCTTGGCGCTGGCGTATTTTACGTCGCTTAGTGGCGTAATAATTTTACGACACTTTTCCTCATTGGCCAACGCATTAGTGAAGTCGCGCGGATTTTTCATCCGTGTAATCGACAGATCGATGATGTTGCATTGGCGGTACAACTCCTCCGTTGTGCAGTGAAGCGATACACGCTGACCCATAGCGGCCTGGCGTTCAATTTCAGCCACCATGAGTTTCTCAACTTCAGAGCGGGCCAATTTCTTACAGTTATCGTCGAAAACCTTGGTAACGGCCGCGCCCGGAGCGCGGTAACGAATACGCTTGCCAGCATAAAGGTTATCGGCCATAGCCTTGGCCTGGGCTTCAGGGGCACGCAACGTCGAAGTGATAACGACATCAGGGTTCTTAGTGGCATCAGCCACACGGCTGATAAGATCCTTTACAGTGTCGTTGATCGCGAACGCTAAAGAGTTAGCGTATGTAATATTTGCCATACGGAATTGTTATTTTAAGTGATTCTACACTAATTGAATTCGTGTTCATCCAATCCAGCAAGTAGTCCGATTTTTCGGAATTACTTAATTTTACAAAATCATCAGGTGTGATAGCTCGGTCGAGTAAGTAATCACGAAAACCGCTTTCCATGATGGCAATGCGTTGTCCTTCGGTGGCTACCTTTTGGAACATGGGTGATAGCTCGTCAAGAGTTAAGGTGTTCTGGATAGCCTTACGAAATTCCCGTGCATCCAATTCGTTTAACATCGGGAATTCGCCACGGAATGGTATGAGTTCCGACGGCCGTTTACGGTCGATGTATCGCGACGCTGCACCCCCTACAACCGAAGTCGTGAAGTTACGCGGTACACCATATCTTCCTTTGTCTTTCATGGCTTATTTCCTTGTGATTATCTTCGAGCGGTTGAACACAATCATAAATGAGTTGCCGCAGCAATTACCATTAGGCTGTATCATGGCGTCGTACCCTTGAAGCGCAGCATACACACCAAGGACTTCGTCGTATGAACGCGAAGATTGGTATATAGCCGCATAAATATCCTTATCGGGGTCACCGACGCTGTTAGCGCTAACTTTGCGCGCTGCAGCACTCTTTTCCTGATAGACCTTGAACGCTTCAGCGCGCTCCTTTTGTAAGCGATTCACCTCATCGTCGAGGTTCTTTACAGCTTCTTTCACGGCATCCTCGATTTTACCGTAGTGCTCGCGCATAATCCAATCCTTGAATTGGCGGACGGGATAGTTGTACGGGCGCGCGAAACCGTTCTTGCGCTTGATAGCGTCGTTCTCGTAACGGTAGCGCGAAAACACAAATCGCTCTGAAGTATTAGGCATCTTGATGACAAAATCGCCTGTTCCGTTACCCTTTTCGGTAATGGTTCCGCCGTTAGCCGTTACCCAACCACGGAGGTGATTATTCATAAAGTCGTCAAACTTCATGTATGACGGATTGCCGTCATCGTCAATAGCGCCCCAGTCGATTATTTGGTCAATTTGAAGCGGAATGTCGGTATATGCCGCGTCATCCCAATGCATAGAGGTTTTAACCCTTTTCTCGGTGTTGGAGGTGATATTGTGAAGTTCTGACGACAGCTGGTTATAAACAGCTTCAGCCTCCTGTTCTTCTTTTATAGCCTTCTCGACTGCAGGAGATTTTCGGGCTGAAAGTTGTTGTATTTCCTTACGAGCGTCTTCGACAGTGATGACTTTTGCCGAATCATCTAAAACAGCTTCAATAATAGCGCCATCATCGCTTGCGTAACCGCGTGCGTTCTTATAAGAAGATGTTTGTTTGTAGCCTGACGGCGTCTTATTGGCATTGGCTGAATCATTGACGTGAAAATAGATGCCTTCGCCGTAAACACCTTGTGTACCAAAAAAGCACGTGTCGTTGTACTTAAAATCGTCAGCGTAATACTCCGAATCTGTTCCGCGAGGCTGTACGCCACGGAACATATGATACTTTGATTTGGCCACTTTGGCCCAGAAAGTGTTATCATCTACAACGTCCGGACGTGCGTCGAAACCACGAGCAGCGCAAATGTTAGATAACATTTGCCAACCTACTTGCCTATCGGTGTTTATTAATCGGTCCGTAGGGGTATTGCCATTGACACTCTTGTAAAGGGAATCCAGTTCATCTTCCGAGAATTCGCGATACATATCCTCCTCGGACTTCAGGTTACGTGGTTTGACCTTACGATTAGCGCGCTGAATTTTAACTTGATAAATCCCTCGTATGCGGTCCAAATCATTGAAACGTCCCTCAATGATAGCACGCATTTTAGATTTGGTGCCGAGTTTTCCAGCGTCAAAAAACGCTAAGATTTCGTCCTTACGGGCTTTCAAAGCGTCAATCTGGTCGATGAAGTCTTGCGACGTAAGATGGGCAACGATATTCGGATTGTGTCTTATCATACCATCCCAGTCGATCTTGTTGCCGAACGTCTTAGTCGAACCCTGTGCTCGGTAATTGAACGACCCGCCATTATCGACGCGGTAAACCTTGCCGGCAGCATCTACCAAACAATTGTCGTTTTGGTATATATCCCAGTTGGCTAAAAAGGCGTCAACGACAAAACCCTTAGCCATAGCGGCATAATCCTTAGCCTGGGGTTCTGACACTCCGCGCATGTAGTTAGAGATAAGCGTCAAATCAGTTCCGTCGTCATACATTTCGTAATCCGGCGTGTCTAATCCAAGCAAACTGTACACCTGCGCAGCGTAGTATTCCGCAGCGACATGACCGCGGTTAGTGTTCTTTGAACTCTTAACGACAAACTCGCGACCCTTGGCGTCCTTCATCAGGACAGCTCCCGTGGAACCGCCTAATTTCTGCACAAAGGTCAGCTGTGAAGGATCAGCCGGGAACATTTCATTCACCTCCTTCTCCTGTTTAGCCAGTATAGCTTTGGAACGAAAAGCCCCTTTTCCAACAGGTATTCCTTGCGGATTCTTGTAAACGCGCCAATCGTACGTCGTCTTTGCATTAGGCGTCAATGTCCAAATATACACCACGCCATCGACTACCTTTGTTTGGCCAGGCATGATAGCCTTTACAATGTCCGGGTCCTGTTTAACGCCGTGAAGGTGATCATACAACGACTTGGTTACATACAAGCTGTACTCGTAGTCATCGACGAACTCGGAACGGGCCTTGTACGCTTCACAGGCTTTCTCCAATACGGCGTCAGAAACAGCACCCTCGGCATTACGGAGGGCGAAAATTTCCAACGCTTTTCTCAGTTCGTCCATAAACTATCCAAACAAAAGGGTTTCTGCTTTTTCAATCGACATATCGTCGGTGGATAACGTACCGAATTCCGCGTTATGGGCTTTCCACGTGTCGGGAATCATATCCTCAGCGCCAAGCGTTTTGGCGCGACGTTTAATCCAGCGGCGAGCCCGTTCAGGATTCTTTGCGTTGCCGGCCAAGCGGATGGCATTCTTCAGGTCGGACTTGTTACGAATCGGGAATGAACCATCGGGGAGGGCCTCCTTTTTATCAGCAAGACGCTCACGTTGCTTTTCGGTAAAATCGGCCTTTTCGAGCGATTCTGCGGAGTCGAGCAGCGCTTCGGCCTTGGCTATCTCATCGGAAGTTTCGACGGGCTGGATGGCCTCGTACACGAATCCTTTCGTCAGTGCACGTACTGCGGCCCGCTCCCACTCTTTTTGCTTATCACCGATGAGATTGGTCCACTCACCGCCTATCTTGGCCATCCTGTTAGAACGGTCAGTAGAACGCTTCTCCGATAAGATGGTTCCGAAAGTACGGGTGGTAAACTTAGCAGGGTCGATTTTGTTCTTATTCTTAACGATAAGATCGAACAATTCTTTGCGTTCCTTTTTATCCTCTTCAGGGTCGTCGAGGTGCGGTTGCTGGGGAATATCCATTTCCTCGTAACGATCCTTCAGAACTTCGATCGTTTCATCGACGGTAAGATATACCTCCGACGTCAGCGTAGCGCGCGAAATGATGGCCTTAGTGTCCTCGTTCTTCGAAAGGTTCACGAGGTCCTTGTTGGTCATGATAATGATACGGCCCGTGAATACGAAATTCGACTTGACGTCTTCCGGGTCGCCGACCACGCGCTTACCTGAAGCGGCGGTGGCTTTCTTCATGATGGAAGCCAAGTCGGCGCGAGTGATAACGGAGTCGGTATCATCGAACAGAAGAATCTTACCGTTGTGTGCTTTCAGTACACCCAGCAGCTGCTTCTTGGAGTTGATGTCGCCGAGCTCAACGTAGTCATAGTCGCCGTCGCCCGGAGAATCGGTTTCAGCATCGAATGGACGTTTGTTAAGCAGTTCGGCAATTTTCTTGAAACCGTACGATTTACCGATACCCGCGCCACCAGCCGAGATCATGAACCGCTGTTCCTTGTTATCGAGGAACTCAAGATATTGACGGTTAAGATCGTACATGACCTCAACAGGCGGTTCGTAATCGGGATCCTTTTTCTTCATCGCATAGACAAAGCGGTCATAAGCGATACGGTCTTGACGGCTCTGGAGTTTATTAAACTTTTTCTGAATGCGCGGATCTTCAGGGTTAAGGAACCAGTCCTCGACGATTTCACCATCATCGTTGCCACCCTCGCCGTCATTGATGTCCACTTGGGCTCCGGTACTGGTAGGCGCAACAGGATCCTGTTTGGCAGTCATCTTAAGCAACGTGGATAACGTTCCGCTGGTATCCACCTGCGACATATCGACATTACGAGATTTCAGCTCGTTGTAAGCAATATGTCGCAACTGCGCATTGCCCTTGGGGTTGTTGACAACTTTCAAAAGGTTATCGTCGCTGGTCTTCTTGGCCCACGCTTCAAGACTCGTCGTAGGACCCGAATCGCCCGATTCTTTACCAGTATCGGCACTTGGCTTGGGTTTAGCGTTCTTATCGACACGCCAATTGAACTTTCCAGGCTTGTACTCCGTCCACACCCACGGCTGGGTGGGGTGATGGTCACCGACGTTGTGCTTTGCTTTTTGAATAATATCTGACATACGTTGTGCAGTTTTCCAAATAAATACTTGGAAAATTACACTTCTACAGCGTCAAAGTCAATATCAAATTTCTTATATACAATGCGCAACTCGGGTACGCCGTTGATTGGCTTCTTCTTTTCGTCAACACGAGCGTTAAGCGGCCAACGCTTCAAAATGATATCATGCGCACGTTGAACGCGCTCGCGACGTTCGTACACATCTTGGAGACCACCACCTTGTGTAGCTTCCTTGTTCATCTTACTCTGAAGCAAGAACCGTACGAATCGCGCATACACGATACCGAGGTACATACATTTTAACGAATAGTCGATATCACATTTCAACTCCAACCGCTCATCAAAGTCCAACTCTAACGTGCGAAGACCCTTGAACACGATGAGGTGGGGAATACCGCCGTATTTGAAACGCGGACTAACGTCGATGCAATTCCAATCAAAAGCGCTTTTGCCCATGGTGCCATATTCGAAGTCGGTTTTCATCACCTCTCGGTCGAATTCGTTGAAGAATTCGGCTAACTCTTCTGGAGTTTTCAATGACAAACCGCATTTAGCTTCACCGTCAATTGAGTAGAAGAAGTTGGCGATATCGTCATCCATCACCACAACGGGATGTCCCTCGCGCAAGTAGGTATTCTTGCAAAAATTGACTACGTAGCTGTAGCCACGATTCGAGGCTGGAAGCACAATGAGGCGTTCGCGCTCATGCCCGGCTTCAACATATTTTTCGACATCCTCTTTCTCTACCACGATGTGGTAATCCACGCCGCCCTTTTTCAACAATCGAGTCGTAACGCATTTAGGGCGGTTTTTAGACACGACAAAGAATTGACAGTTCATACTCAAAATGGTAAGTCGCCCTCGTACCAAACTTCCTCAGGCGGGTTCTGTTCTATAAAACGCTGATAATTGTCCAGCGTACTTTCTAACGATGGATAAAACCTCATGAACAACTCCCACTTAACGTCAAACATATCATCACACGATACGCGGCGTTTCATCAATAGGCTTTCACTGTTGTAGCACTGCACACGGACCTGACGACGACCTCGTAATACATACGAATAGGGAAAGTCACGATAGTATTCCGCACCGGACGCCGTATTATACACCACATCATGGATAAACTGATTGAACGGGTGTCCTGCACCGAGAGGCGCCAGTAACGTATAACCGGGATTGCGACGCATAAACTTCCGCAAATGATCGCGAAGCGCTTGTTCGGCGAAATTAAGGCCGTCATTCCCGAATTTGGCGCGTAAGTACGTATAGACGCTCTCGTAATTACAGTCCTTGGAATGGGCCTGAAAATCGCTACAACGGACATTTTCTAACTCCAGGTCCAGACAATCCATGGCTATACCCAGAAAATTGTACAGAAGCCGCTGCTCTGAAACGCGCTTTGGGTCGCTATCTACAGTAAGCACCCGAACGTCATATTCGGGTGCTACTAAAACGTGACAAGCACTCATCAGGAGATCACCCGCGTGTGGCTCGACACAGAGGTATTTTATTTTTCCCATGGCCGTTTGTATATCTTCTCGACGCAGGGGCCGTCCTTCGATACGTCCTCAGCCATACGGCGAATTTCTGGCGTGATAGGTGGGAGCGTTTTCTTGCCCATCTTGTCAGGCAGGAAACCGACACGGACGCTGACATGTGTACACCCCTGACACGGACGGAACCGACGGTCGTTGTTGTACAGCATCACGCGGGCAGCATGAAAGCGCGGATGGTTCCAGAGGTCTTCGATAGGCATGTCGTGGACGTTGGCGATAGGGTACTCGCCGCGAAAGTCGTCACAGCACAAGCACACCTGGCCGTTCCAACGCACATCCAGTTCGCGGAACGGAAAAGTACATCGTTTGTTGTTGAACGAGTCGTCGAGCGGGAACGCCGCGCCGCAGTGGTTAGCCAGACGACGCGTCATCTTGTTAGTATCGTCTTCGGCGATAGGCGGCAACAGACAGATACGGCGGCCCTGCTTGGGGTAGTAGTACGGAACACCCGGTTCCAGCGTAACGACGTTGTATTTCTCGATGTCGATTTTCTCGACGAAATTCCAGTCACCCTTAGCCGTATAGCAGTCCACCAGAATATCATTCATGCCGGCTTCAAAAAGACGGTCTAAATATTCCGACGTATCCTTGGCGTGGTTCATACCGTACCCGTTGCTGTACATATGAAATACGGCTTTGGGCAGGTGTTTACGGAACGTAGCCACGATGTCGATGAATGCGGGGTTGAGCGTCGGTTCGCCGTGCATAGCGAATACGAACTTACATTTCCACCCTACGCGGGCTACCTCTGAAGCGATACGCTCGGCGGTTTCAACGGTCATGAAATTCCACGGCTTAGTGCCTTTTTCGCGCATGCCGTGGAGACCGCAAAACGAACAACCCAGGTTACACCCCTCCGTCGGTTCAATCTGCATGGTGAACGGAGGGTCTTGTACGATTTTGTTTTTCATTATTTGGTAACTTTAATGTTAAGTTTCACGTTCTTTAACTTTGGGTTCTTAAACTGGCGTTTGATAGGCTTGGTGAAAGCGCGGGTTGCGGGGTCCCAATCGAAATTATCAGGCTTGGAATTGACTGAACAACGACAATAGGGGTGCGTCGGGTCAATCGTAGGGAGCCATTCTGCCACCTTACGACCGATGTTGTTACCGTTAGCGATAAGGTCTGCCAAACGGAACAGTTTCGGTTTCGAGGTAGGGTCTTCGGGATCTTCTAAATACAACTCCCGACACTTAGTACACGCGCCTGGATAGACGTCGAAATACACTTTGGCGTCAGGCCCGTGTTGCTTGAAAATACTTTCAGCGCGACCGACGTTGTAGGCTTCGTGCAGAAGGTAGTACGCAATACGCAGCCAATCGCGTCCCCAGTCTTGGGTAAGGTTTCCGAGTTCGCTGGCTATATACCGGGCTCCCTTACGGAGTTGAACGGCTTGAATGGCCTTGTCTTTGATTTGCTGACGTATTACCGATTGTTGACGGAAATTCGATTTGAGGATGGCATTCCGTGTTCCAGTGACGATACGGTTGCCAAGCGACGTGATGTCGGTATAGGCGCGGTTCTTGAGGTAGTTGAGCGCGTTTTCCTCCTGCTCGGTGAGCGGCACAAAATTCCCCGACTTCAGGAACTGGAGAAATTGCTTGTAGTTCATCTTTTTGGCGCGGTCATCGCCGATAGCCTCAGCCAAAATACCAAACAGAAAAGCGTGTTCCAAAATACCTTTCGAGTTCTTGTACTTATCGACGTTTACGCCCGACGCTACCAAGATATCAATCTCCGCCTGGGTAAGAAAGTCCAGTCCGACGTGCTTGGCGATAAACAAGTACTGCCAACGCCGAAGAATACCGACCATGTCGTCTATTTGACGGTTATTGAAAATCATAACTTTTCGACGTCTTTTCGAGGAACCCATTTCCCAGTACCGCGAGGTGCACCACTGTAAGACGGCCTGCCAAGAAATTGAACGAACTGTGTAGTGACTCCGTTTTCAGTGAGTTCTTTGGTTGTGTACACAGTGCGAACCCTGCCGGCGTAACGAACCTTATCGCCGTTTTTCACTTCCTCGTAATATTTCTTGGCGTTCTCGCCAACTTTTTCGTTGTCGTGAAAATCATTACGAGCAACACCGTCTTCTTGTATTTCGACGGCTTCAGGACCATCACCCACTGTTAATGTGTGAATGTATGTACCATTTTGACGATATTCAGAATTTCGACGTTGATGAGGTTCCGGAAAACGGCCTGCGCTCTTGTAAGGCAGGCCGACACGTCCAAGCCTCCTGTTCTTTGCTGTATTATCGTAACGGCCACTCTTAGAACGGGCCTTTTCAAGCGTGTCACCGTCGGCGAGGTTCCCCTCAAAAGCGCCTATGGCCTTACGCAGGTGGTCGTTACGATATCGGTTAGCCTCATGAAAGACTCTTGTCACTTCGTCTATTTCCATAATCTTACTCGCGATTCGTGACCGCGTTTGACGACCATACACAGGCCGTTCTTTAATTTGATTTCCGCACTCTCGTCATCAGACTTAAGAACTTTCCCGAGCCTGTAGTAGAAACCTGCCTCGGTGTTTCCGGTCTTTACGATAACGGCATTATTCTTGGAGAGTTCGTCTAAGCCCTTAACCTTAACGGCGTCGTCCTCAAACATCTTCTTCCAAAACCACTCGACATCGGGCCATAGACGGACCTCTTCGTTGGTTCCAATCGACGCTGTAATCAATGCGCCATTAGGGAACAAATTTACCTCACACTTACCGTCGGCGATGCGTCGTAGCGTACCCATGTTGTATTTAACCTTACCTTTGTCGTCTTTAACACGAACGACAACCCGTACCGGGTACGGCGGTTCCTTTTCCAACTGACTGTTTTCAGCAATTATCGTGCCGACGTGCCAAACCTTTTCAGTCTTTGATGCCGGCAGCGCCCAAATCTGTTCCCCTTGTTTCATCTTTCTTTAATTCTTTAACCGCCGTAGCCGTAGCGTCGGCGATGTATTTCAGTACATCACCTAACGCTGCGGCATTATTGGCGTTCCATTCCCGGATGAACCGATCTTCGTACTGAGTAACGGTGGGGAATGGCGATGGCAGAAAGTGAGTATGTTTGGCGTTGTAAGGCATTATTTATCCTTTTTACCACCGTATATTTCCAAGAGTTTAGACACGAACCCGTTTCGCGTTCTCTTGAACTCATTGAGCTGTTGCATCACGGCCTGACGATATTTGTAATCTTCATATACGCCGTTGGTAAGTTCACGAGCCTCGTCGTATTCCTCAACAAACTCTTTGAGTTCGGGATGATTGCTTATTTCCTTGCCAATACCCGATTCACGAATTTTTGGGTCCATGAAAACAGCCAGCTGCGCAGCGGCAAATTTAGCGTCAGACGCAGTCCGTTTGTCGCTGGAATTGATTTGCTCAGCAAGAGCTCTGGCAATTTCCGCAGGGTTTTTTGCGAACATCTTTGCATATTGCTCAGGCTTTACGCCGCTGAGGACTTTATTCGTGAACTCATTAGCGATTTTGCTGCCTGCATTCGAATCAGCGTCTTTTTCGGCGCTTTTCGTACTTTCTTCAGCAGCCTTTTCGGCTTGCTTAGTATTGCTTTCCTTCTCGCCGCCACGTAAAGCGTCGAGTTCCTTCTTGGCCTCGCGCGGTACGCGCGTTCCAGCCTCCTCGAACATATTCTCGATCATATCGGCGATCTCGTCGTCAGCCAGATCACTTTGTCCGGCCTCGCTGGGCATCTTACGGATGGCGTCGGCGATTTCCTTCACGGCCTTACCGCCTTTTTCCTTCACGAACGATTTGAACGACTTGGCATCAAAGTCTGCATTGCCCTCAGCCATAGCGTTGAAACTGTCAACGAGCGATGCGGCGTCAGCCTTTCCACCCTTACCCTTGGCGTCGGGATCGCCGAACTTGGATGCAGCTTCCTCGACATCAGCGATTTCCTTCACCGTTGTGGTCTCGAAGTTGTCCACGTCGGCATAGGGATATTTGTCCACACGATAGCCTTCGCTGGTCTTGGTAACTACCAGATCGAAACCGTCTTCGTCACCGCCAATCTGCTTGATAAAAGCATGAGCAGCGTCTTCAACTCCAGCGTACTGAGCCAGGTCTTCATCGTCCATCTGGCGGAAGCCCATGGATTCGAACGTCGAAACCGACTTGGCGTCGCCGTCAGCCAGACCGTTACGCAGCGACGTGTCACCGTTCTTGTTCTTGGCGCGAACGCTCACACCGCGGCGTTCCAACTCAGCAGTAGCTACCTTACGCATCTCAGCGTCAGCCGACGGATCGTTAGCTACCTTCACGAGGGCCTCTTCCGAAGCCTGACGAGCGTGGTTCTGGAGGCTTACGTTGGCTTCCGGTACACTGCCGCCATTATCTTGTTCTGCCTCGGGCTTTTCCTGAGCAGCATGACCATACTCCTGTCCTACTCGTTGCAGACGACGGTTTTGAGCGTTATCAGCATAAACGCCATGGCGCGCTTTTTCGATCGGTGTTTCTTCAGCGCACTCTTCTATGTTGGTAAACCCTTTCAAAATCTGTTGACGGCGCGCTTCACCATAGTTGATATTTTCTTTCATGATTTTATAGGTTTATAAGTTTCATTTCCACTAATAAAAAGATAGTTAATTTTATTCAAATAACCAAGAGAATTTTAAAATTTTATGCCAAAATCTAATGTGTATCCCCATTGGTCATCAACTCTTATAGCTGACGCACCAACCAAAAACCGTTGGCGGAAGTCGGCCCCAGCAGAAAACTTTTGTGTACCAAAATCCAAAGAAGTACCTATCTGGGCATAACCTTGTATAAAGGGAATCTGTTTATCAATAATCGTGTGTTCTACCTCATGAACGCGAATAAGTGGCTTGACGTGCGACACAACCTCTGTAATGGCGTTGCGCTGGACAGTGGCGTCCACGCGGAACTCGCCGATACTGTCATTAGAAAAATCAAGGCGGTATTCCTTACGTGCCAAATAATCAGCCAGCAAGGCGGTAGTATCTATTTCGCCTGGTAGGTATATCGTTGTATCACGGATGATGACCTGCGGAACAGGAATCTTAACCGTATCGCGGTATTCAACCGTGTCATACTTTGTCAGCCACTTTTCAACGACTTTAGGGGGTTCGGGGGTATAACTACTCCGTCCCAGAAAGAACGCGAAAATTAGGGCCGCTACAACGATAATTATGGACGCCGCCGTCTTCATGACCTTTTGCCACTTTTAATCATTTCCTCGTAAGCCGTTATGGATGCCTCCAGTTCGTTGATTCGCTTTTTGTAAACCTCAGCCGCCTGGCTGGCTTCACGCTCCTGAGCGCGGAACTCTTCCATTAGGCGGTTATACTTATCGCGATCTGCCTGGCGTTGCGCCTCGTATTCTTCACGAATCTTGTTGAGCTCATTACGAAAGTTCGTCATCATCTCGTTGGATAACTTGCGTTCGTTTTGAACTTCCTGATACAGGTTATCATATCGCTCCTTCCACCACGATTCTTTCTTATCAAGTTCCGCTATCAGGGTATCATAGCGCCCTTTCCAGAATTCCTCGCCTTTCAGATCAGCATCAGCCTGGCTGTAACGTACCTCTTGAGCATATTTCTTACGATCCAACATACGCGCCACAACGGCGTAGCCAATACCACCCGCCCCGAATAGAAGCGAAATTACAGGGAAGATGGTGGTCATGAAAGTTCCGTCAGCCATTGCGTTTCATTCTTTCGTTAATACGTATGCGCGCGGCTTTGGCAGCCAGAGCATACGCGTGAGAATCGTAATTAGAGCGAAGACACCTCAAGATTTCGTCAGCAAACACTTTTATAATATCCGGTTGAGCGCTTTTGTAAGCATCCATATCTCCTTCGTTTGTAAGTGTCGCAGGATAAATGATGAGTTTTACCTCAGCGCTTACACGATTGAAGAAACGATACCACTGAGGATCGTATGAATCAACAAATGAGAACGACCGCCAACGTATTTTAGGTGTTAAAAGGTCATAGTGATTTGACAAGTTGTAGGCGAAGTCGCGCGTCAACGCCGGACAAGCCCGGTTTAGTGTTAGACTGCAACCATCCTTACGATCGGCGAAGAAGTCAATCGCCAAGGCTATGCCGTATGTGCGGTGCGGCCGAAAATAATTCCAAACATCGTAAGCGTTACCAACGACCACTTCAATACGTCGCCGCCGTAGTTCCTCGGCCAGTGCCTGAACGAAGTGACGCGCTTCAGCGTTAAAACGCCTCGATGTTAAATAGACCACCTTGCACATATTATATGATGTATGTGACTTCAGAAATAAAACACTCGAAGTTAAGCGTTTCCTCTGATACAAATTCACTTGCCCATGCCACAAGATGGTAATACCCCTTAGACATCTGATAATCCCTCGTTCCGGTGCCATCAACAATCTTCAGATTTTGAGTAGTACTCGGATTGGAATGAATAATTACTTCAATCACTCCGCCAACACTCTCTTGCGTGTACATTTCCAAAGCCGAGGGGGAGTCCAGCATGCCAAGTCTCAAAGTCCAATTTTGCGAACCAATAGCCGAATCAATATTATAGAAATAGCGTTCGCCAAGTTTCAGGTTGTAATTATTGCCACCTGCAAGAATCGTAAATCCCGTAGCACCGCCAACAATTCCATTGGCCAGATGTTTCTTCAACACACTACGTTCATAAATAGAACCTGAAGCAACAAGTTTCCTCAGCGCACTTCCCTCGTCATCGCCTGTGAGAATATTATTCAACACACTCCAAATTACCTTCAATCCTGCATAGACACTGCCTTTAGTGTCAAAAGCGGTATTATAAGGAATATCGGGGAAGTCTTTTGAATCACCGCCTACCGTAATTTCAGAAGAATTAGCATATTTTAAATCTATGTCCAAAATTGCCCGATGAAGCAATGCAATTGCTTGTTCAACAGGATCTCCTGCTGCAGGCATAGGGCTTTCCTCGGCGGCAGCGGCATATCCTGACGACAGGCTCATTCCATTGGCCAATTTCAAACGGTTATACCAACCCTGAATTTTATTCAGGGCCGTCATCAGGTCATCGGCCGTAGTAAGGTCCTGCGGATCACTGATAGTAGCAGCAACGGGCTCAACATTGGTCAGCTTGGCTGAAAATATTATCTTTTGCGAACCATTCTGCCAATCGGTGACGATTTCCTGAACCTGTTCGAATATCTTATTCATCGCAGCGTAATCGGCCGCGTACTGCTTGTACCCGACCACTTGGGTATCGTTAGCTTGCTCGGAAACGATAATGCCGCTCATCGCCGCATTGAAGTCAAAGAACAGGCCGTTTACAAACCCTAACGAGTTCTTGGATGACGTCGAGAGCAACGACTTCACAGTGCGTTTAACCAGCATGGGGTTATCACCAACAACCCGCATACCATACAACACGTCAGCCAACGCCGGGTTATCTGTTAACTGCTGAAAATTGAAATTGAGCTGTGATGTCTTCCGGTCGAAAGTCGCCACAACGTTGTCGAAGAAATAGTTTGTCGAAGCAACGTATTGCGTGGTCGTACCTTGGCCTGCGAGGTCTTCGACGATGATATTGTTCTGTTTATCAACGTACTGGATACGAGTTTGACCTACGACCCACACCATAGTACTCCACGACGGATCGGAATCACGCTTCAGGACGTTGTAGAACGCCGCGATAGGTAAACCGCCAGGGAGATTGGCTTTGTTGATAAGGTCGTTAAAATCGCTTATCTGAGATACGATTGCCTGCGACATCGGAACCCACTGCCCGAGCGAGGCATCGTAACTTTTGTGGAGTTTGTCGGTAGTGTCGTACCAAATAATCACCGAATTCGACGGCGGCGTCGTGCCGATGGAAATACCTGATACAGTTCCGACGTCAATAGTTGCCATTTTGAACTTTGTTAGCGTGAATATACGTAGGTTTTACGGTCAGCCCATACGAAATTATAACTCATATCCCCCTGAGGATACTCGGTGATGGTAATACCATCGGCAGTGGTTTCCCGCTCAATGCGCCAACCAGCCTCACCTTGGCCTGTACCGATAGGCGCATAGCCGCGGTAGATAACGTCGCCACCCGAGGCGTCAACAATCGGTTTCGGCATAGCGTCGGCCAGCAACTGGACAATAGGTGCGGTGTTTTTCTCGTTACTCGTCATGGTGTATTGCTTTTTGTAAGTATTCGTCGAATGCGGCTACGAGAGGGTTGGACTCGCGTGCCTTCATAGTTTCTTCTTGATCGCCTTCAGCGTAAAGGTCAAACGGATTGCCCGGTTGAGCGGCGGCGTCTTCTTCATCCTCACCTCCAGCCACAGGCTGGTCAGCGGGGTCTCCGGCCTCCATACCCATACCCGCGGCCTCTTCGAACGGATTGCCTCCGCCCATACCGCCCATTGCAGCCTGTTGCTGTTGCTGCTTGGCGCTGATGGCTTGCTGAATAACAGAGTTTTCGATAGTATCGCCGCCCTTTTCTTCACCGATAGCTGGGAGGTCCCATTTCTCGCGGATTTCGTCCACGGTCTGGAAAGCCTGAAGGCGTTTGATGTCCATATCCAGCTCCTCGGAGATGGTCATTCCGTTGAGACCCATGAATACGAACTCAAAGTCGGGGTTGATTTGCTCGACGATGAACTTGTTAATCTTACGTTGGATGAATTTCAGCATCGGGTAAAGACCCTTGTCCTTCGACTGCTCCATACGCTGCTTTTGGCCGTCACCGAACGTTAGGCCGCTGCCGTTAGAACGTGAAATATCCCAGCCGATTTCCGTAGGATCAATACAGAATACTGCACAGGCGATTTTGATCAGATATTCCATCCACGAGTTGTACTCCATATCGCGGTTGTTCTTCTGGAGATCAACCCAATCAATATCGCCTTCAACGACGGGCGTCTTCCACGACTGCATAACGCCCGATATCATGGCCTGCCACTGCTGCTTGAACTGCTGAAGCGAGGCCTCGTTCACGTTACCTTTGATACGCAGAAGACCTTTCGGAGCCGAACCCTGCGAGAAGAAGCGGCGGTTGTACTCGTCGCCCCAAAGCATCGATGTTACGACATTGATTAACTCTTCCAACTCCGAGTTTCCGTAACCGTTAGCGTAAATCGACGTGGTTGGATTGCGAATTCCAAAGCACAACTCCCACGGGTAGAACTGCGCTACCTTGGCCGTCTGGTACACCTGGACGTAGGCCGGATAATAGCCATCGACCTTGGGCCCCCAGTTCTGGCGGTCATCCATCATGGCTCCCTCAAAGTAAGGGTTGTTGTACTCGCCGTCGAAATACGATTCCGCCAGACGGAACGTAGCAGCATCAACCGCCTGGAAGCGGACCAGTTTGCCGCGGCGGTTACGAATACACTCAAACGTCATCTGGTCGAACGTTAGCGAGTCGTCCACAATTTTACGGATGAATTCGTCAAACTCGTCGCCGTCCCACGTAGCGGTATCGCCACAGTTGAGGATGAAGTCGGTGATGGAAGACGCAATCTTACGATCCTGCGTGTCCATCTTCTGCTCCTGGCCGAACTTGGGTTTACGTCGAATAACAAATCCCGTTGAATAGCGGTCGGCCTGTGGTTCGGCGAAGTCGGCTATCTGGTTCTTACGGGTCTTGATAATCGAGTTGATAATGGGGGTACGGCTCATCCGGCGCAACGTTTCGTACGAAAGCGAAAACGGCTTATCCTTATATCCTAAAAACGAGTTGAACTCCAGAGGGTCGATCAGATATGCCTTCGGGGCAACGTTAGCGGGCTTGGATTGCTGGTTGAATATTTCAGCGGCCTTGAGTATATCAGACGGGCTCTCGCTGCGCATCGCACGCTCTAACAACAGCGATTTGCGTATCGTCAAAGCCTGCATGGCGCGTTCCACCGATTCCAATCTTTCTTTCACACCGGACATAATTGTTTTCACGAGATTTGTTTACCTATAATTGGTATCAACACAACAGTTTCAAAATGTCGTTCCGCGCCGTTTTACGAATTATCAATGCCTGATGGAGAAGGTCGCCCCACACCGCTACCTGGTGGCCGTTCCACGTGTAATAATCCGTTTGATCGTCGTACGAGCCATTCCATTCGCCGTCGTGGCGTATATCAACAACGAGGCGTTGAAAACGCGCTTTTTCCTCGGTGGTAAGGGGTGATATGAAAGTGCCGACGACTACTAATCGTGCGGCACTTGTAGAAAGATCATCAGCCAAAATCTGAAAGTTGATACCCATAAAATCGCCCGTTTCCAACGGTGTGTGAAAGGTTATCATTTGCCTATCAATTTACAAGTTCGTGGTTCAAATGTAGAGCGTTGCTTACCCTCGCCGATCTTCATTTTCCAGTACTTTTGATACTCACACAGCCACATTTCCACCTGGTGAAGCGATATCTCACCCGACGGCGTAACGTAGTACCCCGATTCAAGTTTGTGCCAGTGTAGGTACGGAAAATCGCCAAACGAAGATAACACCGCCTGTGCCTCCTCACGCAGACGATATATACCGTCAATTTGACGCTTCAACGACGGGAACACCAACCGCAGTCCTATGGACGCACCAGGCCCCACGTTGGTGTAGTCATCCTGGGTAAAGCGCATGAAACGGCGATAGGTATAGCGCGGTATGTAGGTGAAGTCTTGGTAGAATTCATGAGCGATAAATGTCGCCGACGAAGGTAACTCCTGAAGGAACTTGATAATCTGTACAGGGTCGGAGGCTGTCAACACCGTCCGCATCAGTTTGCCTAATTTACGATGAAGTGTGGGTACAACCAAATGTGTGTAGCAGTAGTCGCGCGGTTTTCCGGGCGTGGCCATCGAATTGATAAGGTAGGCTGTGGTGTAGGGGTTGTTACCTGTGGCGCGGTACGACGTTATCATTTCCGCAAAGCGGTCCTCGTCGTATTGGTTATAATCCGGAATGCCTGCTTTCCAACCGTACTTTACGCGAGCGTATTCAAACGTTGATGGGTTGTTGAAATACCGAAACACCATCATCTTCCAAACCAGATTCGTCAGTGTCAGTTCGTCGTCCAGCAAGATATTGCGTATCTGCCACTGTGAATTGTGATCCAGTTCGCGATATACATTGGTGAATTTGTAATCGCGTAATATAGGATCATCAGTCCACGGACGTGGCTTCTGATCCAGGAACCGCCGCTTCCATATCATTTGACGCTCAAACATCGTACGGAAGAACTCGTGATAGTGCTCCTCGCTGACATCAAGTGTGGCGTCAGGTAATTTATCAGCCCAAGGATAGTGATCAAATTTCGCCATTTTGCTTACGATAAGTTCTAATCAACAATTCACGCCGCGCCTCCGTGCTTTTCCCTACCAAATGCCGTAACACAGCATCCGTAATCTTCATCAACGGACGTTTGGGAGCGTTTACAAGTCGCGTTTCAGGCACGCCGAGGTTTACTCTTATGTGTTTACCTCGAATCGGTTTGAGGGACTCTGCAGCGATTAATGGGCAGTAGTCGTTGCCGTGAAACGAGCGTATTACAAAAGTCGTCCGGCCCCACACTTCGGGGTCTGTCACGATGTCACCTATTTTGAAATATCTCCATGCGTTCATACAGTTAAAAACTTTGGCCCCGAAACACTTACGAATCGGGGCCGCTGTCATAACTACCTACAAAATGGAAACAGAAAAAGAAACTAAAACCCGAACATCGTCAGCTGGCGAGGCGACAGCTGATAGCGTTCGTTGTCGGAAAGATTGGTCTCGAGAATTTCACAGGCCTTGATGTCGGTAGCCACGTTGGCGTATTTACGCACCTTTTCGTTATACTCCTCGCGGCAACGGCGCATTTCAGGAGTAACCGGGTTCTCCTTTCCCTCGCCGACAAGCGTACCGGCCAATTGAGGACCAGGATTGCAATCGCAATCTTGCCAGCTGAAGATACGGAACGGCAGTTCCATCTTGATTTCGGCCGTCCACCACGCGGGAACGCTTTCAGTAGGTACGCCGCCACACTCCTGAAGTTTACTCTCGATTTCGGCCGAGAGCACCTGCAGTTTGGCGTTAAGCGGCGGAAGGATCTCAGCCTTGAGTTTAGCCTTGATTTCTTTACCCAGTTTACCGAACTTGATGTTGGAATCGTAACCGCTGATAGCGTTCATGATGTCCGACTTTTCGATTTCAGCCTGGAGTGCTTCTTCGGCGTCGTTGGAACAAGACTTCTCGATGGCGTTGGCCATTTTCTCGAAGACGTTGTCGGCCTTTTCTACCTTATCGCTCTCGGTTTCGTCAGCTACCGGGGCAAACCCCTTCAGCATGTGCTCTTGGCGTTGAGCTCGGGCGCCAAGAATAATGTCACGAATGTTCTCCATCGCCATTCTCCTATTTAACGGCCTTGGCGGCCACGTATTTGCCCCACGCCCAGTGTGCTACCGCCCCCGCTACAAACGAGAAGATAGCCACCAACGTGTGAATAATCTTTGCCTCATGGGCGTAAATCACCGCAGCAATCGTCAAGGCCACTGCGATAATAAGAATCCACATCCACTTTTTCATAGCGTCTTATCTTGGTTAGTTACTTTATTAGCATTCCGTAGAAGTCTTCAAGTGTGTACGCCTTTTTATAGTTGTACGAATCCTTCGTGTTGGCTACTTCCTCAGCCATCGTTATCAATAATTCTTCCTGACGCGACCCATACACCGACGGAGACAGCCACGTTAACTGGACGTTGAACAAAATCTGCCCTATTTCTTCAGTACTCAGCGGCATTCCAAGAAATTTCTCGAACTTGGATTGAATCCACAACGCCATCTTCGTAGAACTATACCCCTGGAATGTAGTCGGCGACGGAAGACACCCATTCAGTTCTCCTTTCAACGACTCTATAAAACGGTTGAATGCCTTATCACCAAATCCACGGCGCACCTTGGGGATATTATCCGACTTATCACCCATCAGCACCTTATAGAGCAGAACCTCCAACGCTTCGGTCGTGAGTACCTGGATGTCGGCATCCAGGTGTTCATTCCAAAAACCCTCTTTCCCGGGAAAGACGTAAAATTTCATGAACTTGGAATTGTAGTTGAAGACCGAAACCGTTGGCGTTATCAGCTGTCGAATATCGCTATCGGCCGTGAGTATTACGGTTTCTTCATCGGGGAGTTCATCCAGCGCGAAAGCCCACAACATCATCAGATCGTCACCTTCGGCGCCTGGCACACGTGTGACAATTAACCCGCGTTTACGTAGCAGCGTTTCAAACTCACCCAGAACCTCTACAAATGCGTCGCTCCACGGTTCCTTCACACGCGTGAGGGCGTATTTGTAGTCTTCGTACACCTCACGTCGCCACGAGTGGGAGTCGATGACTACCACCACGCGGTTTACGTTATCACCAAATCGCCGCACCGCAGCGCACAGGTTCATCACGCATTTACGTATCAGAACCTGGCGCTTTTCGCGGTCGTCCAAGACCTCACAGAGATCTTCGTTGCGGTAGTACGTCGAAAATATCGAGAACGACAGATGGTACAGGAAATTCCCGTCAAATACGAGGTTTATTTTCATTGCGCTATCTGGTTAGGGTTGGTATTCGAAGCAGCGATACCGCCGCGGGTTATATTAACCTTGCGACCATCCTCAAAACCCATCGACATAGCGTGGCTACTGCCAATATGCCCTGGGCGGGCGGAGCGTAAATTCTTGTAATTCTCAGCCACGTAGTCGTTCAATTTCTGGTCCGTACGCAGCACCAGCGCGTTCACTTGCACCTGAGCCTGGAGTTCGCGATCACGCTCTTCTTTAAGACGATTCTGAACACCTTTAGCTGCCCCAGCCAAATACGACCTCAAGAACGTACCGCGGTGCATCCGCTTTTCGCCCGTAAATACCCGCATCAGCGCCTGCGAATCGTCATTACGGTACTCCTCGTAACGTTTCAGTGCCAAACGGTACAACTGGCTCGCCAACACATCAAACAGCCATTTTACGACCTCGATATTATGCGGCTCGCCAATAACGACATACTTTTGACGCATTTCACACACCTCCTTGCCGTTACGGTTTACGCGGCACTCGCGACGTTGGCTAACTATCGCGTAGCAGAAATTGTACTTACAAATTCCGTACAGCAGGAATCGATCCCAGAATCCGCCGCACTTACGGGACCAGCTGTCGCCGAGTTTTTCTTCAACGACGTTAGTCGCCTGCTCGTTATCGGCCACTGCGTCCAAGTCGGCCATCGAAAGATTGTACTGGGTGAGGAGATTCTGAATTTTAGCAGCGGCGTTGGCAGCTTCAGCTTCGGAGTTGATGGCTTTTGCTCCTTCGTAGAGCCGCTGCAGTTTCTTCAGTTTCGAGAGAATTGAGTTGATGTCCTGTGTAGTTTCCATAACCAATTTTGTTTTATGATTCTTTTCCAAGAGCGAAGGTACGGCGAAAAATCGGATTCTCCAAGAGAATTTTGAAAAATCTTTCAACAATCCATCACCAAATTACCTTTCAACTCCAATTCGTATAGCCGCTCGGCGTCTGGTTTGGCGTAGCAGAATATCAACTTACCACCACCCGAAACAGCCAACGCCTGGCGATAGGTTTTCTTTATGCGCGCAAATTCCTCACTGCGGTAAAGGTCGTAATCGCTGACGCACAACTCCCACCACCGTTCTTGACGAGACGCCCAGGCTATGACTCCTGGGTGTTCGGCTTCGATGCGCTTTACAGCGGCTAACAACAGCGAGGTATATTTCCGGAGGTCGGCTTTCATAACGTAGTGTCTTCCTCGCCGAGGGATTGCGCCAACTCCGCCAACAGACAGACGTGTACGTGCTCGTCGGCGACAATCTTGTTGATAAGTTGGATGGCCAACGCCGAGGTCACAGTTGGTGTAGGGTTGTTGGCCTGAATACGCTGAATGAGTTTTTCGTACTCGGCGATGGTGTCCTGCTCGGCGCGGATGTTGATCTGGACGGCTTCGGCCGCGCTTTTGGTCGTAATGTCCACTTTGGCTGCCGAAAACGCAGGTCGCGATACGTTACCTCCGATACGGTTAATGAAGTCGCCTAATCGGTCGTAGTGCTTCATCTCAGTGAGGGCGATACCGAGGAACGTTTCGCCAATCTGGTCAAAGATCATCCGCTGCTGCGTGTACTGGAGAATGGCCGTGAGTTCCGACGTGGGGGCCGTACCGACGTATGCCTTGTAGAACCACTCGGCCGGAACGCCGTCGTCGGGTTTGGCCTTGGAAACATCGGGATAATCAACCGCGCTATTGGCGTAACGCATCGACTCTACCAGCGCGTCGGCCATCGCTTCGACGTTGTCCTGTTTGGCGGGGTTGTGTAAGAGAATCGTTTTCATGGCTATTTAATCGTTGAACCGAATCCTCCGGCGTCGCGCAGTGAGGGCGTCAGCATGTCGGCTGCCTCCACTTCGATATACGGCGCGGGGACGATGACCAGCTGGGCCACAACGTCACCCACCTTGAATTCCTTGGTATTCATATTCACGTTTTGGGGCTTCATCCCGGCGACCTCGCCGAAGACGTTGGAAAGCAATCCACAGACGCTCTTGAAGAACCTGTGGACTAACGTCGGTAAATGCCACGTTTTCTTGTAGCGAGCACGCATCGTACCGCGATAGCCGGGGTCGATAACGCCCGGCGCGTTACACATCACCAGGTCCATTTTCGAACAACGCGAATTCGGAACCAGCAGGCCGCAGTACCCCTTGGGGATTTCGACGGCGATGCCGGTATCGTATTCGATGTAATCTTCGGTTTCCTTTACGGCCACGGCCACGAGGTCCAGGCCGTTATCCTCACCGTCAGGGTGAGCATACGCCGGCAGTACGGCTTCGGGGTGTACTTTCTTGAATCTTACGGTCATTTCTTGTATCCTTTTAAGTGTAATTTAACCTCTAACATCTCGCGGTCCTTCATCTCGCCACCCCAGTTGGTACATTTCTTGGTGCGTAGCGTGATATATTCGGGGAACGCTTCCCTTAAACGTTGTGACTCGGCGTTGGAGTTCTCGATGGTTCGATATACGGAGCAACCGCCAGCGGCGTTGGCTCCCGTCATTTTATCGAACGAATACTGGTACGAAACCACATTATCCAACCCCGCACGGCGTAAGCCACACGCCAGAGCAAAATCCTCCTTTATGGGCCAATCGCTGAACCTTACAGGCTGGCTCAGATATTGCTCGATATTAAGCCCCCAAATGGAGAAGAACCGTCCGTTGACTTGTACGTCATGCGTCTTATCACGGTTGAATGGCCTATACGAAAGAGCCGCCACGGCGTAGGTATCTAACTGCTCCGCTACCCAGTCGAACATCATCGAATAGATGTATTCCTGGGCCTCGACGGTGAAATTGTCGTTGTTTACGACTACAGGGGTCTTGGCATCGTCTAAACGCAGCGAGAAAGACACGTTATCGTCTAAGAAAAAGACTCCGCCAAATCCCCTATCAGCGGCCTCTACAACAATGTAATCCCGTATGTCGCCTACACCGCGGCACGCCGTACTGTATTCCTCGATGGCGGCAACCTTACCACCCCAGTTACGCTGATGAGCGTCCAATTCGCCAGGGTGACAGAATACCGTTACGCGGCGACGGGCCTCAGGCGTTAGGCGCTGGAGGGTTTTCTGGCGGTCAATACGGCCGCGAGTGAATAGTGCTATCAGAGTTTTCATATCACTTAAAACGATGGCGCTAACCTAACATATCAAACTTAAATCCGGTGGTCATACGCGACGCCGCCAAGTCGGCCAACCAGAACGACGACGAAATATCATCGTGACTACCGACGCTCTCCAGCCCCTTTTCGGTAAAGGCAACAGAACCGAGGTCTTGGAATATGAGGTCCTTGACCTGCTGTGAATAGACGTTACCTACCGGAATGTGGATTTTGCCGCGTTCGAATAGCGTTGAAAGGTGCGGCCACCCGGTTTTCAGGTCGTACTTATCAATTCCCGTAGTGTGACCGATAACGGGCATACCCTCGGTGTCGGCCGTCTCGACGAATATCTGTTGGAACGTGTTATTCTCCATCACGATAAGGTCGGGCCGGAAGCGGGAGTTGATACGGCGCAGAACGTTCATCTGCTCGAAGAACTTGGCGCCTTTTTCACGGTAGAGGTGTAGCAGCCAGCGTTCGTCGGTTAATTCGTCGATACCCCACACGCTGAATACGGCGTAGTCAGCGCCGACGTTGGCTGAAATAGCGAAGTCGCACCCGACTACCACCTTGGAGAACTTAACGGGGAATTCTTCACGTGAATCCACCAACGTGTAATTTTCCATCCGCAGTAGCGAACGCGTGAGGATTTCCATCGGGAATATTGACGACTCGTTGGTAATCGGGCGGCAAAGGTTCTCACGCGAGAAGATGATTGAACCCTGGGTCTCCTTTTTATCCATCAGGTCCTTAAACGACCAACGCTGGGGCCAAAGGATTCGCCCATCGGGGAAGATGGCCGGGTACTCGATAACGAACCAACCATTCTTGGTCTTCAGGTCGCCGTAAAGGTCCTCGGCGTGGAACGGCGTACCGACGACGATAATCTGGCCGCCGGGTACGAGCATGTTCATAATCACGGAATGGAAATAGTCGGTAGACTTATTTCGCTGGAGACTGGAATAGATGACGTTGTCCTTCAGTCCGTCATCGACGATAATCCAGTACGGGTGAGCACCACGCACCGAAGAACCAAAACCCTTACCCGTCAAACGCGCTCCGTTACGGCACACGATGTTGGTGGCTGACCAGTTGTTGGCCGTGGACTGAGGGAACAGCCGCTCCTTCAATATCTCGTTTTCCTCGATAGTACCTTTCAGAATCTCCAAAAGGTCAACACTCTGTTGTAACGAGAACGAGAATAAAAACCCACGATTCGACGAAGCCGCCGTGGGGCGTTTCGAGTAACGGGTGGTTGACGGCTTCTTGTAGCGGTATAATTGCCACGCGGCGTAGGCGTTGGAGAAATAGAACGACTTTCCGTGGTCACGAGCGGCGTTGATACACAATTTCTTGTGTTGGTGTACTAACTCGCCCCATTCCAGGTGGTGCCACGACAGCTGAAAATCGGGGATAACGGAGGTGATGAAATACGTCAAATTGGCGCATCGTAGGGTATCTTCAACGACAGCTGAAACGTTCTCTTCGTATCGGGGCTTAAAGTCAATCGACGTGTCACCCGTGTACATAATACGATACGTGTCTTCCATCAGAGCATCGAATATCGTATCAACGTCGTGTATATCGCCACTCATCATCTCGTTCAGGCCGCGCTCGTCCATACCCTCGATTATTTCATCAACGAGGTCTAAACAAGCCAAACGGTGCGTGACCGAGGGAGCCACAATCTGAGGTATCATAGATTCGGTATTAATAGCAACACCCAAAGGGGTCTCGATTCCCTCTGGGTGTTACCGGGTCCACAACAAAACTCATCTCTTCAAATTCAACGCCTGGACGAGGTAACGTTCCATTTCCAGGGTCTCGCGCTGGTACGTCTCTTCGGGATATTCTTTCAAGAGCACGGAGTTGTAACTCTCGATAGCTGTCCCGAGCAGCGTAGTCAGCTGTATAATCTTGGCCTTATGGACCGCTGCGCGGTCGTCGGCGTTAAAAGTGAAGCAGAATTTTGTCTTGTTGGCGTCCATTATATCGACGTAACCGAACGTCTGAAGCGTCTCCAACAGGTCCAACGCTTTACGGTGTGACAGCGTCGTTTTCTTTACAACCTCTGTACGAGTGAAAGTGCGCTGGGCTATCATTTCCCGTTCCAAAGCGTCTTTACACAAAATACGAAGCAATTCGAGTGCTTTGGAAAAGGCCAATTGGCGGTTTTCGTCCTTTTCGGTGTACTGTTTTGTCGCTTCTACCTCCTCGGGTGTTTGAGCGACACGTGTGCTATCTGCCATTTTGTTTTACGGTTTCTCGTTTTATAGTTGGAAACAACTCGCCGCGAAAACGCACCATAGTCTGTGCCAAATGCGCGTACACGTCTTCGGGGCGGGCGTAAAGGTCGTGCAACGGCAACCTCGCCATGTATTTCAGTTCTTCGTCCTCCGGTAGGCGATACACCACGTGAAACGCATACCGCCCGTCTTCAGGGTCGCGAATAATACCAACAACCTTAACCTCGATAATCTCGATAACCCCTTCGTTGGCCGACAGTATATAGCGCGAATCGCCAACGTTAGGCAGCATATTGCCCTTGAGGCGCGTGGCCTTTCCGTTCTGGTTGATGTCCCGCGGGGGGGTTGCGCGTTTTTGCTTTACGGCGCCGCTCTTCAGGCGGTTGTAGGCTTGATTGGCGTCGAATACCTTTTCAGCCAACGAGTCCAAGTCAGGCGTAATTTGGCCGACAAGCTGGTAGCGGTAACGAATAGCCGACTTATCGCCCAAACGTTCTACCAGCCCGTTGGCGGTCAGTACCTCGAACAGAGGTGGTGTGATTTTGGGACTCAGGCCGTTCTTAGCCAGTATAGCGCCAAACGACGCTCCTGGTTCCAATACACTCACCCACTTATTCGCGGAACGCTCCAAAATTTCAGCGATTGACGCCTTAACGCCTGTGATAAATGATTTCTTGTCCATTTGTTATACGGTTTTGTTGTTAGACACACTGTATAACGTTGGCGATTTTTACTTGGCGCACTTGAACTCGAAGAACTCATTCCCGCGACGGCGAGACTTTTTCTCGGTGGCGGATGATATATCGCCCGTAGCGCGTAACCGCCGCACGCAGTAGCGGAAATACTCGGCCGTGGCTTCCACGTCATTCATCGCACCGTGAGCGTCGGTAAGTACAATTCCTGCGCGATCACACGTGGCGCCAAGAGTCATTTTCTCATCACCCGTCAGCCCGTACATCATTTTGGCGAGATACATTGTATCCAACGTCTGATCCTGGATGTAGTTGAACAGGCTCTGCTTTTTACTGTGTACGGAATAGTAGAACGCCGCTTCCAACATCCCCACGTCGAACATCACGTTGTGCCCCACAGCCACCAACCGCCGCTGATCCTTACCCTTAGTGTCGGCAAAATTCTGGGTACAAAACCGCATAAACGCATCAATAAACGCATTCAATTCCATACCGCGGTTCACCTCCGCCATATTCACCATCGTCTTTTGGATGGATTCCTTCGTTATTTGGAGATCGTTGTAGGGCTTCACGTAAGTCTCCCAGCGATCTACCTCTTTCAGGGTGTTAAAGTCTAACACAACGGCTGCAAACGACGTTATGGGATTTTGAGCAGGATCGAGACCTCCCGTTTCGCAGTCGAACACGATGTAATTGCTTTTCTTCATAATATCTTGTTGGTTTACCAGCCAGAAATTCCTACCGCGTGGTTGATATAAGCGGCATCGGCTGCATCATTATTATCCACCTTAACGGTGTCAATGGAAGTTTCCGTGATACATTTCTTCCAGTGATAGTGGGTAGTGCGCACAACCTTTACACGACCTGTCTCACCGAGTGTTTCCTGCTGGATGTAGGTCTTACCCGGCACAATGGTTATCTTTTCATCGCGTTCTCTATACGAGTCAAAGACTGCATAAGTTACGACAAAAATCGGCAACGACATAATCAAAAACGCTACCGCCAAAGCCTTCAATAAATTTCCCATATTTTTTTACGATTTTACTCAGTAACGTTGTGAAAAGAAAACCGCCTCGCTGTATCACTACTGTGGGGCGGTCGGGGTGAATTAAACCTTTGATTGATGGAAGTATGTTAAATACTTTATGGTCGGGGCGATATTTCACGCCCCGCGTTCGTCGGTTGCCGTTCCTATTGCTCTTCCCTGTGCCGGCCGGGCGAACTCCCTCAACGATGACGAACGAAATTTCTTAAAAGCCCCCTCACCCATGGACTTTCGGGCCGCGTCTGCCGCACGCGGTTTTAATTGGGGGCTTCTTGTTGACCTGGAAGGATTCGAACCTCCAACAGCAGAATCAAAATCTGATGTGTTACCATTACACTACAGGTCAGTCAGGGGACGCGATGTATCGCTTATACTCTCCCCCTTGTAGAGTCTGTCTCCTCCGCTCCGGCGCTCGCCATGGAGGAAGTCTGCGTTGCTGCCTTGGAGACAATTTGGTTACTGGTGTCAGGACTTATACGTTCCGAGGCCTGACTTAACCCCACCAGCCTTGAGGTATTGATGCCAGCAGACTGGGCGTTGGGACGGACACTGTAGAGTAATTCGTGACCACTCTTTGACTCAACAACCCCCTCTTCTGGCTAAAGTAGAGGAAACACCGCGGTCGGAAAAGAAACTACACTCGCTGAAAACCTAACTCTTCATTGCTTGGCGTTAAGCGGCGTTTCCTCGTTTCAGATACTATAACGTTGAAGCGAAAGTAACTAAAAATCCGCCAGGGGCAACCACATCCCTGGCGGACGTACGAAAGCGAACTGTGTTACCAGTTATGGGCTATTTCTTAGCCTTTTTGCCGTAGGCGCGGAAACTGTACGCCGAACGGAACTGGACAGTCTTGTAAGGGTCGGTGGGAGCCGTAATGCCCGTCTGCGGGTTACGCGCCATGCGTGACGGTTGGTCCTTGGGGACGAACTTTCCTACCTTACCGATGGCGATGGTTTCGCCCTTGTCACGAACCTCCTCGGTGAGAACCTCTTCCAGGGCACGGACGAAAGCAATCGCCTGAGCCTTGGTGGTGCCGGCCTTGGCAGCCAGAGCACCGTAAAAATCTTGCACTTTCATTGTACGATAATTTTGATTGTTGATAGATATGGGGTTTGTTAAACCTTTGTCGAAGCGATGGTGATTCCTAATTCCACCAGCTGTAAACGTAATGAATCCCAAGCGGCGTCGCGGGCTTCGGGGTTTATCCACCATTCGGAGAAATTATCACCTTCCGTAGCCATAGTGTCGTGGTTAAGGACGATGCCGTATTCGAAGCGTTGTTGTGAGTCGTTATATCGGTCTGAACGGACTATCGACCGGATGGCGTACCACGGGACCACGACATCGCCCAACTCAATAAACACGCCATTCAAGCGTTTTTTATTCGTCACTTCGTCAGCGTGACCCAGGAAGTCGGTTAACGACATATCGTAATCTGGACCATCGTCGGCGTTGCGTTCGGCGTCATACGGCCGTGCCTTTACCGCCACGGGTTTATCGCCAAACAGCGGCAGGCCATTGGCGCCGCGAGGTATCTTATGGGCCTTTTCAGGCGGCTGTTTTTCGTCAATTTTCGACGTGCGAACCTTTACCATCTTGTTTCACCATTTTGACGTATCCGGCCTTCACCAACTTACGAATGGCATTACGGTTGTTGATGGCCTGTAAGTAAACGCAATCAGGGTTGTATTGGACCTTAACAGCACGACGCGCAGTCGGTTTCCCGGTGGTGACGTCTAATTCCAGTGTTGTTGTGGTATCAATTTCCCTACATTCTCCGGTCTTATAGTTGAACTCAAATAACCTCATTCCCGGAAGCAGCGTGGATGAACCCAAATAGCGTTGTTCCCGCTTTCGGCGTTCTAACTGCTCGGTACGTGTAGGTTCGGCATCCTGCTGATCGAAACGTCCGGTGTGGAAGAATTCACTCATCTTGAAAATGTTTTAATCCTCGTTCTATGCCTGCCAACATTTCGCTGGTAAAGGCGTGAATAATATCAAGTCGGGTGTTACAGCGCCAATACGGAACCGCTCCTCCTACGTCAGGCCCGGTGAGGCGATACTGCATAAGCGAAAATTCCAACGCGTAATCAGCCTCCGGGGAGTTGTAATTACCCGGCAGCCGTACTTGAACCTGAAGCAGGTGGGCGTATCGGCCACAGAATATCTCATCACGACGCTGAGCGGGTTCCAAACGAATACGATAGGCGTCCATCGTAAGTTGGAATTCGCGAATGTAGGTAAAATTGACGAGATTCACCGTTTTCGTCAAAACGTGATGCGTGTTGTCTTCCCAATTGGCGTGAATTACTTCGGCGTGATTTGGAAGATGAAGTATTACCGCAGCCCAAATTTCTTGAGGGATGATGGACGATTTGCGTTCAGGACGCTGGCGAAATGCCTCAGGCCATGTGGCTTCGAATTCGTCATCGACCGCCTCTTGCACCAAGGCGGTGATTTCTTCGGCGTAGAGCCAATTGATTATCCAACGAATCAGGCGTTTCATCGTGTTAAGGATTTTACCATTTGACCATCATCCGGAAATAGGCAAAATATTTCCTCGCACGGCCTAAGCCCGCAGTTTTGGTTTTGTAAACTTCGTCTATCGTTACTTCGTAACCTTGTTCCTTCAACCGCTTAGCGACGTATTTCAACCGATTGCCGTTGGCGTCTTCTTCGAAGAATTCGCGTTTTCCTTTGGCGGCAGCTTTTTGGATTCCAAACTCAACGTCAGCCAACGCCACTTCGTAAATCCATTCGCCAAGCCAAAGGTCTTCGTCGATTTCATAGTTCAGGTTACGCTGAGCCCAGGCGGTAAATTCGCGGGCCTGGGCAGCAGTGAGGATAGGGCGAAATTGCTTGGTTCCCGTTTGTACTTTGGCCGTTTGCTGTTGGCGCTTATCGGTGAGCGTGAGTTCAAAACCGTTGAGAGAACTTACAGTCAGCTGCTGTACGTCAAGTTGGCGATTTATGATTCGCTTTCCGTATTTTTGCACTAACCGTTGTAAGACTTGGACCATGTTGTCTATTTCTTGGCGTTGGCGTTCCATTTCTGCGATTTTTGAGGATTTACAGACTCAATAACGTTGGCGATATTTTGCGTGCTGTAGTTTCTTCGTTCTTGGCTGTCCTCTCTCGCGTAAGCGTACGAGCGCACGCATGTGCGCGCCAGAGAGACGTCTTCGACAGATTTATCTGGAGAAGAAAAGTCTCTCTGGTAAGTGTAAAGAGAAGTGTTTTTTTCTCTTTACACCGGAAAAGGGGGATTATAGGGGGTTAAGGAAAGGAAGGTTGCAGGAGGGAAACCATTAGGGGGAAGAAAGGGTTGCCAACAGAAAAGCGCCAACAGAGGCTTTGTAAATCTCCAACAAGGCGAAATTTACAACAGCATGGAATAAATCGCCAAAACATCGTTTTACAACATCTCCTCAGCGGCAGTTTTTACGCCAATCGTTTTTAGGCGATTTGACGATCTAAAATCTCTCAGGTGAGGTAGGTGTACCAGAAACAGATTATCGACAGAATTCAAGAGCAAGAGAGCCGTTCCCAACAATCAGGAGCGACTCTCTTCAGTAGGCGAAACGTCGATGTGTTACGATACGGGCTTTTCGTCAGCTTTCAACACAGCTTCGGCATCAGCGACCTTGTCGTCCAGGTCCGTCACCGTAGGATCGCTACCATCGGCGGGGACGTCGATACGCTTCAGCCCTACCTTGGAACCCAGCTCACGACCTAACATCGCAGCCAACGCCGCCATGGGGTTATCCTGTGGAGCGAAAGTGGGTTGTTCCTCTTCGTCGGGGTCGGGGATACCGTGTTCGCGACGAAAAGCCTCCGACTGAGTACGAAAACGTGCGAGGTACTCTTGTTGAATGCCGTCGGGATTGGTACGCAGCCAACCCTCATCAGCCAACGTGGCCAACAGCGGTACGTTGAAAGCGACCAGTTTCTCTACCAGGAACGTACCAACGCCAAACACGTTGGCCAACAACACACCGTCGGTGCGGCGATACGTAGCCGCCATCAGGTCCTGATCTACCAACACGAACTGACCGTAGAGTTCACGCGGATTGGTAGTGGGGACGTGTTGAGCAATTTTCTCCACACCGATGCCGCAGTGGCCGTAACGTTCGTTGACGATTTCCAGTATCGTACGCTCGATAACACGCCATTCCTCATCCAGCACCGGGCCGTATTTTTCGATAGCCTTGGCGCCAAGGGCGGTGAAGTAAAGCGCGTCGTCGTCAGGACAGAACTCCATCAATCCAGCGTCGGTGCATTCGTGTGACAGACGCTTGATTTCGCTGACGACCGTGGTGCCATCGCTGATAGGCATCACCGCCCGGAACACCAGGTTGTTATCCAGGAACGTTCCCAGCCACTGACGAATTTCGCCGTAACGCGGAGCGGCCTCAGCTACGTCAGTGAAAGGCAGCGGACCCTCGTCCACACAGATGATACTCGGACGGTCGGCAGCAGCGTTGGCCGCAGCGTACAGGAACAGAACCTGGGCCTTGGTGATACGTGCTTCGTCGTTGATAGGTAACGCCTCCTGGGCATTGAACACGGTGGTAATTACGTTTGTTTCCATTTTGTTGTACTATGTTTTGAATGGTTTGTTTAACTTCGGTTATTGGGCGGCTTCCTTCTCGAATGCCCGTAGCAGTTCACGGGTGTCAGCTATACGCTCACACAACCGACGAACTTCTTCTTCGCTGGCGTTGGCCTTAGCGCGGTTAAGTGATTTTACCTGCTCGCGATACAGGGCTACCTGTACGCGGAGAGCCTCCTTGGAATGGGTTTTAGCGTAGTCACGGGCCGTAGCCATGGCCGTGGCGCGGGTTACTCGGTTAGGTGCCATAATTCGTTGTATTAGGGGGTTAAACTTCGATTTCTACTTTCTCAAACATCTGACGATCGGGGTTGAAGTCGCCAAACGTCACCCCTACGCGATACCACGCCTCGGTCGCCTCGCGGTGTGTAATGTTATTGACCGCTATGGCGTTACGCCGTTCGCCATGGATTATTACGTGGGTGAAGATGTTAGGATCGGGCAGCAGCTCACGTGCCATTATCAGCCGCCGTTCTTCGACTATACAGCGTTCGTTGTCGCCCATATCGCGTAGGTCGCTGTTGGCGTCGGTATTGACGATGTAAAGATTTACGCGGGTTTCAGGTTTCATGACTTACCAGTTTTGAAGTTCGTACTCTTCGAAGCGGGTTTCGTAGTCCTTCAAGCCGAGTTCACGTAATTGAACGTTGGCGGTGCTGATGGCAGTCGTCATTTTCCTTACGCCGGACCCGTACCTTACCATCGCCTCTTTAAGCGATTTTAGGCGGTCGTCCAACAGCAGTAGGCCCATCCATGCGTATCGGACGTACTGCGGCCCCACCTCTTCACACGAAAACCGCCCTTGATTCTCGACTGCCGTCACCAGCGTAGGTTCGTCGTTACCAGTAACGCCGCGATAGATGTGGAAAGTCAACGTCGATCGCTGGTCAATTTTACCTTCTGCGTCCACCAACCCAAACGTTACGGAGTTCTCGCTATACCGCGCCACACGCCAGTCGGCGCAGTTACGGTTCTTTTCCAAGAACTCAGCCAAGTCGCGGGAGAAATTGTTCGTTAACCCCTCAATTGAGGCGTTGTAGGTGTTAATCTTTTCACGCAGGGCCTTTTGTTCGCTCTTTCCAGCGTCGGTGCAAAGGTAGCAGTGCTGGGTGTAGAAACGGAACCATTCCAGGCGAGCGTCGCGGAACAGCGACTCCATATCGTTCAGGTATTTGACCATTTCGCGCTTTGATTTTTGGTACTCACCCACCCGGAACGAATTGCCACCCATCGACTGGAATGCCAGATCGTACGCCTTTTGAGCCTTGAACGTAGGTTCGGGGTTGATGCCGGTACGACGGGCCTCAGCTTCGGTCCAGTCCTCGCGACGTTTGAAGACCTCGATGATAGCGTCCATGACGGACTCCTTGGTTCTGAATTGGTTGATACGATACGTTTTCATCGTGCTATTTTGTTTTGCGGTTTTGACTATTTTATTTGGCGAGGTAGGCGTTGATGGCGTCAGATAGCTGGCGTAACTGCTCACGAGTATATACCGACGATTTCCAAGCTGAACCAGTACAACTTATGGACATTTCTACACCCTCGTCTGTGTCGGTGAAGTCCACCAAGAAATTGTAGTCGTTGCGTTCTTGGTTGGTGGTTGCCTTAACGCGGTCCACCAGCGCTCCGGTAAATAGGTCCTTACCCTCGCCACACCTCTTTACGACCACCAGGTAGTCGTTTTTCATCATACGAGTATTATTATCGTTCGTTTCTTCGACGCAAAAAACTTCCGTGTAATTCTTACAGCGCTTTACGATCTTGTAGGTACGGCGATTGATGTTGGAATAAACTATACTCCCCACCGGGACATCGCCCAGACGCTCTTCCTTATCGGTGATGATTTCAGCGCCATATTTCCCTACCAGCTTGGCAGCCAGCGGAGCTGTCTTAGCGAATTCCGCAACGGCCTCCTGTGTGGTCGGCATTTTGGCGGACGAAATAATCACACGGCCAAGGTAGTCACCACCTTCGGTATTAAACTGGAAGAGCCACTGTTTAAGCTCGCCATCCGATATGCGGCGAACGTAGTCAGCGGCTGATTCTTCGTTCTTGGGTTCTTCAGGCTGGATAGGCGCCTTGGCCCACTCCATCCACGCCTTATTCCACGCCGAGCGAACGAACAACATATCGCCACTACCATCACCCCACCAATCGTTACAGTGTGAAAGGTGAGCGCCAATCTGGTTACGGTTAGCGGTGCAGAGTTTCTTGTAAATTGAGCGGAACATCGTCGATACCACACGCCCAGCGAAATGACCACCTTCGCGAGCGTCGTTAGTACAATACCCCCAAGCGCCAACGGTTTCTACCTTACCCTCTTCGTTGAGGAACTCAGTTTCGGTATCGCCCCAGGCTCCAAACAAGAAGGTATCTTTCAGGAGCTGCTGTTCTTCGGAGGTCAGGACCTTCACGATTTCGCGGATGGTTTCAACGGTTGCTTTCATAGTTTACGAGTGTTTTAGTTTAACTTTTCCAAGAGCGAAGGTACGGCGAATTTTCCAAACCGCCAAGAGAATCTTGAAAAATTTTTCTATTTTTACGAAGATTTTTCCAAGACCCTCGTTCTATCAACACCAGAAGGCGTATAACGTCATCGCCAATAACGCCAATACTACCGACCAAGCCATAAAATAAAGGAGGTTGGCGACCACACGGACCACCAACCTCAGTATATACGTCAACAATTTCATCGCGTTCAATTCTTATAAGCATCCATCAATTTATCAAACGCACGAATTCGCGGTTCAATTTCGCGCCATGGCCACCAATAGTCCTCGCCGTCTATTTGAGTACCGCCAAGAAATTCGGGGTTAAACTCTGGTATCACCAAACGGAGCCACACGGGGTTGTATAGCGGCTTTTCATACACAAATTGTCTAACGGCGTACCCCTTACCCTCATCACGCAAGATATCGGCCAGCTGAAGGGTCAATTCTTCCGACTGCCACGCCGTATCGTGGAACGCTACACACATCCCCAGACCGCTGTGAGGCGCAACGTGTTTCGACTTTTCGAAATAATCTTTTCGCGCTGCCGTAATCCAACGCGCAATAACGGCTCGTTTTTCGGTGGTAGTCATGGTTTAAACAGCATTTTGTTACACTTAGGACAGCGGAGTAGTACCTTAGGGAGGTAGCGTTGTTCGAGTGCTCCGCGTATGAATATCCGCACCTGGTCGTGAGTTAGCGCAATTCGTTCGCCACACTCACACGTCAACGTCACCTCAACGGTGTACTTACCTTCGCCAGGCTCTTCATCCAAGAACAGACGGTCAGGGAACTGGCGGAACTCCAGTACACCGTTGGCGTTGCGTGTCCACGAATTACAGCGTTCTTTACCAAACCCCATATCCATCGTGAATGCGTACCCCTTAGTGTTGGCCAAGAATTCGGGTGTTAAATAGATCTTAGCGTCGTACGGACGCTTAGGGTCGTTACTGGGTAAGGTGTAACACCCGTAATGACGCATTTCTTCGCTGAGTCGTGGATCGTCGTAGTTACGTTCTTCGTTCATATCATTCATCAGATTTTAGTTGAACAACGTTCCGTTGGCGTATTTCATCACCCAGGCAGTAGATTCCAGCAGATAGTCGCCCTCTTTAGCCATATCCACCAACCGCCAATACTGAGGAAATACGCGGCCCGTAGGGTCTTCTCCGGTGGCGGAGTTGTAGCGTACCTCCATCTGGGTAGTACGAAAGTCGCGAAACCCCAGGCGTGCGGCGCGGAAGTGGTGTTCGTCCTCAGGGCTGGTTAAGGTTACGGCGATAGCGTCACACAGCGGCGCCACTTTCAACAACCCCTCCACGTCGGGAAACCCGGTGAAGAGTTTTACACGCACGTTGGTGTTTGCGGAACGTAATTCGGTGATGACGTCGATAACACGCTGAGGATAGTTCATCGGTTCGCCGCCAATAATCTGTACCACTGGAAAGGAATCACCCAGAGCACGGCCCGTTGAAATACACACCTTACCCTGCTTGGCCCACAGGTCACGCGCCGCGGCCAACACCCGCATTCCGTAGGAGTCAACGGGGAGTTCGTCCACTATCAGGCGACATATACGTCCTTTGTAGTCCATGGCTATCGGTTTTTGGTGTGTCTTATAACACGGCCCGTTTCTTCTGGCGTTTCATCCAACCCGCGGTTGTAGGGTGCGTCGGCGATTTCGCTGAACGGATACGGTACAGGCATCGTGTTGAGTTCGGCACGCGACGAGGGATTTTTCCAAGCCCGCAGGCGACGACCACGTACCTGTTTAAGTAACGATGGCGGAATCATATCTTTTGGCGGTTCATAAGCCGGCACGGGCGGGGTTTCGGGTTCGGGCTTCGGCAACACGGGACGCTGAATGTCCTTATTCGTGTTGGCGGTGCCGATTTTAGCCTCTTTCCCACGAAGACGGTGTAAACCCCTCCGCGAAGCCGTCGAGCGAACTGTAGCAATCGACAGTCCCCATTTAGCACAGAACGCCTTTACATCCATCGTGGCGTAGTTTTCCGTAAGTTCCTTGAGCGCGGGGCTGCCGTCGTACAGAATGTCGCGCTTACCGTGTTGTCGGGGCATATCACAGATAGGTTAGGGTGGTGGTGTATTTAGCGCGTTCTTCGTCCAGGAGGGCCAACAGCCGCTCCTCGCTGCGTGACGAAGAACCCTCGTAGTGGTACTCATCGAGTGTGAGTTCTACCTCGGCGTCGTTGTGGACGGGATAACCGCGTCCTCGCGCTATCAACTGGCGTTCGGTCTTGGCGCGTTGACGACGGACATCCTCGATTTGGCGTATTATTTCGTCCTTAGTCATCACCGCGTCAGTTTTAACATCCAATCACGGAACTGGTACGGCGCACGCGGTTCGCGTTCTACCATCTGGCCTGTGCGTAGGTTACGCAGGTGGTAGGTCGGGAACTCGTCCTCGGTATCGCCGCCAACGATAAGGCACGTGTCTTCGCCCTTACCAGCGGCGTCGTACATTTCGTCCAACAACCCGATAGGGTCGTCGTTGGCTTCGTCGTACACCACGCCATACAGCGTGTGGAATTCTTCCTCGGTAAAGTCAACGCCCGTATAGGCGGCTATCTCGTCCCACGTCTTTACCTTTACGCGGGTGCCGATACGAAACAGCGGATTCATTTCTGTGCTTGATTAGGACCTTCAGGGTCGAGACCGTCAATCATAGCCTGCATTTTGCGGAGGTTATAACGCACGAAAACCTCTTTAGTCATCAGCGTCTGGCGATACGCCTCCACGAGCGCAACACGTAAATCTTCCAACTGCTCGCCGTTGATAGCCGCGTCGGCCAGAACGTTTCCTTCGAGGTCGGTGATGTTGATAATTACGGCCGAACCGTTGTATGCGTTACCGTTTACGTGCGTAAGCGCGTCCAACGTCTTCATTACGGCCTCAGCGGACTGGGCCTCGGCTTTACGTTTCTCGGCCAGGAACTGTTTAAGGGTCTTGGATTTCATTTCAAAAGCGTTTCTAAAAGTTGTTGACGACGTAAATTGAGGTGTGCTAATTCTTGAAGAGCTTCTGAGCGCTTGGCGTCGATATCACTGAGTGAATCGCTGTTGGTGACGACGACATTCGGCTCGGTGAGATTCGATGCCCAACCGATTATCTGTTCCAAATGAACCAATTCCTCGTGAGTGATATAACGAGTATTGCTGTCGAAGGTGTAAAGTTCCATTTCGTTTTACGATTTAAGTTCTACAATCTTACGGCGTCGGCCAAATAGGCTTCAGCCCCGGTAACGCTGGGCGTTTCAGCGTCCCAGCCAGCGGCATACGCAGCAGCGATAAGCATTTCGGCGGTCATGGCTATTTACGGTTGAGACGTTCGATAATTTTGACGATAGCCGCTATACCAGCCAACGTAATTACGCCAGCCACTGAAAGCCACACGGTCTTACTCCAAAAGTTTTCAAAGCGCCAGCCCAAGTAGGCTATATTCGTAGCGCCAAAGACGATAACGAGTACGATAATACACAGCGCCCACGCGGCACGCTCTTCGAGTTGTTTACGATTCTTGTCCATTTTTACAGAGTTTAGTTTCATTTTCCAAGAGCGAAGGTAGTGTAAATCTCCAAGACTTCAAAGAGAATCGCGAAAAATCTTCCAAGAAAAGCGAATTATTTTTCGTAAACCGCCAATATAAACCCCCAGCGGACGGGTTGGTCCACCGGGGGAACAGAAAAAGAAGTGTTACACCGCCTCGCGGCGTCTGGTGTAGTAACGTTGTTAGATGAATTTCCGCGCTATCCACTGGATGTACTCAGTTTCGACCTTGATGCGTTCGGTTTGGCCACGGTGGCTGTCCTGCTCACAGATATACGCCCGCTTGGCGATTTCGTAACACGTGTCGTTACTCATCTGCTCCATCATCCACTGGTACGAATCGAATTCGTCGTCGGCGGTATGGCGACCAGCGCCGTCAACCGTGGCGACACTGACGCCGTTGGAAAGTTCGATAACGACTAACGGAATATAGGGATTGTAACCGCGTTTCGGGTACAGGACCAATTGCTCACGAACCGTACCATCGTCCTGGGATTCTATTCCGTAGGTAGCGATAATACCGTTGGAAAGGCACTTGCGCTGGCGGCGTTGCGCTTTTTGGACACGCTCACGAATACGCTGTAACACCTCGTTCCACTCCATTTCGTCAGGAGTGGTTTTCTCCAGCCTCAACAGGTAGCGCCACCAGAAGAAAGACGGGCGGTGCTCCCACCACGTTACGACCAGAATAACCACGGCGCAGACCAGCGCGGCGAAGAGTGTCGATTTGTCGTCCATAGTGCTCTTGAATTTTCGTTATCGCTCGGCGAACGTTACCTTGTACCACCCCGCTCCTGCAACGGCCACAAATCGAACGTTACGGTCGTCCGGATGCAGGGAGATGTACACCGCTGCCGAGGTGTTGGCTGATACCGGAATCACACCCGTATCGTGATACGATACCACGGCAGCTATTTCCGTCGCCGTCATCTTCTCCACCGTGGTGTCGGGACGAACGTCGAAGCCCAGCGAACGGATGGCACCCATCACGTAGTCCGACGCTTCCACACGCGTCTGCAGTGTACCCATCATATTTTCGAAGTCGCGCCGAAATTCGCCAAACGAACGTACCTCGGTGGTGGTAGTTACGGGCTTCCCTACCACGTCGTCGCCAACGAACATCAGGTTACGGGTACGCTCGGCCCAGCCGTTGGCGACGGGTACTACCTTTGAGGCCTGCCAACCGATGGTTTCGGCCTTTTGAGCGACATACGCCGCACGCTCCTCCAGTTCGCGTTGAAGATTTACCAACACGCACGCTTCCTCGTTGCTAATGAGCTCGATGGGCTGGCCATTCCAGCGCTGCTTGAATTCTTGAATTTCCATCACTTCTTGAATTTAGATTTTTGTTTTTTGTTGAATTTGTGTTGCGGCACGCGTCCCTCTTCACGTGTTAGTTCGTGGTCCTCGTCCGGCGTTTTATTAAACTTTGAACGCCAAAAATCAACCTCGGCCTCTGCTCGGTGTTTAGGTCCTTCCAAGGTCTCACGCTGCTTGGCGATACGCTGAAGGAAGAGCTGTTTTATGGCTTCGCTGGAAGTGCGTTCTTCGTCAGTCAGGGGCTGTGCCTTAACGTCTTCAACCTCATCGATGCCATTAACAGCGTGGTTGTGCTGGATACGATTGAAGTCGTAGTTCATCGACGAGGGGTACTCCATCTCAGCTTGGGGGTCGTATTCGTCGTTTGTAGGCATAAATTTAGCGTAATACGAGTTGTGCAACCCGGCTACCAGTTTAGCCAGATCCCAGTTCATACGTGCAGCCACACGGCCAAGGATTATCTCCTTGAGGTTTACCGATTTGTAGATGGTTTGCTGGATGTGAAGACGAATCTCTGTTTCGACGTTGACGTCTATGGCGCCGTTGATGAATATCTGGTCACCTTCGGCCTCTTTACGTATCTGTTCCAGAGTGCGTAGCATCGAATTATAGGCGTCGTTCGAGCGGAGGGCCTTGTAGCGCATTTTCATCTGGGTGTACATCCAGCTAAGTTCTTCCAACCGCGGACGCTTCGAATACAGGCGCACGTCCTGGACGCGATTACGGAATTCCTCGCGACGTTTTTCAATATCGTTAATAAACCGCTTCAACACGTCCTGGACGTAGTTCAGTTCTACCTCTATTTCACGACTTTCGGCCAATATACGGACTACTTCCCGCGGAGTGAACATCTTCCCCAAAAGTTCCTTTATATCCTCCACCAGCGTCACGTCGCTCATATGAAGCGATTTGTGTTCTTCACGCTCGGCCTGTTTACGCTTACGCGCCAATTCGAATGAACCTCGCGCCACGGCCAATAGGCGGTTGGCCACAATCTGGACCTTACGGCGTTCGGTGTACAATTCCAGGATTTCTTCGCGTTCGCTGGTAGAGAGGTGCTTAATGGTGTCGTGCAACTTACGCGGGAACCACATCAGGTTGATTTCCGTACCGTCAGAAGCCAACACGTGGATGCGTTTCAACGTGGCCGACTCCTTCATCACCAGATATTTCTTCCACGCCACTGTATCAACGATTTCCGGAGGCACCGGGGCATTTAATATGTCCTTGAAGTCTTTTTCCATTGCATTGTACTGTATATGAGTCGTTGGAATAATAACTGTTGGCGCTATTCATCTACTATTGACGATGGTTGTGATGAACGATCAACGTCGTTGTAGTATAGCGCTGGTGCCACTTCATTACGATAATCCACAAACGCCCAACGGTTGTGGTCACCGCTGAGAGCGCCGAGTAATTCGCGATCACGCCAAATGTTGTTGTGTACGGGAAACGGTTGGCGTTTCATCCGTGTAGGGACTATACCGTAAACGACGGTGTTACGCGCTACACCCTCGCTGACCTTCACAGCATCGGGAACCGTTAAGCGAAACGCCTGACCCGCGTCCTCGGGGTAGAGTACGGGGATCAGGAGTCCGTCGCGTGTTTTATATATTTCGTATTTCATTTATCGGATAGTTAGGTGGTCGCGTTTCGCTCGTTCCTTAAACAACAACCATCGTAAACGATTCGATATTTTAGTCAACTTCTCATCATCCAACACAACGGCTGGTTGACGATCAAGATACGCGTTCAATATTCCAACCAACGTTTCCAATTCGTCGATTTCCAATCTGATGTTGTTACGCGGCGTGTTATTCATAACGTTCGTATTCGTCAACCAGTTCTTCTGCTGTTAGGCGTACTTTTTCTCATAGAACAATCGCCAACGCCAATAAGGTATATATGCATCAGGGTCAACAGGTACGCGCTGCCCACACTCAGGGCATGTCGTGAAGTCGTTGTCGTAACGCATGCCTGTGGGGACAATTTCGGCGTTAGTGAACAAGAGTTTCGCGCCACACATTTCACAACGTTTCTTATACACTGGATTTTGGAGATATTCTTTTCTGCGTTGTGATCTTTTGTATCGTCTTGGATCTCCCTTTTTGAGTGTTATCATCGCTTACGATTCTTGTACATCAACCGTATATTCTGACCTGTCAAATCGGCAAATGCCTCTTTGGATACCTCGATGCAGTCGGCAGGTATTTTGGCGCGTCCCGATTCCACCATCCATTTTGATACGGCAAAACCTAATTTAGAGCCAACGATCTTGATATTGGCCTCTACCTTTAAACAACATCCGCCAAAATAGTCCGTATAACCAACCAAGGCGTTAACCTCGTTACACCCCACACGCGGCAAGCGCTGAATACGTTCGTAAACCGCACGTCCCTCAGGTGTGCGGTCGGGACGATACATATTGGCCAACGGTGAACCGTCTCGCTGCCATCCTGGCGGTGGAGTGGTGGTGAATTCCACAGCACTGATTCCACCAGCCCAAAGCAATTTAGCTGGACGATAGCTTACACCGCCAACACTCTTTACAAACGCTCGCGCGGCGTTAAGGGCTTGTATTCGTTTCCACGCCAACGAGAATATCTCGTCGTAGGTTTTGGTTCCAACGTCCGCGACGTAGTATTTCATCGCTTCTTTTTCCATATCGCGCTTTCTTTTTGTAACATCGCTGTAGCGTACAATAAGGCGCCAAATGACGCCATGGCGATATTACGATCAACGTACATATTCCTTGACTGGTCGATTTCTATCAACACACGTCCGTCATCCAACAATTCGAGGTGAACACGTCCGTACGTCAACAGTTCCATCAACACGTCCTCCAAAGTAAACGCTGGCTGATAGCAGTGTGAACGTAAGGTTTCGTACGCTCGCGGTTGATTGGTGGTGAGCAGTGTGCCTGATTGGTGTCCACGACGTAATAAGTACCCTAATTGTTTTCGCGGTTTAAGCCCCCTTTTCAAGAGTTCTGCCGACGCTGTAGCAGGTAATACATCAGTACCAATCAAAGACTCTGTATAGGCTTGTTTAGGACCCCATTGTGAGGGGTATTGATCGTTGGGGGTTGGGATACGTGGCAGACGTCCTTCCAACACACGTTTATCTACCAATTCCGAACGACCATCGGTGGTGTACCATTGACCGTCGTAGTATGACGGTCGGCGTTCAAACCAATGAAACGTACCATCAGCATCGGCGGCGTAATATCCGGGTTTGATAGCTACCATCGACGACGAGCGTAGTTGGACATATTCACCGTTCTTTAGCGTAGCGCCGTCCAACAAGACAGTGGCCTGTTCAGGCGTTATGTGAGTGGACTTAGCCTCGCTGAAAAACAGCTGTTTATCCTTAACCCTCATCGGGTGCTGGTCAGTGAGGATGTAACCCTCTACGGCGTGTCTAACCAACCAGGCCATGGCTATCCAGTATTTCATAGAATTCGCGCGGCCAAACGATATTATCAGGCAGTGGTATCAAGAACGATGCCAATGCCACGACGAATGCCTGTGCCACTTCATCCACCTTCCAACCAGCGATTCCGCAACCGATCTTTGTCACGTAGAATCGTAGTTCGGGGTGTTGAACGGTGTAAAGGATGAAGCGGTCGCAAGCGTCAACCAATGCCTGAAACGGGATACGTACCTTGCGGTATAATGGGCGCTCGGTATAATCTTCTTCAATCTCGATGTATTCCATAGTCGGGATGGCGTAACTTCGACCTTGAGGACCCTCGTCTTGACCGTTAACAGCGCCAAAACGTTTCAGCGCCAAGGCAGCTGCGCCGCCGCAGTGGTTGCCGTCAGTATTAGAGCCAAACACAAATACGCCATCATCGGGCAGTGCGTCAATATCTTCAGGTGTAAATTCCATAGGTAGTTAGATTTCTTCAATTTCTCCTCGTTGGAGCATTTTCTTATGTTTTACCAAATCAATCGACGTCGTGGAACGGGAACCGTCAGGGCCGATAAATTGAACGCCTAATTGCTTTTCGTTAGGACGTATTTTCAAGACTTGAAAAGGAACACCCGTAGGATGGGCGTACGTACCGCCAACACGGAAGAACCGCGCTTTACTCTTCTTCGCCATCTGTTTTCTTGATTATTTTGGTGGCCGATTTGATAAGCGCCTCGATGTCTTTCAGCGCAGCTAACTGATCCGCGGTGTACTCACGCCAACGGTCCTTGTTAATTAAACCGCTGATTTTAACGGCAATTCGCCGAACGTTTTCACGCAGAGCGTCGTACTTGAGCGCGTCCAGCTGGCGAGTCGTAATGTACCGAAAATAACTACCCGTGATGGTCTCTGTTTCACCTGATACCGTAATAACATTTTCGTTGGTAACAACAGGATCTACATTGGGGACAGGTTCGTCACCCGTTGGTTTAAGGTCGTCAAAGTTCAACGGCACCAAATTATATTTCATCGTGAAAGAAAGAGCCGCTCCTGATTCCTCATCGGCCACCCTGTAAATCTGTACTATCGAGCCATGATTCACTCGGGCGACAAGGTCTCCAGGAAACAGCGTCACAGGACACAGACAACGTTCACGGAACTTTTCCAAGGGGACCAGTACCGAATTTTTGGATGTAGAAAAGTTCTTGACGACTACCATCATTTCGGAACTCTCCGTCGTTTCTCCTGGCGTTTCCATTACAGGCATACAGCCCGTGGTAAAGACTCGGGTGATGGTGTTATCAACACGATAATACCATTCGCGATTTACATAATTTTCAACAGTTTTCATTATGCGTAGTTTTTACGTAATTCTTCCAATTTGGTATTGTAAACCTCCATTAGAGCTGGGTCGTAGGTCATACGGTGTTTCCAAACCTCAATATTTTCGGTGGCCGGAAGTACGTTTTTGTATTCAGAAGCCGGACTCTCGTCAGCCCACGAACGCTGGGCGTCGTCCATCATGTAGGCCACCAACTGCCATTCATAGGACGACTGAATTTCTGTACGGAGGTATTCGTAGTGTGCCAGAATTTCGATAGGATCCTGAGTTCGAAACGCGAAGTCGGGATCCGACGATTCCGAAAAGCCGCGCCCTCGGCCTATCAACCCCGACCGAAGCCACTGGTGATAGATGGGGTTTCCGCTATCGGTGTTGCGTTTCAAGAGGTAGTATAAATTTTTCATCGTTGTTGAAATATTTTCATTTCTTAAAAACGTTGACGATCTCTTTTGGCGATGGGACGCATGTCCGTTGACGTGGTGTGTAACGGAGCCGATGGTGCTCGATGTTTTCCTCTTCGCAGTCCTCGATACGGTCTTCGGCTTTGTTAAACTCATCTTCGTGAGCCTTGGATCGGATATCTTCCGTTGAATGGTCGGCTGATGTCATGACTTGCTTGATTTAAAGAAACGTATATTAGTGAATTTTTGGCACGTGTAATGGCTACATATTTAAGGTTAGATTCTTGTTCCAACTGCCACGGCTGTGTAGCGAAACGTGACGGAATAAGTTCTGGCGCCAGGAAGAACACGTTGTCGTTTTCAAGACCCTTGGATTTGTGGATAGTCATCAACATGATTCCCTCAAGGTCGTCGGTAAAAATTCCCTCGATTATTTCACGCAGTTCTGCTACCGTATCGGCTTCAACAGCCAACGCACGTAACACTTCTATTTTCTCCAATAGTTCGTCCATCTTCGGCGACGCATCAGGGTTCTTCCAACCTTTAGCGCGCAATTTTTGAGCCAGTTTGTCAGCTTCTTTCCAAAGTAGCTTCTCTAACTCGTCGATAGTACGGGCTCCCGTCTTGGATACCAAATCCACCAAACTGTGCCCGATGTCCTTGCCGCGAACGCGTGATTTAATCTTGTTTTTCAACAACCACAGATAAACCTCCACCAGCGGGCGTAGGTTACGGCATATTATCCAATCACCGTCCTCAATGTCATTCAAAGAACCAACACTGACCTCACCCTCGTGAGCACGTTCATAGGGGCGTATGTAGGGAACAATTTTCTCGGCTTCTTCGACAATGCGACGCCCACAACGATAGCAAACCGACAACGGCATTTCCACACTTTCGCCATTTAATTCGGCCAGCCGTGAATAACTGTTGGCGTCGGCACCTGCGAAACCGTATATGGCCTGACGTGGATCGCCAACGGTTATCAACCGCGAACGGCGATCCAGCGCGTGTTTTATCAACTCGTGTTGCAGGAGACTCATGTCCTGGCTCTCGTCCACCATTATCACCTCGTATTTCCGGAAGCGAATACTGGGGTCCGTTACCGGGATATATAACATATCGGTAAAATCAAACTGTGAGCAGTCGGCAGCCCCCTTGGCAAACGTTTCCAACGCCAGCTGTTTCTCCAGCAAGTCACAGTCGATATCATGATATTCACACAACGCCTCAATTTCGCCGATTTCAGGACGGCAAAGCGACGTCCGCATCAAATCTACTATCTTCGGAATTAAATAAAACAGATACCCCTTTTTACGCCTCAACAACAATTCCTGTACTTGCTCGTCGCGGGCGTGATGTTTCAACACCACCTCTAACTTGGCTATGGACTTATTCGGGTTCATTTGGGCATTACGGCCGTACCGACGCAACAACAACCGCCATCCATATGAGTGCAACGTCATTATATCGACGTTCGGGCGACGGTTACGGGCCTGCAATTCCTTAACGATGGAATTGTTAAAGGCCATGAAGATGATGGATTTACCACGCGGTATGCGTTCCAAGCAACCGAGTAGAGTGGTAGTCTTACCACTGCCAGCCACAGCGTTAACATTGATATTGTGGTTTGTAGTAGCTACCTCATTGTATATTGCCTGTTGATAAGGCGACGGCTGAAAAGCCATAACGATTTTGTTTTACAATTTTGTTACTGATACTATCCGCGAGTCGATGTCCAGTAAATCCATTTGACGCTTTTGTGAAACTGGAAATTCAGCGCTTTCTGGTTCTGTACGATGGATTCGAGTTTCGACAGCACAGCCGCCTTTCCTCGATGTATATCTAACGACTCTAAACGTATAAACGCTGTAATATCATACCCCGTTACCTCGCAGTAGTCGATTGACGCCACGTTGGACTCTACTGACGGTGTAAACTTGTTTACCAAGAACAACAGCGGGTCGTTACCGTACATCCAAACCTCCAAAACGGCAAAACCGCTTTCCAAAATGTTGGTGATGGTTTCAATCTTTCTTTCCATTGTGATATTCCTTTTTGATGTTTTCTAATAGCTTTTTCATGCGTACCAACGCGCGGCTGTAAAGGTTTTCGGTGACGTCAGGATTATCGGCCAAGAACTCTGATTTACGCTGGCCTGCTAATCGCGACATCGTGATCCTTCGTTCCAAATCAGTAAATCCCAGTGTGTCAAACGTTATTTCCATATCGTTGACATAACCTGGAGTGCGCATATCGGGGTGCGAAGACTCTACGGCGTCCGATATTTCGCCATGACGTGCCTTGAGGTTCTTCTTGTAGAGTGTGTAGAAATTACGTGCGATTGATTTATTGAAATAGAAATAGAAATTCGCGCCCGGAAGGATGGTAAACTTTTCTATACATTTATCAAACATCGCGTAACAATCGGCAATGGCTTCGTCGCGTGAAGGGATATCCGGCGCGTTAGAACCGTTCAACAGATTGATGTAGTTCGTGATGTTTTTCAACACGATATGCCCCATCATCCTGAATACAAGGTTACGATACGCAGACGCCCGGCGCGGGTCGTCACAATGTCTGATGATGAGAATACATTTATTCACCAGCCCGATTCGGTATTTGAATGACTGGCGAAACATTTGACGCTCGACCGACTTACGCATAACCGCTCCTATTTTTTCAACATCGACTTAGCTTCAGCGCGAACGGCAGCCAACTTTGCGCGGCGTTCCGGAGCGATTTTCTTCTTGAAGTGTTCGTGAGAGCGCCGCTTTAGGGATTCCTGCTTTTGCTCCTTGGACATCGCTCTAAAACGGCCGAAATAGACGCCCTTGAGGTCAGCGGGCGTTTCCTTTTTGATTTCTTCACGTATCTTACCGCAAGCCGGACACGGCGATTGCTTACAGAACGGCTCGCCATCGCGCATCACCACGCTTACCGATGAATAGTAGTCGCGCTGGGCGTAGCGCGGGCACTCGGGGTTCTTACAAACGAATTCCATAGGGCTGATTATTGACGGCTACCGTACAACGCAATCAGCATCGCGTCGCAAGTGGCCAAAGTTACGTTGAATTGCGGAAATAGCTGCTGAGCCTTGGCTTTGAGTTTGTTCTTCCACTCGGTCTTGGTCATCTTGCCACGAACGCCGAGTTGGAATTCTTTCTGCCATTTCTGGGGAGTAACAGTTTCGGTAGGAATACGACAAGCCAACAGCGCCATTTCCAAATGACCGTAACCGCGGCCGAAATTGAACATAGCGTTGGCGGCGTCACCCGGTATGCCACCTACCTTTTCCAGGAAACAGCGTGAGTTCAGTGAATGGAGTTTTAAGAACGCCAAAAGGTCAGTTGGTGTTTCGGGCATTTTTACCGCCGCCACCAACCGACCTTTGTCGATGGAGTAGACTCCGATGCCGCCTGCGGCTCCGGGGTCTATGCCGATTATCAATCGGTCCTTGTAGTAGGTTGTTACGGATGATTTCATCGTTATATCTTATTTGAAACTATAAGATAATAACGTTGTAATCAATCGTACCTTGAAACCTTATCTATCTTCCTGACTATGAGTTTATTCTTCGCGGCGAAGTCGGGTGATACGTTCTGCGTAATCATCATCGACGTTATGCCCACATTTTCGAGCGTCCGGATGATGTGTTCCTGACCCAGGGAGTCGATGCCGTGGAACGCTTCATCCAGCAGTATCATGTCCAACCCGCGGCCATCGGTAGCCATATTAATCAACCGATTCAACCCTATCAGCGACGCCAACGCTACACGCCCGCGCTCAGCGCCGGAGTGAATACCGTACACGTCGGCGTTCAGGCCGTCCGACTGGATGTACACATCGATCTTATCACGCACGTTACCGTCCTTGGTCATGGTAAAGCCGTTAATCAGAACCGTTACATCCATGCCGAACTTTTCCAGGTAGAGATTCGTCATGCCCTCCAATACTTTCAACGACTTATTCGCCAAGAACGTCAAGAGCCCATTCTTACCCATGTGGAAGTCCCAGAACGCCATCGACTCAGCTAAATACCGGAAGTCGGCCAGTTCGGCCTTGGCGGCCTTGAGTTCGGCCTTGGCTGCTTTAATCTTACTCTCGGTAGATTTAATCGAAGCGTCTTCGGCAGCGGCCCGTTTAGCCGCTTCAATACGCTTAGCCAGGTCTTCCTTACGGCGGTCGATTTCATCCATCTGACGTTTCAACCTGTCGGCCCGGTCGCGAATATCCTTCATGTTACGCTTTACACGAGCCAGTTCGGCTTCCACCTGTTCATAGTCCCGTTGTTTTTCTTCGAGTTCTTCAAGCGTCTTTTCGGCCTTTTTGACGTCCAGCGCAAACTGTTCGTCGGCGCGTTCAAGCTGGGCGATATTCTTACGAATCTGGTCCGGAGTGAGGCTAAGTTCGCTGTTGGGGAGGAATTGTTCGCCGCACTTAGGACATTCGATAACGCCCTCTAACGCCAACTCCAAATCGACCTTAGCACGGCGGTTCTTCTTGCGTTCGTTCTTGATGGCGGTGATATTATCCTCCGCCGCAGCGATATCTTCCGTAAAGTTCGGCGCGGTTTCCAACTGTTGTTCGAATTGCACACGCTTAGCCTTTTCGTCCTCGAATTCGCGACGAATATCCTTAGCCTGAATACCGAGCGCGGCGGCGTCCTTAATGTAGTCGCCAAGCAGGTCACACATCCCCTTGATATTAGCCGCTGAAGCGTTATTGGCTTTCAACTCCTTCAGGTTTTCTTCAAGAGTTTCGATCTTGGTATTCAGCGTGAGCACCTTTGTATCGTATTCCGCCACACGCTCGTCGGCGGCCTTGTGGTCAGCCTTGATAGCATCCAAAACGGGCTGGAGCATATCGGCGTTGGTGATACGGTTCAGAATCTCCTTTTTGGTAGTATCGGGTGCGGTCAGAAAGTTGTACTGACGGTCTTGGCTAATAATGTAGTAGCGAAGGAGATCCTCTCGGCTAAGTCCCAGCAACTCCAATACTCGCTTATCTACCTCGGCCACGGACGTCAACTGAGTGTTCTCATGGCCGTTTTCGAAGAGCGCGGCCTTGGCGCTTCGCTTACGATAAAAGCGACGACGAATCTCCATAGTCTGGTGAAGAACGTCGTTAGCCAACTGCATTGCCACCCACGCTTCGTCGCTGGAACGGTTGATGGCCTTATCGCGCGTGATAGGTGTATCGCGTGGCAACAAATCGCCTGTAAGCGCCAGTGATATCGCTTCGAACAGCGTCGATTTACCGGAGCCGTTATTCAGCGAACCGCGGTCGGTCTGGTTATCGCCGAATATTACCGTACATTCGCCGCGCTTGAATACTACCTCAGCCCGGTCACGAAACGCGAACAAGCCGCCAAATTCTATTTTTACAGGATACCACATATCACAGTTCTTTAAGCATCGCCAAGCCCTCTTTCATGCGCTCGCCACGTATGTCGCGTTCCTTACAGAATTCCATGAAATTCTTAACGATGGTTGATTTACGGAACGTCACAATCTTCTCAGGGTCGGCCGCTGTGGCCATAGCTGCGGCAGTTTCGTCAGCTTGAAACTTGATTTCGATACCCACGGCCGAGAACTCCGAAGCGTTGAGTTTCTCGCAATCGGCTTTAGACCCCGTTACGACGATTCTGACGCGATCATAATCCTCGCCGGAGTACTTATCCATGAGGTTACGCAAAGTCGCTGTATCGGTCGCTGAGACCGTTTCATGGACATACCGCGGAAAGCGTAACGGGCGGTGCTCCCACGTGCCGTCGTCATACACGATGGTCACACCCTTGTCGTCGGCCGTTTCGCCAAAGTTGTTCTGGCACATCGAACCCAGATAGTGGACCTTTTCACCCACGTCCGAGGCGTTATGATAATGGCCTACAAACACCGCGTCGTAGTTACGGAACATATCCGGACGGATGTCGCTTTCAACCTGCGTACCGTCGTTATTACGAACGCCCTCCACAGCCACGTGCGTTATCATGAACCGCGGCCCGTCAAACGTTTCGCGTTCCAAACCGTTATCGACGGCCAGTTTCTCCTCTAACCACTTGGCGTCGCCATAGTAGGGTATCAACACGAACGACACCCCATTCCACACAAACTCCGACGCCCGGCTTACAACCGTAGCCGCTCCCGGGCACACGCTGAGGTAGCTGCGATCGGAGTTCGGGTCGGTCTTATCGTGGTTGCCGGGGATAGCCGCGATTTCCAGTCCACGCGCTTCGGCTTCTTCGGTAATTTCACGCCAAGCGTCGAGGACTTCCAAAGGTTGTGCCGAGCGGGACGTGAATACGTCACCGCCCAGAATCACAATCTTACAACCTATTTCTTCAGCCAGCGCAAACGTCTGGTTGAATAAATCCCGTACCACCATCACGTTGTCTTTCGACAAGTGAGGGTCGAAACCTAAGATGGCCACAGGACTTTTGTTCGATTTCCGTTTCATTTTGTAAAGTTTACCGAGATAAACGTTGGCTAATTGTCGGAAACGACTTCTGCCTCCTCCGCCATCTTGCTTCGCCACTCACGGAGGTCCTTGTGACGAGAAGCCGCGATAACCTTTTCCAGCGCCGAAATGAGCGGGTTCTGGTCATAGTACAGCTGGTAGAGTTCGCGGTCCGATTTCCAACGAAGTTTACCATTCAAGGCCGAGTACACGGTTTTGGACGGCTTCTGGATAATACCACGTTCAACGCCGTACTCGATGTCTTCCTCGGAAAGGATAATGCCGTACCCAAGCAGAATGCGGATGTACGTCTTTTGGCGCGAACCGAAGTCGTTCTTGATAACCTTAACCTCTGAAATTTGAGCCACCTCCACGTCGTCGATCTTCTTCATTTCTGTCACACGCATTTGAAGACGTAGGCAGGGGAGTAACTCCACCCATTCTCCACCAGTACTTTTGCGCGACGTAACACCCATAACGTTTTGTTCGTACTGGTGGTTGAGCATCACGAAATGGATCACGTTGGTGTAGCAAAGCCCGACCAGGCCCTTGGCGAACATCTTGGCCGATTTAGCAAACGCCATCATCTTGGGCTCTTGTAACTTTTCGAGTTCTTCGCCTTTTGATGCGGCTTTATTCATGTTATCGACGTTAGCACGGAGGGCGTCATACTCAGCCTTAGAAAGCGTTGCGCCAAGCGAGTCCCAAAGGAAGAAGAACCGCGGCTTTTCTTTGATACCCGCCTCGGCGAACAGCGCGTGAGCGTCCTTTACGAACTTACTAACGCGCACGAACATCTGCTCGACGTAGTGAATTTTGATGATAGCCACACGAGAAATATCCACACCCAGCTGGATGGCGTAGTCCTTGTTGTCGCGGTTTTCGGACGAAAGGATACATGCCAACCCGGTATCGGGATTCTCGGCCAGAAAGTATTTCATGGCCTCCAGGCCCTCGGTAGTCTTACCACTGCGACTACGACCCGCAATCTCGATGATACCCGTCGGTAAACCGAACGTGCGCAGGTTCCAGTCCAGTTCGGGACTACCGGTATAGGCCCACGATTTAATCTCCGAAAAACCGTCTTTCTTCTTGAACGTGATAACGTCTTCGGAGTTAAACTGGGCCGTAAGTTTATTCAAAACGCTTGAAATTTTCGACATAATTGTAGATAGTTAAAAACGGCTGGCCAACCACGAAAGCCAGCCAGCCGCGGGAAAAGTATCACGGGGGTTATTTCTTACCGAGTTTAGCGCGAATCGACGCCAGTGAGCGGGCTGCGCTGGAGGGTTCCGGGGCCTCGTCCTCCTCTTCCGGTTCAGGTTCCGGAGCGGGGGCCTCTTCTTCCTCTTCGTCACCGCCGTCCAACCCCAGGGCCTCGCGAATCTTCTCGCGAATCTGGTCGTCGGTCGTGGACTTGTAAACCTTTACCGTTTCGCCGAGGTCGTTGTCGCGGATGAACGCCTTGAGTTCGGCGCGGTCCATATCGTCCAGACCATCGTCGCTGCCTTCTGCCTCAGGCTCCGGTTCAGGCTCGTTGTCCGGTTCCTCTTCCAGCTTCTCGGGCTCGGGGATGCGAACGCCGGGGCGGTTCTTCTTCGTACGAACGGGCGGAACGTCATCCTCGTCGTCATCGTCACGACGCTTGGCAGCTTTCTTGGTAACCTTCTTCTTGGGCTCGTCGTCAGAATCGCTGTACTGGGCGCGTACTTTCTCCACGATTTCCATCCACTCGTCGTCGCCGAAGACGTCGATACCGTGCTGCTCGTCGAAATTCTGAAGACCCTCCAGAGCGCGTTCAAACATTTCCAGCGTGTACGTTCCGGCAACCTCCTCGATAGGCTTCAGTTTCATGAATTTCTCGATAGCCTCGTCTGTGAGGGGACATGCCTTGGGCTTCTTGCCGAGCGACACATCGTAGTAGTTCTCGCCCTTTTTCTTGTTCGGGTTCTTGATGTACTTGACGAACAGCGGCAGCCCCTCGTCCGGGTCGGTGAACGGATCGGTCTCGATAGGTTCATCCTCCTCCTCGGTGATGGCCAGGCGGTTCATGGCGTCGCGGACGGTCTTCTTGAACTCCCACAGTTTGGGGTCCATATTGTCTTCCTTGACCTCAGCGGCGTAGCACAGCCACGAAAGCGACGGCAGCAGGCCATCACGCTGGGCCGTAACGGCGGCCACGGCATTCTCCGACCCGTGGGTCTTCACATAGGCGACATATTCCTGGACGATGTCCATGGCGGTCTTGCCGTGGAAAATGGAATCCAGTACCGTACCGCGGCGCTCGTCGCCAGAGTCCGTAGTAAACGGCAGCCAGTAGCATTTCCGGGGTACGTAGAAATTGTCGTGGTCGGGATGGGCGGGGAAGATACGAATCTTCATAAGTTTGCCATCCTCAAGTGACAGGAACTCGGCGTTGCCGTTGTTCAGCATCGAGTTGTCTTCGTCGATGCGGGCCTTGAGTTTTTTAATCGGCGTCGCCTTAAGACGACTGCGCAAATCATTTGCCATAATACTTTGATTTTGTTAAGGTGTTAATATAAACGTTGTTAACTGTCGTCTTCGTCGGGAATCAGTTTGCGGCGTTTGCGTACTTTCATAACCGAATTCGCCTTACTCTGGAGGAGGTGCTCCTCGATATCGCCTGCCGGTATCGACAGCGATAGCTTATCCAGTTTCGACGACTTATCCTTAGCGGAAAAAAGAAGCGAAGCGACATAATCACGCGTCTTCTGGGCCTCAAACAATTTGAGTTTGTTAGCCTTATAAACCGGGCTCTGATAGACGGCCGTGTTTACCTCATCGACAGTTGCCGGTTTCTTGCGGTCCTCTTCGTCGTTGAGGGCGGTGCGTATCTCCTCACGAACCTTGGCTTCCATAATCTCGCAGTTGAGTTTCGTTTCAGCCAGCGCTCGCTCGGCATCGGCCAGCAGCAGGCCGAGACGGTTTACGACAACCGGGAAAGTGATAATTTCACCAACCAGATTTTCGTAGTGGATGGTCATCAATTCGTCAACGTCGATTTCGTCCTCGAATTCCTGAAATTCGATTTCGTAGACGTTCTTTCCAATCAGCAGTTTCCGTTTCATTCTTTAGGTTCTTGTTGGCTTACGTCGCCCGAACGTACACGACGCGTGATTTCGATAATGAGGTAGTGAACGGCTTTTTCCAAGTCGCGAATCAGACGGCTCTTGTTGTGGCCCACGGTGATGTATCGCTGGAGATAGCGCGTTACCTGGTAGATGTTGATGGCCGCACCGTGGTCCATACCATACAGCATCTTCTTGGTGTCAATAACCTTTTCGCCGTCAGCGTACTTATCGGAGTACGTCCCAGCGATGTGGTTGATAGTCATTGCCAGAGCCTGCGCGGCTTCAGGTTCAGCTTGGCAAATACGCTCGATGTCATAAGACACCTGCGAAATTAATGAATCTTGAGTCTTCTTGTCCATGTTAAATAATATCGTTTTGTAAGTCATTAATGGCTCCCACCCATACGTACATCAGGCGTTCTTGCTCACAAATATCCGCCGATACACACGTACTTTGTAACGTTGAAACCGCCCTACGATAGCTATCCTTACAATACGGTAATAAATCCAAAGGCCAAGAGCGGTTTCCCATCCCCACCTCACGATGCAAGAAATACAACAACGCCATCCAATCGGCCACCTTTACAATCGCGTGAGCAACGTCGTAATACGGTGCATCCTTTGAAAGCGTTTTGGCAATTACCGAATCGTCTCCGAATTCGGCCATTACCTGGTGCGCAACAAACTCGTCCAAAACGTTACGCAGTTCCGACCCGTTATAAGCGTTATATTTAAGTTCGTGAGTGATATCGCGACGCAGAATAGCCTCGTCGAAGTCATGCATCAGCGCCATCTTCAGCGTCTGATACTTGAACGTAGCCACCGTATTATTATCGTCCCCTCCAGGCCAGAGATAGTCCAGCAGGCACATCGTGAAGACCGATACCTTGTACGAATGTTGCGAAACGCTTTCCTGCTGGTGGCGGTCATACTCCAACCACTGCTTGATGTTATCCAACCGCGCAAGATGATCGCGGTTGAAGAGTTTGATTAAATCATCCTTTTGCATAACCGATTTGTTTTACTATTGTAATATCTCTAACCTTGTAGATTGTGAAGACTGTACGGTCTTCTTTCCAGCGAAATAATTCACACGCCCTGAAACAGCCACAATACGGTTCAACAGCGTAGCTTCGTTTTCCGGCTGATGAAGCCAAAAGTCAGGCCACAACGTAATCTGGATGATGAGGTCGTTGACCTCCACTTGCAGTACACCGTAAGAATCGCCGCCCTTGGTTTGGCGTTCGAATACGTTATTCACACGACCAACGATACAAACCTCGTCACCCTCGTGTTTACGCTCAAACTCGGCGGCGGTAACGTACAGCCGAACCATCCGTTTTCCGAGTCCGTATTCGTTCATCATACGTTCGTAGTCCACCTCGCCGTACCCGGTTAATTCACGCTGTTTGAAGACCCACCAGGCGTTAGTGTGAGCATCAGGCGAAGTGAATTCATCGGAAAGCGGTTCGCCGCGGCGTTCGAGATATTGCTTGACGATATCCAGACGCTGACGAGGATTGCGTATGTCTTCTACCAGGTCGAACGCTCCAGCCATAATAAGACGCAACACCACAGTACGGTTTATGCCTTTAGGGGCAGAAGTTATGAAGTCCTCAAACGAGAACACTTCGCCGTGTTCATCTTTCATGGCTTTCAATAGCGTCAACGCCCGCTCGCCTACTCCCTTGACCTTACCCAGCGAAAAGAAGATACGGTTCGTCTTGGGGTCGCACGTAAAGGTTTCACCCGAGAAATTGATATCCGGCGGACGGACCTCAATTTCGGCCCCGGTTTTCTTCATCTCCACCAAGCGATACGGGATATCGGACTCCTTCGAGGCGTACTGAAGCGACGTCGTCCAGAACTCCAGCGGGTAGTTAACCTTAAACCACTGTGACCAGTACGACATCATGGTATAGGCCACGGCATGAGAATTACAAGTAACAACCCCGCCCTCAGTTAGGAAAGTATGTGAAATTTCTCCGCTTACCTCCACGTCATAAACTTCTTCGTTGCCTACAAAAACAATACTGGTAATCGACTCTAAGATAGTCAGCAACCCCTTTTCACCCATTTTGAATCTCGGCAATTCTTTATAGTGAGCCTTTTTGTGACACGAAGAACAAAGCCATTCCAGGTTCTCTAAAGAGTTGTTACTGCGGTCGCCATTAACATGATGAGCTTCCATGCGTTTGGCATATTTGCCACACCTTTCACATGGCAAAGAAGCGTGTGAAGCCCTGAAATTTTCAAAATCAACGCTTGGATGATTTTCTAATTTACGGAATCCACACTCACCCTTTTTAGGATAGTTTTTGACGATTCCTGTACCTATCGAATAATCGTTCTGAGTAGGTTCGTAACCCAAGACCGTGTAAAGCCTTTCACCAACTGACAATCCTGTATCAATGGTCTTGTAACCATCAGCTGTAGGAAACTTGTGATTGGCAGTACATCGTATCCGTTTCCCGCTTTCAGTCGTTATTTCATACACCAGACGAATTCCTTGAAAGCGAATATCAACGATATTATTTTTGACTAAACGCCCTTCTGTATTCAACGACCAGCACATTCCATACCCGTTCTTACGGTATTTATCGCTCAGCGACTTGTGAGTAAGCCAAAGGTCTGTATTACGGTTCTTTATTTCATACATTTGGCGTATAGTCGGCGAAAACATACCTTTTGTAACGCCGACTCGCCTTATTCGCTCATCTCCACTTAAACACTTGTTGAAGCCGTACCCTGAAAAGGCCAGCAGTTTGCTCCAAACCTCAGAAGCCTGGGCCGCGGCACGTTTAGATTCAACACCTCGTGATTCTATCAACGCCGAATATCCATTTACGAACTTTCCCTTAAACTGGGCCAGCGCTTCGTGGTTTTTCTTCTTGATGTAAGTACGACATTCATCTGACTCAACGGGGGTTAATCCTCCGACAACCATCGCTTTCATTATCTGCTCCTGGTAGGTATAGAGCGAATAGGTGTCGCGCGTTATTTCCTCCATACCGGGGTCGAATTTAGGCTTCCGGGCGCCATTCTTAATTTCAACGAACGTTTCGTGCGCCTTAACATCCATAGGACCCGGACGGAACAACGCCGTCATAGCGATAAGGTCGTCCAGGCTATGCGGTTTGGCCTCGCGGCAGTAGTTCATCAACCCCATAGCGCCAAACTGGAACACATCCTCGCACCAACCGCGCTGGAAATACCGGAATACCTCCTCGTCGTTGAACGGGATGGTGTTGACGTCGATTTGCTCCTTGCGGTTCTTGGCGATAAGTTTCAGAATAGATGAAAATTTATCCAGCTGGTTGAGACCTAAAATATCCTCTTTCAAGAACCCTGACTTGTCGATATACTTACCCTCCCACTCGGAGACCAGCACACCACCCATGCGTTTCATAGGCATCCAACCGTAAAGGTCGATGGGGTTTCCGTCTTCGTCTTTCCGGGGTACGATGATAACGGCCGACGGATGAACTGAACCCGTCTTACACTGCGTAAGGGCGTATTTCGTCATGTGCACCAACTCCGGATGGTCCTGGACGAAACGGAACAATTCCCGCGACGTAGCGGCGTAGTTGAACAGGTCGCCCCACGTGTATTCTATCTGGTCGTCAATGTCCTTGGTGAGTTTATTCATCACCGCAAACGGCACGCCCATAACCTTACCGAAGTCCTTCAAACAGGTCTTCAGTTTCATGCGCGTGTACGTACCCACGGAGCAAACGTGGTCAACGCCATAACGGCGGGCCATGTACTCCTTCACTGTATCACGGAACGCCACAGGAAAATCAACATCCACGTCCGGTAGGCTATCTGCTGACTTAGCGCGTTCGCCTGAAACACGCGTTTCATTGAGAAAACGCTCAAAAAGAAGATTGTATTTCAGCGGGTCCACGTCCGTGATGTACAGGCAATACGCAATCAACGAACCGCAAACCGAGCCACGGCCTGACCCAGTCATGATACCCTGCTCACGACACCAGTTCATGATGTCCCAAAGTATCATAAAGTAGTCACACAGCCCATTCGGTACGATGATGGCGCATTCCTTTTCCAACTCCGCCAGATACTGGTCGAGGTTATCAACCTTACCTACCAGCCGCTCTTGTACGCCCGCTTCCAGTTTCTCGAAAAAGGCGTCTTCAACCGTAGTTTTTACAAACTCGTATTTCGGCAGGTGACGTATTCCGGTGGGTATCTTAAAGTCAATACTCTCCGTCAACGTCGTGGAATTAGCCATGCCATCAATTATCTTTTCGTAGAGGGACGCGGCTACGTCCATCCACTCTTCATACGCCAGAATCGTCTCTTTTGAGTTTTTGAAATACTGGGTTGCGCTTTCAGCGTTAACAACGCCTGCTACCTTATTCAGGAGCGACTTCAGAGGAGCCTCTTCGGCATCAAGATAGTACGAGTCGTTGATAACGAGCGGTAGCGTATCGCGGTAGAGTTTAATTTTGCGGCAACGGCATATGTAGGTATCAATACTTTCCAAGTGGTCGCGGAATAGGGTTTCGGACGCATACTCCACCGTGTCAATCTGGTAATATACACAGTCAAATGCGGCGTGATAGGCTGTCAATAACCGCTTGCAACGCTCGACGTCCCCCTTGAAATAGTTTAATTCGCTGTCAGGCGGTATTACACATACCAATCCGCGCCCTAACTTGTAGAGTTCTTCCGCGGGTATAAACCCCTGATAATCGACGTTGATGGCCTTATTAACCAGCAGCAGATTACGCCATCCCTGGGTATTCATGGCGTAGAGTTTCAACGAAAAGGTTTCCTGAACGTCAGCCGCCGGGTCATAGTTACAAGCCACCGTAACGGTTTCGCCGATGATAGGTTTCAGCCCCTTACCTAAGCAAGCGGTCTGAAAGGCAAGCGTGCCAGCCAGCGTATTACGGTCACAAATACCCAGAGCCGTCATACGGTTGAATTTGGCCTTAGCAGCCCACTCTTCGCAGTTGGACGAACCGTTCAAGAACTCGTATTCACTATGAACACCCAGGTGAACGAACGGAACCAGTTCCTCAGCCGTGCTGGTACCAAGATATTTGAAGTCGCGGAATTCGGGGCGAAAAACCACAGTCTTATCCAGTCGCAGGTGGTCCTTCTTTATATTCGAGTAGTAGAACTTGCCGCCGAATTCGAAGAGAATGTATTTCACCACGCCATCGTACAGCGCGTCGAATTCAGCAGCCGTTACTGCGAACGAGAACCGTTCGTCGATTATCTTTCCGTTATCGTCGGGATGTAGATACAAGAAGCCCCCTACGCCCTCAATGGCGATTATGTTCAATTCGTCATCGCGCTTTTCTTCGATAGCCAGATAGTTATCTTCCGCCCACCGACGTAGCGAGTCAGTCATATTACAGGAGTTTATGGATTTCTGCGTTAGAAAACCTTGCCGCGAAGAAATTACGAGCCAACATCAAGTAGTCCCACTTTTCTTCAACGGATACGGTCCCTGTGATACGGTCCATCAGCACACAGCACGACTTCAGCAACGAATCACGGTCATCCTTATAGGCGCCAATATTTCGCTTGTAGAAGACATACACCTTCAACATCTGGTAAACTACCCAGAAATAGGTTGATTTCTCAAACACGTAGTTCTCAAACCCGGCCTCGTCTTCCAAGATATTGCCTTTTGCGTATCGCACCGCCAAACGATTTATCATCTCTTCTATAAAGGCCGTTATTTCACACAGGCGGTTTACCGGAACCTCCGATTCGAACTTAAAGTCCATCATATACGACATCGCTCCCTCGTAATACAAGCTGCGGCGCGTATTATTGGACACGAAAAGTTCGCTCATCTGCTCGGCGATATTATTCCATTCGTAGATATGGAGCGACTGCGAGTTGTGAGTCTGAACACCTAACTCTACCCCCAAGCAGAGGGACATTACCTCCGTCAGGAACGAGAACTGAAAGATGTTCGTGGGTAAGCCCCAGTGGAGATCATTCGAACGGTTTTGGACCGTGGTAACGAGTTTCCCGTCGCGGATTTTCAACATCACCATATCGTTACACGGCAAGTCCTTCGATTTCACACCGAGGTCGAACTTAGGATTCCAAATCGACATCACAACCTGACGTGTTTCCGGGTCATTGCTCAACAGACGAACAGCTTCCTTTACCTGGTCCAGGCCCGGGTCCATCGACTCACCCTCTGACGAAATACCCCAATGACGTAAACGCCAGCCGTAAGGGGCATGGAACGTAACGCCATTATCGGAAAAATCAACCATCTTGCCGTTAAATATTTTCAGGAACTCGACGTCCTTACGACCTGTAACTATCCACATAGCTTCAGCCAGCAGGAAGAAGATGTTGATGTTGCGGGCATAGCCGCCCACACAGCGGCGATACGGGTTGTTGATTATTGTCTTGACATCGAGCAGTTCGCGTACCTTACCAGCACGAGAATCCTGAAGCGGGAGCGTCGTCATCATCGTGCGGTTGATATACGGATACACCTCGGCGAACGAACCACGCAGGTCGGTAAATACCACACGCCGCCGATAGTCAAACTCAAAACGGCTAATGCCCGTTTCGGTCTGTGAAATTGATTCTTGCTTCATATCCTTAATACGATTTTATCTGGGGTAAATAACGTTGAAGACGGGTGGACGAAAAAACCCCGGCCATGACGACCGGGGCGGGTAATTTAGTAACCTATCGTATCCTCCCTTCCGGGTTTATTTCTTGGCAGCCTTGGCTTTCTTAGCGGCGGCCGCTTTCATGAGCGCAGCACGGGCCTTGGCTTTGGGATCCTCGGCAGGTTCATTTGCTTCAGCCTTGGGAGCGACTTTCTTCGTAGCGGGCGCGGGTTTCTTAGCGGCCGGAGCGGCAGCTTTCTTGCCGGTTGCCTTCAGGTCGGCCTCCATCTTCTCGCGGTTCTTACCCAGACGTGTATCGGCGGTGGAAACGGCCGACTTGATGTCGTCGAGATAGGTCTTCACAACCTCCATCGCGTCGTTCCAGGCGATACCCTTGAGCCAGGGCAGATTGTTCCACGTCATGACGAAGTCAAGACCGTCCTCGGCCAGTTTGTCCTGCGAAGCCTGGCTGCGGAACGTATTCAGGACGACGTTGGTCGTAGCGAACTGACCGTCTTTCGAGTACACGTTCTCGAACATGATGGCCACCGGATGCGAGTTGGCGCCGCCGAACTTGATGGAGATACCCTGCGACACGGCGACATACTGGAACTCCTTTTCGGGGAAGAACTTACTCAGTTCCTTACGGAGCAGGTCGAGGTGCTCAGGGTTCGTCTGAGGCTTCAGGCGAATACCCTTTTCGTCGCGCTTCGAAGGCTTTTTGGTGGTCTTAGTTTTCTTGGGCTTGGCCTCTTTCTTGGTGGCAGGTTTCTTAGCCTTGGGCTGCGGCTTGGATTCCTCAGGCTCGGGCTCTGCTTCCGGTTCAGCCGGAGCGGCCTCTTCAGCCTCCTGAGCAGCCTCTTCTTCCTCTTCGGCGGCTTCCTCAGCCAGCTCGTCGGCCTGCTGCTCAGCGGGCGTAGGTTCTTCAGCCGGAGCGGCCTCTTCAGCCGAATCGCTCTCCAGTTCGGCGAACGAACCGACGATGTCAATCAGGTTGTCAATTGTCTCCTCGTCCATGCCGGGGATTCCAGCCTGCTCAAGACGCTCAATGAGGATCTTCTTTGCCTCATCCTCGGTATTGGCGGTAATACCGAGTTTCTTCAGCCGTTCGGCGTTCACTTTTGAAATTTTAGTTGCCATGATTTTTGTACGTTTTAGTGAAACAATTTTGATTTATTCATCGTTTAATCGGTAATAATCGTATCTTGTTGGCGTATAATATAACGCTGACTTGTGATTTGCCAACAAGTAGGCTTGCTGTTCGGCAATAATTTGGTCAACAAGCGTACACGCGTCACTGAAGAGCATGTTAGGGTCGTATCCCTCAACAGCAGCCCGCGGTGTGCGTAACATACGCGCCATCATGCCTTTGCTGCGTCCCCGTATGTGGAGAGAAAATATAACGCGCTTCATTCCTGTAAGATTGGCCAGGACATCAACGCCATTTATCACAAAACGGTTCAGCTCCGGCTCAGTTTGGACGACATCTTCTATGCCACAATCGTAGGCTGTCTGGTCGATTCGCAGTTTGTGGTTTTCTTTGCGTATAGCGCGCATTAGGTCGGTACACTTATTCGAGCAAGCACACTCAACGTAGTACCGCAACGGAACAGGTCGCGCAGCTGTACCGCGTCGATACGCTAACCAACGGCGTCCATACGCCTTTATTGAAGTGAAGATTTTTAGGCGAAACTCTTGTAACAAATCGTCGCGTTCCAACGACAATTCCTCATAAGAGTAGAGTTTGTTGGCGTATTTAACAGCCAGGAACTCTAATTCTTTGTAGGCTTTTTCCGACGCTTTCATGCCAATTAGGTTTTACGATTGCGGACGTCTTACATACATCCACAGCACGAAGGTAGGTGAAAATTTCCAATGTACAAAGAACTTTACAAAAATTTTCAAAATTTTTTACAACACACGTATCACTTCTGACTTAGGTACGTTGTCGGCATATACCTGGCTTCGCTCGTTGTAGAGCGTTATAAAATCGCCCTTTATGGCGTCGAGTTTCCATACTTCACCCCGGTAGGAAAAATCGCTGTTGACCGAATAATAATTCATCCAATCCTTCGGGCTCATGACGAACATCGGACGATTCAGCGGGTCGAACAGTTCAGCCCTCACATCACGCATCTTCTCAGGTGAAGTGAAGATAGAAGTCAACTTATTACGGTTAGCGATATCGCATATTTTCTCGCGCTTGAATTCCATCACGCGTGAGAAATATCGCTTATCCTTGGGGGAGAAATATATTTTGCGCCTGAATTCGGCCATCAGATATTCACGCTGTATAACGTGGAAATACTCCGCTACCGACAAGCTCCTTGCACTATTCATGACTCACCTTTTTAGTTTTCCTATCACATTCCAAGCAAAATCGCGCGGACGCTGTAAACGCTCAAAGACTTCCAGCGTCTCGGCTTCGTTACACTCGTCAATATCTTTCTTGGTCGTGAAAACTATATTTGTTGAAAAGTACTTATCCAATTCGAATGCATACTTTTTAATCTCCTTTATGGCGTCAAAATCGTAAAGTAATACTACCGCGCGGACGCCTTTTTTTTGGAGCATGGCGCGTTGGTAGTCGCTTATTTTCTTACCGAATGTGGCACAGCACTTGACGTCGTCACACTCGTCCAATCGTAACCGACGGTCCACAGCTATTTTGTCGAATACGCCCTCAACCAATATCACCGTCGCGCCGGGCACCTTTATATCGTCGTAGCCATACAGCATCTTGGCGAAGTCGGCCCCGGTATCGTTACGCCAGCGCAGGACGTCGGGCGGTACTTTCTTCGAAGCGTAACGCCCCTGAAAAGCCGTGATGACGCCATCGGTGGTTACCGGAATGAGGATATAATCGGCGTACCGCCGTACCAACTTAGTACGGCCAATGGCGTATCGCTTCATAACGGCTGGAGTAAGACCGCGGTCGCGTTCGAGATAAGTGTCGTGCAAACACACTTTGTAGCCCACAGGCATCTTCCGCGGCGGAAGTGGCTCCAGTTTTACGTCTTCAGCGGCAGACGTCGTCAAATCTCGGATTTTGGATATTACCTCGCGTTCCTCGATAGTGGCTCCCTCTAACAGGTACAACTTATCAACAGCTGCAAGTAATTTATATATTCCACCACTATTGCCACATTTTTTACAATCCCAGGCGCCTGTATTCTTATTGACGTACATATGTTTTGATTTCCCACAAAACAGGCAATCACATATTATTTGGTCTCGCTTTCCAAAAACTGGATTCATCAAGACCTCGCGCCAATCAATATTACAATGATTATTCGTCATCGTCCACCGACGTATTACGCCGCCCGCGTTTCGTTTTGGTAGCGTGCTGCTCTTCAACGATATCCTCCCAAGGCATCTCCAACGTTCGCTTACGATCGTAGAAACGTGAGTAGGTCATATTGTTACAAATACGGATAATATCCCCGGCCTTGTGCTCGCGCGCCTTATCAAGATACAAACGCATGATTTCTTCCTTGCGCTCGTCAGACGTGAAATTCATCGTCACAAAACCGTCCATCGGGTTTACTTTACCTTTAGCCTCCGCCAGATTGTAGCGCGTAATAACAAAGTCAGGATCGTTGAGGAGTTCAGGCGGAATACCGTTAGCCTGGGTAGCGACATGAACCACAGCGTTGAACTCCATGGCCATCATCTTAGCCTGTTGAGCCAGTTTCATCTGCCGGAAGCGCTCCTCGTTCATCGAATAACTATGACCGTCGCCTAACTCGGCCAATTCAAGATAATCCCACAATATCATGTCCACCTTACCGTAGGCCCGTTCTATGTCTTGAAGTTCCTGGCGCATTTGAGTGACAGTCATGCCACCAAAACTTTCCACTGCCACGACAATAATATCGGTCTTACCTAATTTTGCCACAACTCGTTGCGCCATCTTCAGTTTAGTGTCGGAAATATTACCAACCTTTACATCCTGGTATATACCGCCTAACCACGCAGAATCGTAACGGGCCATGGCTTGCTCGCGTGTACCCTCCAACTGAAAATGAACCACACGATACCCCTGCCGCGAGGCTGCGATGCCGAGGTGTACCAGTGCTTGCGATTTACCCGCACCCGATATACCCATCCACAGCCACGCTTCACCCGTTTCAGGGCCGCCATTAGAACCGCCTAACTTGTAATCCAGTTCGTCAATGCAAGTAGGAATTTTGAAGCGATAATTCCAGTCGGTACTCCGCCGCTCCAACTGACGACGGTTGAAGTCGCTGAACACGCGGTCGTATTTAGCGTCCTGGATAGTAAAGTGCGATATTTCCTCAGCCGCTTTAATTAGGATATTATATGCCTTTTCCTTATCACCCATGTTGTAGGAATCGGCGATACGGTCGTTAGCGTCGAGAAATTTCATCTGGCGAATGTACGCTTCCAGCGACGCTATCAACGACGGAATGTCTTCGTCCGTAACATCTACGTCGCGTATATTCTCGATTAATTCCAACACCCCCTCGTCATCCAGAAAAGCCTGTTGCAACTGGCCGATGGTCGGTACGCGCCCGGTCTTGGAATAACGTTCGGTTATCTTTTTCCACACTTTCTTTTCAGCCTCAACCTGAAGATACGAAAAGCGCAGATATTGATTCAATATATCGAACACCGAACGTTTACGAATAGCCGCCGAAAACAGCTCGGTAATTAGGTTGGATGATAGTCTATCTTTAAGCATATCCTCGTATTTTGTACACAAGAGGGTAGTTCTTACCCAGTAGTTTCTTACACTGTTCCTTGAACTTACACGTCGCACACCAAGGGCTCCGGTGGTGGTATAGCGTCGTATTCACGATACACCACGCAAACCCCTTATTAGTGCTGTAAAACGCCGCTTTGGCTTTTTCTTCGCGGTCTATAAGCCTAACTAATAACGCTGGTAACTCGGTCTCGCTCTTGAGCGTAGAGACGTCAAAACGGCTTTTCAGCCCCTTAGCTACAAAACGCGCGGCCGACGTCGGATAGACCTTTTCCCACGATTTTATGGCCGCCTTACTGACCAGCCACGTCAATCGTGTACGACTTAGCGTCTTGCGTGATAAGCCAGAACGCTCGCCGTAACGACATTGTAATTGAAACAGAATGAAACGCCGGGTGAAGTCCTCAGTGGCGGAGGCGTAACGTTCTATGAAGTGATTCCACGCGTGGATGTCAGTATCGTTTACGCGGAATGTCTGACGCATATCGCACCCCATCTGGTACAACACGTCCACCAACAGTCTTACGGCATATCGGTAGAGTGCAGGTTTACGGATAACCAAATCGTCAGCCATCGTTCAAGAGTATTTAACCAATTATCAACCGCCGTATCCAGTATTCCAATACCATCCTCGCCAACGGCCTTAACGTAGGTATTTAACCGTGTCGATGAGTGTTCCGAGAAATAGGCGTCATCAATGTCCATAAAATCAATGACAGCCGAACGTGTCTTAGCTTCCGTAGCGCCAAGAACACGTCCTTTACGCTGGATAGTATTGGCGTTTTCAAGACCTCCATCGACGTTAAACAGTATTTCAACCTCCGGTAGCGTAACACCTTTCTTGAAGATATTAGACGCCATAAGTACACCACCATCGGTACGCTCCAAAAACTCGTTTTTGATGCGTTCACGTTCCTCGTTGTCGGTATCGCCATGGATAAAAGTACATCCAGTGAGTTCGCTGATATGACGGCCGTGGTCCACGGATTGAAACATCACCAGTGTCTTAAACCCACGATCGCGACACATCTTGATGACCTTAACGACGATGGCGTCACGAATCTGAGAGTTGAATATCAATGCCTTTTGGTACGCCATATAGGTGGCAGCGCTAATAGCACGAGCGTCCTGCTCTAAAGCCAACAGAAATACCTTGTACTCGGTCAATACACCGCGTTCACGCAGCGTTTCTTCCTTGATACGATATACCACATCGCCGCTCCAGGCTTTAAGATGCAAGTTCTCCACGAACGCCTCTGCGCGATATGGCGTGGCCGAAAGGCTTAGCTGGTGCGTGAGGCGCTTGCAACTTTTGTATATCCTTAGCTTAGGAGCCGAAGCGTTATCATGAATCTCATCCACAATCAAGAACCGTAGGCTTTTCAAAAAGTTCTTGAGTTTGTTCTTCTTTCCAGTCTCAGTACAGCGTTTAGAGAGCGTCGATTGGATAGTTTGTATCATGCCAACGGTTACACGCTTTTCGGTATCAACACGTCCAGCACGTATCTCGCCAATCTCGATTCCGCCGTAAGGTTCAAAATAGCGCGTAAAATCATCTATGGCCTGCTGGAATAGGGTTTTACTATCCACCAAGAAAAGGACCTTGTGCGATACGGCTTCGGTCTTCAAGAAGATACGTATGCACTCGCCGGCAATAAAGGTCTTACCACCACGCGTTGGAACGACAATGATACCTATGCGTCGTCGGAAAAACGCCTCAACAGCTCGTCGCTGGTGGATGTACTTTCCACTCAATCGTTCGTCGATTTTAACCGACCGCGGTAGCTTAAAATCGTAATCCGTCAATCGGTACTCGCGGCCAGCAGACGAAAGTTTTTTGATCAGCGTCGGCAGCATCCCGACCTTAAACGTAAACGCTCGGCGATCGAACATCTGTATTGTGTCTGAATACGCAAAAGGGCTCGGGTTACGATACGTAAGCGCCTTGGCCACTATACGCTTACCCAAGCTATCGCACCCGACAAACGAGTACTCAAAAAAGTTTACGCGAACTATTTCTATCCTGTAAGCTGCCATATGCATATCCCCGCCGTTGTGAGCGGTTACTGTACTGAATTTTTAACTTTGACGCCGTAAGGTCACTCGGCACAGGTTTAACAACCACCCAAATACCATGCTGGGGAGAATGGCGTATATACCCCGCTCCAGCCATGAGATTGAAATAAGCGTTCATGGTAGTAACCGAACCGTACTTACGATAATTTTCTGCACGTTCCTCCAATATGGCTCGTATGGCTTTCTGTGTTACCAAACTGCCATACGAGCACTTAGACATGTATTCACGGATAACGCTCCAAGCCGTGACACTGGTCTTTGTTCTTCGAAATACCATGGCTAACTTTCTTTGTCAACGACGCTGGCGTAATAAGACACCAAATATTCAAGAAACTCCATGCGACGTTGTTTTTCAGCAATAATCCACCAAAACAAGAACGCTTCTGAATTGGCGTCATCGGGACGTACAAACGCTGGGATGAGCTCAGATATCGTTGGCCTACTGCATCCTCTATGACGAATCATCGCGAGCATCAATTTGTTGAACTCCTTGTCGTCAGTTTCCTCATAGCCGTTTTGAATTATCGTATTTATCAACAACGGACACATACCATTGTATCTTTGAGGATTCTTTCGCCATTCATCACGCGCTTTCACGCATATCTTGAATCTCCATTCATTTACAGTCATCTTTTTCAACAATCTAATTCAACATTTTCAATCAACACGCCTCTCACGCGTACACATGAATATCATTCTTGCTGGTGGGGGATATAGCGAAGGAGGTTTACCCCCTTTCCCCCTACTGCCAATAGGAAGTCTTGCTGTATGGGTCGCGTGTCGTTGAAGTGGTTTACCCCTGTTTATCCCCAACACCGTTGCACGCTTTGGTAACCACATAAACGTTGTAGGACATTAGGCGACGCAAAACGCTTCGATGGGGACGTGTATAGGCACGTAAATAAAAACTCGTTGCCAATGAGATTTTCGGCCTTACAACGCGAATAGACCCCGGCGCGAACCGGGGTCTATGTTCATGAACTACTGTTGGTACTATTTGGGAGGATATTTCTTATTCGAAATATACTTAAACCACCCAAGCCAGTGGCACCAAAAATGTGGCGAATAATCGGGATCATCTTCGGTGTACTGGCATTCAGTTTCGAAACAGATGTTCTTGTACGCCATGTTGTACGGCGGAAGCAGGATTTCAATCAACCAGCATACCACATACACAGCATAATACGACACTACCCAAAGCAACCACCACCAAGGGTTGTAATCGTATATGAGCCACGTTGCAAGGAACAACGCAAAAGAGGTAATCATGATTTGAAGAACCTGGTGCCAGTGACGACGTTCGTGACGGTAAACGTTTGCCGGGATATTACGCCCATGCGCCGTATCTTCACGAACGAAGATAATGAACCACAAGGTCATCATCCAGAACCCCTTGACGGGAATCAGCTTATTGAAGATCACCCACATATCCTACCGTAGTTTAGGCGCCAGCCGTGGTAGTGATACTGCAGGCAGTACCTTCGACCGTTCCGCTGCCGTTGGTCGTTCCCGTAAGGGTGATGGTCTTCAGCAGTTCCGTTTTTTGAGCGTAAGACTCAAGTTCGGTCTTTTGGGCGTAGTCCTCCATGTTGGGCTTGCCCTGAATGTCGTTCCAGTTGACTTGACCTCCGCCGCCCGTCGAAGCGTCGGCCAGTTTCAGATCAACGATCTCAAGCAAATCGTTGACCGTCTCCATCGTAGCGTAGGGAGTGATCTGCAGGCTCTCGCGAATTTTGGCGATAAGGGCCTGAATTTTCTCGGTGTTTGCCATAATACTTTGTTGTTAATGTGTTAATGAAAGGTTTTTCTAACTTTTGGGGAATCCGGCTTTGGTATTTTCATAAAGACCCACCGTCTGAGCTGTATCCCATGTAGCAATAACAAGATTATCGCTTAGTTGTATGACCTTCAACTGCCGTGAAACTTGTGCTTCGGCAGAAACATTTGGCGCATTGGTGGTGAAAGTTACAATCTTCTGACGTTGAGATCCTGTATAGTTTGTATCTGATGTCACTTCAACAGAGGTTGTTCCTGGTAACTTAGCTGGATCAAACGACACATAAAAATTGTCGTCAGATCCATCGCCCCAAGCAATTGTTGTTTTCTGAATAGCCATACGCAGTTTTAATTATTCCCGGAGGCAGTAAATAACTAACCTCCGGGATGATACAGTTTTGTAACGTTACGATACAGTGAATGTAGTGTTGGTCGTTACATTGAGTGTTACGCCCGAACCATCCTGAGGAACATTGACGCTTTCCTTGTTGATGGTAAGATAAGGATCGCCCGATGCCTGCTTGAGCGTGATCGTGGCAGTTTTAGTGCCTTTCGTAGTGGCAGTGATTTGCTGAGTACGCTCCGAGATAGTTGTGTTTTTAGATGCCGTAAGCGTCAAAACGAACGCGAATTTCTTCGTTGCGCCCGGATCGCTCGGGATCGCTACACCGGAAGTAGCGCTGGCACCATTAGCCTGGTAGCTGATCGATGCGATATCGGCGGCAATAATATCTCCCGTACCTTTCGAGAATGTAATGGTGTCGGCGTTGGACATACCGTCCAATACAACCGAACCGCCATCCTTGGGGACTGATGCCTCAGATCCGTCGTCAAACGACACAAATTCAGCAGCAGCCTGCAAGATGGCCGAGAATGACTTGTTGGGGCTTACTCCAGGAGCGGTAATTGTAAAATTATCCGTTTGGTTTAAGCGGTTGCCAAGATTGGCAGTTTTAGCTTTGAGCGTCAGCTCGGTATCACCTGAGCCCGAACCAGGAGAACAGATGACGTAGCTTTTTGTTACATCAGCCATAGTTTTTTTTTGTATGTGGAATTATTCCACGTTAAACGAAGTATTTGTGTGTACATTATTTTGTCCGTACCAATCATTTTCCTGTGTAAGCCAAACGGACTGCTTTTCTATCTCTAAATAAGGCAGTTCGCGTTTAAACAACACCTCGCCATTTAAGACGACTCGCTGTATGGTTGGCTTACCAGCTTGATAAGGCCAGATTATTTTGCCATTAAACACAACACGACTGATCTTTTCAGACGCCACTAACTGGCGACCGTTGAAAATCAAGTCTGTTATTTTTTTATTGGCCATTTTCGTCAAGTTTTACCTCGATGTACAGAATATTGTTGTTTATCATAGGCGCTTCTGTCACTACTTCAACACCTCGTACTGATTCCGACCGAACGCTTTTTGCGTTAATTTCGTTTTGAAATTTTTGTTCGCTTTCATCGAAAATCTGCTCCGACCTCGCCAATTTCCCATCGGCAGTTTTTGAGTGAAGTAGCCCGTATATATTGATCTCAGCCATATTGGTTATTCGATTATACCGTTAAAACGACCTGCCGTCCACGGTCCTGCGCTGCGGTAGCACTTGTAATTACCCTTTCCCTCAACCGTCACTATTATCGGAAGCGCCATCGGCACATCAAAACCGCTCGACGTTACATTGTTGATAGTCATATCATCAGGAACACAGAGCCACAAGTATTCGTTAGCACCAACATCCACTGTAACTTCTCCAGCGGGAGATGGTTTGATAGGTTGCTGGTACATGCCAAGAACGTCTGCTGATTCAATACTTTCCTTCGGCGAAGCATCGAAGTACATACGCCTATAAGCGTTTACCGTAACCGTTACGGCCTTAACAATACCCTTTATTACGGCCGTTATTTCATACTCTTGCGTAGTACTGATGTTATCAGTGACACTCTTTACATCAGGATCAGTAACGAGAACAGCATCACCCTTTCGGACTTCAATCGAATCAGGCGTTATGGGTTGATCGTTGAACTTAGTCTCCCAAGCCAGCGTGACCTCCGTTTCAACATTCTCTTCGAAAATATCGGGAACTGCTTGAGAGGTTAAGTTAGTGTATTGTGTATATACCACGTTGGCTAATTCATCAACGTTATCTTGTGAAGCGGCGTTGATGTTTTCGCGTGCTTGTTGTTGTTCGGAAGTTTTGAGTTCCTGTACGATGTCGAATCGCACGGCTCCAATTTCTACTTCGCCGCCAGCCGAATATGCCGGAATCATTACTGTTTGAACTTGCCAGTAATTTGTATTCCAAAATAGTACGACAAAAGCCACGTTAGTCTCATCAGTCGTCACCGTTATGGGATTTAACTGGGCATCGACGAACTTTCTGTAGGTAACGGTTTGATTGACCCCAACCTGAGATAAGTACGCAACACGAGCCGAAGGCGGTTCAATAGGTTCTGTTTCAGCGTCAGCGATACCAACAATAGACGTGCTCATTGTCGTTTCAAGCTGCTGAACATAATCCAACAATGCCAACTCGTAGTTTTGCTGGTTAGGGACTTCAACCTTAGTCCCCTGCGGCCGTTCGTCGAGGGTTTGAAGGATAAGTTTCCGGACTTCGTTATAAGACAGTGGCATATGGCTATGAATAATCTTGTTCGTTGTACTCGTCGCTATATTCACGAGTGTCAACAAGGTTATAATTGACAATGATCGAAATACGTTCCAGAGTTTCCTCTTTAACTTTTTCGTCGTACTCTTTGAACAGCTGTTCACAGGTCTTGTGAGCTGTTTCTTTGATAGTGCGTTTTATCCACAACCCAATACAATTATCAGGTTGCAACGTTTCGGCTACCAGTAGCGTATTGTTGATGGCATTACGAAACTCGCCATCAAACTCCAAACGTATCTTACCATCCTCCTCGGCCATGACACTAACAGGGAACGGATCAATAGCTTCGTAGTCCTTACGTTCAATGCGAAAGACCTTTTCGCTTACGTACACCACTTGCCAAACCGAACTGTCAGCGAACGCTGCCTTAACGGCGTTGAACGTTCCCTCGTAATCGGCCGTTTCAGGCGATTTGACGAGAATATTAAACGGATCCAGTACAAACTCCTCTCCGAGTGCTGCAGGCGATTGTATGGTCACTTGTACGCCAGCACGACGGAAGTCAGCGTTGTAGAACGTAACGCCGATAGGTAGCTGATAGCGGCTGCGCAGCGATTCCATTTGTAGATTCTTCACTGCCACAGCAGCTACCTCAAACTGGCAGAGATCATCGTCGGCTCCCACAATCTTGATTTCAACGTCGGCAGCAGGTTGCGCGTTCTTGTTGATAAGCGCGAACGCCATGCACTCCGTTGGGCGATTTTGCAGTGTGAGTAACGACACCTGGTCGAACAACACGTTTAATGCCGAATTAGGAACCGGGGTTGAACTCACGTAGCCACCCAGACTCATTCGGGGATCGTTTTGAGGCGCATCAGGTGACGTCATCAATGAGTTCGGCGCGCCTGTAAGAAAGAGCATCATAGATTAACGGTCAAAACAGAGTTCGTCAATATTTTAGACATTTCGTCGATGTGGTCCTTATATCCTGCCGACGGAAACATCTTGAAGGCACTTGCGTTGCGACCGTCAACATCACGATAGCGCAACGAGAGAGAGGTTTGACCGCTATTTAGCGGAACGAAGATATTAACCTGTACATCCGTTACCGGGAAGCGAGCTGTGGTACGAATGCCGCGCCACGTAGTCGCTCCAGAAGCCGTTAGTTGGTATTCAATGTCGGCCACCGTAGGTACGATAACGAAGTCGTCTCCCTCTCCAAGAGCGATATCACCGCTCCATGAAGCCAGTGTAAGGGTAGTATTGGCGTTATCAACTATTCTTACGCCCTTCCCAGTGGCGCGATTAAATAGCGTCCATCCGGCAAACACCGACGACGGGATAGTTCCACCTGTACTGGATACTGCACCCAGGACGTTGTTGTTTCCCTCCAAGATACGGAACTGGAGATCCGACGCCCTAACTTCGAAGCCCGTAATGGTGTAGCCGTTCTCAACGGCAATACGTAGCATATTGCCGTAACGCTCCACGTTGAGCACGCTGACAATGTTGGAAGAGGCTGCAGATATTTCTTCCGTTGGCTCTACATTGAACGTGCACGAATTACGCATATCGACAATAGACATTTCGCCGCTTTCCCAATTCAATTGGGCGATTATAAATTCTTCGCCTGCTTGTACTTCAGGAATCGTATCCGACTGCACCATCCGTACCTGGAACGAGTCATATTCGTATATGAGTTCATTGGCCGACGACGGCACAAAACCTGGCGTGAACGCGCCCACAACGCCATAGCGCAGGTTATTTTCAGCCACAGCCGGAGCAGCAATAACGGCCGACGTGTCAGAAACTACATTGATAACCTCGTAATTGAGAACATTCTTGGTGGAGTCAATAAACTTGACAGCGTTCGGGAAATTATCACCACCACGAAGAACCTTGGTAAATTCGGTCCCTACGCCCGTGAGTGTACCGTCAGTAGTAACGGAAACCGTCCCAGCTTCGTAGTTGGTGATGGCACGCGAAAGGATGACCCACGTTTTAGTTTCGGATTGAATGGCCTGAAGTGTTACAGCTTCACGGCTGATGATACGGTCGAATTCCTTAGTCCATGCCACGCCCGGCGCAATCGAGACAACATTCGCTTCGCCAGTGGCCGTAATTTCAAAAGCATTATTGTCGGAATCGCGAGCGATTCCGAAATTTTTTACCATGGACTTAAACACCGCCTTGTAGCCTTCGTCCACCATCAGGCGGCGAAAGTTCTCCAATTCGGCTACCTCCAGGAAGAGGTTCGGTGACAGTTTCAGTTTCGACATATCTATTCGACTTTAATGACGTTAGTGTTGGTCTTCAGGTCCACAAGGCTGCTATTGCCGTTTACATCTATGATAATTGAATTTGGCGTCAAGACCAGATACGGCGTGAATTCAGACGGCGTAGTGGACGTATTAACAGGCGTCGTACCATAAACGAATACGGGCTGGAATCCATACGGAATCAAGTACTTATTCACGATTTGTTCCAACTGGGCTTGGGACATCGTATTGTTGTTATTCTTCAAGAAGATGTAGAATAATCGTTGCGACTGAATGAAACCGTTGGAACGGGCATCGACGCGGAGCGTTTCCTTCAGCGGAAGGATGTTACGGCCATAAACCAGCGGGCGTATCTTATAGTCCCATATGTAGAGTGTGGCCGTATCATCGCTACCGCCGAGTTGAATCTTTGGGAGAATGTACTCGACGGAATAGTTGTTGTAATACAGCTGGGTTCCTAAATGCGGAGCAATATTAAGGCCCGGCGCATTGACGGTCACAGGCTTCGTGCTGTAAGCATGGATGATGCCGCGGACATGATACCACGTATTGGCCTTTAGGGTGGAAAGAGGCAGTTCGTTAGCAAAATAATCTGTCACCTGCATGGAATCCAAGCGAGCGAAACTTCCAGCGATTGCCGTCTTGAAGATGTTGAAACCCTCGATACCAAAATCCAATGTTCCTTTACCGTCACTCTTCATCCAAAACGAAACCTCGTATGAAAGGTTGCAGTCGGCGCAATACACGCGATCATCTACTGGGGTAGCATCGCCACGGCCAAGCCCGCCGCTGCCGGTAATCTTCAGACAAACCTTGTTTTTGTAAACTGGGGTTTTCTTTTCGCGATCATAACCCACAATGTACTGGTCAGCGATTTCTTCGATAGCGACGTTTCCTGTAGTTACAAAATCGTCTAATGACTCAAAGTCGGGTGATGTTTCACGAGTTTTGTTCAGTTGGTTAGAATTACCAACACCACGATACATAGGTGAAGATTGCCCCAAACACCACCCCATCTTCGAGGCAGGCAAGTTGTCGGTTAGCAACTCGTCGCTATCTGCAATACCGAACAGCCGCACAAATTCGCCGTTGTAGGGGCGGCCGTCACCCTTACGAGCGAATACCATCGACGTACCGCGTTTGCGGATTTCGTCGTAGTAGTGTGAGGCCAGATATTGGAGTTCTTCCAGTGTAACGCTCTTTTCATCGAAATACAACCCTATTTGGCGAACGTATTCGCGCAACAGGTCGAAGTCATTGTAAATGTTTTCAAACCGTTTGGCGAATGACACCATCATGGCGAAGAAACGTCCCACTGTAGAAAACAGCGATACATAATCACGGTCTTCAATGTAATTACGATCAGCACCACGTGTAACGTATTGTGCCATCACACCGCGGTAGTATAACTTCTTGAACAGGTTACGTTCGATGCGCTTAGTTTGCTCCGACGACGCCACAGAAGCGAATATCGACTCGTCGATGGTAGGGGCCACAAACTGGATAGGTTCCACCGTACCTGTAAACATAACAGACTTGAACTCGATAGACGTATCGCCACCTTGGCGTATGTACTGTATCGAGATCATCATCGTACCGTCGGCCGCGATGGGGTCCAGTGCTTGGAGAGCCTCATTGGTAAGTTCTGCCCACTCGGTCCAGAAAATACCATCAGCCGACACCTGGAATAATCGCACGACATCCGCAGGATCGCCACCTGTTAAGTCGTCAACAAACTCCGTCAACGATACTCGGCCCGATATATCACACGTAATTGCCACCAACAGCTGGTCGCCCACGGCTTCCATTACGTTGCTAAGTTCGGGGTCTTCAGTACGGTCGTACACCAGGTCGGATCCGTCGCGGCGATACTTTGTTTCTTCACCATCCGTAACCGTCAACAGCAACCGCCCATCGCTCGTAAGCGAAGCGTCGGCGGGCGGTTTGTCCAGGCTTATCATCAGGTCGCCTTGGACGCCTTTCGTATTGTTGATGGTCTTAGGTCCCTGGAGAATCTCTGCCTCGTAGATTTCAGGCAGTTTACCTGCGGCCTCGGCCATAATCGTTACCTCGTTCGATGGCGAAATAACGACTTTGCTACGTATGGAGGTGGTGAGATTCATATCAGATGGACATTAACACAGTTGCTTGATAGTTTGCGTTTTCGACGTTAGGGTAGAACACCTCGGAAAGAACGCCATTGTTGTCGATAATCACGTTGCCATCCAGGTCGCGCATCACGAAACTGCGTATGCGCGGTAACGTGTACTCGGGCACGTTGATGTCATAGCTGGGATTGAAATGCGTATCGGGAACGTAGCGCACACCCTCGACATTCTTGACGACATACAACATATCCTCCCACTCTACCTTGTCGCCCGGCTCCCAGAAGCGGTAGTCGAACAGTTTGTTCATTTGGAGTTGAATCTGGGTACGGACGTCGTCGGTATTGTAGGCCGGGTCGATATCAACACGAAAGTCAACATTCACGGCCAGCCAGTTTACGTTACGCAGATTGATAGCCGGATAACGTGCTCCGGCGATAGAAACACGCAACAGGTCGGTCAAGCACAGATATTCCTCAGCGCGGGAGTACATTTCGTCGAACTCCTCCTGGGTAAAGTTCTGACCGTTGACCGAAACCACCGTAAGGTTGATGCGGCTTTCAGCGGCCGACCCGGTGGTCTGCGTTTCACCATATCCGCCTTTCAATACCCGCAGCACCCGCGGGTTGATTTTCATCAGCACCTGCTCCAACTGCGCAAGCGTGTTCATTGCCAGTTGATTGACGCTTTCTTTGATACGAATACGGAACGTTTCGTCGTCTTCCTGGTCGCGGCCGCCTGTGGCTTGGTATTCGTTGGTACAACTTTGATGCCCTGACGGAGTAGGATTAACCCGGTTCAACGACAGCGGCGGAACGTTGGTATTAGCACCAGACTTCGTACAACGAACAGGGATATACGCCAGTCGCGAGTTTACTACCACACCATCTGTATCGTCAACACCACCAATGGTAACATCTTCCGTAGAAACGAACGTTAACCCCGTCGTCGAGGTGAACATCGTTCCCGCCTGATAGAACGTCCCTGGGTCGCCAATCACGCGGACGTAGGTAGTAGCCGGAGCCGCTCCAAAACGCGGCGCCACGCCCCGTAACGCAGCCAGCGCGTCGAGGTATTCCCCAGCAGCAGTATCCGGAAAGATGTGTCCCTCGATAACTGCCTGATTCACCATAATCTTCTGGCCAATCTTTGAATCGGCATAGGCTATGGCGTTCAAAACCGACTCGGCCGATACATCGGATATCTTGTCGGTTTTGTTCAGGAGTATTTCCAGCCATATCTGCTTCAACTCCTCGATGGACGTTATCTGCGTTATCATAGTTTTACTTTTTTGGTCACCTTATCGTTGTACTTTGTCTTAATTTCCAGCGTACAAACCAACGAATCCTGGTTCTGTTCAATAGCCGTCATATCGACCGACTCAAACAGGTCGTCCTGAAGGAACGTGTCCACCATCTGGCGACGAACCGTAGGTAAGGCCAGCTGGGCTGCGGTAACTCCGGCTGTCAGGTTAGGGTCAACCCCCAGCAGCGGGTTGTCGGGAACCGTGCCGCGGTTCATGCCCATGAGTATCATCACCTTTTGGTCGATATTTTCCTTGTATTTAACGATTTTCAGGTCGCCGATACGCCGGGCCGAGGTAACGGTCGTTTCGTCGCCAGAACGTCGGAAAACGGCCTTTGTTGCCACTTCCTCTTCTACCTCGATAGTAATCTTCCGGGCGATGTCCTTACCATAGACCTGTTCGCCGACCGGAGGTTCGAGAATAGTCTTCACCGCCGCCGGGGTTATGTTATTCACCATGGCGGTTACGGGTTTCAACTCGTCGATTTCCCACTGGTCTTCTTCCAGGTCGTTATCCAGCATCAGTTGCTCCCATGAAACGCGGTCCATACCGTTGGATTGGATAGCCTCCGACAGGTCCTCCATCGTGCGCTGTGCACCGATAGTGGATTCCACCTGAATGACGGGCTTGTAGTTGCGGGCCGTAAGCGTAGTGCGGCGGAACTTAGGCAGCTTCGTAACCTTTTCCACCTGGACGACCAGGTTATCTATCCACTCCATCAGTAGCCAGTAGCCGCAATTGTCGAAGCGATTATCGTAGTTCTTAAACTGGGCTTGAAGTTCATGACAGTCGTTGAGCAGCTTCTGCAAACGACGTAAACGATCATGGTCAATACTTTCGCTTAAACCAGAAAAGTATTGATTTATGGACGGATAATCGTTATCAAAGAAGTCCTGATATCGCTCCAGAAACTCCGTCAAGCGATATTTCGTGACATTAGAAAAGCGGATTATGTATTCGGGAATAAGCATGGCTAAAACATATTCATGACGCCGCAAGTCAACAGGTCGCTAACCTGCCCCAGTACCCGCGTTACACTTCTACTCAACGATTGATTCATAACCTGCCCCAGGAAGTCGTTTACCGATTTGATGGTAGTATAGGCCGCTACAGCGCGGAGTTCGATGGAGTAGTTCCAAATCATGTTGTTGTTTTCATCCATCGAATAGTTATCCTGTACGACCTCCACGTAATATGCCGTGTTGAAGGCGTGGTTGGTAAACACCAGCCGATAGGGCTTTCCGTTAGGGTCCAATTTCGTAGCCGCAGTGAGGATTTTCTGCATCATCTTGGTAAGGCCATACCCCGTTTTGGCTATCATCGTACGGTTATCGCCTACTCCGGCGGCTCCCGTAAACATGCCGATGTTGAAGAACGGAATAGATGCCCCCTCCTCAGCTTGATCCTTAAATTGTTGCTGACCGAACGAAATACGTAACTTACGACCAAACGTCCCGCGCAATGAAATATCAACGGGATTAAACGACGGATTAATCATCGACACTACCACGTTGTTGGTTTTGGTGATAGTAGTAAGCGAAGTACGACTTTCGGTGATGTTACTGGGCATCACAGGCAGGTTCATAAAAGCTGCTGTTTCTCCACTTGAACGAAGCAATTCCAACGTACACATGTAGTACTCATAGTCGTCGGGTGCAATGGCGTGTACCAACCCACGCCCCATCGTAACGAGCGCGTCGCTCGCCGCGGTGGTGAAGTCACCTTTGGCTTTATTTAGAACTGTTCCTGCTATGGTCGGCATCGTCGTAAATTTACATCAATTATACTTGTCACAAGGGCAGCGCCGACAGCGCTTTGTCGGCCGAAGCCAGTAGTTGCGCCGCAGCGGTTACTGGATCAGGAAGCGACAAATTGAATCCACCAACGATTCTGACCACCTGTTGAACTGCAGCATTGCCAGTGGCCACGGTGGCTTTAGCAGTAGCCGCGCCCGACTTAGCGGAAGCAATAACGCCCGCCGATGCCACACCCGCCATAGGATCAGCACATACGGCCTGAACAGCCAACGTGGTGCAAGCGTCGATGGCGTTCTGAGCAGAGATTTCGGCTGCTGTGAGCCATGTTTCAGCCTCGTCTATCTTCTGTTGTATGGCATCGCCAACGGATGATTGCATTTCTTCGACGTAGGCTTCTGCTTGGTCTGTAGGTAGCGTGTCGATGTATTTTTTGCACGTAGCACGAATAACCATCTTAGGATCAATTCCTAACTTTCCCATGGCGTTAATGTGATAATTTTTTGTCCTCCATTTTTGGCATTTCGCTGGCCATCCAACTGGAAAGGTTCGAACCCGACGAAGCAATCAACAAGTCCTTTTGCAGAGCCTTTACCAACGATTCTATTTGTGCGATATTCACCATACCGCGGTTCTCCCCGCCGTTGAACGAAGCCTTGTTGCCCTTTACGGTGAAAGTGGATTTACCGTTCTTGGTCTTGTATGAAAGGGAGTCACCCTCCAGCGTAACCTCAACCCCCTCTTCGGTATCAACTCCGTCAATAATACTGGCGATTATTTTCTGAGCGCTGGCGACCTGTACCAGTTTCGCCCCGGTAACGTTTATTTCGGCGTCAGAAGATACGTTTACTTTGGAATCGCCGTTTGGTGATGTTACTTTGATATTCAATTCGCCAGGTGTTTCCGCTGAACCAGAAACCATAACGTCGATTTCGCTGTTGGAAGCGTCCAGAATAAATTCAACAACCGAATCGCCAATTTGCTTTCGAAAACGGCGCTGACCAATCTGTTGTTGGTCTAACTCCGAAAGGTTTAGATAATTAACCACAACAGGCCACTGTTGTAAATCATCAACCACCCAAATTACTGGCGTACCAAAAGAATCGGTATCAGGCGGAAATTCCACCATTTGCAAAACCTCCGGAGCGATAGGTACACTCTGGTATATGGAACGGCCTGGACCGCCTTGGATAGTGACAGTACAAGTCCGCAAGCAGTTTTCTATGTAGGTTTGTCGATCTACATCAGACAGCGGTAAAACGATATATCCTATGCCGGCCGTGGCGTACAACGGCGTTTTTTGTGGCGTTTGCGCATTAACCCTCATCTATTTCCTCCTCTGTCATATAAAGGTTTGTCCGTGTTTCCAGAACTTGTTTCTTGCTCCAAAAATAGTCCAAGACCTCTTTACGAATTTTGAAATTAGCAACGAATTTGAACAACTCGTTTGGATAACCTTTAGAGTTGGTAGTGCCGATATCTTTCCAAGCCGTTTGGTCACCAAAATCAACGATATCGAAGTAACTATATGGTAAATTTTTGTCGTATTCTCCATTACGCCAAGCGCTCTCGATATTACGCACAAACATACCATGAGAAACCTGAAGTGATGTCGTTCGTTGAATACTATCACCAACGCTCTTGAATGTATTTGAAACCTGCTCGACGTAGTAAAGTTCTCCAGTAGGTACAAAATACACCCACGAACCGCGTTTTATACGGCGGTCGCCATAAAGCGTTATCGTTCCCTGACGCGTGAAGGGCACATAAATGGTACTTTCTATTAAGTATTTGAGGTCTAATAGACAACGATAGTGTGAACGAAGAACGTTCGCTTTCGTAACATCAGCAACTTCCTTATCCTGATTATGAATAGCGGATTTTCCATCGGCTATCAGATTCACGTAGTTGCTCTGGACATTACAAACACGGGAGCCAAACAGCGCCGCCACCTCAGGGAAGAATACGGCTGGTATTTGCCCGATATCGTCGTCGTTATTGAAGCCAACTCGTGCGCCTAACCGATACCAAGAATATGCCGTGTTAACACTCCACATCAACGACGTATTCAGTACCTTGTTAGGATGTATCGACAAATAGCCGTTGTTACTATACAGGGCGTCGGCGTAAGCATCACGAACCGCTGCAGCGTCGAATGGCGGCCGACGGGCAATAAAGTAATACTGGTCGCCCCAGGTATCGCCCATAAACTCAACAAACGGTTTCTGGCAAACCTTGTTAAACCAGTTCAAAAGTGAACCTGTGGAGTTTGTGATTGTAGCGTCGAACACTTGCCGAAACGCCACATTATCATCAACGATTATCTTTATTATCTGCCAAATACCCGGTAAAAAGTCACTGGTGGCTGTGGCGTTTTTAGGTTCTATAACCTCTATTTTTACAGGTTCCGTTTTGTTGTTAGAATACGGTAATTTAAGTTCTGGCGGAACTCTCAATTCTGAACGCCAAAGATATTTCATCCGCCATGCGGCGTTTGTAAGAAAGTCTTCGTTGTCTTGTTCAGGGCGGTAGGCAAACTTAGCAGAAAGAGGCCAACTGTAAGGCGCTACCTGTTGGTCGTATGCAAATTGATATTTCTTGTCGTTTTCGGAGAGCGCGAAACTACATTGGCTCATAAACTGTGCTGGCATAAGCCACTTCCCGCTTCCAGCCAAACCTATTTGAATATGAAGATGCGGTCCTGTTGAATCCCCAGTGTTTCCTGTTGTAGCGATAGGGGTTTTAGCTTCAAGCCATTCGCCTTTCTTCACGCTGGCATAAACCTCGTTAAGGTGCATGAGCCATACCTCTATATAATCGCCATTTTGTATTGATTGTTCGGCTATACGATGGCGAAATAACTTTTGACCAAGCGCAAATCCCTTACCGACGTAATTGCTACCCATCCCGCCGTTATTAGGAAATTGAGCAGGGAACAAAAGTCGTAGATAGACACCTCCGGATTTTTTCTTGTTGGTATTCACTTCAGCTACAAGGCAATATTCAGGAGCCTGTAATACCGTTCCAACTGGTAATGCAAAATCCAGACCACGATGATAGCTAATCTTTACCTTATCACCAATTTGTAGTTTTCGGTTTCCCTGCAGACACGAAACGATGATAGGGCGCTGTTCCGTGCCATACCCTTGTATCCAATCCTTTTTCCAAATAGGAAATACTGCCAAATCAGTTGCCATCGTTTACGACCTTTTTCTCGGATGATTCCGGAGTTGTTTTGTAATCAGTAATCGTACTGCGTGCGTCACCCCAGTCCTTGAACACATCATTAGGGGCAATAGCAATATTCGCCAGCCGTAAAATAGTTTTCTTTAATACGCTTTCAACCGTCCAGTAAAACTGTTGGAAAGGCATAATATAGCCGCTATTAGCACGCACCCGGTCCACCGCCTTAGTTATGTTTAGTAAGTCGTTGTTTCGGTCTCCAAATCGCATATTCTGGACTCCTGCGACGTTAGGAAACATGGTTTCAGCATCGGCCTGTACACTAACCGAATAAAAGTATGAACCATCGTCAATCAAAAGTTTCATCAAATCACGGCCCGATACCTGTATGCCGATAATATTACCGGCAGCGTCGGTATTGGTTGTGACGTTATCGACAAGTGCTATCATGTCCCATACACCTCCAGCGAGTTTAACCTCATCACCGCGCTCGTTATCCTCTTCCATATCGAGACGCTCGAAACGTAGAAACAAGACGTCATTTGGTGAAATTAACCAATCGAAATAGTTAAACTCATAAAAGTTACCCTGGCGAAACGCCGCCTTGTAATAATCATCGGTAGCGGCTTCAAGTTGGCTCAGCGTTTCTTGGTTCCCATTGGCGTTTTTAACGAGTAACTTAGCCGGGTCAGCGGGGATAAATGGTAGCGACAACGAGAAATTACCGCCCGTCTCCGTCACGTTAGTAGTCATGTAACTTACATAACGCGATATATCAACTATGGCTTGGGGGTTATTGGCTTCTGAATGCAGGAACTCCTTGACCTTAAACCAACCAGCGACGCGAACGTTTGGCGCCATTTTGACATAGTTATATGTAACGGCATTGGCGACGTATCCTGAATTTTCAGTTATCTCCTTTAAACGTTCATCGCTCCACGCCTTGTAATCGGTAACGTCACTAACGATATTAGTGGCATATATCACGTTATCGGGGGTCACATTATCGTAGTAAACACGAATAACACAGAAACGCGGTAGTGTCATGGTGTACTCCAGGTCATTTGGGGTCAACGAACTGGCGACTCCGCCCCTGCCTTTCAGGGTAGCATATTGTATCTTATCCATCAACGACATAGCGTTGAAGATGGAGACGATATTATCTTTGAAAAGTTGTTCTGGGGTAATGCCTGTTATCTTATAAAAGGCATGAAAATCCGTTATCGTCTTGACTCGCTTTTGGTCATGGACAATATCGACATAGGTTTTTTTCGTGTTCGAAGCCATCACCACTCGCCTTTATAAACGTCATTGCTGTCGGTCATATAGTCACGCGATACTTTAGCTAAAATTCCGCTGAAGAACTCTTTCATGCTGTCTTGAATTTCACCAGCCAAAGTACGCAAACCAGCCATGTCAGTTACGTTTTGGGCTTGTCGATGCGCCGCTTTTTCAGTGAGAGTTTCCTCACCAAAAACTCCTGAAGGACGAGCACGTTGAGCGGCAACCGACTTACGATATTCGGCGGCGGTACGCCCTGAGGCCAAACCAGGAAGAATTTGTTGTAACTGCTCAAGAGGTATATTACCAAAGTTCTCGAGCATGTACTGATTTATGGCCGGGTTGTTAAATAGCTCGTCCCATGTGGCTTCTTCCGGGTTTAGGCCACCTTGCTGCGCCAACTGCTGAATAACCGCGGTATTAAGTTCAACCTCGCTTAGACCAAACGACTGTGGGCTTTTAGGAACCCAACGCAATGCGCTAAGCGACATCTTGTCAAGTCCTAAACGCTTACCAATGTCAGACTGTTGTAAGGCCATCAACGTATAGGCTTGTTGCATTCCCTGGCCGTTGGCTATGGCACTATCTATAGCCTGAATGGCGTTGCCCATTCGAGCATCCTGAATGGCGTTGCCCATTTGTGACGAATACGCTACTTGCGTTGCGTTGGCCGTGACATAGTCTGGTCGATTATACCGCGCATAATAGTACTCTAACTGCTGTTGTTGTATCTCCAATCGTTCGCGAGCGCGGGCATAACCAAGTTCGCCGCCGATTCCTGTATCAATACCACGGTTGTTGAGTTGCTCCAACTGGTCCACGAGTTTAATCATGGCGCTCGAAGAAGTCTCATCGCCATAACGTTCGTAACGAGCAGCCCTCGTCAGAGCCCCTTGTTCCAGGTTGTAGGTTCCCTCATTGGCACGAGCATAGAATACACGATTCTGCGTATCAGCTAACACGCCGCTTGTAGCAATCATCTCCGTTGCCCGGCGAATGAAGTCGGCGTCGTCGATGCCTAATTGTTTACGGGTTACTTGCTCGCCATAAACGCCGCGAGTACTTGCGTCTATCACCGACCCGGCGGCGCTGTACATAGCCTCACCGCCAGTACGTCCACCCCATAAACCGCGATAGTTTGCCAAATCATACGCTCCCTCAATACGGTCCGAAGTGGCAGAAATAGCATATCCAATAGCCGCTACCACAGCACTTACTACTGCCGCGGCTGCTGCTCCGGCTGCTGCCGCTGTAATGAGTCCGGCTCCTCCAGCTGCTACACCAACTATATTACCGTTGGCAGCCGAAGAGAACATACCTACTCCAGTCATGGCTGCCTGGGTTCCTGATACCCCCATGCCGGGTGCACCCGATTGACGTTGGTCGAATTCCTGCAAACGCTTGCGGGCTGCCATGTAGTCATCTTCAGAAGTGGCGCGTTCCATGTCGTCAACGAGTTCTTTTCGTTGAAGACGTAACCGCCCAATGTAGCTATCTTCGTCTCCTGATGACTTCTCACGCGACTCTTTCCGTAACTCCTCTGCAACGGTCCGCAGAGCGTCCGTCATTTCGCGTTCTACTGCGGCCCGCTCACTGGTTTCCTCGGAAGCTAAACGGTCGTCAATTCCTCCGTATTGCCGATCTATGGCTTGCAGGCGTGGATTATACCACGCATCAAGGTCCTGGGCGATAGTTTTACCGGACGGCAGCGGCTTTCCCTCGGGGTTAAAAAGCGTACCATCGGGTGCAAAAGAATAGCGACCGACCCGCGCTTCACGTTCAGCGTCGAGTTTAGCCACTTCATCCATGTAACGACTGCTGTTCACTTCACGCTCCAAATCGAAGCGATTCCGGATCTCAGCCTGTCGCTGGGTAACGATACTGCGGCCAACGTCATCGAGATAACCTTTGAAACCGCTTTGGCCGAACATCGGGCCGCCGCCCTGCGATAACGCGCTACGGAGTTCGTTTACAAGGTCTGAAACCGACGCACTCAACCGTGCATCGCCACCTCCCGCAGTAGGCGGTTCCGGAGGCGTAGCGGGTGCGCTCGTACCTCCGGAACCTTTACCGTTGATATTAACTGTTATGTCCCTTTCGGCCATTGTTATCTGCGTTAAAAGTCATCCAAGTTGATACTGTCGTAGTCCTCGTCTATTTCTTCTTGGCTCAGTTGTAAAACACGCGAATCGTAGTCATCGCCCATGGCTTCGCGCTCCTGTTTTTCACGCGCCATACGTTGCAATAGCACCTCTTCGCGATACTCATGTAACTGGTCAAAGAAACTCGTCACTCGGTGTTGCGGCGACCCGAAGGATACACCGTGTTTTCTTCGCCACCAAAGGTCGAGCGGGAACCGCGTCAGCCACCGCGTGACGTTCTGGTCCAAC